>ENA-ORNB01000626-ORNB01000626.1-human-gut-metagenome-genome-assembly--contig:-NODE-626-length-34784-cov-5.963201_pt1 | contig 34784 bp, 46 predicted proteins | sample MGYA00242112_ERZ509016 | MGnify/ENA primary metagenome ERZ509016 (study PRJEB26280, sample SAMEA2338705) | human gut metagenome | biome: human gut; feature: human-associated habitat; material: faeces...
GGAATAATTCAAATATCCTATGAGGATATATACATATATTATTGGTAAATTTTTTATAAAAAATTTCCCCTTGCTCTATAAAAGCGCTAGGGGAAAGCATTTATTTTATTACGCATTAGTTTACAAATCGTGTACAATAGTAATTATCTGTCAACTATGACTTCACCTCAAGGATGTTATTCACATAAAGGTCCGCCCTAAGCGCACCGATCAGCACCCAGCATTTAAATTTCTCAAAATTACCGTAGAAGAAATCGTCAAGCAAGCAGTAGTAAAAATCACTCACTTCCAGAGTTTTTTTGCAACTTGTACAAGTATTCAATTATCACTAGCTCTGCCGTATGATGTTCAAGAAACTCGGAGCATTTCTTGTTTTAGTACTGAAAGAATAGATTTCTTGAATCATCTCAGATATGTCACTCTTCAAATATCCAATTTGTATCCATCCACATAAAAATCATCCATTCATTTTTAATAACTTGTCAGCATTAGACTTAAAGCCAGAGTCAGGCACGTCAAATAAAAAATATTATTCCAAACAAGCCAAAAAACAGCATATTCTAAAGAAACTGCCGTTATGAATACAAGACGGCAGTCCTTTAACATTTTAGTAAATCAGTTTATTCCCTTTTCCGTGTTTTTGGTGGACGCTTTCTGAAAACGGTTTCCTCATTCATTTCCTCAAAGCCGTCCATAAACTCCATTGGAACGGGTTTCGACGAACGGATGGCTTCCTTTTTTGGCGGAACCCTCTCCAGCACCGCCGACTCCATCTGGCGGCTGTCGGCGTACTGCACCATGCGTTCGGACTTCTCGGAGATAGAATAAGCGTCCTCGAATTGGATACCCCACTTGAAAAACAGCTTTAGTCGAGTTTTCATAGGGTGGCAGCCCGTTTTCATGACGATAAAGTTACCTTTCGGCATTGACTTCAGCTCGTCAACGGTCATCAGCGGACGCTCTATCATCTGCAATGACCTTGACGAGCCGCCCTTGCTTGCGGGACGCGATACCGAGCCGCTGAGAACGGTCTGCTTTCCGAGATTCTGAGACATCGCCTCGGCGGTCTTGGAATTGGGCGCGAACGCTCCGAATAGAGTGCATTGGCAGTTGTCCACAATAATTTCCGCCCCCTCTTTGCCGTAAGTTTTCTCAAACTGCGCAAGCGATTGTATGATTGCAACAATTGAAACCTTTCGAGAACGTGATGCAGAGAATATCATTTCCAAGCCGTCAACTTTAGGAAGTGTTCCTATCTCGTCCATGTAGAACATTACGCGCTTGTCGAGTGTGCCGCCTTTTTCATCGGCAACGGTCAGTATCTCTCGGTAGAGCTGCTGAAAAATCAGCGAAATCAGAAAGTGTTTTGTTGCGTCCTCTTCTGGGAGTACAAGATAGATTGCCGATTTGCGATTACAGAATTCTTCCACATCAATACTTGTATCAAAACAGAGGATTTGTTCGAGCTCCGAATCGATAAACGAGTTAAGCCTTGACAGCGCGGTTGACATAACGCTCGCCATTGCCTGATCGGAGGAATTGAGCGCCGCGCCCGCGAACCACCTCGCCTTATGTTCGCCGGGCAGCTTGTCGATCAGCATCTGAAACCGCGATACGCCTTTTGTTCCAGACGGCGCAAGCAAGTCCTGTATCAGCTTGAAAACACTGATAATGTGCCGCTTTTCGGGCGGGCAGAATTCCGCGATCAGCAGAATGACCGCCGTGAGCAAGCCCTCCGCAGCTTCATAGAAGAACGCGTTTTGACCCATGCTTGACACATCACCGTCCGCTGAGATGATAGTCTTGGCGGTTATTTTTGCGAACTTTTCGGATTTCGCCTTGTATTCGAGCTTGCCCTCAGCTTTGTATGCGTCCATATATTTATTCACGAGGTAGAGCATATTGTAGCCGCTGCTTCGGGTCGGGTTGCGAAGATCTATTACGGAGATTTTGTAGCCGTAATATTTTTCGGCAATGGTCGCGGTGTTGCGGTAAAGGTCGCCCTTGCTGTCGGTGGTAACGAACGACATTCCCGCTGCGCAGCAGTATTCGATATTGGGGTAGAGGAAGTTTGCGGTTTTGCCGACGCCGGACGCGCCAATCATCAGCGTGTGGATATCCGCGTCGTCAACGAGCGCGGTCATACCTCCCGCCGTTTCGTGACAACCGACTATCAGACCGTCCACGCTCGGGAGCTGTTCGCCTTTTCGCCATAACTTAGGAGTATAGGGGATATGCTTGTAGGTCTTTGTAACATCTCCGTGAGTCGCGAACCTCGCCGTGCCGTGCTGCCCGTTGCCCACGGGCTTGTTCGGAATTCCCTTGAGGGAATAGTGGTCGCCAATCGCGGCGATCAGCGCGACTACAAGAAAAAATGCTCCGCAGATACAGAGCAGCAGGATTTGTGTTTGGTTCATAACTACCTCCCCATTTAACAGCTCATTACTTGCGAATATTGAGGCTCGTCCGAGGGCGATTCCTCGGACGTTTCTTTTTGTTCCTTGCGGATATCAAGCGTTTCCTCTGCCGCCAACCGAAGAGCGTGATCCGCTATATCGTATAATTTCCTTGCCGTTATTTTCAACTCGGCGGCGGTCTGCGATGGCTTACGAAGCTGCTCCAATCCCGTTGTCATCGCGTTTTGCAGCTTGCCGAGTTTAACGGAAGTGCTGCCTTTATCATGATAGGCTTTGTATTCATTCACAAGCCTGTTCTTCATCTTTTCAAGCGGAAAATCCTCTCCGGCTATTTTCAGAAAATGCTCGCTCGCCGCAACAGAAAACTCCGCTAACCTTTTTCGGTCGGCGGAGTTGTAAATTGCTATGAGGTCGTTGGCGATGCGGTTAGGGTTGAGCTTTATCTCGTTTAGTGCGGCGGCGTTTTGCAGATATAATTCTTTTCGCTCGTGAGGAACGGCGGGAAGATATTCCACACCATAACGCTGTTTCAAGCACTCGTTCCAATCCTTTTGCTGTGGCGCGATCCGAAAAATACCCGTGTAACCGTGTTCATGAAGAATATCCCGCAAGCGTTCGGCAGCGTCAATCCCGCCCTCATCGTTATCGGTGCAGAGATAGACAGCTTGCAAGTCGGAATGGTTTTCCAATGCTTTCAGCACCGCGCTTTCATACACGCCATTCATGGCGATATAGCTATGATTTTTCCAATCCTTTTGGCAGAGCGTGATGAACGACAGCATATCAATCGGCGCCTCAAAAACAAACAGCTTCTCATCATTACCGAAATGAGAGAAGCTGTAATTTTTATTCGAACCCGCGACCGTTATGCGAAACGTTTTTCCGAAGCTAAGTGTGGAGCGCACCGAGGCTTGCTTTGGAGTTCCGTTCTCGTCCATTCCAACAAACACAACATTGTGATATTTTCTGTCCTCGTAGATTTTGTGTTCGTGAGCGAAGTGCGATATTATTTGCGGATCAATAAATCGCTGCTTGGTAAGATATGCAAAAACTCGGCGCATATCCGAGTTGGGTTCGGGCAGCTTAAACGGTTTCACAATAGAGGCGGAAGGCTCACACGAAATAGTATTCACGGTCTGCGTGGAACAATGACCGCCGAGTAATTCAAGTACCGAATCCTGAAAAGAAAAACCAAGAAACTCCTGCAAGAATTTAACTGCATAACCGCCGCGCTGATTCTTGTGATCGTACCATTTACCGCCGTGAATGGTCACGCTGTCATGCGTTCCGCTCCCGTCCGTGTAGACATACTGATAGGTCGACCCGACACGTTTGACGCAACCGCCGCAGCCGCCGAGATACGAAACCAAGTCGGCATTATTCGCACGATATAAATCATCCTCAGAAAAATTGATGTAAGGCATAAAACTTCCTTTCCCGAAATAAAATAATTTTATATTGGTTACTTAACATTGTAGGCTCATGATGAACCTATCCATAGGCCACCGACAGGGCAGAATTCGTCCTTGTCAGTAACTGTTTTTCAAAAAAATTTAGGGCGGATGACTCAACAAATATAAATTTGACGAGTTGCCGCCCGATTGTCTGTATCTGCGCTCGTGGCAAAGATATTTTGCTTTTTCAAGATCATCAAGCGCGCGTTTCACGGTGCTTTTTGACATTTTCAAGTCACTCGCAATCGTTGAAATCGCCGGGAAACATTGCCCGTTTTTATCGGCACGGTCGCGCAAATACATATACACTGCGATTGCGCGATGCGGTAGATTTGTGGAATAAATTTCGCGGTTATTTAACAATCTATCACTCCCAAAATTGTTGATTTTCCAACGGATTTTCTTTCATGCCGAGCGCTTGTTTCTTGCGGCGGATCGCAGCTTTCAGCTTATGCTCGGTGCGGAGTTTCTGCCCATGCAGACTGCGATTGTAATCATCGGAAATAAGTTTGCCGAACGAGAACAGCATAGAGAGTACGGCATTTTGTGTTGCCGTCTGAATGTATCTGTTACTATTGTCCAAGAACGCTTGAGCGTACTCGTTTCCCAACTCGGCGGACTGTTTTATATATTCGATACCCAAATCACGATCCTCGTCGCAGCCCGTTCCGCTGAACGTTATCATGCCAAGCCGATACAGAATTTTCTCATCGGGATTCTCGGCTGCAATCTTATAGAATCCGCTATATGCCTTTTGGAAATATATTTCCGCTTGCTCCGAATTCTTTCCGACACCGATACCGTCACGAAGCATTTTTGCAGTTTCATAACAAGCGTAGGCGTTATCCTGATCGGCGGACAGCTTATAATATTCAAACGCTTTTTCGTAATTCTGCGCCACGCCGTTCCCGTAAAAATATAGACTTCCGAGCGAATATTGCGCGAATTTATTCCCCGCGTCAGCGGATTTTTTAAACCACCAGAACGCTTTTGTGTAGTCCTGTTCCGCGCCGTATCCGAGCGCAAACATCTTCCCGATTCGGTACTGCACATACGGTTTCAAGCGTTTGGCGGTCGGCTCGATTTCAAGAAATCCTTGCAGAGTCTTTTGAAAATATTCCTCCGATTTCGGAATATTATCCTCGCCGAGCAAGCCGTTCCGATACATCTTCCCGAGGTCGTGAAGCGCAAGAATACTTCCTTTTTCGGCTTCGGCTTGAAACAGCTCCAATGCTTTTGGAATATCATGATTTTTATATAACTCGGTGCAAGCGGATTTATATTCTGCTGTCCACTTGATATAAAATCCGTTTGACGATTGAGCTTCGCCGAGGTTTTCCTCATCGACCTCCACGAACATTTCCGAATCAAGTTCTTGCACAGGATTATCCATTTGCAATACCGCTTGAATCACAGCGTTTTTGATCGGCTTGAAAACCCTGTTTTCTTCAAGCGACGGAAACTTCTGAACCGCGCTTGTGTAGGTTTCGTACTTCTGCTGTTCGAGAGCGCACCACTCGTCATACATCTTTTTCAGCACAGGATTTCTTGCAAGCTCCGCGATAATTTGATCAACGGTTTTCTTGATGTTCGGCTGCAAGTAGCCGTATACTTTTTTGCCTTTGGAATTGCGGAGCTGAAACTGTAACTTCAAAACAAGCTGTTCAAGCTGCGGATCAGATTGATTATTATTTTGCAGTTCGGACAGCATATTTTTCATCACGCTTTCTGCTTCGGAGCGCAGTTTATCGCGCACGTCGGTCTGCTGCTGGTACAGATTTTGCAATTCGTTTCGAAAAATATTATTTGCAACGACGCTTCTTATTTTTTCTATCCCCGATTTTGTAAGATACCCTTGCTTTGAATCGCTTGAATATACGATTAAATGAATATGCGGATGGTGCGCCGTGTTATGAAACGCCGCATACCAACATAGCTTATCCAAATCAATCTTCTGCGCCTCCGCTATCGCTCCGATGTTTTTCAAAATCAAGTTTTTCCATATATCGGGCGAGGTATATCCAAGCCTTTCGGCGTCGTCCCTTTTCAACGAAACAACATGAGTCCACACATTTCCGGGATGCTCCGCAATATTTTTTTGCGCCTGCGACAAAATTATTTTATCATCGCTGCCGGAAAACAATCCGTGCTTTCCGATTTTTTCAACGCCCGGACGCTCCGCAAGATATTTTATAAAAATTTCTCTATCGGCTATTCGATCGGAGTTGCGCTCGATCAGCTCGGCGATCAGTTCCGAAGCGTTTTCTTTTGTGGGATTTATTTTGTAATCGTCGTATTCATGCGTTTCCTTGCCGTCGGGAAAAGCGTTCAGAAGCTGTTCTATAAGCTGCTGTTGATTTTCCGTTGCAGGCTTGATTTTTTCTTTCGGAGAATAAATCGCGACGGTTTCCCGCGTAGCAATATATTTTACAAGATTGCCTCGTTTTACCGAAGCGCCTTTTTTCAGATATCTGCTTGTGACAATTACTCTCGGCATTAGTCCTCCCGCTGAAATTTGACGGCACTCTCAAAATTTATCAGTCCGTTAATGTGGCGAACCTCGTCGACGCACATTTTATGAAGCTCCGCGACCGTATCATCGTCAACCTCATTTGCCGCAGCGATCATATGCGACAGTTTTCCAAGCTCCACCGCTATTTTGAAAAGATTGCGGCTTATTCTTTGTTCGGAATTCAACACGACCGAATCAAGCATTGAAGTGAGCAGCGGAGAAATATAATTGACGCTTTTGCTTGCGCAGATATATCCCGTGTAAAACTTCACAGCCTTTTCTATAAATTCCGAGCGCGAAGAGCAGTTATCGGATTTATAGAGCATATTAACCGTATCCATGCTTTGTGGCGTGATGTATAACGCAAATTTTTGTTTGTCCGACCCCTCGACATTTGCCTTAACACTGCCGTTTTCGTTCTCGGAATGCGTGATTGACTCCCCTTTTTTTGAGTTGTTCATATTTTGACCCCTTTTCATATTCTTCGTAATATCCCATTGCGGCGGGCTTTGCCCGACGCGGTAAGCTTTCGGGCGGCAGTAAAGCCGCCCGAAATTTAACCTGCATCAAAATCATACCCCCGAACCGCCCTCACCCCGCTCGCAGAGACGTTTCGCAAACTCCGCGAAAACCGCCCCAAATCGGCTCGAGAACAGCTCGGAGGTAAACGTACCCTACCGCCGTGCCAAAATCGCACACAGCGCGACACAGCCGTCTCAAAATCGGTCACGGCTGATTGGTTGGCTTGGCATGGGTGGTTTTGGGTTTTATTGTGCTCTGCTGCCTTGCAGTCATGTCAATAAAATCGCGCACGTTCTGCGGTACGATCTTGCCGTAAAGCTGCTCGGCGTATGCGGATAGCTGCTCGTCAAGCGAGGTTTTCTTCTCCGACAGATACATTTTCAGCGCCTGAACCTTTTTATCGTCAAGCGTAATTGTTACCGTGTTTTTCATAGCCATACCCCCTAAAAAAATGATATTTCGATCTTCATATCGTCCTCAACTTCCTGCTGAGTTATCGTGTGCGGCTCGGCGAATTGCTGGACATATTTCTCGCATTGCGCGTCCGTCAAAGAGCAGAAGTCCTCGCCATCATCGCCGCAGATAAAGAACGGTCCGGCGACAATACTGTTGCCGAACCTCCTGTTTCCATCCATGCCGAGAAGTTTTGCCTCCTCGTTTCCGACCATCACCACGCCGCGCTCCTTGAGAAAATATATCGGCTCGATCAGACCGCCAACCGCGTCGTGAATGGACTTATAATCGTCACCAATCTCTGTTATATATGCGGGTTTATTTGGCTCGACCATAACGACTTTCATGTGCATTTTTTCCTTTCGAATTAAAATAATCTGAGCTGAAAATCTTCCTCCGGCTCGTCCTCGGGCTGTTCCGTTTCGGAACATTCATCATCGAAATCCTCACCGACTTCCTCGTCATCCTCGGGATCGCAGACGGTGAGATTATCGTTGATGCGCCGTTGTACTCGCATTATGCCTTCGGCAAAACGCTCGGGATCGCGTATCTTTATCGCCGCGCTCTCGAAGCTCTCCAAATAATGTTCGGGGTGTGCGTATCGCCGCATTATTATGAGATCGTCTGCCGCTATTGCGCGGCGCAGATTCTCCGCATAATTGATTATAGCGGGTAGGCAATATTGCTTTCTTTGCTGCTCGGACAGGCTTGGAAACTGTTCCCGAACGAATTTCAGATTCTCGTCCGCGTCGATAATTTCCATAGCTTTCCGCGCGTTTTCGCGTATCTCATCGGGGCGTGCCATGTAATTTGGGTCGACCTCGGGCGGCGTTTCCCGATAATACACATCGGACAAACCGAACAGCGAATTCTCCTGCTTGGCAAGCTGTGCTTTGTAATAGAGGATATGATTTTTTACCAAATTCAAGTTGACACCATCCGCCCAAGACGGATCGGAGCCGCCTTTGGTGAACATCTCATCCCACCGCGCGTATTCGTTTTCAAGCGCTGCGGCGTAGTCGGTTTCATGCTTTCGCTTGCTCATAATGACATCTCCGGTGAATGTGATTCGAGCTGCTCCTGCGACTGTGCAAGCTGCAGCTCGCGCTTATCGTAGCAGTACATATAGCAGTCGTAATTTCCGCGCTCGGGGCGACATCGAAGGAGAAAAAGATGGTCATCGGTTTCCACGGAAAAGCCGTAGCTTTCGTTTAGATTGAGGTTCCGATATGTGGCGCAGTAACGCTGCATGGAGCTTCTGTTCTTCAGCAAGCCGTCCTTGCGAAGCTCGTTTACAACGTCATTCAGTTCTGCTTTGAAAGCGCTGTCATTTAAGTCATCGCGGTTCTCCCACCATGACGAATAGAATTCATTATCGCTGCCGAAATCCATTCGCAAATGCCCTACGCAAGCGTTACGCAGAGCGGGTTCGCAGTTCGAATAAAACATGGAATGTTGTTCCGGATCGGCACATTTTATCTGATATTTCATGAAACACCTCCCATTTCAAAATCCGAGGTTTGCTCCTGCTCGGGAGCCTCCACCACCGAGAACAAGTGACCTCCGCGCTTTGAGACAACACCGTATTCGGTAAAAGCGCACTCGTTCGCGGCAATTATTTTTTCTGCGAATTCGGCTGTGCAAGCGCCTTTCAAAAGCGATCTGTCAAAATCGGGCGGGAGCATTTCCGAAAGATATTTCTCGCCAAATTCGGAAACGTGATTGACCGTCCCGTCAAACTCATAGCAGTCAAGATCGTTAAGTATGGCGTTGATCTTATCCCAATCGCGCCACAGCTCATGCTCGAGAACCGCCTTGAACTTTGCCGCGTCCTCGCGGGATAATTCGGAATATCTCCGCGCTATATCGTTCACCGCATAGATATTTTCCATGCTCTCAAAGCAGACGTCGGATATCTGCGGAATCGCCGATTCAAAGCCAACATATACGCATTCGTCAATGTGTTTTTCACCGACCTTTTCCGCGAGTTGCCGCATATATTCCTCATCAGCTGGGAGCGTCAGAACCTCAGAATCCTTTTCGGAAACATCTTCATTCTCGGCGGGATTTCCCGTAATTTCAAGTCGGAAAATCCAGTTCTCCATGCGCTCGGGAAGTTCTTCACCATATACAAGGGTAGGCTCGTAGGAATCCGGTATCGCGTAATAACCGTCGATGAAAACTCCGCCCTCGCGTTCCATCATTGCGCGTCCGACCTTATCGGGGTCAAGCAGATCGTACAATTCATCGGGAACGTCCTCGAGACCTTCGAGCATTTCATTCTCCAAAACGATCTCGCCGTATGCGTATACATTTTTGCACGGATAAACGGGTATAGTCTGGAGATTATATGTGCTGTTTATCGCTTCGCCTATTGTGCCAAACCCTCTTTTCAAGAGCGCGCGGTAGGCGATGATTGATGTAAAATCCTCTTTGTCCGCGAAAAAATCATCAAGCCGTTTTGCGAGGAAATTCAGTTCTTCAAGCGTCGGTTCTTCCGAGAATTCGTATCCCACGAACTCGGGAACCTCGTCGCATTCCTCGATCCTCAAAAAAGTTTCCCCATAGATTTTCGCCCTGTCCAGCGCATCAATAACATCGTTTCTATTTGCCGGAAGCAACACATACGCGACCTTGCCGCCATTAGCTCCGAGTTCTTCTATTGTTATTTCAAGCATTGTTACGCTCCTTTCCGTCCGCGATCCACCGTCCCGTGTCGTCGCGAACACGTCCGCTGCTGTCTATCGTCAGCTTTTTGCCCTCGGAGAGCGCAAGGTGTATCACCTTGCAATCCTCCGCGGTCGCGCCGATATAGGTTCTGCTGTCATAATTAAATTTCTCTGTCATGTTACATCCCATTCAGATATTCGTAAACTTTGGGGATCGAATATTCAATATTTCCTGTGATTATATATTGTGGAAATTCCTCCGAAACGTTTTGAAGAGCCATTTTAAGCTGTTCAAAAGAAAGCCCGTCAAAGCAGTCGCAGAACGCTTCGTAATCAAATTCTTCGGCAAGCTCCCCGCCGAAATTCAGACAATAAAACGCAGCCCTGACCATGTTCCTGTCAAGGCTGCAGTCCTCATTATTCTCTTTTTCAGAAATAATTTTGTCCAGCTCGCCGAGCCACTCCCGCATATCCTCGATCACTCCGCGTTGCTCATCGGTGAACTCGCTCGGCATAGACGTGCCAACAAAACTGTAATCGAGCAGATCGTTATTCGCCGTTTCCACTCCCGAAAACATCGCGGCGATCATGAAAATAAGCAGGATCAACGGCATAAAAATCGCCGCCAACAGTATAGCGAGTACCTTCCATGTGCGCTTATCCGTAGCCGCTGTGACGACCGCCTTTATTACAACCGGAGATACCGCCATATCATCTACCTCCCGCCGCCCCGAACTTCTCTGCCTTATGATCGGGCGCGATCACGCATAAGCAATACCGTTCGTTGCCGCACTTGTAAAGACACACCCCGCGCTGTGAAAACTGTATAAGCCCGTACTCGGAATCCTCAACCTGAAGCGTATCCATATAGGTTTTCTTTTCGATAGTTCCGGGATAGAACAGGAAGATATGCGTCGGTATCGAGAACAGCGGCTTTGTCAGCTCGCGAACGTTTTCCACGAGGAAGTCCTCGATATTCTGACTCGCCAAAATAACGGCGGACTCTTTTTTGCGGACGCGTTTCATGAAATTTCTGATGTACTCGACTGCCGTGAGATTTGTCAAAAACAAATAAAACTCATCTATGCTTGCGACGGTATTTCCGCTGCTCAGAAGCTGCTCGGACATATACGCGAGGACGTTGAACAGCAGAGCGTTGCGGATATTTTTGCTTGCCTGGAGCAGTCCTTTTACGCCGAAAGTTATAAATCTGCTGTCGGTTATATTTGTATAACCATTGAAAAATTTGCTCTCCGCACCAACGCAAATCGAGTGCAGTCCAAGGCAGATATTTTGCAGATTTTCGGCGGTATAAAGCCCTTTTTCTTTCGGATTGAACGACTTGTATTCCGCTTCAATCAGCTCGTAAAAATCCGAGAGAATTGGAAAATCTGTCGGCTTCATCGCGTTCCAATCCGTGTTGTCGGATATCCCGAATTTCTCGTAGAGCTTTATCAAAAGCAGCTCGATTGTGTCGATTTCGCGGTCGGAAAAATCCTTGTAGCTGCGGAAGAAGTCGCGCAGAAAGCTGATATGCTGCGACAGCTTGGTCTTAAATCTGAACGCTTTCGGGACATTTTCATCATCCGCGCGAAGCGCGGAATCGACAGCGGGGTCACCCCGCTCATCGCCCCATGATTTCGGCTCGAGTACATTTATAATATACTCTCCCGACATCAGATCGATAAAACAGCCGCCGAGATTTTTTGTCAAGTCGACGTACTCCATTTCGGGATCGAGGCAGATTATATTCTTTCCGCTCTCGCGAAGATTGGTCAGAATCAGCTTTAACAGATAGGATTTTCCCTGTCCGGAATTGCCGAGTATAAGCGTGTTGGCGTTGGTTTTATCGTCCGAGCGCTTATCAAAATCAACAATAATGTTCGACCCGAATTTGTCTCGCCCGAGATAGAACCCATTCTCATCGGTCTTGCCGGAAAATGAAAAGGGATAAAGATTGGCGACCGAGGACGCAGGCAGAACGCGCTCAAACTGCTCACGGAACATATTCCGACCGGACGGCATTACGCTCATAAAGCCGTGCTGCTGGCGCAACATCAGCCTGTCCACATTCAGTTTGGAGCGCACTAATTCTGTCTGCACCTCAGTCTGCAAAATGCGGAGATTATCCAGGTTATCCGAAATCATTTCAAGGAAAACCGCTGTGTGCAGTAGCGGTTCGCGGTTTCGGTGCATATCTGCGGCGAGCTGCGCCACATCCTGCAGGTTGCTTTCAGCGGCGACCGTCTGCTGCAAATCGTTGGTGGAATTGCGCTGCATACGGTTCTTGTTTGCGGCGTTCGCGATGATCCGCTTTTCCTCAGCGGCGGTTACGGGGCGCGTATAAATTCGCAAGGTAACGCCGTCTTTTTCGCCGAGGTAACGCAATATAGCCTGTTCGCTTGTTGAGGTCGGATATTCCCTTAATGCCCATACGCAGCGGAATGTGTTTCCGCAAATAAAATAGTCCGTGAAAAATTTTATCACGGACGGCGCTATCATATCCAAGAAGTTCTTTTGCGGTTTGGTCGTAAATTCTTTATCGACTGTGCTTATTTTCTTCTTCAAGATAAACCTCCCATTGTCTGATCAAGTTTTTGATCGTGAAATAATTCGGACTCGGGTTTGAGATAATAATCATCGCTGTTCCAAAGAGAAATATATACCTCGTCCCCGCCGAGCGTTACGGGGTGCTGCTCCAAGCCCTCTCCAAAGCCGTCCGCGTATTGTGAGGTGACATACACGATAAGGTCGGCGGTTTCCGCTTTGTCAAGCTCACCGTAAGACTGCACTACCGCCATACCGTACAAATTTCCGTCGAGGGTTTCCACCATCGGCATAATGGAATAGACTTTTTTATCAAGATTTCCATCGTGTAAGTACGCCGCCAGACCGCGCTTCACAGCATCTTCATCGGAGTTCAAGTCCTCTCGGATATGCGCGTTAATCTCAAAATCGTAATCGATATAATTTGCCGAATCAACCTCGATCAAATCGCAGCCGTCCTCATCTTCGATCATAATTTTCAGTGGGCAGTACAGCTTTGTTTCTACCAACTCGCGTTTGGTCACCTCAATGTCGTTCGGTGTCAGCTCACAGTTTTCGATCCTCGGATCGCCGGACAACCTCTCCGAAGCATACTCCGTAAAAAACTCGCCGAAATCGACATCGTTAATAAGATCCGTCAAGGGAATGTCGAATTTGCTCTCGTCTTCGTACTTTTCAAGCCATTTGTCAATGCAACAGTCCATGCGAGTTTTCAAATTTTCAAGCGCTGCTGTCTGTTCAAAATCTCTAATAATTCCGCGAGCGTTCGGGATATACTGCGAGTAACGCGCATAATCGTAACCCTCGGAATTGACGAGCAAACCGTCGCCGTTTTCCATGTTGACGAACATGACTCCGTGGTACGAGTCATCATAATATCCCATTAAATCTTTGTACTGCGGAAGATAATAATTGCGTTTCATCGGGTTCTCGATAAATGTTCTGAACTCCGAATCGGACACCTCGATAACCTTTTCCACAGCGCATTTCTTGGGGATGAATCTGTCCGCCTTGCAGATCATATTTGCGTTTAATACAAGTTTATCAGCCATTTAAAATCCACCTTTCTCCGTCCGCGTTTTCAAATTTTTCCGTTGTCACGTTTTGTTCGAAATAGACCGCGAGGAGCGTCTTTATATCCTCGCCGGCATATTTTCTAGCGGAAAATCCGTTCTCATTGAGTGTTTTTTCTATGCGATTCAAGTAGGAAAAAATCTCCTTATCTTTAAGTCCGCGGATACGCACGATAAGCAGAAATTCCCGCGCCGTTGCGGTCATCGCCTGAATGTGATCGAGGTGCTGCGCGTCCTGTTCGAGCAGCTTTCTTACCGCAGGATTTTCCTCTTTTTTCGCGAGTGCTTTCAAGTGATTTTTGTTGCCCTCGAAGCTCTCGCGCGAGTTCACGCAGAGAATTTCTATTTCCGTCAAGCCCTTGAGAACGCTCATCAGCGAGTATATTTTCGCCGACAATCCCGCCTCCGACATCACCGAAATATTGCTCGGCTTGATACTGAAAAAGACCGCCTCGTTCGAAGCGGTCTTTAAAGAATATTCGGTTATTCCCTCGATTCCGAGGATCTGTCGGGTGCTCTGATTGTTTTGCTGTTGATTTTTGCTCTTCAAAATTACCTCCTATCTTCGGTTTCCTCATATTCTGAAAGTTCGGTATAATCATCGAGGCTGTTCTTATAGCTGCGCCGCAAATATTCGTTCCCGCCGTCTGCAGATACCGTGCCGCACTTGCAGCTTTTGAAGTCGTGACGATCCTCCGAAACGATTATATCTCCGCATAAATTGCACTTTATGCAGTTCTTAATTATTCTGCGCACGTCTATCACTTCCACGACAATCATACCACAACCTTCCCGAAAAGTCCAGCTAAATTTTCCACCTATATTCCTGCTGCTCCACAAAAAAATATTTCACGGCATATTTGAGGAAATCCAATATGCTGGTGTCCTCGAACCGTATCGCCAGAAAACCGTAAACAATGGTTGCGATCAGCGGTATCGTGAACCCCGTCTGCGCCATAGCGAACACGGAAATTAACGCGATGATTCCTATCACGGCAAGGTCTTTCAACCGCCATAAGAACAGCATAGGTGCTGCTTTTAGGTTGTCGGGATAAATGTACATATTATCTCCTTTCTCACGGCTTCTTCGCGACGGCGGGCACCATCTGCTTTAGGTGAACCGCCGATTGCGCCGTGTTAATCACGCCGTTTATATTCGGGCGTACCGAGGTTTCCAGTCCGAACATTCCCGCAATCCTCGGAATTTCTCCTGCCGCAAGCATAATTCCAAGCCCCAAAAGCCAATGGTCTTTAAAAAGAATTAGCCCGCAAACGAGCATTGTCGACTGCAAAAACGCGGTCAGACAGGTCGCTATAACTTGCTTTACCCACATCACGAAGCCGTCGTTGAAGCCGCGTGGAACGCTGAACATATACAGCGATCCGATGGCGATTTGTATCAGCAAAATGCCGCCGCGCTTTATGCTTGCGAAAAACACCTTGATAACGGCGTAGCCCATAATTATCGCAATAAAAATGCTAAGCAACGGACCAAATAAAAATCCGTTGATAACATCAAGACAGGCGTTGAGCAGCGTTCCGCTTCCCTCGGGGCTTATTAAACCTGTCATGTCGCTAGACATACTGCTTTGTATTGCCACCGTGAACCCATATAATTGCACGGGAACCGTGCAGAACAGATTGACCGCGAAAAAGCCCTTTATAATATTCAGCGCGAGCGCTTTCAGATCGCCGCGACCGTTTTGGGATTCTATCGCGAACTCGAACAATGCCACAATGATTCCGACGATAAACAGCGCCCAGCCCAAATTGCTGAAAAGCTGTACAATCTGTTTTACCCACGGCATACCGAAAAGGTCATAGCCCGTCGTGTTCATAACTCCGAAAAAATCCCCGAGCAGCGCAATTATTTTCTGATATAAAAGGTCGGAAAAGTAATCAAATATTTTGGTCACAAAATCTGCGCCTACGTCTAATAGAAATATTTTTTTCACCTCCAAAGCGATGGCGTCTGATTTAACAAACGCCGCCTTTATTTACTTGTCAGCGGAGTATAAAAATTAGATATTTATAATCGTCCAGACATACATCGGCGCGGTTAGCGTGAAAACAAGACACGCGAAAAGAATCGCGGGAGCCGCCCATTCGAAATGCCCACTCTTTCGATAGTCAAAGTACGCAAGCCCGAGTTTTGCAAAGAAAAACACCGCCAGAATCACATCTATGATCGGGAACACAACATTGTTCACAACCTGCTTTATCTGCCCCGAAGCAGATTTCCATGTACCCTCAATCGCTCCCGCGACGTTGCCGCTGTCCGCAAAAGCAAAGACAGACATAGCGGTCATTGCAACAATTATAATCATTGCCACGCTTATAACTCTAACAATTTTCTTTTTCATAAAAAATCATCCTTTCAGTGTGACGGAGCAATATGCCAATCGTCGAATACGTTGCCCTTAATGGTAAGACTATCGGTCAGATTTGCGGAAAGCATTCCCGCAGGAGTCCAGCAATCAATCGCCCATGTGTAGACCTTGTAATTTCCGTCGGGATACCAGAGCGGAGTAAAATGTGTCCGATTATTGTAAGTACTGTACTTGTTTTTTCGGAATTCAAGCGCGCCGTTTGTATACTCCAACAGCCGCCAATAGGTTTTGTAATAAAATTCCGGGAAGTAAGCAACAGCGTTCTGAAGCTCGGTATGCTGTCCATTTCCCGAAATTGAAGCGGTCACTGTTTCGTTAATTCCGTAGCCGGATTTCATGGTTCTGCCTACATTTGTCGGATTTTTTTCATCGCAGGTTATTTGCATATTCGCGCTCATGGAAACGGAATATGAATTACTGCGGAATTTCCACTCGCCCTTATCGACCCAACGTCCTCGGTCAACCCATCGCTTTCCCGTCCATCTCCACCTTGACTGCCAAACCCATTTCGGCTGCCAATACGCGCTCCAAACGCTCCAAGCCGCCGAGGTTCTTTGTTCCCTATTCGGAACACTTACCGCGCGGAAGCTGTCGTTGCGGTCATCGGCGGTCGGATCGGGAGGCGGGTTCTTATTGAGATCGACGATATTCGCCGTAATATTGGTTTTGCTCGCGGACGCGCCGCCCATGACTGTTACGCGGATATTCACGGTCTGCTCGGTATTCGGCGTATGCCACTTGCACCAGACAAGCTGCGAAGCACCTTTCGGATATACGATATTTCCGACCGTGTACACCTTGTTCTTGATATAAAATCTTACGGTCACCGGATTGTCGGGAGTATGTTCGCCGCCTGTTACGGTGATGCTTGTATAAACATCGGTATCAACACGATATTCATAATCACTCGCCGCGACTTCGACTTCTTCCTCCGGTTCCTTGAATGAAACTATTCCAACGCCGAGATAACGTATAATATCACTGTCGGTTGCCTTTGAATCGGTCGAGCCTGCCCACGCTGTATACCCAAGTTCGTCCTTTTCAAGAAACATCGAAAGCGGAAGATTCTTATGCGACAACGGACCGAATTTATTTATCAAATCGCCGTCTGTCTGCATATTGTACAACGCCGCTTCCGTGGCTGTCATTGCCGTTCTTACGCCATCGTAGGTGATGTACATGATTGGCTCGAGCATCAGCTTGTAGTCACCGCTTGTCAGCTTATCGTACTTGATTCCCGTATGCTCGGCAATACGCCTTACGACCTGCTCATCGGTGAAGTAGCTGCGAATTTCCTCAATGCTTGCTCCCGAACCGTCGCTTACAATGGTCGGAAGAGGCTCTGCTGGATTGATAAACGTATAAGCGGATGTTGTCGCGGAAAGTCCTGCTCCGCTGACATATTCTGCTTTGCTTATCTTTCCGAAGTGAAGGGCGATATCCGAAACATTTTTATTTGTGTAGTCGTATGATGCAGACTTGGGCATGCCGCTTTCTGAATCGACAACAGTAATACGAACACCATCATTGCCGGGATTCCAGAAATTCTCTGCGCTGCCGTCCTTTAAGCCGCCCCCGCCGTTGTCGATATTGGGATCTCCCTCAGCGAATGCGACAATCTGCAAACAGAAAAATGCCGCCATAGCCGCGGCAATAATTCTTATGAATTTTCTCATTCACACCTCCAAGAAAATAAGCGCCAAGCCTTTCGCTCAGCGCTTTTTGGTTTATCCGAAGTACCCTATTTTGTTGCCGTTCTGATACATTTCGGTATCTGTGTATCCGATTCCGCCACCGCCCTCATCCTTTACCCAACCGAAGCCGTTGATGTAGATCATGCCGTCTTGGGTATCGCCGTGCTTTGGAGTATCCGAAATCGTTTCCGGCTGCGGCTTGACCTCGGTCTGCTCGGATTCGTAGGTCGGCTCTTTGTCGGGGTTTGTGAGCATTTCCTCGTCCTCGATTTTGGGTGGTTCGGGAGATTCGTTCTGCGGAGCGCTCTCCGCCTTTTCGGGTTCGGGGAGGTCCTGATTGATCTCAATTCCGCCGTCCTTGATGAAGTCGGTCGCTTCCTTTTCGGGGTCACTCTCGGCGGTAGTGCTGTTATCGGGTATGATTATGCTTTCTGCGGGCTTTTCTATCTCGATCGGCTTGGTTTCCTCATGTTTTGCGGTGGATATTTCTACGCTTATCGTGGGCGCTGAACTTGTACCGGAAGCATCGGGAACTGCCGCCTCGGGTTCGTGTGCGAACCGCGCCGCGATAAGGATCGCGAGTACCGCGCACAGTACTGTCCCGCCGCCTACGGCGAGGTTTCTTTTTGTTTTCATTGTCATAAAATCACCTGTCCTTTCATGTCGGCGCTTTGCTGTTATCTGCATTTTACCATATTGCTCGGGGCATATCCAGCGTTTTTGGGAAAATCTACATAAACAACAAAACTTCTTCTTTTTCCTGTGGATATTCGTTAAAATTTCGGGGTGTACTTGGACTTCACGCAGAGCCGGATTTTCATCGGCGGCAAGATATCTCCGCAGAACGAAAGCGGGACTTCCAGCATTATATATGACGTCGCCGAGAACTGCGGGATATCTCCCGACGTGGGCGCGAACTGCGCGTTATCCACATTGACGGAAAGCCCGTAGACTGAATATTCCGTCCCATCGGCATTTATCTTAATGTGCTTTCCGCCGCCGCTTTGCAGTCCGAGAAGCGGATCCAGACGACCGTAAACATCTCCCGTAGAAACCGCCGATTTCCATGAGTTTCCCGAAAACCGATACCCGCCCGAATATCCCTCGCGAACTCCGTCATAGACATTGCTGTAATTCCCGATCGATGTCGCGATCACAGCTGACTGCACCGCGTCCTGAACGCCCGCCGAAATAATGACGAGCCGCACAATCTGCCATATAACCACAAAAAACATCATTCCCGCGAGTGCCAGAACCACAGCCCACGGCGCGGAGGAAAAGCCTTTTTTCGAGCGTAAAAGTTTTGCGATTTTCGTCATTTCCAATACACCTCGCTTTTCCCCGAAGACCTTGCCGTAAGCGTCACGGGAAAGCTCCCAAACTCGCCGAAACCTATGTCAATCGTGTAAGTGCAAGTGACCGAGAACTCTTGGTTAAGCTGAATTTTGCCCGTCCGCGACCATTCTATTTTCGGCGAAAGCCCCGTTTTCTCGGTCAAAACGAGCGCCCGCGAAGTAGTTTCCGAGCCGATTTTGCCTGAGATTTCGGCTTCTCTCACAAGCTCGTCCGCGTAATTGTCTAACTGGATTTTCGCCGACACAACGGGCGCGACCGCCATAATCAATGCAATGACCATAACGACCACCAACACGATTATGACGACGTCGAAGTACCCCTCGCCGCGCTTGCTTTTCAATAATTTTTTCATTCGCACCTCCGTTACGCCATTGAACTCAGCGAATCGAGAAGCTGCATTCCCATGACCACAAGATAAGTGAGCAAGAACAGCATTAACATTCCGAAGCTGAAAATGCGGATTTTCGGCGGTATTTTCGCCGCTTTCGCCTTGAGCCTTTGCAGCTCAATCAGCTTGAAATCATGCGCCAACATTTTGAAATATACCGCCGAATCGTCGCCGCGAATTACTGAAACGAGTCCACGAACCACGTCTGATAATTGTGCCGAACCGATACGCGCCTCAAGCCTTGTAAGCGCCGCTTCATAGCTTGAGCTTCGCATATCCGCACAGCAAACATCAAGTTCGTATGCGAAATGCACTCCCGCGTGCTTTTTGAAATTCTCCATAATGGATAAAACATCGCGCGAGGTCTTTAATTCCTGCTCAACCGTTGCCACAAATCGCGGTAATTCCTGTTCTATCGCGTCACGCTTTTCACGCATTTTCTCGTCAGCTTTTCCGATTTCACGGAAATATACAGCGACCGCGAGGATTATTACAAACGGTATAACAAGCGGGAAAATGAACGAGCACGGTATCGCTAAAAGCGCAATACAAAAGGCTTTGACGAACGCAAGCGCCGTGAAGGTTTCGGGCGTCATTTTAATTCCCGCAGACTTCAAGGTGCTTTCCAAGCGAGATTTTTTGTACTTATCCATTGGGATAATTTTGCCGAGTTTTGCCGCAATTCCAAGCAAAATCGCTTCAATGGATTTGGACAGTTTTTTGTCGTTTCTACCCGTGTTCATAACCGCTTTTGAAGTTTTCAGATAAGGAATTTTCAGCGCGTTTGCGAGCAAAAGAAAAAGTCCGGCTGCTATTAACAAACCGGACAAAATAAAAAGTAATATCAACATTACACCTCCACAATAATTAAATGCTTGAAATAACAGAAATTATATCGCTGACAGTTATGCCACGTATAGCTTTCCAAAATGAATCAACATTTAATGATTTTGATATTTCTTTTACGCTTGACATAGTATTTGCCTTGTCAATAATTTCGACAACCAACTGCCTAATACCGCTATGATAAATATCAACATTATCTTCTAAATTTATAGCGATATACTCATTAAAATGTAACTGACCATCTCTATAGTTAACCAACATAAGTTGTAACGTATCTTTGTATTTCCACTTATTGCCTGCTCGTTCTCTTACATAAGCTACGGTTTCAATGAACTTGTTAAGATTAAAATGATTGTACGTTTCATTTCCGGGAAATGTCATTTTAGTAACACTGTCTCCTGCGTTATATCCATATTCACCATATCCTACCCAAAACATATCAAAGTAATTCCCCGACCATTGATGCCAAAATTGATAGCATTCATTAATTATCTCCTGAGTAAGCTTTATTCCATAACGAGCAAACATTATTCCCACTACGCATTCCTCATCAGATTCGTGACGGTAATGCAATGCCTGATTAATTTCTGTTATTGTACAAGCCGGTATCATAAGCAAACCTCCTAACTAGTTTTACTTTATTATACCATAACTATCGTTTGAATTCAATAGGTTTTGTAATTTTTATCACAATTGCCGTCGAGATAAATATTCCGACCGCTGAAACTGCCAGCACGATCTGCCCGACAACCGTATTCATAAGCGAATTAAACCATGCTTTATTGAGCACATATAACAGCGGAATATTTCCGATCACGAGAAAAGCCATAGAAATAAATTCCTTGCGCGGTCCCGTTATCATATATTCGAGATCGGCGTTTACGACTCGCATATCCGATAATTTATTGACTATCGGAGAGAGCGTGGATTTCAGGCTGCGGTCGCTCTGGCAGAGGATTAAGCTGTCGCACCATTCGTGAAAAACCTCGTTGTCGATTTTGGTTTTCATATCCAAAATTGCGGCGGTAATGTCGGGATTTGACAGCTTGATTCTGCTGATAAAATTCTCGAAAACTGCCTTGACAGGCGCGTTAAGGTAGTGAACGTTTTCCTCAATGGAAGTGATTATATCTTCGTTACGCAAATAAGCCGTTGTAATTATGGACAGCGCCGTTTCCAAATCGGAAGATATTGCCTTTTTATAGTTGGTAGCCGTTGTTTTGACATACCAGAACGGCACAAACATCAATCCCACAGCCATAACGGGAGCGAGAAAAGCGTTCCCGATAGCGACCGCAATGCAGATACCGATTGCGGACAATCCCAACGAGCAAGCGCAAAGGATACCGAACATATTCGTTCTGTTGGTGAGCCGCAATATCTCCTGCGCCTCGGAAATCTCGCGCCTGAAAATATTCGGCTTTTTTCTTTTCGTGGCTTCATTGATCTGCGATTTTATGCTGTTCGGTTTCGCGAGAATTCTCGTAAAAATCCCCTCGGTAAATTCCATCGGCGAGATACCAAACAGCATAAATGATCCGACGATCATACCGATAAAAGCTGCCGTTAATATAGCGTTCACGCTGATTTTCCTCCTTTCAGCAATGCGTCAAGCTCTGCTTTCGGCATACCGTTTTCAAGCAGCCGTCTTTGGAGCGATTCGGAAATATCCTCGACTTTTTCGTGCGTACCCTTGACTATAAATTTCCCGTCCTCCATGCGGTTCTCGAAAATTTTGTATTGGTAGAGCGAGTGATATTTTCTCGTTCCGTCGGAACAAATTTCGCACTCCATAATTTCCATGATGCGGCGCTGCTTATTTTCAAGCTGCTTTGCGTACACGACAATGGGAAACGCTTCTGTTACAAGGTTGAGGATCACTTTGTCATCGACATTCGGATATTTTCTCTTACAGAGTGTCACCATTCTGCGCCATGTTGATTCGCAAGAGTTGGAGTGAATTGTGGTGATTACCGTGTGACCCGTTCGCGCTGCTTCCTGCGCTGAATCTGCCTCGCTGCTTCTCATTTCGCCGACCACAATATAATCGGGGTGGAAACGAAGAGCCATATCCAACAGATCGTCCTGTGAAACGGATTTTTTATCATCCTCGGATTCGCGCGTTATGGTATGAACGACCTTGTTCAAAATCTTATCGTTCTCATCGCGCACCACCAAGTCCAGCTCACGGGAGCCGCTTTCTATCGTAAGAATTCGCTTGTCGTAGGGAATAGTTGTCAGCAGCCAGCCCGTAAGTGTCGTTTTTCCGCTTGACGTCGCCCCCGCAACGGTCGTGGAAACGCCGTAACGAACGAGCGCGGAGAGCAGCTCCATCATCTCATCGGTCGCCGTTCCCGACTTGAGAAAATCCTCCTTTTTCAGTTTCTGCGCGTTGACAATTCTGATAGAAGCCGCCACTCCGACATCTTCGTCCACAAGCGGGGTTTTCAGCACGGCGATACGGATATTTTTTGAAAGATGTCCGAGAATGGCAGGCGAAGTGTTATCCAGCACCATTCCCGAAACGTGAAGCATTCGGCGGACAACATTTATAGCATGTTCTGGTGACTCAAAATGCTCATCAATTTTGACGTTGGTGCCGTTGGAATATTGCACCTCGATGTCGTCCCATGAATTGATATTTATTTCCTCGATTCCCGTACCGAAAATATATTTCGTCAGAAACGAAAATTCCGCCATTTCCGTGTACAGCTTATCGACCAATTCCGTTTGGGAAAGCCCTTCGACTGAGATACGATAATCGAGCAAATACTTCCCGATGTACCGCTTGACCTGCTGTTTTATATTGTCATCGCCGGAGTTGACATTGTTGATTCCGTCAATCACAAGCGCGGAATATTTGCTCGAAATGTACGACTGCACCTCGTTCAGAACGTCGGTAAACTCGCGCTTCTTATCCGATTTAAAGAACAGATTCTGCGTACTGTTTTGTGATGTTAAATTCATAGCTCGAACACCTCGTTTGCTATTTTTGACACTGCCTTGCGGAAATCCTTACTGCCCTTTTCGGTAAGTCCCGCGAATAAATTCCCCGCGAGAAACTGCTTGTAAACCTCATCTGAGTGCGGAATTTTAAAGCTCACACCGCCTACGATCTGTTCTATCTCATCATCTGCTTGGAATGACGAAACATTGCTCGCCGCCTTATACTGCTTATTTGCGTTGAACTTGTTGTCGAGCAGTAACGGCAGCTGCGAATTGAGGTAGGAAATAGATTTGAGGTCGCACGAAACAAGTCGCAGAACCGCGTCCGACTCAATCAGCGAAACCGCCGAAAGCGCGTCATTTGTGATGTTTGAGGTGCAGTCGATGATGATGTATTCGCACATTTTCCGCAGTTCCGCAAGCAGCTCCCGCGCCTGTGTTTCCGTATACGGCGCGTATGAAAACGCGTTCTCGCCTTTCAGCATTGCAAGCATTGTGAGATACTCGTTTTTCTTGTGCAAAATAGCGTTTTGCCGGATAAGATTTCCATCGACATGAGCCGCGCCGAGGATATTTCCGAGCGAGTTTTCCTCCTCCAAATCCGAAGGCGGGCAGACGTAGGGAAGCGGCGGCGCGGACATATCCGCAAGCACCAAGATTACGTTTTTCTTCTGACTTGCAATGTACCGCGCAAGCTTCACGCTCATAATTGTCTTGCCCGACGACGGACTTCCCCACACCGCCAAAACCTGATTATCCTGCCTGTCGGGAGGCAGCTCAAAGCAGTCGTTTTCGGGTGAATTGAGGTCAAATTCAAGGTCAATCTCCTCGTCATCATCGCCGCGCGAAATAAGGGATTTAAACAGATTCGGCATCGGAATTCACCTCCGTTTCGGAATTTTCTTCGCCGGTAGTTTTCTCGGCAATCTCGCTCTGCGAAAGCGTTTCCGGCTCTTTGGGCTTGCTGTTGTTTTCTTTTTCATCGTCTTTTTTCGCCTTCAGTTCCTCCAAAAATTTCTCCTGTGCGTCAACAAATTTCCGCGCATTTTCTGCCGTTCCGCGATACACAAGCGCAACGTGAATTTCACCCTCCGCCTCGAGTTCCGCGAGGATGTTCGCCTGTTCGGGAGTGACGAGCAGCGTCACGGTTTCGGGCAGCTCGGTTTCCTCCTCGCCGTCGGGCTTTACGGTAACGGTTTCATCGTCGTTGCCTTTCTTGTCGGTCACAGCGATTACCTCTACATACTGCAATTCCTCGGGAACAACGGTTTCGCCCTTTTCCTTATAGTCAATCGCAATCACCGACACGATATCTCCCGAAATGAGCTTGCCGGAAAGCCCGCTCGCAAACGAGGGAATTGTGATTGAAATAGCGCGTTTTTCGCCCGTCAAGCCGTACAAATACGCGTTTTCGCTGGCGGGAGTGTCACTTATTTTCGCGGCGAGAACATACTCGCCCTTGAACATCTCCGCAGCCGCATATTTCCCGACAACAGCTTCGGATTTCTTCACCAACTCGGACGGCAAATTGTACGCGCCGACTTCAACAATCTCGATGTCTTTTGCCGTGATTTCCTGTCCAATTTTCAAGTCGTTCTTCACGCGCACAATCCGCATTGTACTGCTCTTTGACGCATTAAAAAGCGGCGTAATCGCGAAGCAAATTATGAGCGCCAGCGCGATACAAATTACGCCCAAAACTGTTCTGTTTTTTAAGAATTTCATTGCCATATTCCTTTCAAAAAATGAGTCTTGAAGCCAAATATCCGATAAAAATAAACGGCACAAAAGGCAGACTTTTATCTGCTGTCTTACCGTTTAATTTGCAGAAAAAATAATTTCCCGCGTAAAAAATGAGCATAGAAATTTGCGCGAACAGGAGCAGCAAAAAGCTGCCCCAAAGTCCGCAAACCACGCTCAATGCCGCAATCAGCTTGACATCACCGCCGCCGATTTTCCCCGTCACAAGCGCGGTGACGAAGAAAATAGCGGCGACAACTAATCCCCAAAGATTTTGGATATTGAAATCAAGGAACGCCGTACAAACAACAGCGGCGCTTATCCAATCCGGGATTTCGCGGGTTTTAATGTCCATGTATGAGCCTATTCCAAGCAAAAGTGAAATCGCGGCAAACTGCACCACAGAGCCGATCATCAGCCCTTGAAATTGAACATATCCTCGACCTTTTCGGTCACGGTCGGCATAATTGTGTCCCCGAAGAGCGCATACAGACCGCCGAGGAGCAGTGCGCCGATAACGACTGCGATCAGAATCTTGATACCGCTGTCAACAAAATTTTCGCCGCGCTTTTCCTGCATCAGCACCGCCGCACGAATTATCTTTGCCTTTATATTCTTAAAAAAGTTTCTCATAAAAAATCCTCCATATATTTTTTGTTTGGTTTACATTGACATCGTCGGAGCAGACTCACTCATCTGCTCCGACTGCTGAAAATTTGCGTTTGACTGCTCCTGAAGCTGAATAATCGCCTGCTTGTAAGCCTCTGAAACCGCATTGTTAAGCTGCTTTCTCAGTTCGGGAGTGGTGGGGAAGCACAGGTCGTGATACTCGCCGTCCGCGCCCTTGTACGACGGCATCGACACGAAAAGACCGTTCTTGCCCTCGATAACGCGGATATTTTTTACCGCAAAGCAATCGTCCAGATTTGCTGACGCGATTGCCTTTACATTGCCCTCTCTGGGCGTTAAACTGTTGATCCTAACGTCAATTTTCATGAATTTCCTCCGATCCGCAAGCGGTTACGGCTGCGCCGATAATGATCACGATTATAACGACCGTTAAAATGATTGACCCGTCATCTGATTCCTCATCGGCACATTCCGCGCTTGCAATAATTTCCGAATTATTTGTTGCTTCAGTGCCTTGCGGTCGTGCAAGAAACACGACCGCAATAAGCACCAGAAGCCACATCACGAACTTTTCCATTAGCCCTTGAAGTTGAACATATCCTCGACCTTTTCGGTCACTGTCGGCATGATCGTATCGCCGAACAGCGCATACAAACCGCCTAGCAGCAGCGCGCCGATAACGACCGCGATCAGAATCTTGATACCGCTGTCCACGAAATTCTCCGCACGGTTGGCGGCAAGCATGGTATTGCTGCGAACCGCAAGTCTGTACGCTGTCGCACGGGTTCTCTGAATTTTGCGGCATACCTCTGTCTTAACAAAAGTTACCGCGCCAATGATCTTTGCCTTTGCGCTCTTAAAAAAGTTTCTCATAAAAATGTCCTCCAAAAAAAATTTTTATTTATGCAAAAGCCGCGAATTTCTCCGCGGCTTTTTACATCTTCATTTCGGGCGAATTGTCCTGTGATGGCTCGTTATCCTCGGACATCGCCGCGAGCTTCTCGCTCGCCCAATCGGGAATATGCTCATCGGAGGCAATGCCGATGAAGTCTTGGCGGCAGAATTCCGCTTTTTCGCCGTCCGACAGAAAATGTCCGAACACCTTGCGACCACTTGCCGTAGGGGAACAGCCGAAGCCGCCTGTCGCAAAAAACAATTGATTTTCCGGCGTCCGATATTCCTCTTTCAAGGATGTATCACGAAGAATTAGCAGCTTATTTGTGTAGTCCTGCGGCTCGTCTGACTGGACGATATGCTCTACGGAAAACATATTTAATTCCGCATACATTTTCCGGATATCGTCCGCCGCGCCGTCCACCAGACAGCTATGCGAGTTCAGTGCAAATTCGTAGTTTCTGCCGGTGTCGGGAATATTAAAGCGCTTTGCCCACTCGGTATTTCTGCTGTGAAATCTGCCGTCGCCCTTACGGTTCTGAATGGTGTTCGCGATTACCCACATAGTACGGTCGTAGCCGAATTCCTTGACGGTATTTTCTACGCAGTCCGAAGGGAGCGTCATACCGTCAAAGCGCTTTGCGATCTGTTCGTCAAGGAAATCCCTACAGCGGATATTCTCTTTTTTGCTTTCGCGCCAAGCGTCAAGCTCGCCGTTATGCCTTGCAGTTTCAGCCGAATATTTATACAAGGGTTTCATCATAATCCTCCCGTTCACACATAGGCGTTATACCGCGCTCGGCAAGGAAGTTATACAAGAAAATTCGCCCCGCCTGAGTCCAACAAGTGTGCATAATCGCCTTGTCATCGCCGATCTGATATGTCTTGCTTTGCGTATAGCCGAGGTTAGCGTACTCCGCGTAAAGCACCCACGAATTTCTGATGGAATACTGAATCCCGTAATCATGCAGCATTCTGTTGAACGCAATCGCTGTCATGCCATAGTCCTTTGCGATCTGCGTTACGGGGACGGAATTCTTGCTCTGCAAAATGCGGTCATAATAATTCGCTTTTACCGAAAGGAAAGCGTTTTCTTCCTCGAGCTTTCTGCGCTTTTCCTGCTCGTCCGCAAGTGTGGTGAGCAGCTTTGCCAGCTCGCGCGGATCGCTCATGGTCTTGTGCAGGGTTTCCGCGGTGAAGTATGCACCGTGCTTTCGTAAGGAGGGGAGAACTTCGGATGTGACCCAACGCTTGAACTTTTTCGCGCTCGTCAGCTTGCTCGAAAGGATGAGGCTGTATAAGCCGCTTTCGTTGATAATAACAGCATTACTTTTATATTCGGAACCTGTGCACTGAATCAGTGCAGTGGTTTTATCCTCATTATCAACGTGTGCTTGAATTGCATTGCGTGGTGCTGAGTAACCGAGCGCTACCGCAATATCTTTTCCGACAAACCACGGCTCGCCGTCGATATTCAGCGTTCTGATTTCGCCGAATTCCTCATGCTTGAAAATGACAATTTTATTCTTCATCAGTTGCCACCTGCACTATTACGCGACCATCTTCTGCGAAAACCTCGAGAACGCTATTCTCGGGAATCCCCGCCTCATCAAGAAATTCTCTCGGAATTTTCAGTTCATCGGGAGCGTCGCAGTCAATTGTCACCGTAACGCGGTCGTTCGGCACAAGCGCGAGTATGTCGCGTAGCTGCCCAGAAATTTTAATGTTCCCATTCTTCGTAATTCTGCTGTTAAATGTCACCATAATTATCCTCCATCTCAAAAAGTGAAATCTGCTGATTGGTATTCAGCCTTTCGTTCAAATCGTAATTCGCGATCAATAATTCGCCGAACATACTCCCGCCGTCAAACCGCTGACGGATATTGTTCAAGCGCTCATATGAATACATCTCATAGCCTCCATAAAGTTCGCGAATTTCGGGGCAGTCGTTATATGACACCAGAAACTTGCCCGAAATATTTTTCAGCGAATCCCGCAAACGCTCATGATCAGCGGTCGTAAAGCCTACGTTTTCGTAATAGCCCTCGGTCGAGAAATACGGCGGATCGCAATAAAAAAAGCTCACCTCGCTGTCCTGTGCAGAGATGAGTTTCTCGAAATCCTTATTTTCAATTACAACCTTTTGAAGCCGCCGCGAAGCCTGTTCAATAAGCGGAAAGTTGCCCCACATACTGTGCGGTTTTCCGCCAAAACTGTCACACCCGCTTGCGTAAGAATATCTTATCAATTGATAAAACTGCGCCGCGCGCTGCACATCGCCGATTTCCGCTTTTTCGGAAATTATGTGTTTTATGCGATCAAAGTCCTCGCGGCAGTTAAGCACAAACCGCAACTTTTCGATTAGTTCCTCGCTGTGTTCGCGAACGCAATAAAACAAATTAGATATATTTGAATTCGCGTCGTTGAATATTTCGTGATCGTTACCGGGCGGCTTCGCGAACAGTATCCAACCGCCTCCGCCGAAAACCTCCACATACTTTTCATAGTACAATGGAAATCTCGGAATTATTATGTCGCGGCTGCTTTTCTTGCCGCCAATCCAGCTCATAAAGCTATTCGTCGTCATCACCTCCTTTTTGCGTTGCGCTGCAAAACAGCAAGGTGAACAATCAGCATTATTCAATTTGGAGTTGTGCTGCACCTGCTATTTCACAGGCGAACACAATTATTTGTTACATGGTTTGCTCCATCTTCGGAGCGGGATTTGCGAATTCGTCAAGCGTCATGCTTTCACCGAGGTAATTGTAATCATTTTTATCAAGGTCGATACCTTCGTCTGCACCGTCAATTTTTTCTTTCACAATGACTGTTCCCCAATGATTTACCATGACATGACTTTTAAGCTGACAAGGATCACCGGAACAATCATCGCAGTCGCGCAAGTCGTATGCGTAAAGCCCCTCGGGAAGCGATTTCCGATCAATCCGCAGACACGTAAAAAGTGCGTCATGACCGAGAATTTCAAATCGCTCGTAGTCTGCTTCGTTAGCGTTTATAGGTTTCAAAAACTCACCTCATTCCATTTTCGGGCTTTCGTCAGGTTCATCGGGACAGTAATCATACGACCGCGTTTCCTCATTAAAAACGAAGCCTTCTTCCGCAAGATCGATATCCCACAGATCCGCGGCAAGCTCATATGCGTCATAGGAATGGGCGTTGTAGAATTCGTCGAAGGTGACTTCTCCGTTTTCAAATTCAGCCATTCCGACGTTCACCCCCAAGTCCTCGTCAGCCCAGCAGTATTCGAAATAAAGGTCGGGAAAATTCTCCGCGAGCTTTTGGATCACGGGCATTGCCCTCGACCATGCCGTGTTGAACATGATCGTGTTATCTTCGCCGAGTTCCGCGTTATAAGACGACCATTTTGTTCCCCAATTCTCACGCGCCCACTCGTACCATGTCGCCGCGCCGTATTTCTGCTCGTTTTGGAACGCCGCCTTACCGAGCTCCCATTCATCGCGTCGGATATCCTGCCGCGTTCGGAGGAAAATTTCCTCTTTTTCTTTCGGGATATTCAGCAGGTCTTTCTTCTCGATTCCGGCAAAGGTGTAGACGTACACAAAATCCTTATACGCTTTCAGCCCGTTGTCCGTGCGGCTTCCCGCTTCGATATTCAGCGATTCCGGCATCGGAATAATCCTGTTAAAATCCAGAACGCTATCCTTGCCCTTAACGCTTTCGAGAAGTTCATCAATGCGTTTTTGGTCACCCTCCAAGCGCAGGCGGTTCATAATATGGTTCGGCAATTATCTCACTCCCTCCGTCAAAAATTACATCGCGGATTTTTTCGCCTATCGCCTTGATAACGGGTACGGAAACCGCATTTCCCGCCATTTTGTAGAGCTGCCCGTCGCTCAGTCCGAGCGCCGCCGCTTTATTGAACTGAGCGTCATCAAAGCCTTGTAATCTCCAGCTCTCAATCGGCATAAGTTTGCGTAGAATGCCAATCCGTAGCACCCCGTTTTTGTCAATAAATCTGACCGCACTGGGGAAATCTCCCTCGATAAATATTCCCGAATTAACACCCTTATGGTTGCTCACTCCCGAATCATATCGGGCGAGCAGACAGCGTGCGTTTTCGGTAAAGTCAAAATTGGGGTTCATATCGAAAAAATATATCCCTGTTTTGCCGCCTCCGCCGCTGCCGCCCGCGCATTGGGTTATTGCCGTTCCCTCGGCGGAGTAGACTCTCGAACCTTGCGAACCGCCGATGAGTTGGATAGGAGTCTGGTAATCGCCGCATTCGACAGGGAATATTTTGCCGGCGCGTTCGGGACGGCGATGTCCCACAATGTACACCCTGTTCCTCGACTGTGCAAGATTAAAGGCTGCGCTGTTAAGCACCATCCATTCAATACAATACCCCAGTTCCGAAAGCGTACAGAGGACGGTCTGAAACGTCCTGAAGCTGTCATGAGATATGAGTCGGGTAACATTTTCAAGCAGAAAAGCTGCAGGTCGCTTTTCTTTGATAATTCGGGCAAGTTCAAAGAAAAGAGCGCCTCGAGGGTCGGCAAATCCCCGTCCGAAGCCACTGCAAGAAAAGGCTTGACAAGGGAACCCGCCGACGAACAAGTCAAAGTCGGGCATTCCTGCTGTGTCAATTCTTGTAACGTCGCTATAATAAATCTCCCCCTCCGTGTCGTAAATGGCTTTGTAAGCGGCAGCAGCGTACTTGTCTATTTCGCAGTACGCAATACATTCAAAGCCGCCCGCTTGCTCGAGACCGCTGCGAAAACCGCCGATTCCCGAAAAGCAGTCGAAAAATTTAATTGCTATAAAATCACTCCTTTACAAATTTTCGCACCGATTTTTTACATCGACATTTTCGGTTCCTGAGCCTCGATCTGTTCCGTGATCTTGTGGAAACCGTCCACTTCGGGGCAGATACCGAGCGATCTCCCGTTGTCGAATTCTACGTGCAAGGTGCCGATATCGTCCACTGCGATCACGGTGCCGACCGCTCCCGGCTCAACAGGACACGGATCATCGCCCATGCCGTCAAGCTTCACACGAGTTCCGCGCGGATAATGCTCTTTGTAGAACTCGATACGTCCTCTGCTCATCGCCATAGTAACACCTCCAATCTGTGCGAATTTTTATGCTAAGGCTCGCGCCGTCACATACTTAAATCGTTTATCTGCGTCAAATCCTCGCGCAGCTTCTCATAAGCCGCTTTTATGTTCAAAGCGCCGCGAACATCATTTTCCGAGAGGGTGCTTTCAAACTCCTCGGCGGTAATTCTCCACATTCCGTCGAGCTTCTCGCAAAGCTGATTCACATCGGAAATCTTATCCTCGGGTAAGAGCCTGTCGCAGACGATTTTCGCAATCTTGTCATCGTCCTCAGCCGGATAATAATCCACAGAGACATTCTCCGTACCGCCTATCGGAATATCCTTACAAATTCCGATACTGCCCAGATGTTCCGCCAACTCGCAGGTGGGCATATCAAATTTCAGACAATTGTTTCCGTTCTCAATAACAAATCTTATCATTTCAAATCCTCCAATTCAGCAGTCCAATGCTATCCCTGAACAGCATAACCCCCGCAAAAATCGTCATAGCGGTCGAGTCATCGATCAGATTTGCGTCGCATAATTCATTTAACGAAATACCTGCGCCGCCGTGATATATCAATTTTGCCGCCGTAAACAGCGCATAGCCCTCGGTGGTTATTCCCGCGATATCAATGCTTTTGAAGTTGACGGAATATCGCGTCAATGCGCTCCTCGCTTTTTCCCACAAAAACTTATCTGCGGACAATAAAAAAACAGCCGCGACATATTCATTGCGGCTGAGATATGGATTTTTCACATTTGCGGAGATAAACTCCGTAAACGTTTTTCTGTGCCAAGCACTTTTAAATTTTATCTTCATCATATACCTCACATCGATATTTCCGGAGCTTCGTTCTGCTGTCGGTCCGGAATATTTTCGGATATTTTTTCGCTTATTTTTTTGAGAAAATCGCAGTCGTCAAAGTTTAGATCATCGTTATACATTGCGGTAAAATTGATGCATTTCCTGATGCTTTCAAGTTCCTCCGTGCTGAACATTTTATCCTTATCCACCAGCCCCGACCGCACCGCGAAGTTCTCTTTTGCCGCGGCATAATCTGTGTAATAATTGCCCTGACAAACCGCCTTGCCGTCAAAGGTTCTGTCCCAGGTGACAAACTCAAATCCGTATTCCGCATTGTATTTCGCCGCCAAAACCGTGCCGTTAAATTCCGCAAGGCAGCGGTAGTTTCCCGACAAACCTTCCGCTTTCAGCGGCGCGGCTTTTTCGTAAGCGGTGCAGTAATCGCTGACGGTACCCGCGATTTTCTTGATCTCAAAATATGTGTCGTCTGAAGTGTTATCTGGCGCGCTTATCATTCCGTTGCCGAAGATTTTCGCAGCCTCTTTTCCGTCCGAAAAAACGCTAATATAGCCGCTGCTCTCGGAAACCATAAAGTCGTTTTCCCTCAAAATTCTCGCAACTTCCTTATTAAATAGGCTCACGGACTTTTCCTGTTTCACGCTGAAATCAACGGTTTTCAGCAGCTTATTCAAGCCGAAGATATCCCTTGTCTTTTCGACCGCGCAAATCTTTTTCCACCACTCATCGGAGATATCCCTGCTCGAATCGACTTCAATTTTGCAGTCAAGAATATTTTCCGCGCCGAGTCTGCACAGCGCCTTTTTGACCGCGATATCCTCGCATGGCATTTCCACAAATTCAAGCAAGCCGCCGTATCCTATCTCGACCATCACGAACGCATTGGGATCGCAATAATATGCAGGAAATGTTGTGCCGTTGAAGATTTCCTCAAACGGAATATCCTCGTTTATATACAGCTTTCCGTATTCCGTGTCGATCCCTTTGCCCGATTCCAGCAGCTTCGCGCCCTCGGCGGCGAGCCACTCACTATTGGTATATTCGGACTCGGAGAGCCCTCCGCGGACATTTAACATATGGATCAGACCGACTTTTTCCAAATCGTCCGCAGCCTCAATCAGCGTAAAGCGCGCGAGGTTATCCGTAAGATTGATAATATTTTTCAAGCCCCACCCCTCGCTGATTTCGGGGCAGCTCAACACGTCAAGGAACTGCTTATATTCTCTTTCGTCCATTCCGTCAAGCCGCTTGCCGAGATAGTTCAGCGCGTCAAGACTGACATCACAATTTGTCAGCAAGGACAGCTCCGAAGGCTCAATCTCAATTACTGTTGCTATCGGTGCGAGATGCTCCGGATTCATGCCAAGCTCGCCGAGCTTTTTTGACAGCTCTGTTTCCGAACATGGAAATCGTATTTCCGTGCAGCACGGGCTGTTCTTAATAGTTGCCTTGATCATTTGTACCTCCGTTATCCCATCCTCAAATCAATATCCTCATCGGGTTCATCAACCGAGGTTATATTGACATACTCGCCGATGATGCTGAGGGCTTCCTCGTAGCTGCCACTCTTGAATACCTTTTCCGACATTTCGGACGCTTCCGTCGACATACCGTTTCTTCTCAGAGTTTTCGCCGCGATCCCAATCAAATGGAATATGTTCCCATCCTCTCCGATCAGCGGGCAGTCTGGTTTGGTGTGCTTGTTTTCGTTGCTCATAACAAAACCTCCATAAATTTATTTCTTTCCCGTTTGGGACTTGTTACCGATGTGTTATTCCGAACTTCGCCGGAAAACAAAAAAAGGCGCCCGTAAATCGCTTTCCATAAAAAGAAAAGAAACTTACAGACGCCCATGTTTGTATATTTATAATATGTGCTAGTGTTGTCGCTTGCGACAACCCGTGAACGAGTTTCAACAGCAAAAATTTTGTTGCCAAAGGGTTCAAATCACCTAAAAATCTATTTTGTCAAAACCTTTTGCAACAAAAAACGCCCATGAATGATCTCTCGCAAACGAGAAATTATTCACAGGCGATAGCGTTTTGCGTAGCATAATGCGGTCAAAATATCCAAATTCAACCGGAAAAATTTTGTAGGTGAGGGTTCAAGTCCACTTTAGTGACAAAAATATCTGCGGACCGCGAATCCTGTTTTTCAAAAGATTTATGCCCGCAAGTGGCTCTGCAAAGCCGTTTGCGGGCATAATATCTTTTTGGTCTCAATTAGTTGGCTCCCCAGCCGCTCAATTAAAAGAACATTTCAGATGGGGAATTGTTGATGGGAAGATGTGCTTGTTGATATTGTCAATATAGCTTTACACATTTCACTCAAAAATTTTGAGCAACAGTGC
>ENA-ORNB01000633-ORNB01000633.1-human-gut-metagenome-genome-assembly--contig:-NODE-633-length-34200-cov-15.738673_pt1 | contig 34200 bp, 30 predicted proteins | sample MGYA00242112_ERZ509016 | MGnify/ENA primary metagenome ERZ509016 (study PRJEB26280, sample SAMEA2338705) | human gut metagenome | biome: human gut; feature: human-associated habitat; material: faeces...
AACGAGCGAATTACTATATTCAGTTTTCTTTTGCATTAATCAAAGAACGATTTTAACGCTGCAAATATACATTTAGCCAGCGATAAAAGCAAGTGTTTTTTGTCACATAAATATCTCAAAACCAGCTATGAACGAAGGGGGTCTGATTTCACGTCTCCCTTATCCCATGAGTAAAGCACCTTCCTTCCGGCAAAAAACGACATTACATTTTCCTTTTTTTAAATTTAGTCATCACAAGATTCTTATTCTCTGAAATACAATATTTTGCGTAAACAGGCAAGTAATTGTATCTAATAATTTTGCATCCTGTAAAATTTTAAATCAGAGAGTTTATGGCTACAGTAAAAGTTAAGTTCAGACCCTCCTCCGTGGATGGTAGAGAGGGTACGGTTTATTATCAAGTGATTCACGGGCGTGTAGCAAGGCAGATCAACACTTCCTACAAGCTGTTTCCTGCCGAGTGGAGTAAGCGGCATTCCCGGATTATCATCACGCCATCCGATGAAGACAGGCGACAATATCTATTGCTATTGGATAAAAGAATAGCGGAGGATACCGACCGGCTGGAGAATGTCATCACAGCCCTGGGACGGAAAGGAGGTCCTTTCACCGCCGATGACGTAACCTCTGCCTTTCACGGCGAGCATCGCGGGTTTTTCTTTTTCGTTTTTATGCGGGAGGTCATAAACGGCCTGAAACGTATGGGAAAGATACGTACCGTTGAGACCTATACGTCCACGCTCAACAGTTTCATACGGTTCATGAATGGAAAGGACGTATTATTAGCAGATATGGATTCCGACCTGATGACTGCATACGAGACATGGCTGAGGTCTAAAGAAATCTCCATGAACACGATATCCTTTTACATGCGTATTTTGCGTGCCACCTACAACCGTGCCGTGGAGAAGGGACTCGTCACCCAGTGTTTTCCCTTCAAACATGTCTATACAGGAGTCGAGAGGACAACGAAGCGGGCCGTCCCCCTGCGTGTGATAAAACAGCTCAGGACGTTGGACCTGTCACTTCATCCGGCCAAAAAATTTGCAAGGGACATGCTGCTTTTCAGTTTTTATACAAGGGGGATGTCCATGGTCGATATGGCATTCTTAAGGAAGAAGGATCTTGCTAATGGTATTCTCACATACCGACGGAAGAAAACCGGGCAACAACTTTTTGTAAAATGGGAACCGTGCATGCAGGAGATCGTGAGCCGTTACAATGTTCCCGAGTCCCCGTACCTTCTTCCCGTCATCGTCAGACCGGGTATGGATGAGAGGAAGCAATATATCAATGCCTCTCATCGTGTCAACAGATATTTGAAGGCCATTGGAAAAGAGTTGGGCTTGTCCGTTTCCTTGACCCATTACGTCGCCCGACATTCTTGGGCCAGTGCAGCCCGAAGTAAAAATATTCCGATCTCTGTAATCAGCGAAGGTATGGGACATGATTCGGAAACCACTACAAGGATCTATCTGGCTTCATTGGACACTACCACTATAGATAAAGCGAATAGTCTGATTCTAAAGTCCTTATGCAGGGAGTAGCATGTTGAGTGAATAGACACTCTCTTTTTAAGAGATGAATTTCTTGATGCAAAATTAAGAAAAATATAGGAAAACACACCCATAAATGATAAAAAATATGTTTCATACCCCAAAAAAACGGTTGAGTGAAAAAAAGGTATTTGTTGAGCAAAAACAGATTCTATAAAGAAGAACTGTATAAAAATCACTTGATATTTAAATAATTAAATTAATAATTACAAGATAACCCATCTCTTAAAAAGAGAGGTACAAAAAAAGTAATTTCCTAAATAAGGAATACTTGTTCAAGGAATGATCTTAGATATGGGAATGTCAAGGATGATAATAATGTTGAGCAAAAATTATGGTCTCTCCGTAAGAGATGAATAATACGATGCAAAATTAATTAAAATATTGAAAACGACTACAAAAATGAACAAAAAAAGATAATACAGAATGGAATGATTTCTGAAACAGCAAAACAATTTGTTGAGCAAACAGTATTTAATAAAAATCAAAGCCTTTATTATCAGGCTATTTTGTTCATATATGCCGTCTTATTCATCTCTTACGGAGAGAAGTGCAACAAAACAGGCGCAAACCCGCCTGAAAGTCTGCCCGATGTAAGGGCGGACAAACGCCAGTTTCTGATGAGAACGAAACAGTGGAGAAAAAACGGGAAGAAATCCCGAACTTTTACGAACCATATTTGTAACTGCTTGATTGGTAGAGAAATTTACAATCGTGCAGGATTGATAATATTGTCCTGAAACGAAATAATGGCATCCCAAGAGAATGAGGAAGAGATACGGTGGTTCGTGATGCGCGACCTGAAAAGGACGAACGCAAAACTGCCCGCCTACAAACTGCTTGATGGGAAGAAGATGGAAGTCTTCGTCCCCATGAAATGGCACTTGGTCACCCGCAAGGGTGTGCGTGTCCGTGAGGAGGTGCCGTTCATACAAGACTTGCTTTTCGTGCATGAGACACGGAAGCTTCTTGACGCGGTTGTGAAAAAGATCCCGACCCTTCAGTTCCGCTGGTTGCGCAACACTTGGCGGGAGCCGATGGTCGTCACCGATGCGGACATGGAACGTTTCATCCGTGCCGTGAATGCCACCGAATCCCCCAAATATTACCTGCCGGAAGAGATCACTCCTGCCATGTACGGACGCAAGATCCGCATCGTGGGCGGGCCGCTCAACGGATACGAGGGAAGCCTGCTCACGACACGGGGTTCCAAGGTCAAACGCCTGCTCGTCGAACTGAAAGGATTTCTTGCTGTAGGGGTAGAGGTCAATCCCGAGTATATACAACTTATCTGACAAAACTGCTTATGGTTTTTATTTCCAATCTTTCCGTTCCCTCTTTATTTTGGACGGTCAATTCAATTTTGGTATTTATTGTGTGCGTGTTTTCCGCAGGGGTGCTTATTCCTCAAATCCTTTTGATTTCCTTTCGTAGGAACCTGTTTGACATGCCCGACGAGCGCAAGATCCATCAGGGAGTCGTTCCCCGTTTAGGAGGAATCGCATTCAAGCCGGTCGTATTCTTCTCTGTGGCGTTGCTACTCGGCGTGTGCCAGCTCTTAGACTACGGTGACATGCTGGAGGAAATTGTTTCAGAAAGCCGCTCTCTGACTTTTGGTTTCTGTTCCATCATGGTACTCTATCTGATCGGTATGGCCGATGACCTGATAGGCATTCGTTACCGTGCCAAGTTCGCGGTACAGATGGCCTGTGGGCTGATGGTCATCGCTGGAGGACTGTGGCTCGATAATCTGCATGGCCTTTTCCTTATATATAATATTCCTGAATGGGTGGGTTGGCCACTTACGGTACTTGTGGTGGTATTCATCATCAACGCCATCAATCTGATAGACGGTATTGATGGGTTGGCCTCTGGGCTCTGCGGTGTGGCGATGCTTTTCTACGGGGTGATATTCCTTATGGTACATGAGTATATCTATGCCATACTCGCCTTTGCCACCCTCGGCGTGCTCGTGCCGTTCTTTTATTATAACGTATTCGGCGATGCCAGGCGAAACAAAAAGATATTCATGGGTGACACAGGCAGCCTGACCATCGGCATGATGCTCTGTATACTCAGCTTGAAAATTTGCCGGTGCTTTCCGGAAGGCATATCGGGCGATCTGCCTAACCTATTCGTATTAGCTTACTCGCCCCTCATTATACCCTGCTTTGACGTGGTGCGAGTCTACTTTCACCGGGTACGCAACGGTAAGAACCCGTTCCTGCCTGACAGGAACCATATCCACCACAAACTGCTCGCTATCGGGATGCAGCAACGCACGGCGATGATCACCATCGTATCTGTGTCAGTACTTTTCACTCTGTACAATATCCTGTTGTCAACCTATATCAGTGTGACTTTGCTCCTGCTTGCCGATATCTTGATATGGACCGCGGCGAATATATGGTTGACTCAGAAAATAAATCGAACCAACAAGAAACTATAGTTTTTATTGAATACAATGAAATTTTGCAAAATTATCATCGTGGCGGCATCGGCCTTGGTATTAGGCTCATGTTCCACATCCAAGGGAATCTCCTACTTTCAGGACTTACGTCCCGGCGAGAGTGAGTTGTCTGTTGTTGCTCCTGTGGAGATAAAGATCCAGCCGAAAGATAAGTTGTCCATCTTGGTCAATAGTCAGGATCCCCGATTGACCAACCTGTTTAATTTACCGGTGGCAACGGTACGAATCGGGCAGGAAAACTCTACTGCTACTTCCGGAGGAAGTGTATCCGGCTATACGGTCAATACAAGGGGAAATATTGATTTTCCTGTATTGGGAGAGATCCATGTACAAGGAATGACCCGGGAAGAGGTTGGCACTTACATTAAAAAAGAGTTGCAAACTCGTGATTTGGTGAAGGAACCGGTGGTTACGGTAGAGTTTCTGAATCTTAGCGTGTCTGTAATGGGCGAGGTTAATACTCCGGGACGTTATAATATCGATAAAGACAATCTTACTATTTTGGATGTGTTGAGTCAGGCGGGAGACCTTACCATCTATGGAAAGCGGGATAAGGTGTTGGTACTGCGCAAAGAGAATGATATACAACGGGTCTATGGGGTTAATCTCTGTTCTGCCGAGCAGTTGTACTCTTCTCCGGTTTATTACTTGAAACAGAATGATGTGGTTTATGTGGAACCGAATAGTACTAAGGCACGCCAGTCTACCGTAAATGGAAACACGGTCCGCTCTACCTCCTTTTGGCTCTCTTTGGCTTCCTTGTTAACTTCTATCGCGGTTTTAATCGCTAAATAATAAATCGTTATGGTAACTATGCAAAAAAATAGCCTTTCGCAGAATACGCAGGATTTCATTCGTATTCAAGATCTGTTTTACCTTTGTTTAAGCAAGTGGTATTGGTTTGTCTTGTCACTGCTTGTATGCGTGGGGACGGCGGTCTATTATCTTTTGATTACCCCTCCCGTATATACCCGTACAGCCTCTCTTCTGATTAAGGATGATTCGAAGGGGAAATCCGCTTCGGGCGATATTGAGGCCTTTTCCGATTTCGGTATGTTTTCTATCAGTACCAACGTGAATAATGAGATGGAGACTTTGCGCTCTCCCGATCTTATGCGTGAGGTGGTTTCCCGGTTGCGTTTGGAGATGGGCTATCAGGTAGATGGACGTTTCCATAGGCAGACCATTTATGGGGAACAGTTACCGGTCTATGTTTCTCTATTAGACTTTCCTAAGAATGAGTCTGTCTCATTCACGTTGAATCTTTCCAAGGGTGGTGCTTTCTCTTTGTCTGATTTTAATCGCAATGGGGAAAAATTAGCGGAAGGAAGCGTTTTGAAGGGAAAACTGAACGAGACGCTTACCGGACCAATTGGGAGAATAAGTGTTCTTCCTTCTTCTTTTTATACCGACTCTACGGAAATGCAGATTTATGTTTCCCACGCTCCGTTGGAAGGGGTAGTTCGTGGTTATGTGTCTGGTTTGGTTATTTCGCAGTCCGATAATAAATCCAATATCATCAACTTGTCGTTTCAGGATGTTTCCATTCAACGTGCGGAAGACTTGTTAAATACCTTGATTGCGGTCTATAACGAAAATTGGGTGAAAGACAAAAACCAGATTGCCGTCAGCACCTCAATGTTTATCAATGAGCGCCTGGGGGTGATTGAGAGTGAGTTGGGCAATGTGGATGATGATATATCCTCTTTCAAGAGCGAGCATTTGCTTCCCGACGTACAAGCGGCCGCCAGTATGTATATGGCACAGGCTAATGAGGCGAATGCCTCCATCAAGGTCTTGAATAATCAAGCCTACATGGCGCGTTACATACGTAATTACTTGACGAACGAGAATAATTGGTACCAGCTTTTGCCAGCCAATTCAGGTATAGATAACGCGAGTATTTCCTCTCAGATCGGAGAGTATAACAATCGGTTATTGGAACGCAACAGCTTGGTTTCGCATAGTAGCGAGAAAAATCCCTTGGTGCAAGAGATGGATGTTTCCCTTTCTGCGATGCGTTCCGCTTTGTTGGTTTCTATTGACAACCAGTTGGTCGCCTTGAACGCCCAGATAAAGACACAGCAGCGATATAGCGGACAAGTTACTTCACAAATCGCCTCCAATCCGAAGCAAGCGAAATATTTGTTAAGCGTAGAGCGTCAGCAAAAGGTGAAAGAATCACTTTATCTTTACTTGTTACAGAAGCGGGAGGAGAATGAGTTGTCGCAAGCGTTTACCGCCTATAATACCCGCATCATTTCCATGCCGACCGGAAGCATGATGCCTACCGCCCCGGTGGGGAAGAACATCCTGTTGGCGGCTTTGGCCTTGAGTTTCCTTATCCCTGTGGTTATCCTCTTTATCCGCGAGAACATGAATACCGTGGTGCGGGGACGTAAGGATTTGGAGGAGCTATCCATGCCGTTTGCAGGAGAGATTCCTTTGGCTTTACGGAAGAAGGGGAGCTGGCTGTTTCGCAAGCCTAAAGACAAGAAAGGTGTTGTCGTGGTCAAGGCAAGGAGTCGTAACGTTATCAACGAGGCGTTTCGGGTGGTACGTACCAATTTGGAGTTTATGGTCGGTAAAGAGAAAGAGGGGCATGTTTTTATGGTCACTTCTGCCAATCCGGGTAGCGGAAAGACTTTTATTTCGTTCAACCTGGCCGCGAGCTTTGCCATCAAGGGAAAACGGGTATTGGCAATTGACCTCGACTTGCGTAAAGGTTCCTTGAGCGAATATGTCGGTAGTCCAAAGGCTGGAATCTCTGATTATTTGGCCGGAAAAGTAGATTCCATTCCGGAAATTAAGTTCAAGCCATCGGATGGTATAGGACTAGATATTATTCCGGTAGGTACCATACCGCCTAACCCTACGGAACTCTTGTTTGCCGAACGCTTGGAACATTTGTTGAACGATTTGAGAAATGAGTATGATTATATCTTTATTGATTGTCCGCCGGTAGAGATCGTTGCGGATGCGGCTATCATCAACAAGCTGGTGGATATGACTCTCTTTGTTATTCGTGCCGATCTGCTCGATCGAAGCATGTTACCGGAGATAGAGACATTCTATACGGATAAGAAATATAAAAACATGTCTGTTTTGCTAAACGGGACAAATGGAGGAAGCGGTCGTTACGGCTATAAATATGGTTACAAATACGGTTATCATTACGGCTACGCTGGATATACGAAAGAAGAGTAAATAAGATGTGGTTTTTCAAAAAACGGACCAGTCTTGCTGGTAGCGGTATCTTGGAAGGATTTACCGATTACCACTCGCACGTGTTACCTGGGGTGGATGATGGTATACAGACATTAGAGGAATCTTTGAAGGCATTGGATTATCTGGAGAAATTAGGTGTTAAATCCATTTGGCTCACTCCCCATATCATGGAAGAGATTCCCAACACAAGCGAGAAATTGAAAGAACGCTTCCAGCGTCTTCTTCAACATTATTCTGGGGGAATAGCTCTTCATTTGGCGGCGGAATACATGCTGGATAGCTTATTCGAGGAGTGCTTGGATACTGAAGATTTGTTGCCGATAGGCAAGGCTCAAAAACATTTGTTAGTAGAGACTTCCTATTTCAATCCTCCGATGGGATTAAATAATATCCTGCTTCGGATCAAGGCAAAAGGTTATATACCTGTGCTCGCTCATCCGGAACGGTATACCTATATGAATAAGAACGATTATCGGAGGTTGAAAGGCTTGGATATCGGGTTCCAATTGAATCTCCTTTCCTTGATCGGCGCATACGGTCCGGAGGTTCGAGGCAAGACGGAATGGCTGTTGAAAAACGGCTACTATCAACTTTGCGGAAGCGATATTCATCGGCTTCCGTTTTGGAAAGAAAGTGTTACGAAGAAAAAGATATCGGGAAATGTTTCCCGGATGTTGCGAGACATTCTCTCCAGACATTTCTCGGATGATAGGTTTGATTAATATTAGAACGCGAGTCTAAGGAAGAATAGATGCGGTAAGAATATTTTTCTTACAGCAGGCTGGATGAGTACCTGAACCGCGGATATCAGCATACAGATGCAGTTCTCGACAAACAGCGAGGACTTTATTCGCCAGATACTCCTGTTGGCGGAAACGATGGTAATTTGTCTGTCAAAGTGAAAGAGAGGTCGAGTAATCCGGTCTTATCCTCTTGCGATCGGATTTGTCTCTTTTGCACATATTGACAAATGGCGTATACGAAAAACTGTTTTCTTTTTTATGCCAATGCTTGGTGACTTTGTTCCCCGTCGGCAAAACTTTGCGAAGGGTGGTTGTACGGAAATATTGAATGGAAGTTGCTTATTATTTTAGGCTAGAGTCTTAGTTTTATTTATGTTGAATACTTCTTTGTCGAAAAAACGGATTGCTAAAAATACCTTATTCCTTTATTGTCGGATGTTATTATTGATGCTGATAAGTCTGTACACTAGTCGTGTGACACTTCAAGCATTAGGTATAGAAGATTTTGGAATATATAATGCAGTAGGCGGGGTTATAGCGATGTTTTCCATATTATCTAGTTCTTTATCTGCTGCTATTAGTCGATTTATTACTTACGAATTAGGAAAAGGAGATGAAGATAAATTGAAAACAATATTTTCGTCTGCACTTACAATTCAAATAGCATTGAGTTTTTTGATAATCGTGTTTGCAGAGACTGTTGGATTATGGTTTCTTAATGAAAAAATGAATATTCCTTTAGAGCGTATGGATGCAGCTAACTGGGTATTTCAGCTTTCAATAATTACGTTTTCAATTAGTTTGATAAACATTCCCTATAACGCAGCGATTATATCGCATGAAAAGATGACATTTTTTGCTTATGTTAGTGTATTTGAGGCCATTTGTAAGTTGATAATTGTATATGTCATAATGGTTTCATTTGGAGATAAACTTGTGATTTATAGTGTTTTAATTTGTGTGATTGCTTTTATATCGAATTATGTTTATAGGAGTTATTGTAAGCGTCATTTTCAAGAATGTGGTTATCGTTTTATTTGGGATAAGTATTTGTTGAAACAGATGTTTGGTTTTGCGGGATGGAATTTTATTGGTGCTTCTGCTGCGATATTACGAGATCAAGGAGGAAATATTTTAATTAACTTGTTTTGTGGTCCATCAGTAAATGCAGCTCGTGCTATCGCTGTTCAAGTGAATGGAGCTATCCATGGTTTTGCAGCTAATTTTATGACTGCGCTTAATCCTCAAATAACAAAAGCTTATGCTGCCGGTGAGAATGGGTATATGATGAGCCTTATGTATCAAGGAGCAAGGCTTTCTTTTTATCTGTTGCTGTTCCTATCGCTTCCTGTATTAGCGAATACTCATTATATACTACAATTATGGTTAGATACAGTACCGGATCATACGGTACTCTTCGTGAGATTAGTTTTACTTTTTGCGATGAGTGAGTCTATTTCTAATCCTTTGATAACGGCTATGTTGGCTACCGGTGATATAAAAAAATATCAGATTGTAGTCGGTGGATTACAAATGATGAATCTCCCAATATCATATACATTGTTGCGATATGGATTCTTCCCGGAAATTATCTTGGTTGTTGCGATAATCATATCCCAGTGTTGTCTTATGGCTCGTCTTTTTATGCTTCGGAAGATGATTAATTTATCCGTCCGGAACTATCTGAGTAAGGTGTATTGGAATGTCTTGTCCGTGAGTGTTCTTTCTGCGGTACCTTTATTCGTGGTTTCTTATTATGTGGAAAAGACTTTTTTTAGTTTCTTGGGAGTTAGTGCTTTGTCTTTCTGTATAGCTTTTTGTGTGATATTTTATGTTGGATGCACAAAAGGTGAACAGAAATTTATCTTAGATAGAATTTGTGCTATTTATACTAAAATATCCATTCATATAAAATGATACAGATCAAAGAACCGGCTGATTGTTGTGGGTGTACGGCTTGCGCTAGTATTTGTGCGCATGATGCGATTGAAATGCGCCCTGATGCTATGGGGTTTCTTTATCCTGTGGTTGATATAGATAAATGTATTGATTGTGGATTGTGTGAAAAAGTATGCTCTTTTAATGACAATTATGATACAAGTCTTAATCTGTTGATACCGAATGCTTATGCGGCTCGCCATAAAGATGAGGAAGAAGTGAAAACGAGCCGGAGTGGGGCGGCTTTCATTGCTATTTCTGATTGGATATTGGAGCGGAAGGGGATCGTATATGGTGTAGGATATACTGATTTTTTTCGTGTAGTACACAAGCGTGCTATTGCAAGAAAGGAGCGGGATGAGTTTAAAGGGAGTAAATATGTACAGAGCGATTTAGGTTCTGTATTTCGTCAGGTGAAACAAGACTTAAAGGACGGACAATTAGTTCTTTTTTCCGGTACGCCTTGTCAAACTTCAGGCTTGAATGCCTATGTGGGTAAAAAGTTGCGAGAGAAACTTTTTTTGCTAGATATTGTATGTCATGGAGTATCCGGTCCCTACTTGTGGAGGGATTATCTTACCTATTTAGAGAAGAAACAGGGAGATACAATACAGAAGGTAAACTTTCGAGATAAACAGTGTTTTGGATGGAGCGCACATCATGAGACTTTTGAATTTGCGAAAAGTGGAAATATAGCTTTCAATTATTTATTTTATCAATCAGAAATGTATCGGTATTCGTGTGGTAAGTGTCATTTCTGTAATACGATACGTCCCAGTGATATTACGATTGCCGATTTTTGGGGATGGGAAAAAACGGATGCTGATATAAACAAGGATGATAAGGGTGTGTCATTGGTATTGGTAAATACGGAAAAGGGAAGACATGTTTTTGATGCGGTTCGCCCTGCTATGTATGTCATACCTGCGAAGTTGGAAAATTGTTTGCAACCTAATTTACGATACCCTACCCGACTTCATCCTAAGCGGATGGAGTTTGAGCGGGAGTACCAAGCAAAAGGTTTTGTGTATGTGATGAAGCGTTATGGTAATGTGGGATGGAAATCTGAGGTGACAACATTGGGGAAGAGGATAAAAGACAAACTAAAGAGAGTGATAAACAGATGAGGATAGGAATCGTTACGTTTCATTGGGCAGCGAATTATGGAGCGGTTTTACAAACATATGCTTTGCAAAATGTGCTTGTGCGTATGGGATATCAAGTGGATATTATCGACTATCGCCCTATGTGGGCAAATGATAATAAAACACCTAGATTCCCCCTAACCCCAAGAGAGGGGATAAATTTTGCGGATCATTATTTACGAAAATGCAGATTTGAACAATTTCGTAAGAAGTATTTGAATCTCACGACACATGCTTATAAATTGGGAGAAAAGATTTCCGGTTTCGATTGTGTGATTGTTGGCAGCGATCAGGTTTTTAATCCGGATATTATAGATAGCGGAGATCAACTGGATGCTACTTATCTACTGGCATCCATTTCTGCGGGTACAAAAAAAATATCGTATGCGGCTAGTTTTGGAAATAGTACTTTGGCATCAGGGTATTGGGTACGTTTTCGACAACTATTATCTTCTTTTAGCTTTATCGGTGTTCGTGAGAAAAGCGGCAAACAGATTGTGGAAACTTTGGGGTTGAAAGCAGTAGCGGTTCCGGATCCAACGATCCTTTGGGGTGATTTCTCGCTATTGGTTAAGTCGCATTCATTGTCTGCGGATAATTATGTCCTTAATTTTATTTTCCAGCAGACAGAAGCTGTTCGTATGGCGCAGGATGTGATTGCCATGGAGAGTTCCAAACCTATACGTTCCGTAATTGGCTTATCGGATAAGTTGAGAGGTAAGAGCGGCTATTATAATCTTTCGCCGGGACAATGGATCAAAACGATAAGAGATGCTCATTTTGTCATCACGGATTCTTTCCATAGTACGGTGTTCTGTATCCTTACTCATCGCCCTTTTGTCAGTCTCGTACTCAATGCTTGGGGTGGGGATTGGAGTGAACGTATAAAGGCTCTTCTTGTAGAGGTAGGATTGGAAGACAGATTGCTTCCTTCTCCAACGCAGGAGGCTATACGTGATATCTATCATAAAACGATTGATTGGGACAAGGTGGAAAAAAAAATGGCAGACTGGAGAATGAAAGGCGAAGAATTTTTACGGGACTGTTTAAATTCATAGTATGAAGGTTGCATTTTATTATACATCTGAGATTAATCCTAATGTTGGTGGAACCGAACGTGTAACTTATGCGATTGCCCATCAACTTCAGAAACTGAGTGTTGATTTTATCTATATAGCTCTTAAACGGTTGTGGGTAAAAGAACAGGAAATCGAATATCAATATTATCTTCCTAATTCCGATTGTTTGATATGTGATGAAAATATTTGTTTTGTCAATGATTTGTTAAAATCAAAGCAAATAGATGTTCTCATAAATCAGGATAGCTTTGATGCCGGAAATGAATTTTGTACCCGAAAGCATTTTCCGGATGTGAAATGTTTGACAGTTATACATTATAATTTATTCGGAAGCTCAACCTATGTGGGCGACTCGATCAGAGAGTTATATTTGTTAGGAAAAACGTCTAAGGCAAAATATATGATCCAATGCTTGGCTTTACTTTATTATAAATATAAGGCGAGAAAGCATAGGGTGAATATGCTTCGTCGGATATATGATACGGCAGACCATGTCGTTGTTCTTTCCGAAGCGGATAAGAGGGAGTATCCGGTTGAGGACAAAGGCCGTGTGCATGTTATTATGAATCCTGTTACATTACCTCCGATAGAAATTCCACGAAAGGAAAAACGGGTTCTCTATGTTGGGAGGATGGTCTATAATCAAAAAAGGGTGGATTATCTTCTTCGGGCATGGCAGATTATTGAACAAAAACATCCGGAATGGAGTCTTGATTTGTTAGGGGATGGTACTTGTTTAAATTACTACAAAAAATTATCACAAAGTTTGAGACTTGAGCATGTTGTATTCCATGGAAATCAATCCCCTCAAGATTATTATAAACGAGCGTCCATATTCTGTATGACTTCCTCTTATGAGGGTTTTGGCCTTGTTCTTACTGAGGCGATGCAGGCTGGGGCGGTACCTGTGGCGTTTAAAAGTTTTGAGGCTATAAGCGATATTGTTGAGCATGAGGTAGATGGTATGCTTGTTTCACCTTTTGATATCAAGGAGTATGCAAGGACTATACAGACGCTGATAGAGAATGATGAATTGAGGACTAAAATGTCCGCTTTTGCTCAAATAAAGGTTAAGAAGTTTGCGATAGATAAGATTGGTCATGATTGGCTAATGTTGTTAAATCATATTCTGTTAGTGAAATAATGTTACAAGAAAATAATATGTCTGCATTGATTTCTATTATTGTACCTGTATATAATGTTGAACATTATTTGCCATTCACTTTGGATTGTATCCTTGGACAAACCTATCGAAATATAGAAATCATATTGATAGATGATGGATCAACAGACCTTTCATTGTCGGTATGTAGGCAATATGCAGAAAAAGATTCCCGAATAAAAGTAATTCATCAAGAAAATAAGGGGGTTTCAGAGGCTCGTAATAGGGGGATAAAATTGGCAAAAGGTGAATATATCGGTTTTGTGGATTCAGATGATATGCCTCATGTAGGGATGTATTCTACTTTATATAAAGATATGGTTGAGACTAATTGTGATTTGGCAATTTGTGATACCCATTTTATTAATGCGAATACTACGGAAATCTCTAATCAAACTGTAGAAGAAAGGGCTACCTCTCTTTTGGAGAATATTCAATCTTTGCTTCCTACTCTTTTATGGGGCAAGGAAGAACGTAAGTTTTATTGTATTTGGGATAAACTATTTAAAAAAGAACTAATAGATCGTTATCATATTCGTTTTCATCCGGAATTAAGGCTAAGTGAAGATACTCTATTCACGATTTCTTATTTGTTGTGTTGTCATTCTATTTCAATTAATAGCAATTTGCTTTATAATCATAGAATCCGACAAGGGTCATTAATGCGTTCACATATTTCTGGATTGGCAGAACAACGATTAATGTTTGTTGATGCTTTGGAGGAATTTATATTTACCATATCTGGCGAAAATTTGATTGCGAAAAAAATTATAGACTATTTTACTAATAATTTGATTAGTGGCATATTTTCCTTTTCAGATCAATCTTTAATTGATGTTATGGAAAATATTACTGTATTAAAAGTACGAAGAGGCTTGTTGAAATCTTTGTTTTTTGTAAAGAATAAGCAAAGTCGTGTTTTTGCTAAAATAGTTTATTATTTTCCCGTTACTATTGCTGCTTTGTTAATCTATTTAATGAGATTTGTAAAAAAATGAGGTGTTATACTTTTTTCGAGATTTTATGACTTTTGTCTTTTATTTAATCACTCAAAAGTATGATAAAAGAGGATCAAAAGGTTAATGGGGTGATTTCAATTATTGTACCGATATACAATGTAGAGGAATATTTACCTTCTTGTTTGGATTCGATATTGGGTCAATCATATCATGACCTAGATATTTTATTAATAGATGATGGGTCAACAGATGAAAGTGGCAAGATCTGTGATCAATATGCTATTGCGGATTCTCGTGTACGGGTTTTTCATGTATTAAACGGAGGAGTGAGTGCCGCACGTAACTTGGGAATGTGCCATGCTAAAGGGGAATGGATTACGTTTGTTGACGCAGATGATTTAATACCAGAAGATACGTTTGCAAAATACGTACATACGGCAGAATCAGAGAATGTAGATGTCGTAATGGCGCACATGCGTTTCGATCTTAATACGGCAGGGGCTAAGTATTTGATTTCATCTGTACCTTCTTCTGTATGTCGAGGTAAAGAAAATGAAGCATATATTCGTAAAGCGATTTTGGATTTTAAACTCTCTTCTTTGGGAAAATTATATAGAAGATCTGTATTGAAAAATATTCGTTTTCCGGAAGGTATACCGAATTATGAAGATTTTGTCGTTCTTTGGCAAGTTGCGTTGAGATGTCCGTCTTATTCCCTGATTGATCATGTTGGATACATTGCCCGTTATCGGCCTGGGTCTGCTTCACGAGCACGACAGGGGCTGGAGACATATCAAAAACGTGTGAAATCTCTTATGTATGTATGTGAAAAAATGATATCATTTTTTGGGAATATGGATTCTGTACGCAAAGATTTAACAAGGTTTGTCATAGTTGAAGGACTTGCTAATAAAGGGCTTTATGTGAATTTTATTGATGCGGAAAGAGATGGGGTTATTACTCTTACAAATAAATTTTGGGATACAATGCGACGAACTTGTATTATTCCTTGGTATATGCGTATGCTACTGTCTTTGCGTGTGAAACTGATACGATATAATATAAATGGTTATCCTATTTGGCAATATGCTCCAATTAGGGTAGCTTTGCGATTTATGTAAACATATGAAAATCTTAATGCTTACAACCAACTCATCCTTAATGGATGGGATAAATAGGCATATATTAACCTTGGCTTCGGCTTTGAATGAAGTGGCTGGAGTGGAAGTTGCCGTATGTACGGTTTTGGCATATGGTGATTTGAATAAGGCTTTAGAAGAAAGAGGGGTAAGGAGTTATTCTTTGGATTGTCCTCATGGTCATGATTGGCATATTTTACCTCGGTTCTATAAAGTGATTTTCCAATATGGTCCGTCCATTATTCATATTCATGTGTTGGCGATGATGGAGAGGCTATTGTGCGCTACACTTTTTCGACAAAAGAAATATGTACGCACAATTCATGGCATTAGTGATAAGGTAGAGCATTACACTTTGCGTATGCGTATGGAGTTGCTATTAAACAAGCTTTTTCAGATACCTTATTCTGCTACCTGTTATATATCAGAAGGGGTGAAACAGACCTTGTCAAAGCAAAATCGGGAAGTTTTTAGTTCTCCGGTGATTTATAATCCGATTTACTTTGGTGAGACAACCTCACCTTCTTATGCTCTTCATAAATTAATTGGTGTAGGTAAGAATATTCCGATTATTGGCACTTCATGCCGTATCGCTGCTGTAAAAAATCCTCAGTTGTTTACGGAGGTGATGTGTAAAGTACTGTTGTCTGATCGGAATGTTCATGCGGTTGTGATGGGTGATGGCGACCGGATTTTGATGGAAATATGTGGTATGATCGTTAAACAGTATGGTCTGGAAGAACGTTTTCATTGGTTGGGTTATCGTGCGGATGCTCCTTCATTAGTCCAAGATTTAAGTTGTTTTATTATGACAAGCCGTAGCGAAGGACTACCGACAAGCCTTTTGGAGTGTATGGCGATGAAAACCCCGATGGCGTTCTTGAAAGGAGGAGGAGGACTTCTAGATATGGCGCAACTGAATAAAAGAGAGGGAGTGTTTGCTGTGACCGCTGCTTATGATGAATGGGAGAGATTGGCTGAGGGGATTGTGGAACTTATACATGATCCTAATAAATCTCGGGATTATGTGGAACGAGCTTACGGGATAGGTAAAAGATTTTTTAGTATAGATCAAGTCACAGTTCTATTGATTGACTTATATAAACGTATTTTATAATGAAGAGCTTATTCCGTTATTTGCTGGTACTGATTATGCCATTGTTGCCGGAGACAAGGTGTTTCGGATTTAAACGATGGTTGTTGAGACAAACGGGTGCAAAGATTGGTGTGAATGTTCGTATTTGTTCCTCGGCTCTGTTTATTGGTGTGGGATTTCTTGAAATAGGTGATAATACTTGGATTGGGCATCGTTGTATCATTAGTTCGTCATCCTATATAAAAATCGGTGCGAATTGTGATTTGGCTCCTAATGTATACATTGGTAATGGAACGCATGAGATAACCCCTTATTCAACTCGGATTGCAGATATAGAAATAAGTAAAGACATTACAGTGGGGGATGGATGTTGGTTGTGCGTAAATAGCACGATTCTTCCCGGAGTATGTCTTGCGCCGAAGTGTGTTGTGGCAGCCGGTGCGGTGGTAACTCGTAGTGTAGAAAAAGAGGCTGTGTTGTTGGCTGGGATTCCGGCAGAGATAAAAAAGAAATTTTAAAAACGGGTAAAAATAATAGTGTGAATATATTTTCATTGTTTTTTGAACGCCCCGGTGTGGAGAAAGCCGGAATGCTTATCGGCTTTCTGTTGGTGGAGAATAATATAGCCTTACTCCCCAATGTGGGATCCCTGTATTATGCTTTTATGTTGGCGGCGTTGTTGTATATGCTTTTGAAAGAGCGGATATCCTTTGGGATATTTGCGATGTTGGGGTTGTATGTGACCTGTTTGCTGAGCGTTTGGATCAATGATGTTCCGGCCTTTTTTCAGCCTTATTCGCGTTTTCTTACCTTTCTGATGATAACCTTGCTAGTTTCCCCAGTGATATGCAATGATGCTTTTACTCGATTCCGGACGCAAGTTTTTGTGACGATCCTGTGGTTATTGAAATATGTCATTATTGCCTCTGTCATTTATGCCTTGATGGGAGGTGGATATTACAAATATAGATATTTTCAGGGAGTTACGAATCATTCCATGATGATGGGACCTTTCGCTGCTTTGTGTTCGTTGTTTTGTGTTTACCGGTTATTGGCAAACTCGTGTGATAAGCAGAATAAAAAGGAAAAGATACGATATGGCGTAACACTTCTTTTTGCCTTATTTTGTTTGTTACAGGCCGCTTCCCGTACGGCTTTCTTGGGAACGCTAGCTTCGATAGCTGTGTTTTTGGCGGTCTATTATCGAGATCGATTAGGTAAGTATTTGAAAGTCGTGGTCGCTATTTGTGTGGTGTTGGTTCTTTCTTTTCCGATCTGGAGTCAGTATATGGATCGGTTGGAAATGAAAAACCAAGGAAGTACGGAGTTGAATATAAATTCTCGTGAGGTGCATTGGAAACAGCGATTAAATGAATTTCAAAGTAGTCCGTTTTGGGGGATTGGGTTTGCTTCGGTTAGTACGAGTGCTAATGAGGGTAGTACTTTTAGCTTGGATGGTAAGGTGGAGAGTGGTAGTTCTTGGCTATCCGTATTGTCTATGACGGGATTATTTGGTTTCGTGTCTTTCTTGTCTATTTTTCTTATCGTATTGAGGCGGGCTTGGAGGATATGGCATGATATCCCATCGTTGAGTGGTTTTCTAATCGCTATGCTTTGTTTTTGGGCATTGCACATGATGGCAGAGGGATACATCTTTGCTGGGGGTAATTCGTTAGCTTTTTGCGTATGGCTTACTTTAGGGGTCATATACGGGGTGACTGGTAACAAGGATTTGGCTTATGAACTGCAACAAAAGCTTGCTGGATAGAGAGTATTCGGCTTGGATAAAAGGTTTTTTGACGCTTCTTATCATCTTGGGTCATGATATGGTATTTACGATGCCCTTGAATGAGTATGGGGTGATGAGTTTTTTTTATCTGTTCCATATCCAAGGTTTCTTTATCCTACCTTTTCTTTATGGCGTGGATGCGAAACCTTATACGTTTGGACGGATAAAAGATACCTTGATTCGTTTTTATTGGCCTTATGGGGTATTGGTTACTGTTATGATGTTAGGAGTAGGGGTGTACTCTCGTTTTTCGGCTATTACCTGGGAGGGTCTGATTAGGCTTTATCTATTCTGTGATGCGGCCTCGATTAAACAGATGTGCGGTATTCAGATATTTTGGTTTTTGCCCAGTATGTTGATGACTGTCTTATTGAAGGAGCTTTATTATAGGACTAACAGTTTTGTTCGCTTCTTCCTTTTTATAGCCTCGTTCGTTTTGATGATTGCTACTGTTCATGCGAATACTTCCTATCAAGCGCAGTCAATAAATACTTACCTAATGCGTCATTTACCTTTGGGGATGGGATATGCCGTTCAAATGTTAGCGATGGGAGTGGTACTTCGTGCTTTGGTGTCTTTTATAGAAAAGATGCGAGGCTATAAGTTTGCGTTTATTGTATCCGCATGTGGATTTCTTTTCTGTTCTCTGCTTTATTGGAAGTATGTGGCGCGTTTGATCGGTTCTTCTGATTTGAATGTTGTATATGCGGTTTTGCAAAATGTAACTCCGGTGTTGTTTATGGTTATGCTTGTTTCTGCGTTAAACCTATTACGGCTTAATATGGGCAACTCAATGGTTGTGAAGTTAGGGCATCGTTCGTTATGTGTTTATTTGATATCTCCTTTTATTGGTTATATAACCTACTTTGCTTGTGAGTATTTCAATGGAATGTATTGGTGGATAGGCCTGCTGCTATGGCCTGTGATTGCTTTTACCGCTTATTGTGGGTCGTTTCTGATAAAAGGAAAGGTAGAGCAGATGTTGTTCCCTCATAATTTGTATGCGTTGATACAAGTCTTGAAAGTTAAATAATTATGAAAAAGAGATATTACGATTTTGTCTATCTGACAAATACTCCCTCCTTTTACAAATTGAATCTTTGTAATGAAATTGCCAAGAGGCATTCGTTGTTGTTGGTGCTGTATGGCTATGGTGCGGAGGCAGTGAATAAGGACCTGGATGGTGTAAGGAAATGGAACTTTGATTTTCATTTCATTCATGAGGGGGATTCTAATTCGAGGAATAAAATAAAGACTTTTGTCAATTTGTGTGAGCTGATGCGACATATAGAGTGTAAGAGGATTTTATATGCTGGCTGGTTGGCTCCGGAGTATAATCTATTTAGTTTTCTTTCACCAAAGAAGAAAAATGTGCTGATTTGCGAGTCTTCTATTTGGGATATATCGCTGGATGGAATAGCCGGATGGGTGAAGCGAAGAATCATCGGACAGATGGGAGCCGCTTTGCCTTCCGGAAAGCCTCATGCGGATTTCTTTGATTCGTTAGGTTTTAAGGGGAAGGTGGAGATGACCGGTAGTGTCGGTATCTTTAATAAAGGAGAACGGAAAAAGAGGGAGAGAAATAAACAGCTAAAATTCCTGTATGTAGGCCGGTTGGTTGATGTAAAGAATATCGGTTTGCTGATAGAGGAGTTTAATCGGAATGGAAAGGAGCTGACTATCATTGGAGCCGGAATTTTAGAGAAGAGCTTGAAGGAGCGAGCCAATTCCAATATTACTTTTTCCGGATTTATCGCTAATGAGAAGTTGGGAGAGGTATATCAGACGCATGATGTGTTTATTCTTCCATCTAAATCTGAGACTTGGGGACTGGTGGTAGAGGAGGCTATCTATTGGGGATTGCCAGTGATCGTAAGTGATCGGGTAGGTAGTTCCGTGGATATGGTGAAGGATTTGGGCACGGGATGTGTCTTTCATTCGAATGACAGGAATAGCTTACATGCATGCATAGAAAGTATGGAACGGGATTATACGATTTATAAAGCTGCGGTCGACAAGGTGGATTTCGATGAGAGAGACCAGAAGCAGGTAGAAGCGTATGTGAAGATGCTGGATTGATAATTGAAAACTATAAAAAGACTTTTATACAGAAATGAGGATACTTCAAACGATATCCGGACTGAGTGCTAAATCTGGAGGGCCTTCTACTTGTACATACGATTTACTTGCGGCTATGCGGCGTATGGCGTGTGAGGTGGACTTGATGACTTTGCAAGCGGATGACTTGGTGGGGGATGGTGAACCATGGATAAAGGCATTGCCTGATGATAGCGTCGGCGGTTATGGCTATTCTCGGAATATGAATCGTTTTTTGAGTCGATCGGAGTATGATTTGTATCATACCAATGGGATGTGGATGCACTGTAACCATGAGACTTGTGCAACCGCACGCTGGAAAGGTAAACCTTATATCATAACGCCTCATGGAATGCTTTATCCGCAGGCCTTGGCTCGTTCAGCATGGAAGAAGAGGTTATTGTTGACGTTCGGCGGGGCTGCTAAGGACTTGAGATCGGCCGCATGTATTCATGCTACTTGTATGGAGGAGATGAAACATTATAAGGCTTTGGGATATGGTAATCCGGTGGCGGTAATTCCGAATCCAGTACCTATTCCCGCGCACTTTCCGTTGGAAAGAACAGGAATATCTAAAAATAGCATTGGTTATCTGGGACGTCTGCATCCCTATAAGCGTCCGGATGCCTTGATTAAAGCATGGGCACGGTTGAAAGAGGATACCTTGGATAGTGAACTGATCTTGATGGGTAAAGGTATGGCGGATTATGAGCGGTATTTGCGAGAATTGGTTGAAACGTTGGGCTTGAAGAATGTCCGTTTTTTAGGTATGGTCACCGGTGAGAAGAAGTTCAAAACATTGACTTCTTTGCGCGCCTTATGTGTGCCTAGCAAGACGGAGAATTTCGGTATGACCGTAGCGGAGGCATTGATCTCGCAAACTCCTGTTATCTGTACGAATACGGCACCTTGGGAAGACCTGAATACCTATCATTGCGGTTGGTGGGTGGAGAACGATGTGGATACATTGGCCCGGACAATCCGGGAAGCCTTGAGCCTGCCGGACGCGGAGATCGATGAGATGGGAAAGAATGGCTTCCAATTGGTAAAGGATAATTATTCGGATACACAAGTGGCCACGAAGATGAAGCGCCTTTACGAGTGGATATTGAACGGAGGTGATAAACCTGAGTTTGTATACGAATGACTTGCAAATGTATGCTTTTGTAAGGAATGCATATTGAAAGGGGGTAGATGATGACAAACACAAAGATTGATTTGTCGAGGTATCATAATGCGCTCAGCCGGAGACACCAGATTGTCCGATTGGTATGGAACATTGTGTGGACTGTTTTTGCTCGACCATTACCTCGAAGTATAGGGAGTGGTTGGAAACGATTTTTGCTCCGTATGTTCGGGGCGAAGATTCATCCTTCAGCGGTGGTGTATTCTTCCGCTAACGTTTATTATCCTGCCAATCTGGAGATGGAGGCTTATAGCTGTTTGGCCTCGGAGGTGGATTGCTATAATGTAGCTCTTATCAAGATAGGTGCAAATAGTACCGTGTCACAGGGCGCTTATCTCTGTACGGCGAGTCACGACATAACCAATCCTTTGAATCCGCTGATTACTGCTTCGATTATAATAGAAGATCAAGCTTGGATCGCGGCCGATGCCTTTGTGGGAATGGGGGTGACTATCGGACAAGGGGCAGTGGTCGGTGCCCGTGCCGCCATATTCAAGGATGTGGAACCTTGGACAGTCGTTGGCGGGAATCCTGCCAAATTTATCAAGAAACGGATTGTTAAAAAATAATAATATGCTTGATATTACAGTTATTATCCTTACCTACAATGAGGAGATTCATATTCGTAGGTGCTTGGAAAATATCTCTTCTTTTGCGAAAAAAATTTTTGTCATTGATTCTTTTTCTATCGATAGAACAGTGGAGATAGCAAGAGAATATGGTAATGTGACTGTGTTGCAAAACAACTGGGTGAACTATGCCACCCAGTTCAATTGGGCATTACAACAGGCGAACATCCAAACGAAATGGGTGCTTCGATTGGATGCTGATGAGTATCTTACGGAGGAGCTGAAACGAGAACTCACTAAGCATTTACCTAATCTGAACGCACAATACACAGGCGTTATTTTTCCTTTGCGACGTGTGTTCTTGGGCAGAACTATAAGGAAAGGAATGCCCAAGGTGAAGCTTCTTCGTTTGTTCCAATATGGGAAGGCACAAAGTGAGGTACGCTTGATGGATGAGCATATTCAATTATTGGAAGGAGAAACCATTGAGTTTGAGAATGAGTTTGCAGATGATAACCTGAATAACTTAAGTTGGTGGTCTCAAAAACATATCGGTTATGCCATTCGTGAGGCAGTCGATTTACTGGATATAGAGTATAATCTGACCGGAACGGCAAAAGAAGATGAAGCCCGTATTATAAGCGAGCAAGCGAAAGCAAAACGGTTGATGAAACATAAATATGCCAGCCAGCCTTTATTTTGGCGTTCTTTCGCTTATTTCTGTTACCGTTATTTTTTTCGATTGGGATTCATGGAAGGGAAAGAAGGTTTCTTGTGGCATTTTCTGCAAGGTTGGTGGTATCGTACCCTCGTGGATGCCAAAGTGTTCGAGATCAAGAAGACTTGCGGAAATGATAAAAGCAAGATAAGGCAATATATACTAGATAAATACAATATTACATTATAACAGGTTATGAAAGTTTCTGTTATTACGGCTACGTGGAACAGTGTTGACACGTTACGTGATACTTTGGAGAGCGTGCTTGCGCAAACGTATCCAGATATAGAACATGTCATTGTGGATGGTGGATCGACTGATGGGACGATGGATTTGGTTCGGGAGTATGAGGGCCGGTATGAAGGGCGGCTTCGGTATATTAGTGAGCCGGACAAAGGAATATATGATGCCATGAACAAGGGGATCCGGATGGCTTCCGGGGAAGTGATTGGGATATTGAACTCGGATGATTTCTATACGATGCCGGATACGGTGGAGCGGTTGATGGGTGAGCTGATAAGCAGTGGCGTGGATGCGGTGTATGGAGATATCCATTTCGTGGAAGATGGGAATTTGAGTAAATGCGTGCGTTATTATTCATCGGCGGGGTTCAAGCGTTGGAAAATGAGGTTTGGGTTTATGCCGGCTCATCCTTCGTTTTATTGCAGAAAAGAAGTGTATGAACGTTTTGGCTTGTTTTCTACGTCGTATAAGGTAGCCGCTGATTTCGAGAATTTGTTACGCTTGATTTATGTGGGCAAGATCTCGATTAAATATGTGTCTAAAGATTGCGTGACGATGCGTACCGGAGGGGCTTCTACCTCGGGATTGGCCAGCCACCGGCAGATATTGGCGGATCATGTACGTGCTTACCGTGAGAATCAGGTACGCTCGAATGCATTGTTGGACAGTTTACGCTATATATATAAAGTAATGGAAATCACAAGATTCAAATTAAAATAACAGCAGATGACGATGCGGAAACTCTTGATAGTGTTTTTGTTTCTTGAGGTCGTTGCTCCTATCCGATTGTGCGCGCAGACCAAGCCGGGGACGGTAGATATATTCATGGGTGCGGATTTTAATTACAGGGACATCTATTTCAATAATCGTGTCTATGACGTGTTGTTGAATTTGACACCGGGTATCAAATGGAACATGGGGCATCGATGGGATGTGGCAGCGCAAGTACTTGTTCCGGTAGTCAACCAGTATGGAGACCGGTATAAGAAAGTACGTTTGAACATGGCGGTACTCTCCAAACAGCTTGCCTTAGGTACATATTGGAAAATGAAGCTTTCCGGGGGATTGTTCGGGTCTGAGCGCTATGGGCTGGATTGGAAGAATATGCTTGTCGTTAACTCATGGCTTGCCATGACCGCACAGGTTGGATTGACTGGGCATTGTTCAATGGCAGCAGGCTGGGAAGCCAGTTCCATGAAGCGGTTGACTGTTCAAATGGGGCCGGAGGTGTATCTGCGTAGATGGAATACGCAAATTTCCGTCCGGGGAGGTCGCTATCTTTATGGAGACTATGGTGTCGTGGGGGAAGGATACCGTCATTTCAAACATGTCAGTGTAGGTGTTTATGCCTCGTACAGCGACAAGGGAAAAGAAGATGCGGGCTTCAAAGTCATTGTCATGATACCGCCTTACAAGCGTTCAGCACGGAAGGTCAATATTCGCCCAGCAAGCAATTTCCGTTTGACTTATAGCGTGGAGGCGAACGGCTATGCTAACCGTACTTATTTTACCGATCCTGAACAGAATGAACGGATGGGATGGTTCGACCGGGATCTGTTGCCGTGGGGTACGGATAGGATGCCTCCGGATTTTACTGTGAGGGATAGAAGGGAGGAAAAGAAATATGATGAATGAAGAACGAATGATGAAGAATTTCCGGCAGATGCTTCTTCTTGTCTTCCTATGGGTAAGATGTCTTTCCGCATCTGCACAGCTTTATACCGGTCTGTCCGGACTGATTAACACGCCCTCGGCGGATATGCATGAGGAGGGAGATGCGCTGATAGGTTGCTATTTCATGAACAAGCATTTCACGCCGGAAGATGATGGTACGTATGGCTTTATCTATGAGGGTGAGAAATATAACACGATGGACTTTTACCTTTCTCTCACTCCTTTTCGTTGGGTGGAGATCGGATATACGTTCACGCTCCAGAAAGCATTGATGGAGGGATACGACAAACCTCGATATAATTCGAAAGATCGTTATTTCTCCATTAAGTTGAATCCGTTGCGGGAGGGACGTTATCATCCGGCCATAGCTATTGGATCGAACGATTTTTTAGGCTCGCCTACCAAACGCCATGGGCAGGGAGGTAGCGGAGCGGGCTATTTCTGCAACTATTACATTGTCGCCACCAAGCATTTCAAACCGGGAGGGCATGATATTAGCATGAATCTTGCTTACCGTTATTGTCCAACCGTGTATAGCGAGAAGTGGGAAGGTGTAGTGGGTGGGATTACCTATTGCCCTAAATGGGTACCGAACTTGCGTGCTATCGTAGAATATACGGGAAACGAGATCAATGTAGGAGCGGATTGTTTGTTGTGGAAGCACCTGTTTCTACAAGTGGTCTTGCAGGATGGAAAGTATTTCTCCGGAGGCCTATGCTTCTGTGTCAATCTGTTATGATCCGGGAATATATACATGTTAAGATTTATTTAATTAATGGAACCATCTTTGATAGATTGCTATCGTCGTCTTGGTCTTCAGGTGACAGAATCCAAGGATGGACTATGGGTAGGATCCAAGTCGGGAATGGTACATGCCATCGTGGAAGAGGTCTGGAACGAGTATCCTTTGACTCGTTTGGATGCTGAAAGATTTTATGAAAAGTTTTCTTCACTGAACAAAGGACATCGAAATGCCTATTTCAGGATTGTGGCGCATGGAGGGTTCCTGCCGGAAGCGTTAGCCTTTGAGCTTCACGGACTGACCATTTCGGATGAAAGCTATATTGAAAGTCTCTTGTCCGGAAAACATGTGGAGCTTTATCCGCATAACGAAGCGGCTTACAGGGCGATCACGCAAGGATTCAAACAGCACCTTATCGGGGCGGTCGTGCAGGCTACCGGAACAGGAAAATCCTATTTGCTGGCACGCTATATTGCGGAGCATGCAAAGGAGAAGATATTGGTTTTTGCTCCAAACATCACGATTCTGGATGAGATCCGGAAAGCCATTGGATTCTCTGCTCCGCAAGTGACGTACCGGACATTTCAGTCACTGATTCGTAACCGGGAAGACAATAGGCTATTACGAGCGACTCATATCCTGATTGATGAATTCCACCATTTCGGGGCAGAGATTTGGGGAAGAGCCTTGCAAGAAGTGATAGAAAACAATCCCAGTGCCTATGTCCTAGGAACGTCGGCAACACCAATCCGTCCGGAGGGAATGATCGATACGGTGGATCTCTATTTCGAAGGGAATTTATTTTATGAACTTACCTTGCCTCAGGCTTGGTATTACAATATTTTGCCGGTTCCGGTTCTGGTACAGAGTGCTTACGGGCTAGACAACGAACTGGACCGGCTGCAAAGAAAGCTGGAACGCAGTGGTTGTTCGAAAGGACGAAAAGAAAAGGTACAGAGGAAATTGGATCTGGCACGTGTGGATTTCAAAGAGGCTTTGGGAGCACCAGAGGTTATCCGGAAATTTCTGCCGACAAGCGTACACAAACTGCTGGTCTTTTGCCGTGATCTCACCGACCTGAAACAGATGGTACCGGAAGTATGTGGATGGCTTACGCAGGCGGGACGTACCATCACTCCATTTGAAATCCATCATGCCCAAGGTGAACGGCAAAACGGTCGGATACTGGATGCATTCCGGGAGGAATCAGACCGGCTGCACGTATTGTTTTCCGTCAATATGCTGATAGAAGGACTGCATGTGGAGGGTGTGGATGCTGTTTTATTCCTTAGACGGACGGAATCGTATATCGTTACCTTGCAGCAATTGGGTCGTTGTCTGAATGCCGGGGCTGGAAAACAGCCGGTCGTCTTGGATTTTGTCAACAATCTTTCAGGAAAATCGGTCTATGACGTGATGGCTCCCCACTTGGAGCGTCTATCTCTCCTTCCGTCACCCAAAGGATTCAAAGGAAATACCTCTTTTCTGACGACAGGTTTTCTGTCGGACATACGGCTGCGCATAGAGGAGATATTGGCAGAACTGGAACCCTGGCAGATTATGTATGAGAGGCTAATTGAATTCCGTCGGGAAGAAAACGACTGGCCGTCGGTTATGGAAGGAAAACTCGGTTTGTGGTGCAATACCCAACGTATTGCCTATAAACGGGGGAAATTACAGGAGGAACGTCGCCGCCAGCTGGAATCAATCGGCTTTGAATGGAACCAGCTTGATTCCAAATGGATGAAAGAATACCGTTTGTTGAAAGTTTTCCTCGATATGTACGGGCACTGGCCCAAGCGTGAAGACGGTCCGCTTGCGACCTGGTGTTATACCCAGCGGGAAAGGCGGAAGGATGGACGCTTGAGTAAAGAGCGCATCCGGGCTTTGGATGAGATCGGCTTTGTCTGGAATCAGGACCTCCAAGGAGAATGGATGAAGAGCTATGAAGAACTGAAGTCTTTTGTCGGAAACTATCGGCGTTTTCCTAAATCGACGGAAGGGAACTTGGGCGGATGGTGCCATACACAACGAAAAATGCGCAAACTGGGGAAATTATCCTATGATCGCCGGATTCTGTTGGATAAAATAGGATTTGTTTGGTCGGCGGAACAGGTCTGGCAAAGTAACTTTGAACAATTGTGCCTGTTTCATAGCCGACAAGGACGATGGCCGGGATGCCGTGAAGGATCATTGGGACGCTGGTGTACCATCCAAAGACGGGATTATCGCAAGGGAAACATGTCAGACGAGCGAAAAGCACAATTGGAACGGATAGGTTTTCCTCTGATCTGACAGGAATATCTTTAAATTCATTTAGTTACGAAAGCTATTTAATATTTATAATTAATATTTTAAATCTTTTTTTATGTACAAATTTGTGAAGAAAGGAGCTTTTATGCTTCTTGTCGCCAGCCTAGCGATGGGTGTGGCAAGTTGTGATGACGATGATCCGGATTACGAGAACGTAATTCCGCCTGTTATAGAGATCGCACCGTCACAGATTACCGGAGTTGTAACTGCCATGAATGGTAATGCGATTAAAGGCGCTACCATAAAAGCAACGACAGGTGGCAAGGATGTTACGGCCACTACAAATGCCAATGGATCGTATATATTGGAAAATGTGACGGCAGGTACTTATATTATAGAAGTTGCCGCAGAAGGTAAACAGATAGCAACAGGAAACCTGACCGTCAGTAAGGAGGGTGAGACCGTTATTTATAATGCTATGCTTGCCAATGTAGGCAAGGAAGTGATCGTGAGTGCAACAGAAGAGGTTGTTGAAGAAACAAAGACAGAAGTGCCGGAAGACAACAAGGAAGCGGAAGTAACTACAATCGCCACTATTCCGGCATCCGCCCTTGAGGATACGGAAGCCAAGATCGTCCTGACTACAGTCTATACCGAGGAAGCTGTCTCCAAAGATCATGCCATGAGCAAGGCGAATACACGTGCTTCAAAAAGTACCATGTTAATGGGAACTGACGTGAGTTGCAGTAAGGAGGGCGTGGAACTGAAGAAACCTATCTCTCTTGAATTTGAATTGGGTGAAGAGGTTGTTGCCGTGATTACCGTGAAGAAGAACGTGAATGGCATCTGGGAAAAAGTGGACGCCCGGAAAGAGGGTAACAAGGTGACAGTGGATGTCGGTGAGTTCGGTACTTACAGTGTATTTGCCGATGTGGACGTGGTATTTAGCACATCTACCGAAGCTATCAGTTTCAGCCAGTCCGAGTTTGACAACTTGTATGGTTCCAAGGATATACAGGTGAACGACGTAACGTATGCTTATAAACAAGGAGGGGAAATCGGTAAGTCTACCGGAAAAATAAATGCACAGTTGCGCCAGATTTTGGCTCATCAAATTCAAGGAAACAAAGTGACTACTGCTACCAGTACGTATCCGTTGAACGTGACATTACCCATAGGTACCGCTTTGACACTGACAGGAAGCCAAGCACTGACTACTGTAACCGCCTCTTGCGATGGGAAATCCGCAAACGGTAAAGTTTATGGGAATGTCAATGTGGAAGTAACGACTTATAACCGCCAACATACTGGTGGCGGCAGTCAGCCAGGAGTTTAAGTACAAGCATCTTAATAATAATCAAACCGGTCCATTGGGGGATACTGGACAGACAGTATCTTCTGATGGATTTGTTACACCTAAATGAATAAAACAGCATTAATCACAGGCGTCACTGGTCAGGACGGCTCGTTCCTCGCCGAGTTCCTGTTGGAGAAAGGATATGACGTACACGGCACTATCCGCCGTTCGTCGGTTGATTTCAGAGAACGTATCGCCCACCTGGAGGGGCATCCTCATTTCCATTTGCATTACGCGGACCTTGGCGATTCAATGAGCCTCCTGCAAGTAGTGAAGAAAGTAAAGCCCACGGAAATATATAATCTTGCCGCACAGAGCCATGTACAGGTATCGTTCGACTCGCCCGAGTTCACGGCCGACGTAGATGCGACCGGCGTGTTGCGTGTTCTGGAAGCCGTGCGTCAGTGTGACCTCACGGATACCTGCCGTATTTATCAGGCATCCACTTCCGAGCTTTACGGCAAGGTGGAGGAGGTACCGCAGAACGAGAACACGCCCTTTCATCCCTATAGCCCCTATGCCGTGGCAAAGCTCTACGGCTACTGGATCGTGAAAGAATACCGCGAGGCTTACAATATGTTTTGCTGCTCGGGCATCCTGTTCAACCATGAATCGGAACGTCGGGGCGAGACATTTGTCACGCGCAAGATCACCCTTGCCGCCGCACGTATCGCGCAAGGCAAACAGGACTGCCTTTATCTGGGGAATCTGGATTCCTTGCGTGACTGGGGCTATGCCAAGGACTATGTGGAATGTATGTGGCTGATCCTCCAGCAAGACATGCCACAGGACTTTGTGATCGCCACCGGTGTACAGCACACGGTACGCGAGTTCGCCACGCTGGCTTTCCATTACGCTGGCATCGAGCTTCGTTGGGAAGGCGAGGGCATCCATGAAAAAGGCATTGACGTGAGAACCGGAAAAGTAGTGGTGGCCGTGAGTGAGGACTTCTATCGCCCCACGGACGTTGTCAACCTTTGGGGAGATCCCACCAAGGCAAAGAATGAGCTGAGCTGGAATCCTCAGAGCACCTCTTTCGAGGAGCTTGTGAAAATCATGGTGACGCATGACATGCAGAAAGTGGCCGCCGATCATGTGGCCGGCGTGATGAGAACCAATCTGGCCGAATATCTGGAGAAAGGGATCGTGAAATGATGGAGAAGGGAGCAAAAATATATGTGGCGGGCCACCGGGGAATGGTGGGTTCCGCTATTGTCCGCGAACTGCGACGGCAGGGATACACGGGTATCGTTACCCGTACCCATTCGGAGCTGGACCTGACACGGCAGGACGCCGTCGAGAAATTCTTTGCGGATGAGAAACCAGAATATGTCTTTCTGGCGGCGGCCAAAGTGGGCGGCATCGTGGCGAACCAGTCCGCTTTGGCGGATTTCATGTACGAAAACATGATACTGGAGATGAACGTGATTCACGCGGCGTGGAAGAACGGCTGCAAGAAATTGGAGTTTCTCGGCTCCTCGTGTATCTATCCACGCCTGGCGCCGCAGCCGATGCCGGAATCCTGCCTGCTGACCTCCGAACTGGAGAAGACCAACGAGGCCTACGCGCTTGCCAAGATCTCCGGCCTGAAATATTGCGAGTTCCTGAATCGCCAGTACGGTACGGACTATATCAGCGTCATGCCTACCAACCTTTACGGACCGAACGACAACTACCATCCGGAACATTCACATGTATTGCCGGCCCTGATCCGCCGGTTCCATGAGGCAAAGGAGCAGGACCTGCCTTTCGTGACCTGTTGGGGTGACGGCAGCCCTTTGAGGGAGTTTCTCTATGTGGACGACCTTGCCAACCTGTGCGTGTTCCTGATGAACAACTACTCCGGCAACGAAACGGTGAACGCCGGAACGGGCAAGGAGCTGACCATAAAGGAACTCACAGAATTAGTGGCAAAGACAATCGGCTACACCGGCGGGATACGCTGGGACACCTCACGGCCGAACGGTACACCCCGCAAGCTGCTGGACGTATCCAAGGCGAGAGCTTTAGGGTGGTCGTACCGCACGGAACTGGAAGACGGCATCCGTCTTGCCTACGAGGATTTCCTGCATAACCCGACGCGGGCGGAAAGATAAATCAAAAGCATGTCTATGAGAATCATATTATTGTCAGGAGGTTCAGGAAAACGCTTGTGGCCGTTATCCAACAGCACACGTTCCAAGCAGTTCATCAAGCTGCTCTCCTCTCCGGACGGAAGCCGGGAATCCATGGTACAGCGTGTGGTGCGCCAACTCGGGGAATGCGGCCTGGACGGTTCGATAACCGTAGCCACGGGCGCGTCACAATGCGATATCATAACCAACCAGCTCGGGGACAGGATATCGGTGGTTACGGAACCGGAACGGCGTGACACCTTTCCGGCGATAGCGCTGGCCTGCTCGTATCTGGCATATGAGCAGCACTGTCCCAAGGAGGAGGTTGTTGTGGTGATGCCCTGTGACCCCTATACGGAGCTCGGGTATTTTGAGACGATAAGGCATATGGCGGACGCGGTCAGGAATGATGCGGCCGAACTGGTGCTGATGGGGATAAGACCGACCTGTCCGTCATCCAAATACGGATACGTGGTACCGGTAGCAAGCGATAGGGAAACCGGAATATACAAGGTCTCCCGCTTCACGGAAAAGCCGGACGCGTCGGCAGCCGGGAGGTTGATTTCCGAGGGCGCATTCTGGAACGGCGGCGTGTTCGCTTTCCGCCTGGGGTACATGACGGATATTGTGAGCCGGTATGTCAATGCCGGCACTTTTGCGGAAATCCGTACCCGGTATGGTGAACTCCCGAAAATCAGTTTTGACTACGAGGTGGCGGAAAAAGCCGGGTCGGTGGCCGTGATACCGTTTGCTGGGGAATGGAAAGACCTGGGAACGTGGAACACGCTGACGGATGAACTGAAGGACAATGCCATCGGCAATGTCATATTGGACGGAGAATCCGGAAATACCCATGTTATCAATGAGCTGGATCTGCCCGTCATGTGCGTCGGTGCGAGGAATCTCGTCGTCGCCGCGTCCCGTGACGGCATCCTGGTTTCAGAGAAAAGCAGGAGCGAGCACATCAAGACGTATGCGGACCGCCTGCAATGCCGCCCGATGTACGGGGAATGTCGTTGGGGTGAATACAAGGTTATCGATACGGTGAGTTTCCCTGACGGATACGAGACCCTTATCAGGCAGTTAAAGATAAAAGCCGGTAAAAGTATAGGCTACCAGGCTCACCGCCACCGCGATGAAGTTTGGACATTCATTGACGGCGAGGGCACGCTGGCTCTTGACGGGAAAGTGACGGGAATCGGCCGTGGCGACACCGTCTGTATCAGGAAAGGCATGAGGCATACCGTCAAGGCCATGACCGATCTGCTTTTTATAGAGGTACAGTCGGGAGCTCCGCTCGTGGAGGAGGATGTCGAACGGTTCGACTGGAACTGGAAACCATAAAAACGGGATCAACAGGCCATGGTGAAAAAATGGTATGCCTTGAAGGTTTTCTATAACCGCTTTTCGGAAATCGAGGCCACATTGTCACGTGACGGGATAGAGAGCTATATCCCGATGAAAACCTGAAGCTATCCGTAACCGGACGGGGAGGTCGTGACCAGACGGGTCCCGCTTGTCGCCATGCTGATATTCCTGTGTTGCGATGATGACTACATCTCTTCCTTGGATTCGATTCTCGATGGGAAAGCCATGGTGTACCATCACCCTAGATCCCAGCCCCCATTCCGGGGAAGAGATGGACATGTTCATCATGCTCACTTCTTCCATGGAGGACGGTTTCGAGCAGATACCGTATGATGGCAATCTCGTGAAGAACATCGAAAAATACAGGGTGACAGGTGGGGAATATGCCGGGGTCGTAATATTACAGGCGTATCAAAAAGAATAAGCGTCTGGTCATTCCTTTTGAAGGCTTGTTGATGTTGGTTGCCACCAATTATATTCATCGGGTAAGTCAAGGGCATTACTGCCCCCTTCTCCCCTAAGAACCGTATGTGAGAGTTTCCCCTCATACGGCTCAAGCAACTCAATATTTCTATTTGTTGTTAGAAATCGGCTCATACTTTCAACAGTTTCGTTTATTTCGCTTGTAGCAGTTGTTATGGACAAGTTGCCGTACAATTGAACCACCAACAGATATTTCATTGACGTTCCATGCTTTTGTACAATTTATCTCCTTGCCGCATAACGGACAAGTCCGCTTCTGCTTGTTCCATAAATATAAGAGTGACTTACGTCCTTTGAGAGATTCCAGCATTTGTTGCTCCTTTCGCTGAAAGAAATAATCATCGTATTCCGGGTCGAAAGGGTTTGCCTCCCCCTTGACTTGCTTGTACGGAGTATAATGTATATCCGACAACCTTTTAAGGGTCAGGTAGTTCACTTTCTTGCTTTTTGTTTCATATTTCCATGCAAACGTCCATTTACGCCCCCGAATTTCATGCCAATACTTATCTGCAACCCAAGACTTGCGTTTCTTTGGGTGGCGACGTAAAGCCCATTTCTTTGTGAGGTTGTAAATGTGATTGTCGCAACCGTGAAAAGCATTGGTTGATGCACCATATCGGTAATAGTTTCCCCAACCTGTTATCACAGGATTGAGCATTCGTATCAGCGATTCCTGCTTACACATTTTATGTCCTTTAACGATGTCACTGATTTTTGCCCTAAAGCGTTTCTGTGCATCTTTGGACGGAGATGTGTACAGCCTTTTGCCGAACTTCCTTACATTGAAACCTAAGAAATCAAATCCATCGTATATGTTCGTAATGGTAGTTTTCTCTTCGGATAAGGTAAGACCCCTTTCTTTGAGAAATTCTATCACCATTGGTTTGACCTCGTTTTCCAATAATTCCTTATCTCGACCTGTGATTATAAAGTCATCCGCATACCTGATAAGATTCACTTTGTAGTGGAATGTCTTATAGTTGATGAAACGTCTTTTGAATCTTTCAGCCAAGAGTGGTTGAAGTCCGTCAAGTGCCATATTTGCAAGTGTCGGTGATATGATACCTCCTTGTGGTGTACCCTCTTCTGTCG
>ENA-ORNB01000642-ORNB01000642.1-human-gut-metagenome-genome-assembly--contig:-NODE-642-length-33948-cov-4.879326_pt1 | contig 33948 bp, 23 predicted proteins | sample MGYA00242112_ERZ509016 | MGnify/ENA primary metagenome ERZ509016 (study PRJEB26280, sample SAMEA2338705) | human gut metagenome | biome: human gut; feature: human-associated habitat; material: faeces...
TTCCCTATACGACACATTTCGTTTTTGCGATTATATACAATTCTGATATTTATATAATCCTCATCCTGCATAAAAATAAGCGTCCCTGTCTTCAGCGCGAATAAGGACTCAATCTTAAGGGCCTGAGGCAGCGTCAGTTTCCGTTTACCGGCAACACATTTACGATTATCCCATCGTTGTCGTTATTTTCGCAACAATTATATCACAGACTCATATTCTCCACCCCAAGACTCTATATGACTATAAGATTAGAGTATCGCACCACACTCAAAAGGTAAATAAATATATATCTATATTAAGTTTTATTTGATGTTTAATTATATATTTGCAGAAAAATCCAAATATGGAAAAGATACATACTCCAGAAAACATAAAGAAAATCATTAGGCAGCAATACAAAGGCCTGAACGAATATGCTATGCATAAGAATATTACGCCAACACAGTTATACACAATACTCAACGGAAAAGAGTAGGCACTTCTGGCAGCTGCGACGGATTTTTTCTATGCTGTCAGGGATGAAGATCGGCTGCGGTATGAATACGAACTGAAATCCGGTGACATTGCCGAGGATGAAAAGCTCCGCTTCGAAAAGGCGCTGAAAAAGGCGAGGCTTGAAAAGGCTAAAGTAGGATGCCGGCTGGTTGATCTGCTGAACATCGGATGGGCGGAAGATAATCCGGAATATGACATTGAAAAGCCGGTAGTTGACGAATGCGACTCCAAAAATAGTGAACAAATAAAAAAAGATATGAAACTGCACGAAGCTATTGAGAAAGTGCTGCGAGAAGCATCGATGGCACTCACATTTACCGAAATCGCGAAACTCATAAACAGGCAGGGATTATACGCCCGAAAGGACGGTAAACCGGTGCCGGCGAGTCAGATTTCCGCAAGAGTAAAGAACTATCCTCTCCTATTTGACATTGATAGGAGTGTTTCACCAATTAAAATCAGCATTTCAAATGACAACAAACTATAAACAAGGCTTGGAGCCTATAGTATGCAATGAACCGAAGATTCTGATACTCGGTTCCCTTCCTGGCGACATTTCCATCGAAAGCCAAGAGTATTATGCAAATCACAAGAACTTTTTCTGGAGAATCATAGCGACAATAACAGGCTCTCCTGTGCCGCTCAGCTATCCGGCAAAAAAGGAGATGCTTGCGCAAAGTCATATTGCCCTCTGGGATGTTTACGCCGCAGCAGAACGTACTGGCAGCAGCGACGGGAATATCCGTGGCGGAGAGTTCAATGACATAGTCGGATTTATCAGAAAGAACCCGACAATATCAACAATTGTGTTCAACGGGAAAAAGGCAGCCAAGTCTTACGCGCAATACTTGAAAAAGCATCCTGACACGATAAACATAGTAGGACATCTGCACACCTGCGCATGCCCAAGCACTAGCCCGGCAATCCTCTGCACGGGACTGACTTTTGATGACTTGGTGAACAGATGGAAGGATATTTTGATTTGACACAAACTTTTCTTGTATGAACGGAAGACCTGCCAAAGCAAACCGAGTCAAACCATTGGGCTGGATTTCAGAACCGTAATCTGGAAGTACCGCTGCGAAAGCGAACAAATCTGGAGCGAATGCCGTTTGATTTATGTAAAAATTTCGCCACATTTGCAGTTCGAATTGGGGAAAATTTAATGACTGCGGAAGGAAATATTCTTTGGAATGAATTTAGGCAGACGGGGAGCAGGAAAGACTTCAAGCGGCTGTTTGACGCTTACTATGACACGCTTGTCCGCTATGCCTGGTGGTTTCTTAAGTCAAGAGAAGACTCGGAGGAGGTAATTCTTGACCTCATGCTCCATTTGTGGAAAAACCGAGAGTCAATAGAAATTTCGGAGTCCTTCCATTCATATCTGAGGACATCAGTGCGTAACCGCTGCCTCAATAGGCTCAGGAAAACGGACTTGTACGCATATCTCGACATCATGCAGGACATCGAGTCTCCCGAAAATGTCGATGCTGGACTGAATATGGAAGACATCAGTTCCGTTGTGTGGGCCGCAATGTCGTCGTTGTCTGAGAAATGTCAGGAAGTTTTCAGTCTGTCGCGGAAAGAAGGCATGAAAAACTCGGAGATTGCTGAAAGGATGGGGTTGTCCGAGAAGTCGGTGGAAGCGTACATCACCAAGAGCCTGAAAACCATACGCCTGAATCTGAAGAAACACATGATTCTGCTAATATTCTTGGGACTATGACAGGAAAATAGTGCAGGATAATCACTTCTCTGTCGTCAAAGGAACGACCGGACTACAGAAAAAAACTACGGGATACCTAAAATTTTATTAGGGTATCCCGATTTTTTTGTGTCTATGAATATGAAAAGAGCAAATTGCCTCTGATTGAGGATTATTTTTGAAGGTTTTCTATTATCATAAAAAACCACAAAGTATAATATATGGACACAAACACAGACCTTATCATAAAATCATTCGGAGAGAAATTGTCGGAAAGTGAAAGATGCGAACTCGAAAACTGTCTTGCCGACGAGGAAAACAAGAAGAAATATGCGAGCCTGAAGGCCGTGTATACAAAGGCTCTAGAGGCTGGAAGTCAGATCAGTCCGGACACGGCAGCTGGATGGAAAGCATTTCTGAACAGGATTAAGTCAGGCAGACGCAGGCTCTCAAGGACATGGAGGGTGGCGACGGTGGCTGCCTGCGCGGCGGCTGTCGCTTGCGTTTCAGTTCTGCTGTTCAAAGACCTGTACGACGAGACCACAAAGTTGCCGACAATGGATGAATATATCGCGGCCGTGGAAGAAATGCCTGGGCTCAAGGACACGAGACTTGTATTATCCGACGGGAAATCGATAGACATAGATTCGCGATATTCCGAAATTATAATTTCCGAAAACGGTTCATACTCAATAAATTCCGTAAGCATAGAGTCCTCGGTACATGAAGGATACAGTAGGGTGATTGTTCCCGAAAGACACTGGGTTCACCTCGTCCTGCCCGACGGAAGCCGCGTGGATCTGAATTCATCCTCCGATTTTATATGTCCGTCCACGTTCTCTGAAACAGAGAGGCGGGTTTATGTCTGCGGCGAGGGGTATTTCTCCGTCGTCAAGGATGCTTCACGGCCGTTTACAGTCAGCGCCGACGGAATGAAGGTCAGCGTGCTCGGAACTGAGTTCAACATGAAGTCGCGCGACAATCTTTCGGAAGTCACGCTAGTGCAGGGAAAGGTCAGCGTAACTAACGATGGGGGAAAATCCTGCATCCTGTCGCCATCCGAGCAGGTTCGACTCGAGAACGGGGAGTTGACGGAGGCACAGGCCGTGGACACGGAAGCGGTGACCGGCTGGACCAAACCGCGCATGATCTGCCGAAATCAGAACATCGAACAAGTGGCAGAAAAACTTGCCACATACTACGGAGTGAAGTTTCATTACACGGAATCACTCAAGGACATCGTCATCAACGGAAAGATTGACCTTCGAGAGGAACTTGAAAGCGTGCTCAACACGATTGCGTTCACAGCTCCAGTAAGTTTCGAGACGGATGGAGACACAGTTGAGATACATAGGACAGACAAATTTTAGAGTCGAGAGAAATAGATTGACTCATATTTCTAAATATCAAAAATAAATTGCTACATATTTAATAATCAATTAAAACTGAATCAATGAATTATCAGAAGCCACAGATGGACGTACTCGTCCTCGGGTGCGACGAGAGATTCGCTGCATCCTTCAGCACCGACCAGATTTACTTCGAGGAAGGAACCATGGACAACGAATTTAACACGGAAAACAATTGAAAAACAAATAACCAACACATGAAAAAGATATCTATACTTATGGCATTGGCAGCCGTCTCTCTCGCTGCTTGTCAGAAAGAAAAGACACCGGAAACGGTCTCAAGAAACATCACGATTAAGGCTCAGACCATTTATGCCCCGACAAAAGCGGGGATCGGGGATGATTCACGGGCACAGTGGAGCATTGGTGAAACTGCTGCATTGGTCTCACTGTCAGACTACTCCGTCCACGAATCAGCGGCCTTGACATCAGAGGACATAACGAATGAAGGAAGTCAGGCTGCGTTTTCTTTCAGCGGAATCGCTGACGGCAACTATAGGCTCGTGTCGCCCAAAGTCGAGGTTTCGGAAACAGGCGTGACTTTCAGCGTTCCGAGCTCCCAGACCCAGGAAACTCCGGGAGTTTCCGGCAACAGACTATTCCTCGTCGGCGGCGCAAAAGGTTCAGTTGAAGGGCAGCTTGCGGATATCACGATCGGAGCGGAAAGCAGTTCCGGCGAGGCATACTTCCGCATGGCCGGAGCGCTGCTCAGGTTCAATGTATTCAGCAGCACCGCCTCCGGCACGGAGCAGCTCAAGAGCATCAGCGTAAGCACCAGCTTGGCACAGATTGCAGGCAGCATCACGACAGGCTTCGATGGAGAAGTGAAATCCGTCAAGGGGTCTGGCAATGAAGTCAGCGTTTCTGTACGTACACCGGAGATTGTCGTGGCAAAGACCTCTGGTGAGGCCAAAGGAATCTATGCAACCGTGATTCCGACAAAGGTCGCAGCAAACGAAGCAGGCAGCGTGACCTACACCATAACCACGGACGGATCTGTCTATCAGTTCGTTTCAAAGGAGGAGAAGGAATGGGTCGCCGGAGCGGTGAACGTGGTGAACATTGACCTTGATGCCGCCACAAAGGTTGAGAGACAGGCACCGATAATGTCCTCCACCCACCCACAGGCCAAGGGAGACTTCCCGATGACTGAGGTCGAGCCGGGCGTATATAAGCTTGAGCATCAGTGGCTCAGCGGTCAGGAATATGACATCTGGTTTGCCGCCGGCACAAGCGGATTCTACTACGCGCCAGTCGATCCGTGGGTTTCAGAGCAAAATCGCGTATTTGACATAGAATACACGAAAGAAGTGCGTGCCCTCAAAATCCAGTCTTACGGTGGGAAGAACTACGGGGAAAAATACTACACCATAATCCTCGACACCAACACGAACAAACTCTCGATGATTCAAGAAACCGGCGAGAGGTTCTGGATCGTGGGAGACAACCTCAGTTGGGAGATGAATAAGTATGAAATGACCGTAGACAAGACCGCGGGTAAGGCAACTTGGTACGGTTGGTTCAAAGCGGCTAGCAACTTCAAGATTCACGGCGAGAATATGTGGGCGGAGAACACTTGGAATGGTCCGAACAACTATGCCGGTTCCGGAGAGTGGTACTTCAAGGACAGTTCCCGCGAGAACGGGATTACTCTGAACAGCGACGGCCTGAAGCAGTGGAGTTGCGAAGCAGGCTACCACAAGGTAACCTTCGACTACAAGGCCTCCCCTATGACCATCAGCATCGAGAAAGTGGAGTCTCTCGAACTTTCGGTGAACGGAACTGCAATGACATACGCAGGAAACAACGAATACACCGCGACCCTCAACTTCACCAAGGGCGAGCCTGTGACCTTCGGCGGGTGCAATGACCTTGAATATGTAAGGCAGGACCCGGACTTCCTCAAGGACGGCAAGTTCAACTCAAAGACGGGGAGATACACGGTCGTGCTACGCTTGGGAACGCGCGAGAACAGCTGGTCTGATTCCGGGAATCAGATTCCTGACAATTCTTGGACAATCTTCAGGTCTGAGAACAATGGAGGAGTATATTCAACACTTTTCCTAAGCGGTGAAGGGGTCGCGTCGGTTACAATAAAGAATTGCGTCGGCTGGAAGGTTGACGGAACCGCTCTTGCGTTCATGGCTGAAATTGGAGACAAGGTCTATCAGTTCACAGGCCGTTACAGAGAAACATGGTGGAAGCTTGAGCCTTATGACAGATGGGCCAACGGCCTAAACTTCAAATATTTCGGAAACACCGGGTGGAGCGGAGGCATCGTGAGCGGTGTCAACCTTAACGACAAGACCGGGAAAATCACCCAGGGCACTAACGGCAACCTCGGTTGGACGGACGCTAAGTCAAAATGGGACGACTACGGAACCTACAGGATGACAGTCGACATGAACAAGAACCCGCAGACCGTGACTTTTGAGAAACTGTAGCCCCACAGAAAAGTGAAAAACAATTCTCATTTTTTGAAACACATAAAAGCAAGAACGGACTAATGAAGAAATTCTTATCGGCCTTAATGGCCTTGTTCTGTATGGCATCAACATTCGGAGGCTCGGTCCTGGCGCAGGACGCGGGACTGAGCCTTTCGATGACCGATCGGTCAATTCAAGACTGCATCGACCACATAGAACGGACGACTGACTATGTTTTCATCTTCAACAAAGACATAGACACAGGGCAGCACGTCTCCATATCTGTCAGCGGAGCGACTATCAACGAGCTGCTTCAGAAACTCTTTTACGGAACCGGCATCGGGTATAGCATCCGGGGGAAGCAGATTTCCTTGAGTAAAACGGCGCCGCAGAAAAAAACCTCGTCCACGCACATTGTAAAGGGAGTCGTGACTGATGACAGCGGAGAAGAGCCTTTGATTGGAGCCGGGGTTCTGGTCAAAGGGACCGGCACGGGAACAATCACCAACGAGCTCGGTGAGTATAGCATCGAAGTCCCTGAGAACGCCACGCTGATATTTTCTTACATCGGATTCCGCCAGAGCGAGATTCTCGTGGGGGACCTGGCAATACTGAATGTCAAGATGATGCCGGACAACGAGATTATGGACGCGGTGGTCGTGGGCGCAGGTACGCAGAAGAGAATTTCCGTGACCGGTTCAATCACCGCCGTGGCGGGAGACAAACTCCGCGCCCCGTCATCATCGCTCACAAACAACCTTGCCGGTAAGCTTTCCGGAGTAATTTCAGTCACCACAAGCGGCGAGCCGGGAAGCACGTCTTCATTCTACATCCGCGGAATCAACACCTTCGGCGGACGCTCCACCCCTCTCATAATGCTGGACGGAGTTGAGATTTCCGCCGCTGACCTGAACAATATCCCCTCCGAGACCATCGAATCTTTCTCTATTCTCAAGGATGCTTCCGCCACGGCGATTTACGGGGCACGAGGAGCCAACGGAGTCATGCTTATAACCACAAAGACGGGAACGGAGAATACGAAGGCGAAAATCAACGTCACCTACGAGCACTCGTTCCTCCAGCCGGTAAATGTCGTGGACTACACCGACGGCGTGACATTCATGGAAACATACAACTACGCCCATAGGATGCGGTCGTCATCTCCGCTTCAGAAATATAGCGACGTGAAGATTGAGGGAACGCGGAATCACGTGAACGAGTACGTCTATCCCGACGTAGACTGGTACAGCCTCATGCTCAAGAAGTTCACGATGAACGAAAGAGCGAACATCAACATCCAGGGAGGAGGTTCACACGTGACATACTACATGTCCCTTCAGCTCAACCACGACAGCGGAATGCTGAACGTTCCGAAGAACTACTCACTGGACAACAACCACAACCAGATGAGGTACATCTTCCAAAACAACCTCCAATACAAAGTCTCAAATTCGACAACACTCGGACTGAGGATGAACGCGCAAATTTCCAACCTCAAGTCTCCGAACACATCGTCTGACGCGATTTTCAAGGAAATTTACAAGAACAACCCAGTGCTCTATCCGGCCGTATTCCCAGACGACGGATGCGGTCACATGAAGTTCGGTTCCGAGTTCATAAGTTCGGGAAGCTACTACACCAACCCTTACGCGAACATGCTCAACTCTTTCAAGGAGGTGAACGAGAACAAGCTCAATGTCTCGCTCAACTTCGACCAAAAGCTTGACTTCATCACTCAGGGGCTATCCCTCTCTGCACTGGTCAACTTCAACGCTTGGTCAAACGCTTCATACACAAGGTCGCTTTCGCCATATCTTTACCGTGTTGCGCCCGACAGCTATAACGTCGTGGCAGACAAATATGTGCTCGACCTGCTCAAGGAAGGAGAGACCTACATCAACCAGTCTGGAGTCTCCAAGACATCGGACAATCTATTCTATTTCGATGCAAGGGCAAACTACAACAGGCGCTTCGGAAAGCACACCGTCACGGGAATGCTCATGTACATGATGAGACAGTACCGCATATCAGTGCTCCCGAGCCGCAACCAGGGATTCTCCGGACGCGCTACCTACGACTACGACAACCGCTACCTCGCCGAGGTGAACTTCGGCTACAACGGTACGGAAAGGCTCGGCAAGGGCGAAAGGTTCGAACTCTTCCCGGCTATGTCTCTCGGATGGGTGGTCAGCAATGAGAACTTCTGGACTCCGCTGAAGAATGTGGTGACTCACCTCAAGATTCGGTCATCCTATGGACTCGTTGGTAGCGACGAGACTGGAGGCAGCAATGCTCCGTACTATATGTATATGTACAAGGTCAATCTCTACGGAGGACCATTCTTTCAGTCAGGAATGCAAAGTGACTATTCCTACAAGTACAACGGGCCGATTATCACGGACTATCCTGTCGAGAACCCGTCATGGGAACGCTCGAAACAGTTTGACTTAGGTCTGGACATCCATCTTTTCAACGACCTCCAGATTGTCTTCGACTGGTTTGACTACCAGCGGGAAAGAATACTAATCGAGAGGGCGTCATTCCCAGACATCATGGGATATATGGGAGTGAAGCCGTGGGCAAATCTCGGCAAGGTAAACAACCGGGGCGTGGAGTTCAGCGTCAACTACCGCAAGGAAATTATCCCCGAACTCACCATCGACCTGCGTAGCAACTTCACCTACACGGCGAACAAACTGGTCTATAAGGACGAACCAGAGTACGACTACTCATGGCAGACCCAGACAGGAAAGCCGCTCAATGCCCTATACGGATTCATCTGCGACGGGTTCTTCTCCGACGAAGAGGACATCGCCAGACACGCCGACCAGAGTTTCTTCGGAAGTCACGTAATGCCGGGAGATCTGAAATACAGGGACATAAACGGAGACGGAGCTATCACGTCCGAGGACAAGGTGATGCTCTCCCCTTATGGAAGCACTCCGCGCATACAGTATGGTTTCGGCATCAGCGTGACCTGGAAAAAGTTGGACGCGAGCGTATTCTTCAACGGCTCGGCCAAGCGGAAAATCATGCTTGACCCGAGTTCGATGCAGCCTTTCAACCAGTCATGGACGGCGGACCGCAACCTGATGCAGTGGATTGCCGACGGTTACTGGAAAGAAGGCACAGACAACTCCAAGGCCGTGTGGCCTAGGCTCGCAACCGCACAGGCACAGCAGGAAAACAACCTCAATCCGAGTACATTCTGGATGAAAGACGGCAGTTTCCTCAGATTCAAGACGCTTGAAGTTGGATATACCTTCCCGCATTGCAGGGTCTATGTAAGCGGCGACAACCTTGCCGTATGGTCGAAGTTCAAGTATTGGGATCCGGAGCTTCAATACAACACCTACCCTCTAAGCCGGACCTTCAACGTCGGCGTTCAGGTCAATTTCTGAGAAAAAACGAGGTGACGACACATAATAAAATTTAAGACAATGAGACACAATAAATTGCCATATTTATTCCTTTTATTTTCCCTGACTGCGGCAGTTCCTTCCTGCGGATTTTTGGACGTGGTACCGCCGGAGACCGAGGGTCCGGACGATTTTCTTCTGGAAGCCGAGGACGCGCTGCAATATCTGTACGGATGCTACGGAACCCTTCAGAACAAGAACACGAAGGTCCTATCCTACAACACGCTGGCTTTCGGAAGCGATGAGATTGTGGGACCGGAGACGGTGTATGACAACTTCCGCAAGCAGCAGTGCAACCAAATTACCGGTTTCAACGTGGCAGCAAACGGAGGCGTGTGGAGCGACTACTACACCGGGATAGGCTACTGCAACAAGTTTATTGCCGACCTCCGGGCAACGGAGGTGAAAAACCTCACGAACAGCGACAGGACTGCATACCTTGCGGAGGCGAAGTTCCTCAAGGCCTATTACCACTACAAACTGATGTCGGCCTGCGGTCCGATTCCGATCATTGATGAGCAGCTTCCGATGTCAACGTCCAAAGAGCATATTCCCGGACGTTCGCATTTCGACGCGTGCACTGACTATGTAGTTCGACTATGCGACGAGGCCTATCCTGAACTGGAGACAGGCTTCGACAACAACGCCCGCTACTACGGACGCGCGACCAAGCTCGCCGCAAAGGTGCTCAAGGCCAAGGTGCTCGTGCTTGCCGCGTCGCCATTGTGGAACGGTTCGTTCTACGACAAGTCATGGAAGAACGAGAACTTCGAGACCCCGGGCTATGGTCATGAATTAGTCTCTGGAACTTACGACCCGGCAAAATGGGAACGGGCCGAGAAAGCCTGTCTTGAAGCCATTGAGGAGGCTGAAGAGAACGGGCACAGGCTCTTTTCCGTTGAGGATTCGGAGGTTCTCAGAGCCGCCGACGGCATTCCGCTCCCGAGAATACCTGTAACGGACGAGTCGGCGAGGAAAGAGATTGCCAAAAAGGTCATGATGTTTCGCTACCTCAGCGTCGCACGTCCTAATCAGGGAAACAAGGAGATCCTTTGGGGAATGTTGTGGCTCACGAACGAGATTTGCTCATGGGCGTCATATCCCCACTATGTACTCGTGAAGGAGAACGGGCAGCCGAAAGGAGGCTGGGGAATGATAAGCCCGACACTTCAGAGCGTAGAGTCCTTCTTCACGAAAAACGGAAAGCGCCCGGCCGATGACCCTGTCTTTCCTAGCGAGGGAGACTGGTTCAGACGGGCAGGTTTCGAAGGAAGTCAGGAAAATGTAATCAACCTCTGCGCGAACAGAGAGGCACGGTTCTATGCTGCAATATCTTTTGACGGGGATGAATACTCCCCGGTAATCGCCAACGGTGCGCCGCTCTTCGTCAACGCCCTGAATCCGGACGAGAATGGCTACAATACAGACAAGTATGGTGTGAACAACAATTCCAGAACAGGATTCTGGAACAAGAAGTTGGTGCACCCGAACACTCGCTATGATAAATGGGGCAACGACAACACCGGTTCAATGACCAACCACCCGTGGGCGGTTTTCCGTCTTGCAGACCTCTACCTCATGTACGCCGAGGCATGTGCTCACACCGGGCACATAACCGAGGGCCTGGACTACCTCAACCGAATCCGCCGCAGAGCCGGAATCCCGGAATACACAGCTGCCGAAGTCAGTGGCTCCGAGGCCTTTCTCAAGGCCGTGCTGGAAGAGAGGTTCTGCGAGCTATATCTTGAAGGCTGGCGTTTTGAGGACATAAGGAGATATGTGAACGGTGCAAAATATATGGGACACGACAACTATCAGGGTCTCAACGTTCTGGAGAAGAATCCCTCTTTCGACTCGTTCAACGTCAGGACGCAGGTCGAGCAGCAGTATATGTGGCACAACAGGATGTACCTCCAGCCGGTGCCTGATGCCGAGGTGTATGCCAATCCGCAGATGGTCCAGGCTCCGCTTTACTGACAGACTGCCCCATGATTTCTAAACATCAGAAGAAATGAAAAGATTCATATTCATACAATTGGCCTGCCTCGCGCTCGCCATTTCGTGTTCGGAACGAAAGGAGATGGACATCTTCCCCGAACATTACAAGACCATCATCTACATCAAGGAAAGCAGCACGGAATATGTGACCATCGATGCGACCGCCGCCGACCGCACGCTCGACTTCACCGTCTGCAAGGCCGGCAGCGACATCGGAACAAGGGTACACGCAGAACTGACCCCACTCCTCCAGAGCGAGCTTGACGAGAATTTCAATGCTGGCGGTGCTTCGGTCAGGTACATGATTCTGCCGGAAGATACCTACACCATGGACACGCCTCTCGTTCTGGATTTCTCTGAAAGCGAGACATACAAGGTCATCGCCTGCACCCTCAGTTCGGAAAAGTTGGCACAGCTGAGCTCGTCAAATCCCGGAACGCGCTATGTCCTGGGATTCAGGCTCAGCAGTGAAAGCACTTCTGTGAATGAAAAATGCGCTACATATATGTGCGAGATAAGCGATGTCATCGTCCCTACAATCGGTTTCGAGAGAGCCGGGCTCAACCGCGTCAGCGCGGCAATAGATGAGACATGGCCTGGAGACAAGATGGAAATCAGCATACCGGTAGAGGTAAAGTCGCTTGACAACAGGTGGGACATAGACGCCAAGGTAATCATCGATGAAGAGTATCTCAAGACATACAATGCCGTGAACCTGACCGACTACGCCCTTCCGGCCGACGGCTATGAGGCATCTGCATCAGTCTCCCTGCACTCGACGGAGCAGAAGGCATACGTGAAGGTGTCGGTCGGCGGAATCTCAAAGTTGCTAAGGCCCGTCATGATCCCACTCCGCCTTACGGACGCGTCACAGTTCAAGGTATCGGAATCCGACGGGATCTGCGCCATTCTCATAGACCCGACAATAAAGTATCCTGTGGAATTTGACCGCACCGAATGGAAATGGCCGGGAGCCATGGGAGAACAGCGGCAATTGCAGCGCGTACTACATGATAGACAATGACATAAATTCCTACTGGCACTACTCATGGGAAGCGTCAAGTCCATGCAAGGGTCAAGAAAACCACTGCTTTGTCTTTGACATGGGCCGGACGGAGACCATCACCGGCTTCGGGTACATCGGACGTCAGAATATGTGGTCCGGCAACGCGCTGAACGCACTGAGCTTTTTCGTGAGCGATGACCCGGCCGTATGGGGGCAGTCCGTTCATGACCACACGAACTGGACGAAGATTGTCGATGCTGCAAGCGTTGACAGCGGCAATGCGGAACAGAGCATCCCATCACGGCTGTTCCGAGGACGCTATCTCAAGGTCATGATTGCCGGTTCAAACGGCAAGGAAGGTAACAACGGCGTCATGAAAGGCTGCATAGCGGAAATAAAGGTATATGGCAAATCAAATTAAAAATATGATGAAAAAGAGAATAATATCATTAGTTCTTCTTGTTCTGGCTGTCGCCTGCGGCAAGGGAGAGGGAAGCGCGAACCCAGTGCATGACCCTACCGGAAAGTTCGTTGTAGTCAAGGGTACGCAGCTCTATCAGGCGGACGGAAGCAGTTTCACGATAAAGGGAGTCAACCTCAACCACTGGCTTACACCGGAGTCATATATGTTCGGTCTGAAGAACATCTCCGTCACTGAAACAGACAAAGCTTTCAGACAGATGTTAGGCGACGAGTACATGAACTCGTGGTGGAAGCGCTTCATGGAGAATTACTTCACTCTCGACGACTTTCTCTATCTCAACTCCATCGGGGCGAACACAGTACGTATGCCTCTGACCTACAAGATGTTCAACGACACCTTCTATCTCTGTGACAACAGCCCTGAAATGGGATTTGAGTTCATTGACAGGGTGGTGTCCTGGTGCAAGGAAGCCGGACTCTACCTTATTTTGGACATGCACGTGGCTCCGGGAGGACAAAGCGGTGCCCCTCACATTGACGACAGCGATGGCTATCCGAAGCTGTTCGAGAGCGAGGAGAATATGGAGGAATTTTGCAGAATCTGGAAGAAAATCGCGACCCGCTATGCCGATGAGCCGATAATACTCGGATATGAACTCCTCAACGAACCGATAAAAAAGGAATATGAACGCCTCTACCCATATCTCCAGCCCACTTTCGAGAAGGCGGCTGCAGCAATCAGGGAAGTCGATAAAAATCATATCCTTATCATAGGAGGAGCGAACTTTTATGACGATTTCACGCCTCTTACAAATCTTGCCTTCGACTCAAAGATTCTGATGACGCGCCACCGCTACGGCAGCACGGTTGTCAAGGGCGACGCTGAACTTCGCGACAAATACGGGCTTCCCATCTTCATAGGGGAATTCGGGCATTGGAACGGAGGCACGGACATGACGGCGCAGATTGTATCAAACATGAAGTCTTCAGGAATCGGCTACACCTACTGGCCTTTCAAGAAGATGGACAATTGGGAGTCGCTGCTCGGATTCGACACTCCGGAAGGCTGGCAGCAGATTTCCGCCTTCGTGTCGGCCCAGCGCGACACTCCGGTTCAGATTCAGATTGCCTTGGGAAATATCGATGTGGAGAAGGCAAGGAAAGCGATGGAGGATTACCTCGTGAACTGCCTGTTCAGCAACTGCTTTGAAAGGGCGGAAGTAAAGGAAGGGCTTCAGTTCAAATAGAATGCGTATGAAGAATACATTGAAAATATTCGTTGCCGCGGCTCTATGTCTGGCCGCGACATCATGTGCGGACAAGTCGCCGCAGGACAGAGAAATGGATCGCTTTATATCCTCACTCATGAAGAGGATGACCTTTGAGGAAAAAGTGGGACAGCTGAACATGCCCGACCATGGGACTATGACCACGGGAACCGGAGCGTCATTCAACATCGCGGAGCGGATAATCAAAGGCGAGGCAGGTGCGATACTAAATGCGAGGGGATATAAGAAAATATATGAACTTCAACATCTTGCAGTCGATTCGAGTCGTCTTGGAATACCACTGCTGTTCGGAATGGATGTCATCCACGGCTATCAGACAGTGTTCCCTATTCCACTCGGCCTCTCCTGCACATGGGATATGGAAGCAGTGGAGGAATCCGCCCACATTGCAGCAGTGGAGGCCAGCGCCGACGGCACGAACTGGACATTCAGCCCTATGGTTGACCTGGGGCGGGATCCGCGCTGGGGACGGGTTGCGGAAGGAAACGGAGAAGATCCCTATCTTAACGCCAGGATAGCCGAAGCTATGGTTTGGGGCTATCAGGGACGGCCCGGCCACCGTTTCGAAAAGGAGGACCAGATTATGGCCTGCGTGAAGCATTTCGCCCTCTACGGAGCTGCCGAGGCGGGACGGGACTACAACACGGTGGATATGAGCCGACAAAAGATGTTCAACGAATATATGGTGGGCTACAAGGCCGCAGCCGAGGCCGCAGCCGGAAGCTTCATGACCTCATTCAATGTCGTCGATGACGTGCCCGCATCCGTTAACCGCTGGCTTATGACCGATGTTCTGCGCAAACAATGGGGTTGGAACGGATTTGTGGTAACGGACTACATTGCAATCAATGAATGCGTTGACCACGGAGTCGGAAACTATCATGAAGTCGCTGTCAAGGGCCTCAAGGCAGGGGTCGACATGGATATGGTCGGAGAGACTTTCTTCACACAGGCAAAGTCCGCCGTCGAAGCAGGTGAGCTCAAGATTGAGGATGTTGACCGGGCATGCCGGCGGGTGCTTGAGGCAAAGTACAGGCTCGGCCTATTCAGAGACCCGTACAAGTTCTGCCGTCAGGACGATGTGGAGAGCAAGATGTACTGCGAAGAGAACAAGGCAGCCGCACGCCGAATATCGGCGGAGTCTTATGTGCTGCTCAAGAATGAGGACAACCTGCTTCCGCTTGAGAGGAAGGGAACGATAGCCCTCATCGGGCCGCTCGCTGACGCCGCCAGGAATATGCCTGGAACATGGTGCGGAGCCGCAACACTTGACAAATATTCCAGCCTGCTTGAAGGAATGAAGAATGTTGCCGGCGGCAATGTCAGGATTCTATACGCAAAGGGTTCCAATCTGACAAGGGACGAGCGGCTCGAAAGGAACTCCACGCTGTTCGGCAAGACTCTCGTCAGGGATTCCCGCAGCGAGAGGGAAATGATTGCCGAGGCCGTCGCAACCGCACGCAGAGCTGATGTCGTCGTGGCTGCTCTCGGGGAATCCGCCGAGATGTCAGGAGAGTGCTCCTGCCGCTCGGATATCACGATTCCAGACGTACAGAAAGACCTGCTCAAGGCGCTTATGGCAACTGGCAAGCCTGTAGTGCTCGTGCTTTTCGATGGTAGAGCCCTTGCCATAGACTGGGAAAGCCGCAATGTTCCAGCCATCTTGAATGTCTGGTTCGGAGGTTCCGAAGCGGCATATTCCATCGCAGACGTGCTCTTCGGCGACGTGAACCCGTCAGGAAAGCTCACTATGACCTTCCCGCAGTCAGTAGGCCAAATCCCGCTCTACTATGCGCAGAAGAATACCGGCCGTCCGGCATACAAACACAAAAATCCCGAGGACTGGTTCTGGAAATACCGTTCCAACTACCTCGACATCAGCAACGATCCCGTCTATCCTTTCGGCTACGGACTGTCCTACACAAAGTTTGAATATGGGCCAGTGGAACTGTCCTCTTCTCAAATAGCGTCCGACGACAAGGTCGTCGCGAGCGTCGTCGTGACAAACACCGGCAAAAAAGCTGGCAAGGAAGTGGTGCAGATGTATATACGCGATGTCGTCGCATCTTCGTCACGCCCTATGCGCGAACTCAAGGGATTCGAGAAGATAAGACTTGAACCAGGAGAGAGCCGCACCGTGAGTTTCGAAATCGAGCGCGATGCCTTGTCTTTCTGGAATATGGATATGGAATATGTCTGTGAGCCGGGAGAATTTGAAGTTTTCATAGGACCGGACTCTACGACTGAGAACAAGGCGTCGTTTGTTCTGATGTAAAAAGCTTCTATACAATAATAATCAATAATTTATGAACTTCATTCTCACTTTCCTCGCCGCCATTTCCCTTGGCGGAATTTGGGACTTCAGATTTGAAGAGAATAAGTCGCTCGAACAGGTAATATTTCAATAACACTGAAGGTAAGTATGAATATTCAGAAGTTTTTGTCCATAATCATCGCCATGGCCATCGGGACAGCCGTTTCTTACTCCAAGGTTATCCCAACGCCCGTCTTCTCCGACAATATGGTGCTCCAGCAGCAGAGCAAAGCAGCGATATGGGGAGAGGCAACTCCAGGAAAAAAAGTGAAGATTTCAGCATCGTGGTCAAAGTCAAAGTTTGAGGCGTATGCCGATGAGAACGGGAAATGGTTCACGAGGATTTCGACACCCAAGGCCGGCGGTCCATACAGAATCGTTCTTGACGATGGAGAGCGGACAGTCATCGACAACGTCCTCATCGGCGAAGTCTGGCTGTGCGCCGGGCAATCCAACATGGAGATGCCTATCAAGGGATTCAACGGGCAGCCGGTGAAGGGTTCTGCGGAAACCATACTGAACGCAAAGCCGGAAATCCCCGTGCGGCACTGTTACGTAAAGAGGGAGACCTCGCTCACCGTGAGAGACAAGTGCACGGCGACATGGACGGAGAACACACCGAAAGACGTAGCCGAGGCCAGTGCGCTCGCATATTTCTTCGCGTCCAAACTCCACGATGTCCTCGGTGTGCCGGTAGGCGTCATCAACGTGTCATGGGGTGGCAGCTGCATAGAGGCATGGATGAGCAAGGAACTGCTTGACAAGGAGTTCGCGGGAGAAATGGACATGAGGGCATACGAACTCGGACGTTGGCCGAAAGATTTCAAGGGATTTGTCCCGGCATGTCTCTACAACGCCATGCTTCATCCGTTGGCTCCATACACGGTCAAGGGCTTCATCTGGTATCAGGGATGCAACAACCGCAACCGTCCGGAGCAGTACAGAAGACTCCAGCCGGCATTCGTAAAGATGCTCCGCGATGAGTGGGGCGATGATTCCCTGCCATTCTATTTCACCCAGATAGCCCCGTTCAAGTACGGAGGCACCGAGGATGACCCTCGGACCGGCTATTTCATGTGGGCACAGGCTCAGACTTTAGAGAAGATTCCGCACAGCGGGATGGCAACTACCGTTGATGTCGGGGAAGCCAACTGCATTCATGCACCAGACAAGACCACGCCCGCGCATAGGCTCGCATATCTCGCTCTGACAAAGGACTATGGCATCTCCGGCCCAGATGTGGATACTCCAGTTGCGGAGTCGTTTGCATTCGGGAACGGCACGGCGACAGTGACATTCCGCTGCGGTCCTCAGGGTCTCTCGCCCATATCCACTGACCTTCATGGATTTGAACTGGCCGGAGCAGACCATGTTTTCCATCCCGCGACAGCACGAATTGACGACAATGACTGTAAGGTCATTCATGTCCGCTCCGATGAGGTCAAGACACCGGTGATGGTCCGTTACTGCATGAAAAACTGGTTCGTGCCCACGCTCTTCAACTGCTTCGGCATCCCTGCCAGCCCTTTCCGCTCCGATGACCAAGAATAATACCTTGAGACGAACCCGTCCGTCGTCACATAATGCGCTCCGGACACCTCGAATTTTTCTCCGAGTCTTTCCTCAATATCCCGTATGAAATTTTCTTCCTTGACTTCGCAAGCCGCTTCGCTATGCAAGTCTGATGTTAATGTTTATAGTGTGTGCCTCTCTCTATTGTTCCTCATAATAATACGAATAATCAATCCCTTTCATAAACATCTCCCTGTCATTTACCTTGTCTGTCAACGCATTTTTCAGAAGTCCTTTGATTTTTGTACTATCAGCCACGCTACTTTCCATTGCTGAAAGATAATCATATTTATCAATGCGGCTCCAATCTATGCACTGACCAAGCCTTTTCTTCAGAATCAAGTCCAGCCAAATTCTCGTAGTACGCCCATTGCCCTCGCGAAACGGATGTGCCACATTCATCTCAACATATTTATCCGCAATCTCATCGAATGAATCTTCAGGCATCTGTTCAATGTTTTGTAACGTTTGCGATAGATAAGCCACTGGAGCGAAAGTGAATCCGCCTTTGGAAATATTAACCGAACGTATCTGTCCGGCAAAGTCATACAATCCTCCAAACAGATAAGCGTGAATCTGCTGAAGCCCTTTCACTGTTCCGACTTCAATGCTGTCAAGCAAAGAACTTTCGAAAAGTGTATAAGCTTTCGCCTTGCTCTTCCCGTCAATGGTATCTTCGCCATAAGTAAACCACTCAATGAACCGCGAAGCTTTGTTGTTCGGCATATTCTTCGCCAGTTCTATAACTCCGGAAGCATTAAGGACATCGGTAAGTCTCATCTTTCCATCAGGGGCTCTCAACTTGAACTGGTTAGTGCCACTAACCAGTTCAGGGGTATCTGTTTTTAGTTTGCCTTTCAGATACTTCCAGTAGTTCCTGTTCTTTGTATAGTCCTCCTGTGCATTCAACACCCCGACAATATCAAGCACACTATACCACCATTGGGAATTCTCCTCATCCCAAATGGCTCTCACCTCACGGTCGTTGAAGAAACGTATTGATATTTTAGTCATTACTATTTGTTTCCACAAATGTACAACTTTTTTACTCTGTAAGTTATCAATTCATAAGTCGTATGCGGTAAAATTACTCCAGCGTCTTGTAGGCATTCTCACGAGCCGTATCCGCAACCTCTTTTGAATCAATGTCAGCAGAATGAACCGCACCATTGGTTATTTAGGAAACCCTTTTTTACGCAAGAACTGGAGATTGAGCCAGAAAGTGTGCTTGTACGTGTCTGTAAGCGGCTTCCTGTTGGTAACGACATCATTCATCACTTTCCACTTCCAGTCCTCAAGATTACGTTTTCTGCGGTCCCAATCAACCATCTCTTTGAGCAAATCCAATGTGATATCATCAGTTTGGACATCGGATTCCTGCCGATTCTTCTCGTTCTCTACCTCCCGGGCTTTCCTAGCTTCTTGATCCTGTTTCGCGAGTTCATCGGCCTCGTCCAAGAGTTCGATGTTGTACTTACAGACTATCTCATAAATAGCCATCGCACGCTTGCGGTCGGTTTCAGTAATCAAATGGTTGTACTTAAGCTTATGGGCGGTGTCGCGGGCTGCACTTTGGTAATGGATTGCGAGAAATCCTGAGGTTTGGCCCCAGTCCGCAATCTTGTTCCATAAAGAAGGCGGAATGGAACGGATAATGCCCATCTCGTGCTCGTAGGTACCATTCCCGCTCTGGTCCTCTCCAGTCACACGTCTGGCCGGCGGATTGGAAGAATCAATCAGGTCGTCTTTAATCTGGGCGAGGTCATAGGCAAAAGTGTGTCCTTTGACCTTGTCCCAGCATTCCTCTTTCTTTGCCCATTCGATATAATGCGAACCAACGGAATTCTTGATGATGAATTCGTTGACCTGAATCATTAAATCAAATATGAAATCAGAAAGGGCAGGGGACAGCTGCTGGGCTTTCCAGATTTTATACAAATCGAGTTTGCCATCAGTTATCCTTGTTAAAAGCGCGATGGTGTAAGGCACCGTTACATTCTTGAGTTCGCCGATGTGAACGTCACTGGCCTTGGTACCATAACGTTTGTCGGCAGTTTTGAAGAGAATAGCCTTGGCGATAGTGTCCTCAAAGTATACGTTGTTGATCTTCTTGAGGTTCTCGGGAAGGTTGTTGTTTATGAAACGAGCATAGTTCTTTTCGTTACCACGAGCCACAATATGAGGGCCGATAACGAGTTTCTTGCCTTCGTAAACCTCTTCGTAGGCATTGAGATACTTGGCAATGTCTGTCTTTGTGAGGACTTGTCCTTTGGGGTACTTTTTGTCGAAAGCATCCTGACGTGACTTTGTGAAGCCTTCCTTTTGCCGGAGTGTCTTGTATTGCCCCCTGGCACGTTCGAAGAACCAGAAAGTTTGCAAAGGGCTGTCGGATGACATTGGTGTAAGAATGTATCGTGACAGTTTCTCAAACTCGATAAGTGCTTGGTTGTTTGCAGTGAAGTCGGCATCGTTGACTTTGTTCTGGGTATTCGCATACTTGGATATTCGCGATACTATCTCACTGAACTGCTCCTGCTTCTTTATTACCGAAATCTTCATCTGGACATAGATGCGCGATATGTCTGCCTTGTCTTTCTTCTGGGTATAGTATATCGAAGCAGTCGTCTGACCACCATTGACTATCTGCAGATTGTTAATTCTGCTTATGAAATGGCCACTTTCGTCCAGCTCAATATGGTCAGCAGTTGCTGCCAGACCGTTATTATACGCAAAGAACATGTGAGGCTCGGTTTTGATTGTCTCACGTATGCCTTTGTTAATCTTGCCGTTGAATTGAAGGAAGGAACGGACATTCTGCTCGAGTAGTCTGGAACCAAAACGCTCATACAGACTGGCAAGACAGGTCCCTGGAATAATGGCCACATAAGCTTGATACTCTTCGTTGTCGGTGCTTGCCGGCAGGCAGGGAACCATTGCTTTTTCTTCATCAAAATCTATTTCAATCGGGACGTGGGATGCTTCTGAAACCTGGAACAGGTAGTTGATATCCAGAATTCTATAGAAGATTTTATTGCCGTTCAAACTGGTCGACTGTGGAATTTCCCCTTTGTATTCTCCATTTGTCAGAATAAACGCATTGACACGTACAAGGTTATCCTTCAACTCTTGGTACGAACCTAATGTATGTGCGAATTCGAAAATTGGAGATGATTCTGCAACATCATCTTCATAGTTGTTGTATGTAGCTTTCCGGAAGAAGTTGATAATGCGAGTGACTGCTTGGTCTATTTCTTTCTTATAAATGACCGGAATCTCTTCTCCCGTACGGTAAATGGTGATAAAAAGATCGACCGTTTCGTAGTTGTCAGAGATGGCATAGCCGTTGATTTTATGGGCCTTTTTGGTGCCAAAGTCTTTTTCATCATAGGCAACGGTCGTATTCTCGGTTTCGCCGGCTTCGGAAAGCAGTTCAAGGAACAAGCGGGTGAATGTCTGTTCTTGGGTGTCACCTTCCTCGTTGGCGAGTTGCCGGGAAGTAACCTCCTGACAAAGTTGCAGGTAGTATTTTTCAATATCAGTCATACTATTTGATGGAGTTGAAAACAGAAGATTCGGATATGATATAACTAGTGCAGGCTGACAAAACAATGGAGTATGTCAGATTGCCTACACCTGTCCTCAGGTCGCTTTCTTTGATGCGAGGGAAATCGCCCTCAATGCGGAAAAGGGTTTCTCCACGGACCTTATAAGCCCGGAAGGCATACAAGGCTTCGTCTTCATCAAAATATCCAGCAGTAATGAGACGCTCATTGAATTTGGATAACGCAGCGCGGTCGTTCTCAATGTCACGACGCAGCTTGTATATCTTGTCGGGGAGTGTCTCTCCGTTCTTCTTGGTAATCTCGACAGAACAGTGGTACAAATACAAGTTCTTGAACAAGCTTTCATCCAGCTGTCTCTCGCTGTTGATAGTAACTTCCTGGGGATTGCTGGTTGCCGTTGTCTTAACTTCGACCGCCCAGGAATCTCCCATAAAATCCCGTTGTGCGGCATCAACACCCACCCAATAGTCAAGAGCCTCCGAAGCCGGGAACACCTTTTTGGTGATCAGTTTACGGAGAAAGGTCAATTCTCCATAGAGACCTTGTTGCTGCGACGGAGACAGTCCCTCTATGCCAGCTTTGTCAAACAGATTGCGCCATTTATCCAACTGATTGATAACACTCTTTATCATCTTATCTTCGGACTCCATGTTCTTGACGGTATTAATCAGGCTTTCACACAAGCAGGAGAAGGTATCCCTCTGTGCTGGAGCAAGTAGCTGAATCAGCAGCATCTTGGAGTTGACCAAGGTGGCGTCGTTGTATATGCCAACCTTGAGCTTCTTCAGATTGGAGAAAGGCGTGGTGTCTATCCTGATTTCTTCAGGGTAAGAAAACGAAATGCCATACCCACGTTCGTCACTGGCATAGGTGGCGAAGATATGATAGGGGATGCTGCTGTCATAGAGACGTTTGACAATCCCCATCGTGTGCTGGGCTTCCATTTGTGCCCAGAGGTCGAGCATATGGTTATTCATTGTCATAAGTGTTATCGTTGGTTTCGTCAAAGTTGTTCTCGTCTTCTGCATACTCTTCAACTTGGTTGACCACATAACTGTAGGCCATGTCAGTTCTGCTGGTTGAAGGGAATGCTATGACCAGACCGATGAAAGGAATACTGTTATCGGGTAGCGAGTTGTCTGCGCCACGCGGGTTTAAGGGATATATCATCAAAAAAGGCTGTGTCCTGGGGCGATACTCTTCTCTGACAATATCAGGTGCCGGATAGCTTTCTTTCCAAGGTTTGGTAGTGTTTTTCTTTCGTTCTATAGTTACCTTAAGAGCTTCTTCCAGAGTGGTCTTGTCCAAGTCCATGAATTCATCTGTCCTGTCACCTACAATGTGGTTCTTTCTGATATAGTAGGATTCGGAATTATTCCCGGAACGTGTATCTGACGCAGCTGTACGGAGGAAATTGTTGGCATCATACTTTTCTGCGAATATAAAGTGGGAACCTCGTTCACAGACAGACTTGGACATAAGGGCAACATTCCATTCGGTCAACTCGCCAGACTGTGCAAGAGTTTCTATGTATTCGCAAATCAGATCAAAGTTAACCTTAACCAGCTGTTTGCCAACTTTGAACTTGTGGAAGTAATTCAATATGTCCTCCAGTGGGACTCCACGCCATAAAAAGCATTCTTTGTGTCCATCAGGACGTTCAGGCTCAGGCAGGGGCGACAACAAGTCTTCAGTGTAGCGAAGGTTGTCTGCTCGTACGTGTGCATCCATTTGCAACTGGTACGTTTCGACCAGACGGGAAGCCCAAGAGACCTGAACATTCTTTGTGTAACGCATCTTGGACAGTGAGGTAATCTGGAGACAACCAGGGTGTGATCTGACTTTAAGTGCATACTTGTCCGGGGTGCTGCGAGCTTCAGCGAGATAGTTGAATTCTGCTCGCAATTCTTCACTGGCCATCGTAATATGGCGGAACCATCCATTGAGTTCCGGACTGGTGAACAGTCGGCATAAATCTACGTATCCTGGGCGGTATCCGAACCATCGGCCCATCTGCATCAGCGTGTCGTACATTTTGGATGCACGTAGGAAATAGCTGATCGACAGCCCCTCAAGTGTAAGGCCTCGTGACAGTTTATCACCACCGATGGCTATGACAGAGACGCCTGTTTCTTCGTGTTCATAATAAGTGAGAACGTCTCCTGAGCTACCGTTGATAGACTTGATTTCGATTTTTTGAACAGCCTTGAACAGAAGAGGCTTGATCTCATCCCATGTATGGACCTTGATCCGAGTGTCAATATCCTTGAACGAAGATGCTTTGATTTCTTCTGTAACAGTCTTGTAGGACTTGTACAAAGGGGTATCCTCTTCGAAAATACACCGGAATTCTTCCAACACTATAGGATCTCCCGCCTCTATTTCGGACTTGTAATAGCCGAATAGCTTTTCCACTAATTCCTTAATGGCATTTTGCCAGATCTGGAATCTCGTTATGTGAATAAGCATCGAGTTGTGCTTGTTCCCTTGTCCTCTGGCCATTCGGATTGCACAAGTGATAATGAAGCATTTAAGAGCTGTCCGCAAAGAATCCGGAATCTGATTATACATCGGTAGTGGATCATTCTTCTTATGTTTCTCAGGGACAAAGCCAGAATAATCATCAATCGTACGGACAATCGGCAACAGATCATCGTTGGATTCATCAGGAATCATGGATGTGCCGAAAACCTTTTCCGGGCCAATATAGTTGTCCGGAGCTGGCAGGTTGATGATGAAATCTCTCGGGAACAAATCGTCATTCGCCAAAGGAATGAAGATATTGGCAAAAGGAGTGGCTGTATAGCCGACATATGCTGATTTTGCGAATTGGGATATTATCTGCCTGATTTGCTGGTTTATTTTGGTCGGATCAAACTCTTTCTTGTTTGTATTGATTGAGGCGTTGTCAGCCTCGTCATCGATAACGAGAAGCGATTTTGTTGTTATCTTGCCATCTCCAGCATGCGTATGAAGCCAAGCATAAAGGCGTTTCAATACCGATACATTCTTCTTGACAACAAGGAGAAAGGGGGTTGGTGTGTCGAAGTTAATACCAAGTGAATCCGCTCGCCCCTGGGTGAAATCGCCCTTTTCCTCACTAGTCGTGATCGAATTGGCTATAGCGTGTTTGAACCCTTTATAGCAACCCACACCGATCTTTTGTGAAAGCCCTTCTTCATACTTTCGCACGTATTGCGTGTCAAAACCAAGGAATCCTTCATCAAGGCGGGTTTGCGTCTGGCTGCGGAGATTGTTGTGTATGCCGGCGAGAACGACAATGAAATTGAACCCGGCATCGGCCGCCTTGCAAATAAGCCCAGTGTAATTTGCCGTTTTGCCAGATTGTACCTGGTCAACAACAAGACATTTTTTGTCAATCTGCACGTTCTCCATCTGTGGATTGAACAAGTGGTCCAATATCTCGTCGGTAAGGGCGTCCAGATGGGCGATAACGGCATCGGGGAAGTGCTTATCCTTTTTCAGATACATCACATAACGAGTCCAGAAATCCCAATCCGTACTTTGGTTGGCTTTGAACTCTTTCAACCATGGCATACGCCGTTCACGACCTTCCAGAATCTTGAAGTCATCAATCTGAGTGGCATGGTTTGCAAGCAGAGTGTTCTTGAGAAGCTCTTTGTCGACGTCGGGATATATCATCGTAGCCTGATTGACGGCTGTAACGATATGTTTATCAGTAACTGGAGCCAGAGTCTTCAAAATTTCCTCGGCTATGTTATAAGCGGTATTGAAATGGTCCTGCATAGTGTTATAATGAATTGATTAGTTCCTCAAAATTGTTAAACGGCTCAATGTTCTTGATTTCGTCCCTAGCTTGTTCTGGAGAAAGGCCGGCGTTGATTTTTGTTTCGTACAGAGTCTCTGCAAGTGACTTGATCGCATTCATATCAAATCCTTCAAATGCATCCTTCTGAGTGCATTCCATTTCAACTTGGTTGGCATACACCGCTTTGGTGGGGATTGCTTCTTCTATGATGCGCAGAAGGGTTTCTATAGCTTTGTCAGGATTCTCGTGGGCCATTTCGCGAACGCGTAGTATCAGTTCGTTATTACGGTTTACTACGAATGACCATTTTCCATCCTTGCGTTTGTCTTCCCATAGTGGCTGAAAAGAAGTCCCAGCCCGCTGCTTGAGAATACGACCACGGTGCTTGTATACTTCTACACCTGTGCTGCGTGCTTTTCTGGCGTACGACTCCAGCACATCGCGGCATCCTGAAGGCGGGTACGCTTGGGATTTCTTAATATCGATTTTCCACTCGGAATCCTGAGTGTTCGGAACATCAACCTGAATACGGACCAGCTTATATGGGTCTTCTTGTTTGAATATTCCCAACCAATTTCCGGCAAGAAGCAGACGCTTGCCACGGTAAATATAGAATCCTTGATGTGCGTTCCATCCATTCATTCCTTCAGCAGTCATATATGCCTTCTCTGAGGAGAAATTCTTTTTATGGGGAAGGATGTAGCCACGAACTGTCACACCACCATTCAGATGATCTTCAGGCATCACTTGAATCTTGCTCTCTGTCGGGCAAAATGGATTCCACGGTTCAATTTTGTGTCCGCACCAATAGAGTATTACAGACTTCGATTCTATAAAGCGATGGAATGTCATTGCAATATGGTTCCTAACCCGATCCATGGATCTTGAGAACTTCTCGTGAGCATTAAGATCGCTTTCTGAGATAGTCGAACGGACGACCCTGTCCATATCATTCCAAATCACTATTGTTCCGGACTCTACATCATCCAAGACAGAAGAGAAACCGTCCGGCATCCATTTCAAAAGGTCCCACGTGTCTTTCTGTGCGACATAGTCCAAATCCCATGTCCAATATGCAGGCGTGTTATCTTTTCGCTTACTGAACACTGTGACTTTGCGGCATTGGGAGAACGAGGCTGTTTTTAAGCCAAGGCCAAAGCGGCCAAGGTCCTTTTCGCTTCTTTCCTCGTTGGGGTTCTGAGAACCGGGGCGCATGGCCTGGATGGTTTCTGAACTGGTCATACCGTGGCCGTCATCCTTTATGGTGATGACAGACTGGCCACCATGCCAGGAACGGTCTATCCATATATTCTTGGCGTCTGCAGATATGGAGTTGTCGATGATATCGGCAACAGCTGTCTCCAAGGAGTACCCGATAGCGCGGAAGGTCTCTACCATTGACGAGGCCTTCGGCGCTGCGGATGCGGTTTCAATTTTGCTATAGTCCATAGTCTATACTCCTTCTAGTTGTGGTCTGAGTGCTTTGGCAATATGGTATGACATCATTACTGGCACGGCATTGCCAATCTGCATATAGATGGAAGTTCTGCTCCCTTCAAAGAAGTAATCATCTGGGAATGACTGCAAGCGTGCCGCCTCTCTGACAGAGATGGACCTGGCGTTCTCAATAGTAGGCTTCTTGCTAGGGTATATGTAATAATGGCCGTCCATCGCAATGTGTGCGACGACAGTGTGGCAACATCCATGAGGATCAACAACGTTGAAACGGTTCAGAAAAGAGTTTGTGTTCTTGTGCGTTTTCAGCCTGTCAGGCAGGGTAGCATAATTCAAGCGCTTTTTATGTTTCCATGCTTTAATAGCGATACAATAGATTTCACGGTCCCGTTCATTGTTGTTTCGGGTGACGTGCTGGGTGGTGAAGTCGAAGAAACCGCGGATACCAGTCTTTTCCAAGTACTTCATCTCATACAAGGGTTTGGTGTAGTGTACAATTTCACAGAGTTTCCCGTCACCGTTTCTCCTCTCAGGAAGATCGGCAAATATGTCTGTGCGAGTCTTGTACTTGTTTGCCACCTTCACAAGCTCAGGATAATGATAGCCGGTAGGATTATGATTCTCGTCTTCCCGTTTCCAGCCAACGATAATCATACGGTGACGGTGCTGAAGAACTTCATAATCCGAAGCGACCTGCTCTTGGGCTTCCACTTCATATCCCATTTCATCCGCAATCCGCCTAAGGTCATCGAATGGCTTTACCATATCAGCGGTTTGCGCGGTTGTGATGCCCATCACGTTTTCAAAAACGAACATTTTGGGACTGAAGTGGTTAATAAACTTGAGATAATAGCGATACAGATAGTTTCGGGGATCACGTCTCACATTCACTCCCATCTTCGCCCGACCAGCAATGGAGTAAGCTTGGCATGGAGGGCCGCCGATGATAATATCTATGGGTTCGCCGGCAGCCAGAGCCTCAAGCCTGGCAATCAGCGGCTCCATTGTGTCCTCACCGATGGTTTCCCTAATAACACGGTCTGTCACATCTACTGGTACTTGACGCCAGAGCTCAGAACCATCTGTACCTTCATGTTTATTGCGAAGGTAGTTCTCATATATGTCAAGCCGATTATGCTCTTTTAGGTAGTGAAAAGCTGCCCTAGTTTTAAGCGTATTGCAGGCATCTTGCTTCATTTCAACATGGGCAACTGGTGTGTAGCCAGCCTTGATGAAACCCTCAGATAATCCGCCTGCACCGGCAAATAGGTCAATAAATAGGGACCATCATCGGAAAAGCTGAACAACAGGGAGTTGCACCTCGTAGAAAACGAGATGCAGGCGCTGCCGGTTGCGAATTTCTTAAAAAGACTGTAAATTTACGGGGATTTAAAGAAAGCAAGAGATTATGCCAAATAAACGGTTGACATTTATTGACCCTTTACCCACCCGAAGCGGGCAAGGAAACGCATGAGGGTCTTGCGGTCGACGTGGCATTCTGCTGCGATTCTGCGATACGATGCGCCGGACTCCAGCATTGACAAAATATAATCTTTCCTATGGTAGAGCTTCAACTTCACAGGGTCATTGACGGAACCCCTCGGTCGCCCGAGCACGATTCCCTCGGCCTTTTTGCGGGCGAGGGCTTCCTTTGTGCGCTGGCTGATGAGGTTGCGCTCGATTTCGGCGGACAGGCCGAATGCGAATGCGAGAACTTTGCTGGGGATGTCATCGCCGAGCCGGTAGTTGTCCTTGATGGTCCAGACGCGGCAGCCGCGCATCATGCAGATATTGAGTATCTCCATGATCATGAACAAGTTGCGCCCGAGACGCGACAGCTCGGAACATATGATGAGGTCGCCGCTGCGGACTCTGCGGAGAAGTTTTCCCAGTCGCCTGACCGACCAGTCCTTGGTGCCGCTGATAGTCTCTTCTATCCAGCCGTCGATGGAAATGCCCTGCCTGTCGCAGAACTTGAGAATTTCAAATCGCTGATTCTCAACTGTCTGCTTGTCGCTGCTCACTCTGATGTATCCGAAATTCATAATGCTCACTCCACAATCATGAAAGCCGTCCGGATTATCCGGGCCGCTTTTCCCGCACTATGTCGGATGCATAGACAAGCACAGTTGTTCCAAAATTAGCAATTCCAGGTAACAAAGCCAAGGCAAATGAAAGAAATCTCAACTTCAAAACTTGTTGACGGATACAAGAGGGCTTTCATTGATTCTAATGTCAATGCGGAGCCGTCATATACTCCTCAATTTGTTTCCAATTCCAACGGCAACAAGGTGTTGACTGAAATAGAAAGCGAATTGCGGGAGTGCTCGTCAATGCTCATGTCCGTTGCATTCATAACGAAGGGCGGAATCACTCCGCTTCAGGGCGTATTGAAGGAACTGGAGGCCAAAAATGTTCCGGGCAAGATTCTGACGACCGATTATCTGACGTTCAGCGATCCTGAGGCTCTCGATACGTTGGCTGGCCTCAATAACTTGGAAGTCAGGATGTTCCGTACTGACAAAGTGGGCTTTCACACGAAGGGTTATCTCTTTCATAATGGCGATGACATCAGGATATTGGTAGGCAGTTCGAATCTTACCCAGAATGCCATAACGAGGAACTTCGAGTGGAACACTAAGGTAATAGCCACAGCAGGCGGCCAATATGCGAAAGACATTGAAACTGAATTCAATAGTGTTTGGGAAAGTTCGGTGGATTACAATGAATGCAGGGAAGAGTATTCGCGGCAGTTTCGGGAGTTCAAGGCGCAGAAGGCTGCATTGAACAAACTGGTCTCGGAACTCGACCTGTCGTATTCGCGTGTCATTGAACCGAACAGGATGCAGCAGGAATTCATGTTGGAGGTGCTGCGTCTGTTGCGCTCGGGTCAGAAGAGGGCGCTTCTGGTGTCGGCGACCGGAACAGGCAAGACCTATGCCTCGGCTTTTGCTGTCAGGGCAATGTTGTCTGCTGAATTGTTGTCCAAGAGGAAGGTGCTGTTCCTGTCTCATCGAGAGATGATCAATGTCCAGGCGGAAAAGAGTTACCGCAAGGTGATGGGTGCGGCGTTCAGGACTGCGCAGTTGTCCGGAAACTGCCAGGATATGTCTATGATCAAGTCGGCGGATATGCTTTTCGCTACGATGAACATGATGGCTAAGGATGATTTCAGGGCGGAAAACTTCGCTCCAGATGAGTTCTCTGTTATCATCTTGGATGAGTGTCATCGCTCAGGTTCAGAGAGTTACCGTAAAATCATCGATTATTTTACTCCGCAGTTCCTGCTCGGCATGTCGGCTTCTCCTGAAAGGACTGACGGATTCGATGTGTACAGCCTTTTTGACCACAATATCGCGTGCGAAATCCGGCTCCAGACTGCGCTTGAAAACGACCTTCTCTGCCCGTTCCACTATTTCGGAATCCAGGATTTGAAGGTCAATGGTGGTCAGGTGGATGTCGGTGATTTTAAGGACCTTACGAGTGAGGAGAGGGTGAAGAACATCATTGACGTGGCTGAATATTACGGGTGTAGCGGGGACAGGGTGAGGGGACTTGTCTTCTGTAGCGGGACTGATGAGGCCCAGGCGCTGTCCGCATTGTTCAACAGCATTGACAAGAAAAATAGTGGCCGCAGGTACCGTACTGTGGCATTGACAGGAAAAGACAGCGAAGCGGTTCGCCGGAGGGCGGTGGAGATGCTTGCTGCGGATTCGGTGGATGTGGATGAGATTCTGGATTATATTTTTACGGTCGATATTTTCAATGAGGGTGTGGATATTCCGGAGATCAATCAGGTGATCATGCTCCGGCCTACGGAATCGGCGATTATTTTCGTGCAGCAGTTGGGGCGCGGCCTGCGCAAGGCTAAGGGGAAGGAGTATGTGGTGGTGCTGGACTTTATTGCCAATTACGACAATAACTATCTGATTCCTATTGCGTTGTCTGGTGACAGGACCGGAAATAAAGACAATATCCGCCGGTATCTGATCGAGGGGAACAATGTTATCAATGGTGCTTCCACGATTTATTTCGATGCTGTGACCCGCAAGCGTATTTTCGAGTCTATAGACGCGGCGAGTATCAATACCAGGCAGATTATCATGGACAGTTACCGTCAGTTCAAGATGAAACTTGGCCGCAGACCGGCATTGACAGATTTCGACAAATACGGGGAGATGGATCCGCTTCGGATTATTTCGTATGTGGATGGTGAGTTGAAGAAGCGTCAGATGGCTTCGTATCATGGCTTTCTGGTGGCTTTCGATGAACTGGAAGAGATGCTTACTCGGGAGGAGAACCATATTCTCGAGTTCGTTTCTCAGAAGTTCGCGTCCGGGAAGCGGCTCAATGAGGTGCTGATGCTGGAGGTTCTGTCTCGTGCAGGCGCGTCTGATGATGTCCTCGATTTGTGGAAAAGGTCAATGTCGGAGCACGGGCTGCCTTGTGGAGAGTATGCTGTACGCAACATGATTTCTCTGATGACAGGGGAGTATTATGACTGCGGTTCTGGAGGAAAGCGCTTCCGTGACTGTGTGCTGATGGAGGCTCGGGCTGGTGGCTATAGGGTTTCGTCAATGTTGAGGTCAGCATTGGCTAATCCGGATTTCTGTTCGGCGCTTGAGGATGTATTGGCCTTTGCCATAGGACGTTACGAGGCATATTATATGTCTGATGAAGGGCTTGTTGTCGGACGGAAATATACTTATGAGGATGTGTTCCGTCTGCTGAACTGGAATAAGAATGCAGTGGCTCTGAATGTGGGCGGATATAAATATGATGCCGAGACTAAGACTTATCCGGTGTTCGTGAATTATGATAAGCCGCTGGAAATCAATGATACCATACGTTATGAGGACCGTTTCGTGGATCCTTCGACTTTGGTGGCGATTTCCAAGAGCAAGAGGACTTTGGACTCTGCTGATGTGATGACGGCTGCGGACAGTGAGCGGCTTGGGGTGCGGATGTTCCTGTTTGTCCGTAAGAATAAGGATGACAAGGAATCGAAGGAATTTTACTATCTTGGCAGGATCAGGCATGAGGCGGGCGGTGTGCTCAAGCAGTTCGTGATGCCGAATACTGATGTGTCTGCCGTGGAGATTGAGTATAAACTGGAGACTCCGGTGGAGAAGAATCTGTATGATTATCTGACGTCGGAGAATGTGTGACTGGTCGGAAAATGTGTGACTAGTCGGAGAATGTGTGACTGGTCGGAGAATGTGTGATGACTTTATAAAATATTGACAATGAAGACAATAAATGTGGTGGCTGCGGTGATTATGAAGGAAGGCAAGGTGTTCGCGACGCAGCGCGGATATGGTGAGTTCAAGGACGGCTGGGAGTTTCCAGGTGGCAAGGTTGAGGCGGGGGAGAGCCCGGAAGAAGCGCTCCGCCGTGAGATCCGTGAGGAACTGGAGGTTGAGGTCAATGTCGGTGACCTTATCGATACGATCGAGTACGATTATCCGGCTTTCCACCTCTCCATGAAATGTTATGCCTGCACGATCGCCGGCGGCAGTCCGCACCTTCTCGAGCACGAGGCCGCCCGCTGGCTCTCAGCAGACCAGCTCGACTCTGTAGCCTGGCTCCCCGCAGACATTACATTGATCCCGAAGATCGCAGGACTGCTGTAGGGGCGTGGTTGCGATGGTCGGTCGGATGTGGTGGATGTAGCTGGCTCTGACGTGGTTGCGATGGTCGGTCGGATATGGTAGATATAACTTGCTCTGACGTGGTGGGGGATGGCGTGCGGATAGGTAAGCGTCTCTGCGGTTACGTATTGACGCGTTTTCAGCGGTTCCGTACTTTTGCCCATGGAAATGTCAAGAACAGATTAACATGGAAACAAAAGAAACAGCTTTACTCTTCGGTTGTGGCGCAACGCGTAACTCTCTGAATACTAGTGTTTTAATCATTTTCAGAGTTGCGGTTTGCTCTACTCTGAAAACAGTTAAATCGCTGATACTTAACGCTTTACAGGGTGCGCCAAGTGTGTCGTCCTGAAAAAAGTTTACCCAAAAAGTAAACTATTATGGAAGCTAAATGCTATCGGGCGATGCGGCGCGCCCAGGGAAAATGCTGCGCGAGTACTTCTCGGGAGTGTCTGTAGAAAGCCTGTCAAGGAGGTATGGCTACATGTATCGCGACTCTTGACATTTTTTCCGGATATACGGATTTTTTCAAAAAATTCTTATATTTGGGCGTATGAAATGGACTAGACAAAATCTTTATAGCCAATATGTTTTGGCTATCTTATGTTTGTTGTTTTCTGCACGGGGCTCCTGGGCATCTGAATTCGTGTCAGGGCCAAATCCAAGCAATATGACACAGAAGGTCGCCGACAAGGTGACCGGCAAGATCATGACTGCCGACGGGGAACCTTTGGCGGGAGCAAGCGTGATGATACGCGGAACCAAAATCGGAACTACAGCCGACATTGACGGAAATTACAGCATCAATGCGCCGGGAGAGGGTGAGTCTTATGTGCTTGTGTTCCAGTATCTTGGAATGAAAACTGAGGAAATCACGGTAAGTCGGCAGAGATTGTTGGACGTGCGTCTGGAAGAGGACAATGAACTGGAAGGCTCTGTGATTGTCGGAGCATATGGCACGAAACAAAGTAGGGAAGACCTCATCGGAAGTGCGTTTCAGGTCAATGCCGAACAACTTAAGGATAAGCCGAAAACCCGCATTGACAATCTCCTGAGCGGACTTGTGCCTGGCATGAGCATTGAACCGAACACGGATGCTGCGGGTACGACCAGAAGCCGTTACGAGACCCGGATCAGGGGTGAGGCTTCGCTGAGCGCGTCAAACGAACCTCTTTGGGTAATCGACGGCGTGCCTGTCTATACGGGTGGCAGGACCAACCAGATGGCTGGGACATCATATACAGTTTCTCCGCTGTCGTATCTGAATCCTGATGACATTGAATCGATTACGGTGCTGAAAGACGCAGACCAGGTTACCATTTACGGTGCCGACGGCTCCAACGGCGTCATCCTCGTGACCACGAAGTCAGGCACCAAGAACAGGCCGCTGTCAGTGAGCGCGAGAGTTAATTTCGGCGTCGCCACCATCGACA
>ENA-ORNB01000643-ORNB01000643.1-human-gut-metagenome-genome-assembly--contig:-NODE-643-length-33928-cov-17.024799_pt1 | contig 33928 bp, 35 predicted proteins | sample MGYA00242112_ERZ509016 | MGnify/ENA primary metagenome ERZ509016 (study PRJEB26280, sample SAMEA2338705) | human gut metagenome | biome: human gut; feature: human-associated habitat; material: faeces...
TTTTTGCCCGCCCAGCGTACTTTTTGTACGTGACGGGCGGAAAAATCTATGTTGATGCGGCTATTCGCCGATTAGTGCTTGCCCTGAATTATGCTTTACGGCAACGACAGCAATAATCGGATGAAGAGCAAGGAAACAAAGATTTTTTGCCCGCCCAGCGTACTTTTTGTACGTGACGGGCGGAAAAATCTATGTTGATGCGGCTATTCGCCGATTAGTGCTTGCCCTGAATTATGCTTTACGGCAACGACAGCAATAATCGGATGAAGAGCAAGGAAACAAAGATTTTTTGCCCGCCCAGCGTACTTTTTGTACGTGACGGGCGGAAAAATCTATGTTGACGCGGCTATTCGCCGATTAGTGCTTGTCGTTGAGGCATGCGATGCCGGGAAGAACCTTACCTTCAAGGAACTCCAAGGACGCGCCGCCACCCGTTGAGATATGAGTCATCTTGTCGGCATAACCGAGTTGTGCGACTGCCGCTGCGGAGTCGCCGCCACCAATGATTGTGGTTGCGTCGGTTTCTGCCATAGCTTTTGCGACGGCGTTTGTGCCGGCTGCAAGTTGCGGATTTTCAAAAACGCCCATAGGACCGTTCCAAACGACGGTCTTTGCGCTCTTGACTGCGGATGCAAAGAGTTCTTGCGTCTTGGGACCGATGTCAAGACCTTCTCTGTCGGCAGGTATATTGAAGCTGTCGCAATATTCGATGTCGACGTGTGCGTCGATGGGATCGGGGAAACCTGCGCAAGTTGCGGTATCGACGGGAAGATAAATGGTCTTGCCGAGGGATTTTGCCTTTTCGAGCATCTTGTTGCAGTATTCGATCTTTTCGTCGTCAACGAGAGAAAGACCTATGTTGCCGCCCTGAGCATTGATAAATGTGTATGCCATACCACCGCCGATGATAAGCGTGTCGCATTTGTTGAGGAGATTGTCGATGACGTTGAGTTTGTCTGCCACCTTTGCGCCGCCGAGAATCGCAACGAAGGGACGGACGGGATTTTCAACTGCGTTTCCGAGGAATTTGAGTTCCTTTTCAATGAGGAAACCGCTGACTGCCACGGGTGCGAAACCGTATTGAACAATACCTGCGGTGGTTGCGTGAGCGCGGTGTGCGGTGCCGAATGCGTCGTTGACGTAGATGTCGCAGAAATCAGCGAGTTTTCTGCAAAGCTCTTCGCTGTTTTTCTCTTCACCTGCGTCGAAACGAGTGTTTTCCAAAAGCACGATTTCGCCGTCTTTGAGGGCAGCGACTTTCTTGTGTGCGTCCTCACCCACAAGGTCTGTTGCAAACGTAACTTTGCCGGGGAAATGCTCTGCGAGTTTGTCGGCAACGGGCTTCAAAGTGAATTTCTTGGGATCGTTTTTGAGAGCCTTTGCGATGTATTCCGCCTTTGCAGCGGCTTGTTCGCTTTCGGGAAGAGCCTCAACCGCCTTCTTTTCTTTTTTGTTAAGACCGAAACCTTCGGTGAAAACGTTGTGCGGTTTGCCCATGTGGGAGCAAAGGATAACTTTTGCGCCGTTGTCTACGAGATACTTGATGGTGGGAAGTGCGCCGTTGATACGGTTTTCGTCGGTGATAACGCCGTCAACCATAGGAACGTTGAAGTCGCAACGAACCAAACACTTTTTGCCCTTGACGTCTACGTCGCGGATTGTCATTTTTGCCATAGATATTCTCCTTTAAGAAAATTGATTTTCGTTTGTCAAAACATATTTGGCGCGCATATACGTATGTGCGATTCAATATATTTTTAGCGATTACAAGTATATCATAATTATGACAAAATTACAAGAAAAATACAAATTTTGCTTACCGCGCATCACGATTTTAAATTCTTTTGGAAATTCGACATATTTTCCGTCCGAAATTTTGAATTTATTTCAACACTTTTCGTGTTTTATAAAATCACATCCGCTCCGCGCAATTATACTTATCGTGTTTTATACACTTTTGAAAACATGAAAAAACGGCGATTTTTCGCCGTTTTGTACAAATAATAGCATTTTCAAAACACTTTTGGTATTTTGTATCGAATTTTCAAATTCACTAAGTATCTTTCAAAAGTCAGAACTTTGTCAGATGTCCTTTGCAAAGCAAATTTTCAAAACCAAGTTGGCGCATACCCTCGTAAACCACGATTGCCACCGAATTTGAAAGATTGAGCGAGCGCGCCTCTTTGACCATTGGTATGCGGATTGTCATATCGTAGTTGTCGTGCAAAAGCTCTTCGGGCAACCCTTTTGATTCTCTGCCAAAAAACAAGAAATCGTTTGCGCCGAACTTTGCCTCGTCGTATCTCTTTGCCGCCTTTGTCGAGCAAAAGTAAAAATGCGGTGCGGACGTTCTTTCGTCATTGCCGTCAATGTGCCAACTGCCGTCCGTTGTTTTGTGGACTATGCCATCTGCGTTTTTATCAAAAAATTCTTCAAGATTTTCATACACGATGAAATCCGTCAGATGCCAATAATCGAGCCCCGCTCTTTTCAACGCCCTGTCGCTTATATCGAAACCGATAGGTTTTATCAAATGTACTTTGCAACCCGTTGCCGCAGCCGTGCGGACGATGTTGCCCGTGTTTTGAGGGATTTCCGGTTCTACCAAAACAATATTGAACGCCATATTTCACTTCCGTATTTGATATTGCAATCATATCACTTTTGCTTGTCGTTTTCAAGCGTATGTCAATCGCAAAAAAAACAACCGCCGAAGCGGTTGAGTTTTTTGCTTACTTGTTTACGCAAACATGTATAGCGGGACGAACAAAATCGTTGCCAAGATGATAAGCACGGTCAATATGTATGCGACCTTTCCGCCTACACCGGGGAGTTTTGCATTGTTCCAGCCATACCATGCGCCTGCAAGAGCAAGCACGAGCGTCGATGCAAGTCCGCACCAGATGCCTTCCCATGCATATGTGCCTTCCGCAACGAGAATGATTGTCACGATACCGAGAACCGCAGCCAAAATAAGTGCGTAGCAAATGATTTGATTGATCGCGCTTTTAGACGGTTTCTTTCCCATATATTTACCTCCGAATTTGATTTTGACACTATTATATCATCTCAAAAAATCTCGTCAAAGCTTATACGGAAATATTAATGTAAATTTTAGATTTGAAAAAGCACGCAATTTCACGTCAATATTACATTCATATACTATACGTAAAGTATATATATTCCAATCATTACCTTAAATAGCTCACGCGTGCTTTGCACTCATTTTGCCGTGCCGACAGACACAAATACGCCGAGCACAGTTGCAATATCGCCCTTGCCGGATGCAACGCCCCGCTACAAAACCGCGCGCGTTAAGTTGTTGTTGACTTAAAGCGGCTTTTGCAATACAATGTGCGTATGGAAAACAATAAAGAAATAAACAAACTTCAAAAGAATTTGTCCTTGCGACTTCTTATAAGCATAATTTTGACGGTTATGTTCCCGTTGGGCATTGCAATGACCGTCATCGGCGCAACTCGCAAAGAGGACGGTGGAGCGGTTTTCACCGCGATTATGGCAATCGGCATCGTGTTTGTAGTGCTCGGATTTTACGGCGCGCCTATGTCGTGGGTTACCTATGCACCCAAAAAGAAGTACGCTCGCATCATCGATGCGATAAAACGCGAAGGTTTCAGAGACGCAACCGAAATTGCAAACCATCTCTCGATGCAACCAAACGAAGTTATAGACGCAGTGCGCGTGTGCATCGACAAGCAATATCTGACAAACTACACCATCGAGGAAAACAAAATCATCCCCCTCAACAATCGTCCCGACGACCTCGGCTTGTACACCGTTCAATGCCCCTACTGCGGCGGCATCACGCAAACAAACAACAATCTGCAAGTCAAGTGCGAATACTGCGGCAGAATGATAGACGTTGAAAAGAAATGACTTTTATGCAACCGAATAAGATAATTCGGTTTTAATCTGCAAACGACTCGGCTAAACGTAAATAACGATACTATGGAAAAAGCACTCATCGGAGTGCTTTTTCCATTCATATGTTAGTCTTTTCAGTTCTCACTGTCGCAAATTTCTCGCTTGTAAACGTCTACGTCACAAAACTGTTTGTCAATCATCTTGTCGTTTGCAAGAATCAGCAATCTGCCTATGCCGATAAACAGCAACATCCCCAGCACAAGCACGACAAACATCAAAAAGTATGCAAGCGGATAGTTTATCGCACCTTTTGAAAACATCAACCATATAAACTCCGGACGATAAAACGGATAGGGATAAAAATGCATATCGCCGACTGCGCCGCGAATTATGGAAAAAATCGAATAAACGAAGGGATATATTGCAAAAAACCACACGGTTTTGTGATTTATTCGCTTATTTGTAAACGGGAAAAACCACAAAATCACCATAAACGGCGGTATTATCATATGAAAATACACTTGAATAAAACTGCTCATTGCGTGGTAGGAATCGCCCCACTGAAAAGGCGGTGTAAATCCCATCGGGATGCCTGCCGTGTAAACGAGCCCCGTCACCAAAATATACGTCGTTGCCATTGCGCCGACAAGCGGATTGTACGCAACCTTTTTTGCGCATTTAACTCCGAACGAGGCAAGACCTACACAAATGAGATAGACGTACACGAATACGTTCGACTGAATCGTAAAAAACGACAAGATATTAAATTTGCCGTAGTCCACGGGGCTGAATTTTTCGTCGTATTCGAATTTGTAATAACAAAGTCTGTGGATGATAATCAAAAATCCGAAAACGCCCAAAATCATGAGCAACGTTCCGAACGCCTTGTTTTTGGCAAGTTTACTCTCTTTGTACACAACCGCTCCTTATCCTTGCAGCGCATTGCGACCGAATCGCAATACAAATATAAAACCATTCTAACATTAAACTACAAAAAGTCAATATCTACGGCGGTATGATACAATATTTTTCACTTTTGGGAAATAATATACGCATATGGTATAAAGTGTTGTTGACTGCAAATTTGAGGAATATATAATATGTGTAGAAAACAAACCAAACGAGGTGTTAAATATGAAAAAATCAACAACTATTTTGTGGTTTTTGGCAAGTATATTGATGATTGTTGCGGGAATCGTGTGCTTCTGTCTTCCCGTTGACACGACGATGAGCGTATTTGCTTACATCGTAGGCGCAATCGTGCTTGTGATAGGCATTGTGGAAATCATAGGCTTCTTCACGACAGCAGGATTTGTAGGCGGTGGCGCATTCCTTGCGGACGGCATAATCACGACGATACTGGGCGTCGTCCTTCTTGCAAACGAAGGCGTGGTGGCAGGTTTCATCCCCTTCATCTTTGCAATGTGGTTTATCATCGAGGGCATTTCAGAGTTGTCCCTTGCAATTTCGGCAAGCAAATATCACGTTCCGTACTGGTGGACGCTTCTGATTCTGTCGATTCTTGAAATCGTTTTCGGTTTCCTCACCTTCTTCGATCCCATCGGCGGAGCAATCTCAATTGCGGTTATGGTGGGCACGTTCCTCATCGTACACGGCATATCGATGCTGGGTGATTGGATTGTCGCGCTTCGTGTCAAAAAGTTCTTCAAAGGTTTCTTCCAAAGACCTGCCGTATTCAACGAAGGCGAAGTTGACGACAGCCGTTGCGACGATCAAAGATAAACTCAAACGTCAAGCGTAAACCGCTTGACACAAAACGACCAAACGATCATTGATTGTTCCTAATAATTTTCCCCCCTAAGGAAAAAAGCACTCGTCGAGTGCTTTTTTCGTTTATCATCGCAAATGCTACAAACGGTAGCACCGCTATTGAGTCGTTATACATTGTCTTATTATGAATGTGTTTCTCCGATTTTCATCTGATTATTCTCGTTTTTAACAACCTCCTAAGGGAGTGCTTAACTCGGTTAAAAACACAACATATTGAGTTTTGGCATAGCATTTACAACTAAATATTGTGGTTTGGCTTTTAGAAAGTAATACTTGGTATTGTTTTAGGTATTGTTTCGGTATTGTAAAATCTTTTGCAATAACTTTCAAATCGTGCTAAAATATCAAATATCTGCCTGTACCTCAGTAGGATAGAGGGTCCGCCTCCTAAGCGGAACGCCGTTGGTTCGACTCCAATCAGGCAGGCCATTTTTTCAGTCACTTCTTGCGTGGAGTGACTGATTTTTTTATGCCTATACGAGCCATATATGCCTTCCATAATTTGCTTTCGCGTCGGTTTATTTTCTTGAGGTGTGGCAAAAGTTGGTCGTAGTTTACAATCCACTTATTGCCGAACTTATACTTAAATACCGTCGTGTCCGTTTTCAAAAAATCGCGTATTTCATCGGCGTGTATAAAACGGTCGCCCGTCTTTCGATGTTTGTTCCACTCTCTCGCACAATCTTTAATGCACCTTAACTTGGGTATTTTGTATTCGTGTTCTTGTAAGTTATACGGGTTTACTTTGTCAAAGAAATCTTTTGAGTCTATCAAGATTATGTTTTGCGTAAGCGTATTCTTAATCCCGTTTTCGAGAGCGATTCTACGAACGTTATTACGCCTTATGATTGTGCCTTTGTCTTCTTGCTTAAACATTCTATGAATGTCGCCTGACGTCATATATTTCATTTTACTTCTCCTTTTTGCCGTTTACAAACAACAGCAATTCGTCCATATTGACAACCCAAGCGTTGCCGTATTTGAGCGGCGTTATTACGCCTTGTTTCATTAGTTCAATCAACATACTGCGAGTAAGACAAGTGTCGGGATCGACTTGTTTTACTTCGTTCAATACGTCTGCTATTCTTCTTAATCGTGGTAAATACATTATCGTTTTCTCCTTATAAAATCTAAGCGAGTCGCTTAGTCGTTAAACAAATTGCTCAACGCATCGGTGACTCGCTCTTGTGTGTCTGGAATAAAGTGACTGTAAACTTCAAGAGTTATGGTCGAATCGCTATGTCCGAGATATTTGCTGACTGTCTGAATAGGCACATTTTGGGACAAAAGAATACTGCAATATGTATGCCTCAATCCGTGTGGCGAAACCTTTTTAAGACCGTGCTTTGCCTCAAATTTAGCAAGCCATTGTGCTGTGCTGGATACGCCTTCAGGCTCTCTCAATATATTGACGGAGAAGTAGTATTCGTCTAATTTATTGTCAAATTCATCGTCGGCAATCCTGAACCAGTCCATATACTTTTTAAGGTCGTCCATCAGTTCAGCCGGAAGCGGTATATCGCGTTTCGACGTTCTTGATTTCGGATCTTTTTCGTAGATACCAAATCCCTCGGTCGCAAGTCTGTTACGTCTGATGTGGACAATTCTCTTGTCAAAATCAAAGTCAGCCCATCTTAAACCGTGCAATTCGGCTGTTCGCACGCCCGTTAAGACCACAAATTTCAACGTAACGCGTCGATATATCAAATCGTCGGGTAATTCGTCAAGAAGTTTGATGAATTGTCTTACTTCCGCGAGCGAAAACACTTCTTTTTCTTCGACGGGCTTTATCGAAATATTGCCGTTTTTTGCCGACGCACCGACTTTTGTCTTGCATACAGGATTTTTTGCAATCCATTCATACCTGACAGCCTCATTAAAAAGCGTTCGGAGTATTCTTCGATGTCCTTTTATTGTTTCGGGCGAACATTCCTTTATCTTGAAGATTGGCTCAAAATAGTCGTCAAATTTCAAGTGGCAATATTCACAGATGTTCTTTGCCGTCTGATCTCTGATTGCCCCGTCGAGATGTTTCAGTCTATATAAACTGTTCGTGTTTATAATGTTATCCCTTATCATTTGCCTGCCGTTTATAGTATCAGGCAATGGCTTTTTCAGTTTTGCCAAGCCGGACGGGATTTCTTCACCCGAACAAAATGAATTAAGGAACAACTGAACGTGTCGAACAGTAATTTCCGAGATTGGTTTATCGGCAAGATGATGTTCGACCAAAAAACTCGTAAATAGTTTTTCGGTAACGCATATCCTGCCATAGTAATTTCTTGATAGATTTTGCAGCACGGACGTTTTCCATTCTTTTACAAGCTGCGTAAAGGTCAGAACTCCGTCTGTTGAAGTTTTTTCGATTGCCGCTGTCTTTCCCGTTAGTTTTATGCTTTCCTCAAATTCAATTTCTGCTTTTGCTACATACTTTTTGAATTTTGCTTCGGAAAGATTGTCTGTGTTATGAACGGTTTTGACATACAACTTCGATTTCCCCGTCATAGGATCTAACCCATACGCTTGAATTTTCGCTTGTAAAACGCCGCGTTTGTTTGTTGTAATTTTTGAGTATGCCATTTTATACCTCCGTATTGTCTGTTTTGATTGCGATATAATCTAAGAGGCTTTGCATATCAACAAGAACCTTGTTGCCGGCAGTCAGACACTTAATTTTGCCTTGTTTACACCAAGTTCGGATGGTGTGAACGGTGATGGCAGTTTCTGCGTCTTCGGCTTTGATTATATCGAATGCTTTTTTGATGCTTCTTAACATTTGCCTTGAACCTCCTTTTGTTGAATTGAAGTCTATCGGACGATGATTTCCATATCGCTCGCTAACTTCTGAATCAACGTTAGCACACTTCGAGAAAAAAGTGTGAATGGTTGAAAGTCTACTTTCAAGGCATTTTTTCCACTTTCAATGGATAAACACCCCTCGGGCGAGACGCCGACAATGGCATCCGAAGGGTTGAACAATGGTTCGTGCAGAATCACCACCTTGCATTTTTCATTTTGTCTTTCGACAGGGGGCGAGAATAATCGAATGCAGCGACTTGTCAAGGAAAAAGCGGAGCGACGAGCAAAAAATAGCATAGTGATAGTTTTTATTTTTTCTTCAAAATATGCCATACGGTTGTCATCAATTGTATGTTAAGATGTTTTTACCTTTGAAATCGGATTATTTTTTGTGAGCCTTGACCAGTCGATGCAGGCGATTAGGCTATACCCCCGAAAGACAAAAGGAATTTGCGGATAATGTTACAATCAAACACCCAAATTTGAAGTTTTTATCATTCTTAAAATTTTTTCGTTTTATCACTTTATCCCCTTGACTTTTAAGTTATGTTTGGATATAATAAAAACACCTAAATGAGAAACGAAACTCGTTTAGACAAAAGGAGATACCAATGAGAAGCAAAAACGAACAAACTCTCAATAACATATTGAAGTTGATAAACGATTGCTACTTTGAAAGTGGCACATATCCGACTTTTCAACAAATCGCGGCCGAAGTCGGCTTGTCCGTTCCTCAAACATATAGATATGTGGACGAGCTTATAAAGCGTGGCGACCTTGAAAAGAACGGAAGATATGGCGACTTGCAAACAAAGGAAATCGTAAATTCTCTTTGCAGTCATAATCGGTTGCCTATCGTCGGTGAAGTCGCCTGCGGAACCCCTATTCTTGCGGAAGAAAATATAGAATGTTTCGTTACGTTTTCTCGTGAACTCTTGGGTAGCGGAAAATTCTTTATTCTTCGTGCGAAAGGCGAAAGTATGATAAATGCAGGTATCGAGGACGGCGATTTAGTTATTGTTCGTCAACAGGACACAGCGGAAGAAGGTCAAATTGTCGTTGCTCTTATTGAAAATGAGGCAACTTTGAAACGTTATTATATTGATAGAAGGCGTCACAAAGTTCGCTTACACCCGGAAAACGACGAAATGAAAGATATGTATTTTGATGAAGTAGCTATTCAAGGCATTGCGGTGAAAATACTTAAGGACGCAAAATAGGAGTATGGAAAAACAACGGACTTATGTTTGTATAGATATGAAATCGTTCTACGCATCGGTTGAGTGTGCCGAACGTCATTTGAGTCCGTTTGAAACAAATCTTGTTGTTGCGGATGAAACACGCGGGAAAGGAGCAATCACTCTTGCAATCTCTCCCAAGATGAAGTCGTTGGGCGTAAAAAATCGTTGTCGTTTATTTGAAATCCCACAAAATATGGACTACATAATCGCGATGCCGCGAATGAGTTTATACATAAAATATTGTGCCGATATTTTTGAGATTTATCTTGATTATTTCTCACAAGACGACATCCATCAATACTCTATTGACGAGGCGTTTATTGACGTTACGGACTATTTGCCGATTTATCATCTTTCAGCAAAAGATCTTGCGAAGAAACTAATCAATGAAATAGCCGTCAGAACTCATATTCCGGCAACTTGCGGAATAGGCTCAAATCTTTATCTCGCGAAAATCGCTCTTGATATTACGGCTAAGCATTGCAAAGACCATATTGGAGAATTAACAGAAGAAACATTCAAAGAAACGCTATGGCATCATAGACCGATAACCGATTTTTGGAATATTGCAAACGGCATTGCGACAAGGCTTGCAAGATACGGCATTTATGATATGAAAGGCATTGCCGATGCGCCAGAAGATTTAATGTATCGGCTCTTTGGTAAGAACGCAAAAATTATAATAGATCACGCAAACGGTAAAGAGTCTTGCACGATAACGGACATTAAGAGTTATAAAAGCAAATCTAAATCTATTTCTAACTCTCAAATTCTTTTCAGTGACTATGATTACGATAAAGCCCTGCTCGTCTTGCAGGAAATGGCGTTGAACGGATGCCAAAGATTACTTCGAGAACATTTAATTGCAAGCCACGTCGGTATAATGATCGGATATTCAAAAGATGTTATACCTGCTACCGGCGGGACAATTAAAATGGCGAATGCAACTAATCTATATTCACACATCAAGGAATATGTAAACAGGCTTTATGAAGAAAATACTGTCAACGGATACCTGATAAGGCGTTTAGGAATAAGTTTCAGTGGACTTGCCGACGAGTCTGCCGAAGGATATGACCTTTTTACAGACTTTGAAGCAATAGAGAGAGAACGCAGGCTTGAAAATACCGTTCTTGCCATAAAAGACAAGTTTGGTAAAAATGCAATGTTACGCGGATTCGATTTAGTGGACGGCGCAACACAAATTACGAGAAATAAACTAATCGGAGGACATAATGGCGGCGAAGAAATTTGATGACGTAAATAGAGCGGCACAGTTTCTTCCATTCGATGCTTTGAAAGGTCTGTCGGAAGAAATTCAAAGCCGTATAGAAAAGCGTTCTCGCATTGAACGCAAAGAACTTTCCGAAGAACGACAAGAAGAGATTTCTTCCGTTCTATGTAAAATTAACAAAGGAACGACCGTTAAAGTTGAATTTTATTCGTGCGGTCATTACTACGAAGAAGAAGGTCTTGTCCTGTGCATCAATTTCCCTTATCATTATTTGATAATAGGACAAGAGAAAATCTTCTTTGACGATATTTACGAAATCTGCATAGTGGCAAAGTAAGAGAGCCCCGTCTTATTCGTTACTATTCATATTTAGGCACAAAAGATAATCTTCCTGCGATATGGGATTACCCAACCCTATCAATGCAGTGGGTTAAATACAACTCTTTGTGTGTCATGGGGAAAGGAGGTTGAATTTTGGAGACGAGTTCTAACCCTGTTCCTTTCGTATGTCCTTGTTGTCATAAAAAGACTACGGGCTATCAACGAAAAGACGGCGCAATCCTTGTTGTTTGTCATCGCTGTAAAGCGAAGATATTCAGTAAACAGCATAACAAAGAAATCCTGATTAAAATCAAGATGGACTAACTTAATATTGTAGCGTGCATAAAGCAAATCCCGGTCGTTCTGGAATAGCGAAAGTAGGTAAATCCGGCTTAAATACTTTATGTGTAAGTGTTCGTAACTTACCTATCAGGTAAAATACAAGGCTTAAAAGTGTCTTGGCGAACAGCGAATCTCAGCTTAGAGGTTCCTGTTTGTCAAGGCACTTTTTTTATTTCAAAAAAATCCCAAAAAATATCAAAAACTTTTTTAATTGGGACAAAAGGTGTCCCAGTTGACTGCGAAAATAAGGCCATCGAAGGCAAAGGAGGTGAGAAAATTGAGAGCAACAGAACGTCGCCAAGCGCTTTTAGAGATTATTTGCGAACGTCGTCACGAAAAGATGGACAATCTCGCATTTGAACTCGGCGTAAGCAGAAAAACAATTATGCGTGACGTTCTTGAACTCTCGATTTCTTACCCGATATACACCGCTGCGGGCCGGCACGATAGCGGAGTTTTTGTCGAAGATGATTACTATCTTGGAAAGCAGTATCTGTCAGACGAACAGCAGGAGTTATTGGTAACGATGCTCGGAAATTGCGACGAAAACCAAAAGAAAACAATGCTCGCAATCATCAAGAAGTTCGGCAGAAAAAACAAAAAATAGGAGGTGTTAAAAATGCTTACCACGGTTCAGGTCCGAAACGACTTAAAAGAAATTCGTTACTACTACTCAATGAAAGAACTGTTCGACAGAAGTTCCAAAACTGTCAAGCCGCTTGCAATCGTTCAGAAAGTCGAACGATACAATACGGCAATGCAAAACGCTCCTGCAAGGCTCTATATCCTTTATGTGTCACTGTATATTGACAACAATACGCAAGCGGTTCTTGCCGAAGAATGGCAACTCACCACCGACTATATGAAGGAACTCAACAACAAATTGATTTATTTCTTGCAGTCGGCGTTGAAATAATAAAAATCACTGTGCTATCAGGTTACGGGCAAAGGAGTAAAAAATATGTCAAAACACTCTGTTGTAAAACCCGTTTGCGATATTGATTTTCTTCAAAACGCAGACAACGTTTATCGCACCCCGGACTATATCGTCAAGCAGAAAATTTCTCTTTGCACAAACAATCGCGGAGACGTTCATTCTGTAAGCGACGATACCTATTATTTCAGGACTTCCGAGCGCGACATCGACTATGAGTTCGTGTTTCAATCAAGAAACAATCTTGACGGTAAACGTATCAAAACACGCACATATTTAAGGACTTATATTGATTAAAAATCACATAAATGTGCGTTTAATCAACCTATAACGGCACTTTAACTGTCGTTTCGGTTACATTCAATCGTCCATTAAGAGAATTCGCGTTCTCTATGGAAATATAAAAGCAAGTCTATTTTCGGCAAAGAAAACCGACTGTTTTATGCGGACATTCGAAAGATAAAGGTGGCCACCTTCCAAAGTAAAAGTCGCACGAAACGGAATGTTTCAACAAAGAGAAAACGGCTTGCAAACCTACAACTTAATATCAAATTTTTTCGCTTGGCTAACGGCAACACGGGCAACAAAAAATCAAAATTCTATGCTGAACTAACGGCTACACGGGTAAAGGAGTAAAACACATTATGGCAAACAAAAATAACAACGAACGCAGATGGAGCGTGCCTTCCAAAAGAGCGAAGGGTTACGCATCCGAACGCAAAAACAAAGTTCACGAACACGGACCGAAAGTAGGTAAGGAACTGACCGATTACGAAGCAGGTCTTCGCTCCGGTTATCTTCAGGCACAGTCCGATCACGCCGGCTTGTTCAAATACAAGAAGGCACTCGGCGAAGGCAAATCCAAAGCCGAAGCAAAGAAAATCTCCCGCACTATCGGGAAGAAAAATTAAGGAGGTGAAAGGTAATGGCTAACAACATTATGGTTGAAAGAGAAACTTTTGAAAGTCACGGTAAGGAATACTACTCCTACTTCATTAAAGGTGTAGTTCGCGGCAAGGAAATCAAAATTCAGGTCGCACCGCCCAACAAGGACACCGACAAAAACGGCTACAACGTTCTTGATGTGGTTTTCGGTGACGCTATGGAAGCGGAACTCGTCGTCGTTCCTTACGAAATGAAAGACGATCACGGCAAGGTAGTGAAAGGCAATACTTACGCCGTTCGTTCTTACGACGAAGACGGGACTGTTTACGAATGCCCGATTAAGCCTGCGAGAACGTCGGACAAGAGTTTCATGAATATGCTTTTAAGATAAGCATTCCCCTTGTAGAAAACTACGGTTTGCTTAGGTAAGCCGTAGTTTTTTACACTCAAAAATCTAAATTTCGGAGGTAAAAAACATTATGTATCAAGAATTCAATCAACACAAAAAGTCCGACGCGGTTAAGTGGATAATCGCCTTTACGCTCATTATCGTGCTTATGGCAGGCGTTGTTGCGGCACTCATTCTGTCGCTTGATAAACCCACTCCCATCAAACCGCAAGAGAACGGAACGCAACAGGAATCGCCCGACGAATCCAACGCCGCGGTAGTTCTCACTCTCGGACAACCCAGACTTATGAGCGTGAAATCGCCTGTTCTCGCTGCGGATAACACACAGCAATACGTATCTCAAACGGTTACGGCAACCATTACGCCGTCTACCGTCGTGGATAAATACGTTACTTGGTCTGTTGCTTGGGCAAACGACGCTCCGCTCAAAGACAAGAACATTTCGGACTATATCAAGGTGACGGACGATTCGCAAGGCAATCTTACGGCAACGGTCAACTGCTACAAGTCTTTCAAAGGTAGCAAGGCAATTCTTACCTGCACCACAAGACAAGGCGGTAAAACCGGAACTGTCAATATCGTTTACGAAGGAGTTCCGTCGAGTATGGTTATCAATGCTCCGTCGGGCGTTACGAAATACAATCTCGGCAAAGATTCCGTGGATTTGCTTTATGTCGGTAAGACTTACTCTCTTAATCTCGCAATGGATAACATTTTTCATAGCGTAGGTAGTAACTTCAATGACTTTACCGTAACCGTTACGGGAGTGGGATCTGTTACTTGCGGCTCTTATTCTCAATCAGGTAGGGGCGCAGGTTGGAGTTCTCACAGTAACATTGTAGATTTCAATAAAATTGCAAAAGAGTTCGTAACTTGTTCGACTTCCGGCAATACGCTTTCGATTAACGTAACAAGGTCACTTTACGATTATTACGAATCCAAGGAAACAAAAATAGTCGAAGGCAACGGCGAAACGACTACTTACACGAATAAGTTGTATTCAATCAACACCGATTCCGACGGAAATAAACCGTATTTCCTTGTTACGGTCAAGCACAAAACGCTCGGATTTTCCGCGCAATACAAGTTCTTTATCGGCGAAGAAGTAAGCAAAGTCTCGCCGAGTAAAGCAACCATCACGTTTTAACAGGAGGTAAAAAATGTATAACGAAAAAAGCAATAAAATCAGATGGATAGCCGTGTTTACGGCAATTGTTCTTATCCTTGCGGGCGTAATCACTTCGCTTACAATAGCAATTCAGAACAAGCCCGTCGAGGCAAAGGCAAACGATACCGTTTCGGACGTAATCGAACAGCCTTCCGAAATTCCTTCGGACAACGAAAACCCCGGTCTTGTTTCGCTCAGAATGAGTCCGAGTTATGCGGTAGCGGCGGCAAACGGTCAGCAAACCGTGTCTAAAACAATCACCGCAACCGTTATGCCCGTGGATGCGCCCGACAAATCGGTTGACTGGTCTATCAAATGGTGCACGCCTATCGAGGGCAAGGACATAAGCGAATATCTTACGCTTACGCCCGAAAGCGACGGCGCACTTACCGCAACTATAACCGCTCTTAAAGGGTTTGAAGGCGGCAGCGCATACGTTACCGCAACAACCAGAGTCGGCGGTTTCACGGCAACCTGCCTGATTATGTATGACGGCAAGCCCGAATCTCTCTCCTTTATCCATAACGGCAAGGAAATCACCAACACCGGCACTGTCAACCTTACGGCAGGCACGACGAACGAAATCACGCTCAACCTTAAAAACACGCTCGGAGCGGTCGGTTCTAAATACGGCGACTTTGAAATCGTAAAGGTTAAAGGTCAAGGTAGATTTACGATGAAGAAAGAATATATCGTCAACGGCAGCGTTAGGTCTACCGAAGAAATCGTATTCAACCTCGAAGAAGGCGTTTACAAGTATAAAGACGAAGTTCTCGGCACAGACCTTACTCTTACCATTACGCCCGAAGACTTCTTCACGGCGTCTATTTCCGGCAACAAGTTGACAGTAAAAGCCAACCGTTCCGAATCGTCTTACAGCAACGGATATCCCCGAACCGGCTATCGTTTCACTTACAAAGGAACGTATACCGATCCTCGTGCCGGCGGCAACCCGGATAATTGTATCTGGTATGTTCTCGTAAGAGATAAAGTCAGCGGCGAAGAATCCCTTCTTCATATCGACATTCAGTCCACCGTTACGAGCATTTCGCTGTCGGACACCGTGTATTTGTTTTAACCCGAAAATAACAATCAAGGAGGCTATCAATGACAAAATCTAAAATAGGACAAGTTGTTTCATATATTGCCATACTGCTTGTTATCGTAGCCGCCATCGGCGTTTTCGCCTACTTCACAAACGGGTTCACGACTGACTTTAAGACTTTCTACGTTTCGGTAAACGGCAAAGACGTTATGACAACTCAAAACGGTTACGTCGTTACGCCGAGCGAGCCTTTGAAAGTGGACGTGAAATACACTTTTGCGTTCAACAAAAACGAAACGAAAGGTTATTCCGTAAAAATCGTTCCGAACAAGACGGACGAAGATTTCGACTTCTCCGTTGACGGCGAAACGCATTTCTTCGGTGACGAAAAAGATCTTACAAACGGTTTTGTAATCGACAAGCAGGAAAAATCTTTCACAATCGTTCCCAAAGGCGGAACACCGCTCGAAATACTCAAAGCGGTTTATCCCGAAAGTGAAATTACTTGCGAAAGCAAAGGTTACAACGATATGTTCACGGTAATCGTTACCTCGTATAACGGCGAATCGAGCGTAAAACTCAATTTCGCGCTTGAACGCAGTATTACGGGTATCACGTTCGACAAGGAGGTGATCGAGTTTTGACGCAAGCGACAAAAACGAGATTAGTATCAATTTTTCTCGCTTTTGTCTTGGGAATATGTGCCGTCATTACCACGGCGGCACAAACGCCCCTTGTGGCAAGAGCGGAAAGCATAACTTATTCGGGAGTAATGGAAGATTTGAAAAAGGATACGTCGTTTAATTCGGGCAATTACCCGACCAAGGCCGACGATTATTCATTGCAAATCATTCAACTTGCCGAAAGCGTAAATAAGGAACTTTTCGTTTACGTCTACCAGCCGAGCGGAAAAGCAAAAAACTTCAAAGCGTCGTCTATCAACATTTCGACCACTATAAACGATTCGATTTCGTATCTGAATTACAAACTCGAATTGCTCAATTCAAACGGCGTGTTTTACAAATACAAAGTTTCGGGGCTTACGGTGAAAGACGAAAGCGTGAGATATTACGCCATAAGTTCAATTTACCGCCCGTTCGATGAAAGCATAGATAAACAAGCAAGCGGCGGAAATACCGTTACCGAAGTCAATTACGCGGTCAATAAGCAATATGCTTTCGGTTCAATAAATGGTAAACCGTATGTCAATTGCGTGGACATCGAAACAATCGTCGTTACGGATAAATTTGTAGGGTTTGTAAGGTATAAAGACGGTTTCAAACTATACGTCGGAGCGTGCGACAGCCATTTCGTGGCGTTCAACACGGATAGGCCCATAGATAAACTTCTCGAAGCGGATGTGTATTATACAACGCAAAGTTACGATTGGTCTTCCGTTCCCTTTGTCGGGGTAAAAGAAACGTTCGGGGATAAAGCGGACAAATACGCCTATCTCAAATACACTGACAAAGTTGAGCATACAGGCGGCGGTTTATTTGCGGGAACGTATAAGTGGGACAGGATTCAGACGATCGACGACTTCATTAAGGGCGAAAACCGCGAGAATATCTACCACGGCGCAGTCCTTGACGTAAAGACTTCATCGAAACTGACGGACGAAGCCTTGACCGAACTTAAAGGCAAGAAATGGGTGCTACGTTTTGCAGAAACGAGTTACTCGTTGAGCAGCCATTCTACAACCGGTTCTACGTTTGAAAGTTATACGCTCGTGGGCGACGTTACTATACTTCGATTGAAGTTTGAAACAGACGGAATTACCTACAACTTGGGCGTTATAGACAACAAACAAACGGGCGGAAAAGAACCGTCGAACGAAACGGACATCGACATAAGTCTGAACAAGCGCGGAAAGATGATTTTATATTTGCTTATGCTCATACTTTTAATCATCCTTCTCGCCCCGATTTTGCCGTATGTTCTGCAAGCAATCGTATGGATAATTTCGCTGCCGTTCAAAGGTATTTCGGCGGCTGTAAAATCCACGAAACGACGGCGCGCAGAGAAGCGTGTCAGAAAAGAATTTGCCGACCGGTGGAATACAAACGGTAAGTAAAATCTAACAAAAAGACGCCGGCGGATCGTATGGTTCGTCGGTGTTAATTTTATCTATAAAAAACAGGAGAATTTCAATATGAAAACACTAAAAAGAATCATAGCGGTTTTACTGCTATTCATAACCATTCTGGCGGTCAGTTATATCGTTTATACGACAAAGCAAATACCGCCCGAAAATACGATTTCGGAGGTGCTGTATGAAGTGGCAAAAACGACTTAATATTGCGCTCACGGTAGCACTTACGATAGCATTTATTTTACTCGGAGTGTTCGTGTTCAGAGTTGCCTATTGTCGCACAATCGAGGCTTTAATCGACTTATACGGCAGTTTTAAGTATTATTTCTGCGTATTATTCGACTTTCCTGTCGATGGTATTCCGTCCGTTGCGGAGCGTTCAAAGGTGCTGAATTGGGACGTGATTTTGCCTGCGGACTTTGAAACGTTCAAGGCAAATTGCATATCCTTTTTCAGACTGTTTACAAGCAAAGAAAACTTCCTTTCGTGGCTTGGCGAAACGGGGCAAAAGACAGGGAAAATATCCAAGATAATCATCATCGTTCTGCCGTGTATTTTAGCGTTGTGGATAGCACTTAAAACTCTCTATAAAAAGCACAACACAAAGCATAATATAGACACACTTCCACTACGCGTTTACAAGACGTTTACAAGGTATACGACCGAGCCGTTGAAACGATTTATCCGACAGTATGCGGCGTTTGTAAAAGAGCATAATTTTATATGGATTATCTGGCTGGTAATTTGGGTTTTCAACCTGAATTTCGCAACGATAATTATAGAGTTTTTCGCTTACTATTTTTACTTCGCCGTATCCTTTGATTTCGGCTCAATTTACACGCAGATCGTCAAGCTGATCATAGACTTGCAGGTCGTAATAAAATATGTCCCCTTTTGGTTAATTCTCATTTTTATTTGGCTTTTATTCGAGCGGTGGAGAAGAAATCTCGCGCTTGCAAAACTACGCCGAATGGAGAACTCGAACCGTGGGTTTATAAACGATCTTCCTATTGTATCGATGACGTGCGGAAGTATGGGTAAAAAGAAGACCACTATCATTACGGATATGACCTTATCGCAGGAAATAATGTTCCGAAACGTCGCTTACGGAAAGTTGCAGGAAACGGATATGAAGTTCCCTAATTTTGGGTGGATAGCCTTTGAAATGGAACTTCGTAAATGTATGGAACACGGCACGGTGTATAACCTCGCGACTGTAAAAGAGTGGGTAAAACTCAAACGCAGTCGATACGAAAAACACCACGGTGACAGTTTGCAACTTTACGGCTACGACAGCAAGCGATACGGGCTTTACTACCGAGACGGACTGAAAACGAGTTACATTTTCGACGTGCTTTCGACCTATGCTCAACTGTATTTCGTTTACGTAATTCAAAGCAGTCTGATTGTTGCGAATTATTCGATTCGTGAAGATAATCGACTTATAGACGGCGGAAACTTTCCTGTTTGGAATACGGATTTCTTCTTGAAGACTCCCCGACCGTCAAGGCACGCCCATATTCTCGACTTCGACATTTTAAGGCTCGGCAAAAAAGTTTTGGAGAATAACCCAAACGCCGGAAGTTTTGAGTTTGGAGTGGTGGCAATTACCGAAGTAGGTAAAGAGCGCGGTAACAATCTCGAGCTGAAAGAAGTGAAGAAAGGCACGGAAGAAACCAACCAGAAAAACGACTTGTTTAACTCTTGGCTGAAAATGAGCAGGCACTCGGCAACGATAGACAACTACCCGTTTATAAAGGTTTTCACGGATGAGCAACGACCTTCTTCGTGGGGTGCGGACGCAAGAGAACTTTGCGATATAGTTCATATTGTATCGTCGGGGAATACTCGTCTTGCCTTGCCGTTTTTCACCATTGAAGAAATGCTCAATGAGTGGCTGTTTAATTGGTTTATCAACCTATACGCCGACTTTCGTTTTAATCGAGGCGACAACACGCTGCTTATTTACTTATTGAAAAAAGTGACTGCTTTTTTCTACAAACGCACCGTGATTGCTTACAACAACTACGGTTACAGCATATCGAATATCGAGAAAGAACGCGGGACGATGGACGGCAAAACGGAAAAGAAAAAGTATTACCTTATGCACAAGAAGATTTACAGTCAAAGGTTTTCTACCGACTGTTTCTCGGACTACTTCAACGATATAGCGAAAAACACAAAAATAGGACTGAACGACTATATGGAATATCAAACCGAAAAAGCAACCGTAACGGAACTGAAAATGCAGAACAGTTATTTTATTAACGCATTGTATAAGAATGCCGACACCGAATAGAGTTCTGTGAAAACGTAATTAAAATGGCGTCGGCATCTCTTTTACAAAAAGGAGGTCAAAATGCCATACGGCGAAACCAAGGTTTACTTTGACGGATCGCATTACATAGCAATCCCTCACACTACCAGACCGACAAAACGGCGTCCAAAACCGTTAGAAGAAAAGATTGTCGTCGTAGATAAGGTTGAAGAAGAAAACGGCGAGAAGCCCTTTCCCGAGCCGTCTGAAACGAAAGTTGAGTCAACTCAACAGCCCGCGGAAGAAACAAGGGAAGAAAGGACGACAGAGCCGACTTCTTCTCAACCGACGACGCGTGAAATGACGAGAAAAGAACTCTTTGAAGAACTATACGAAAAGTCCAAGGAAATGCGAAAAGGCGAACGTAAAAGGTTTATTGTAAACGGTATGATCGAACACTTTCCCAACAAGGAAAGAACCGAGGAATACGTTACGAAAAACCTTGAGCGAAAACTACGGAATCTGATATGCAGGCGCATACGATTATGGCGAAAAATCCACTTGCAAAAGTTCAACTATTTTTGCACTTTCACCTATGATAGCAAGAAGCATACCGAAGAATCTTTCCGCAAGTCTTTGAAAAGTTGTCTTAGTCATTTTTGCTCTCGCAAAGGCTGGAAATACATAGGCGTTTGGGAGCGTTCGCCGGAGAAGAAAAGGCTGCACTTTCACGGCGTTTTTTTCATACCGGAAGGCACTATTCCCGCAAACGTTCCAATTAACGATTACAACCTAAGAACGCAAAGACGGCAGATAACGTATCAAAATCCATACTTTAACTCCCGTTTCGGTCGTTCTGACTTTGAAGAAATAAACACAGAGTCGGATTTGTCCGAAATGATGAGATACATTATGAAGTATATGGAAAAGACGGGCGAAAGGCTTGTCTACTCCAAAGGACTACCGCAGTTTTTTATCTCGGATATTATGGACGAAGATATTGCCGGACCTATCGGAATAGAAGATAAAAAGTTGTTGCTTTTCGACGACTTTACCTGTTGGGACGAAGGTTGCTATATGGGCAAAGTTTCGCCCGAAGTAATAGCACAAATGCGCAAAGTAAACTAATGAAAATAAACGTAATACAAGGCTTAAAAATAAATGTCACGCACGACGGTTAAAGGCGAAGGACAGCAAGCGGTTTAGCGGCTGCCTCGCCTTCCGTTCGTGCCTTTATTTTCCGAGTATAGTTTAGTGAGTTTAGTTCGTGTGGCGTGTGCTTGTCTGGCGGAGCGAAGCGACGCCACTTGTTCAAGACAAGCACACGCCACACAGCCATTAGGGGGTTAAAGAATGGTTTTAGGTGGGGTTAAAAGGGTGTGGAAAATTTATAAATTATGACACACTATTGGCATATTTACTATGTTAAACTGTAATCACGCGGTAGTATTGACATTTGAAGCAATACGGCAATAAAATTGGAAATAACGCATAAATAGTGGCGTTAAAGCATATTACGGATTGATTTTTTTGCTTTTTTATGCTATACTATTAAGTAGTAGTTATATTTATAGGAGCGTGCTTTCGTGATTACCGGTGAAATTAAGAACAAACTTGACAGACTTTGGGATGCAATGTGGTCGAATCAGATGACCAACCCATGGATTGATATTCAGCAAGTTACATATTTAATTTTCATAAAAATGCTTGACGACAATCAAATCAGAGTTGAGCGCAAAGTCAACGATATGATTGCAAACGGAATCAAAGCATCTGTTGACGACTTCAACCCGACTTTCAAATCGGGCAATTTTGTTGATGCAGACAATAAAATCGACGTTCCGTATAAGGATCTTCGCTGGTCTGTTTTTAAGGAGTTCGAGCCTAAAAGAATGTTCGATAACCTTAAAAACAACGTTTTCCCGTTCATAAAAACACTTCACGGCAGCAAGGAAACGGCATTTGCAAACTTTATGAAAGACGCACAATTTGCCGTATCAAACCCTTATATTCTTGATAAAATGGTCGCAAGCCTGAGCGATGAATCCCTTGGACTCAACGATAAGGATATGATGGGTGATTGTTACGAATATCTGTTGTCGAAAATGGCTACGAGCGGTGATAACGGTCAATTTCGTACTCCGCGCCATATCATCGATATGATGGTTGAGTTGGCAAAGCCAACCCTTGCCGATACGATTATAGATCCGGCGATGGGAACAGCGGGATTTTTGACGGAAAGCGCAAAATATGTGCAATCGCATTATGCTCGTGAAATGATGAACAAGGACAATAACCGCCATTTCAACAATAGTATGTTCACAGGTTACGATACGGATACGGATATGCTCCGAATCGGCTGTATGAATATGACCTTGCACGGTGTAGAAAATCCGACGATTAAGTATAACAACTCTCTTTCGGAAGAATACACAGATCACGACAAATATTCGCTTATTCTTGCAAATCCCCCGTTTTCGGGCAGTCTTGATCCGTCCACCGTTTCCAAATCACTCAATCAAATCAGCGGCGGAACAAAATCGACAGAACTTCTTTTCTTGTCTTTGTTCTTAAGGCTTTTGAAAGCAGGCGGAAGATGCGTTTCCATTATCCCCGTAGGCGTCCTGAACAACACGAATGAAAAAGCGTATACGCGTCTTCGCACGCAACTCGTAGAAGAACAAAAACTCGAGGCAATTATTTATATGCCCAACGGTGTATTCCAACCTTATTCGGGTGTTCAGACCGGTATTCTTGTGTTTACCAAGACAAATTCCGGCGGCACGGATAAAGTATGGCTTTACAATATGGAGGCAGACGGCTACTCTCTCGACCAAAAGCGAGATAAAGTAGATGCCGATGACATTCCCGACATTGTTGCACGTTGGAATAATCTTGAAGCGGAAAACGAAAGAACCCCCTATGACAAATCTTTCTTCATTACAAAGCAAGAAATCGTTGATAACGGTTATGTTTTCAGTTTCAACAAGTATCACAAAAAGGAAATCGTAAAGAAAGAATACCGCCCGACAAGTGAAATAATCAAGTCCATTCAAGATTTAGAAGAACAATTCAAGGCTGTTATGGACGAAATCTGCAGTTCGATAAAGTGACGAAATGAAAAGATTTTCTCTTTACGGTGTGATAAGTGTAATAAGTATAATTGTCAGACAGTTCTTTTTGCCTAATCCGTTTGATTGTTTCGGTGATAAAGCGGTTTTGATAAACTGGATTGCCGAGCCGATTTTGCAAGTAATCGCTTATGCTCTTGTCGGATTAGTATATTGCAGAGGATCATTCCCTGCATTGGGTAGTATTCTGTATCTTATCACCTATGCTGCATTGATTGGCATTTTGTGGCTGATGGGAATATTTACATTTGCTTGGTGGTGGGTTGCAATTATTATAGTAGCATTAAGTGCAATTATCTTTGGCATAAATTTAATTGCAAGCAAACACGACGGATATTTTGATTAAAGGGAAATATGGGTGCTATGATGAATTATGTTAAATTAGCAGATTGCTGTGAAAAAATAACAGACTATGTTGCATCTGGCAGTTTTGCCTCATTAAAAGCAAATGTGTTAATTACGAATCAACCGAATTATGCGATTATGGTAAAAACAGCGGATTTTTCTAATGGTTTTACGAAAGGCTTAACTTATACAGATAAACACGGATATGAATTTTTATCTAATTCAAATCTTTTTGGCGGAGAGTTAATTTTAAGCAATATTGGCTCAATAGGTAAAGTATTTATTGTGCCTAATTTGCATTGTCCAATGACTTTAGCGTCAAATAGTATAATGGTTAAACCCAATAAAGATCTTTCGGTGAAATATCTGTATTATTTGTTTTCATCAAAATATGGGTATAACACACTTTTAAGCATTTCGTCGGGAACATCCATGAAGAAGTTTAACAAAACAATGCTAAAGGAAGTTCTCATACAATTGAGGACATCTGAAGAACAACATAAGACAGTTCATGAATTGGATGATATAAATCTCGCTATTGAGAATAAAAAACAAATATTTTCTTCTCTCGACGAGTTGGTAAAATCACGATTTATCGAGATGTTCGAGAATAAGGATTTTGGAGAATGTTTGTTCGAAGATATCTGCGATTGTTTAAGAAATGGCGCAAATATCAAACAAAGTAAGACTGCCTCTGGATATCCGATAACAAGGATTGAAACACTATCAAACGATAAATTTAATCTTGATAGAATGGGATATGCAGACATATTTGATCTTGAAAAATACAGAAAATATCTTTTACAAACTGACGATATTTTGATATCGCATATCAATAGCACTGCATATCTTGGACGTGCCGTAAGATACAAAGGAGAATCGAACACCCCTATTATACATGGCATGAATCTGCTGTGTGCAAGAATAAAGCCTATGTATAATGCGACATATATTGAACATTATTTGAAAAGCGTTCGAGCAAAAGACTATATTAGGTCAATAACAAAGCAAGCGGTAAATCAGGCTAGCATAAGCACAACAGAGTTAAAACTTATGCCTATTTCCGTTCCGCCGATTGAGTTGCAAAATGAGTTCGCAGAGTTCGTAAAACTAATCGATAAATCGAAATTTATCGTGCAGCAGCAGATAAAAGACCTGCAAGAACTGTTAGACTCAAAAATGGATGAGTATTTCAGATAAAAAAGGAGGGTAAAAATGAATTTTGACTTGTTGAAAGACAGATTTTTGTTTAAGCAACTGTATTCTTTCTGCAAAGATGCAGAAGAATTTGTCATTTCACGCCCTGAACTGTCTGCAATTTCTCAAAGAAAAGCCTTGGAAAGCGCCGTTAAGTATTTCTATATGTCGAAATACGGCACATATTCCGAAACGGCAACGTTATTTTCTCTTATTCAGGACGAGCAATTTGCGTCGTATATGGATTCCACCATATTGTCGGGCATTCACCTTATAAGGCAGGTCGGAAACAACGCCGCGCATGGTGAAACTGTAACGAAGAATGAGGCAATGAACAGTTTGGAAGCACTATATTATTTCTGCGCCGAACTGCTGAAAATCTTCGGTATTATCAAAAGTTACGATAAATTCGACAGAACTATTTACACGAAGAAAACAGAACCCGTTACAGAAACAGTCGAAACCATTGAGGAAAAGCCCGTAGAAGTCACCAAAGAAGCCGTAGAAGGCTTAAAAGGCAAGATAAACGGGGCAACTACTTTCCGCTCTGCAACGGACTTTACAGAGGCAGAAACGCGCCGTGTATACATAGATAATGCCCTGAAAGAAGCCGGTTGGAAAGTTCACGATATAAAAGGTGCTGTATTACCTAATAAGGCTTGTATCGAGATTAAACTTGACGGAATGCCCAACAATGAAGGCGTAGGTTTTGCCGATTATATTCTTTTTGACGACGATAATAAACCTTTGGCCGTTGTAGAAGCAAAAAAGACGTCTGTCGATCCCGTAAAGGGAAGTCAGCAAGCCAAGTTGTATGCGGATTGTATCGAACAAAAGTGGGGAGTCCGCCCTGTTATCTTTTATACTAACGGCTATGAAGTTTGGATGATTGACGGTTCGGGTTATCCTTCTCGCCGAGTGTTTGGTTATTACACAAAAGACGAACTTCACTCCCTTATCGTTCGTCGCGGATTGAAACAAATAACCGATACAAGAATAGATCCGAGTATTTCAGACAGACCTTTTATTCAGGAAGCCGCTACCGCTGTTTGCGATACGTTTAATAAAAAACAGCGCAAAGCCCTTATCGTAATGGCTACAGGAACGGGTAAAACACGTTGCGCTATTTCTATCGTTGACGTTTTGCAACGGGCAAACTGGGCAAAACATATTCTTTTCCTCGCAGACAGAACCGAACTTGTCAATCAGGCTAAAAACGCTTTCAAAAAGCACCTTCCGAATTCCTCTATTTGCGCAATTTCAGAAACTAAGGGCGAAGATAGAGATTTCAATGCGAGAGTAATTCTGTCTACTTATCCAACTATGCTCAACCTTATAGATTGTGAGGAAAGGGCTTTCGGTGTTGGAAAGTTTGATTTGATTATTCTTGACGAGTGTCATCGTTCTGTTTACAACAAATATCAGGCTATAATACGATATTTCGATAGTTTGTTGCTTGGTTTAACGGCTACGCCGCGTGAAAAAGTCGATGATTCTACCTATGAATTGTTTAACGTTCCAAAGGGTGAACCGACATTTAACTACGGTTATGAAAAGGCAGTTTCGGAAGGTTTTCTTGTGGATTATGCCAATTTTGACAGTACTCCGCAATTATTGAAATTCGGGTTGAAATATGATGACCTTTCCGAAAACGAGAAGGAAGCCTACGAAGAAGCATTTGCAGACGAAGAAGGTAATTTCCCTAAAGAAATAGACAAAAAAATGTTTTATAAGCGTATAATGAACACCGGTACGATTGATACCATTCTTCAAACGCTTATGGACGAAGGATTAAAGATTGACGGAGGCGAAAAACTCGGCAAAAGCATCATTTTCGCATATAATCACAATCACGCAAAGGCTATTGTAGAAAGATTTAATGCTCTTTATCCCGAAAAAGGCAGCGAGTATTGTAAACTTGTCGATTATAGCGTGAATTACGTTTCAACCATAATCAACGATTTCAAAAACCCTGCTAAAACCCCTGTTATCGCTGTATCCGTCGATATGCTCGATACGGGCGTTGACGTGCCCGAAGTGTTAAACCTTGTATTCTTCAAAAAGGTGTTCTCGCTTATCAAATTCTGGCAAATGATAGGTCGCGGAACGCGTGTTTGTAAAGAATTATATCCGTTTTCGCCTTCTCGTGAGTTCTTTGAGAACCCGGAATACACCGACGATACAAAACAAACCTATGCGGATAAACAGGGTTTTTATATCTTTGACTGCTGCGAAAACTTTGCTTATTTCAAAGAGCATCCGAAGGGCAAAGACGGAAAAACATCTTTGACTCTCACGCAAAAGATTTTCTCGTTGAAGTTGGATTTGGTATACGAATTACAACGTCTTAACCATCAGGAAAACCCTGAACACAAGGCTTTTTACGACAAATGGAAAGCCGAAGTGATGAATCGCATAAAGAATTTCAATCGAAATCTTATCAACGTGCGGCACAACTTGCAATATGTAGATAAATATTCGGTTGATTCCGTTTGGGACTATATCGGCGTTTTGGACTTGAAAGAGTTGAAAAAACAAATCGTTCCGCTTGCCGAGTCAAAAGACGATTTTGAAGCGGCAAAATCCTTCGATTTGTGGCTATTCAATATGGAACTTGCCGAACTTGAAGGTGAAAAGGATTATTCGCAAGCGGTTCAGGTCGTAACAACTATCTGTTCAATCCTGCTCGATATGACGACAATCCCGGAAATTGCACAGAAAAAAGACTTCTTGAAAACCGTTATTCAAAATGAGTTTTGGGAAAATGTTACGATTACTCGCCTTGAAGATTTGCGAAATCAGGTTCGCGATTTAATAAGATTTTTGTCGAGAGAAATCGTTGATCCTATCAGAACGAATTTTGAGGATAAGATACAACTAAAACGCGGTGAACACCTTACACCACAGTTCAAAAATTACAAACAGCGCGTTATAGATTATCTTGCCGACAACGTGGAATCGCCCGTTATACACAAAATCCGCAACGTGATCCCTTTAACAAGCGAAGATTTGAAAGAGTTGCAACGCATTTTGTGGGAAGAACTCGGTAGCAAAGACGATTACGACCACATTGCAGACGGCGAATCAGTCGGCGTATTCGTCAGAAAGATTGTAGGGCTTGACCGAGATGCAATCAGCAAATTGTTTGCGGAATATCTTGCTAAATATAATTTCAATCAAATGCAGGAAGAATTTTTGCATCAGATTGTAACTTTTGTGCTTGAAAACGGTGATATTGAACCTAAAAATCTTATCAATGACGAGCCGTTTAAGTATCTTGAATATACCGAAATATTCAACGGAAATCCCGAGGCGGTTTATTCGCTTATCAAAATGTTGCACACGGCTGTAAATGTTGCTGTTGCTGCATAATTGCATTATTTGTCTGTAAATTATAAAATTACCTTCTGAATTACAGGAGGTAATTTTTTTATGAACGCAACATTTATTAACGAAGTATTGAAGCAACTTGAAGGCAAGTTTGACGAAAAACAGTTAAAAACTATTGAACGCACCCTTTATAGATGCCTGAAAAATAAAGAAATCAGAGAAAAAAAGGTTGTTTTACCCAAAGATAACAACGAAGCATTGGACTTTTTTATTGCCGCAAAGAAAATTGAGGGATGTTCCATAAAATCACTGAATTACTATTATACAACTTTGGTTAAAATGCTTGATAAAGTAAATGTTATATACTTTTCGATTACAACGGAAGATATAAGAACATATTTGTCCGATTACCAAGAAAATAGCGGCGTTTCAAAGGCTACGATTGATAATATGAGAAGGATTATATCGTCGTTTTTCTCATGGCTTGAAAACGAAGATTATATTATGAAAAGCCCTGCCCGCCGTATCAGAAAAGTTCGTGTAGGTAAGATTGTAAAAGAAATATATACCGAGGAAAACATTGAACTTATGCGCCAAAACTGTAAAAATGCTCGTGATTTGGCAATAATTGATATGCTTTACTCGACCGGAATGAGAGTAGGTGAACTTGTTAGACTTAATATCTCAGATATCGATTTTGAAAATAAAGAATGCGTTGTGTTGGGCAAGGGAAACAAGCAACGTAAAGTCTATTTTGATGCAAAAACAAAAATTCACTTGAAACAATACCTTAATTCTCGAAAAGATACCGATCCGGCACTGTTTGTAAGTCAATTATATCCATATAATCGGCTTAAAATCAGTGGCGTTGAAATCGCATTACGCAAGATAGGCGAAAAATTGCATATAAACAAGGTTCATCCGCACAAATTCAGACGCACTTTGGCAACAAAAGCCATTGATAAAGGTATGCCGATTGAGCAAGTTCAGCACCTTTTGGGGCATACAAAGATAGATACAACGCTTGGATATGCTATGGTAGACGACGAAAACGTAAAAATATCGCACAAAAAGTTTTTGGAGTGACAAACAAATTTCGATTTATCGATTAGTTTTACAAACTCCGCAAACTCATTTTGTAACTCAATCGGCACAGAAATCATTTCATTGTCGTGGAACTCATTTCTATTAAGAGTAGGAACTCCCGCACCAGAGGCGAACCGCCTTAAATCATAGAAAATAAGAAGATATTGCAAATATATTAGATTGTTGCCATGCGTATCAATAGAGAACAAAGTTGTGTTCAACGGCCAAAAGGGAGTATCACACATATAAACCTCACCGAGTGTTCCTGATCTGCCTGTTATTATTCCTTGGTCAATCTTTGCCTGATTGTGGAAGCCTAAAAGTCCATTTGAGCCATACACAGGTATATCCCCGCTATTGTCTCTTTTGTTTACCGGCAAATCATAACCCCTTTGTAGGGTAACAACATTTATAAATTTTGTGGTTTTGAAACCTTTATCGTTAATCTGTGGGTTTCCAAACATCTCGATAAATCGTGATTTTACCAACTCGTCAAGTGAGGATAATTCGTCGGTTTTGTTATTTATTGTTTTTTGAATACAATCAAGCGTTTCAACGATCGCTTGTTGGTTGTTTTTATCAAAATCAACCAACAAAGACATATTTTTGAAGACTTCTTTTTTTATATTTGGCATTGCTGCACCGGAACGCAATTCCATAATTTTGTATTGATTGCCTTTTAGTGCATAATAAAGATATTTGGCTAAAGTCTTGCTTTCTGTTAATTTGTAACAATGACAACCGCACCAAAATTTTTCGTTTACATAATTTACATACCCGCAGGAAGCCCCGCCTTCTGAAACAAGGACGGCTTCAGAATCTGTATTATACTCGTGATAGTATCCCGACTCTTTAATTCCACCGTTTATATACTTATATGGACTATCTGTCCTTAATTGAGAAGTATCTATTTGTTTGCCTTTTTCAATGCGACAGATTTCTTGTAATTTAACTTCTTTCATTATGCCACCGCCTGTAAGATAAATCGTGATTTTATTATCACGACAACAAAAAAAGCCACTCTTTAGGCGTTCCCTATAAGGGATTTTTAGGCAATATAAAAGACTAACGAACACCTTTCGTTAGTCTTTCTTTTTTATCCCGCAAAAGCACACGACTTTGCTTGCAAAGTATAGTGTGCTAAACTTTTGAAAATTTTCCCACAAAATTAACAACTCGATAAATTGGAATTTGTCGCGCTCTGTTTTATAACCGAAAAGTTTTCGTCGCAATCGTTTCTCTAAAGGCTTTATCGTGTTCGACAAAAATCATCGTAGGCGAAAATTCTTTTATGAGCTGCTCAATCTGCATACGAGAATACACATCAATAAAGTTAAGTGGCTCATCCCATATGTACAGATGCGCTTGCTCACAGAGGCTTTTCGCTATCAAAACTTTTTTCTTTTGACCGCCTGAAAAATCTTGTATATCTTTTTCAAACTGTACGCGCTCAAAGTCCATTTTCCGCAGAATTGCTTTGAATAAACTTTCATCTATATGGTTTTCTTCAGCGAAAGCTGATAAACTCCCTTGTAGATGTGAGGTGTCCTGCGGCACATAGGATATGATAAGTCCCGATGCAAGCTGTATCGTACCTGTATGCTCGATTGGCTCACCGATTATAAGTTTAAGCAAACTGCTTTTTCCGCTTCCGTTTCTACCGTCAAGGACAACTCTATCTCCTTGCCGTATTGTAAATGAAACGGGTTCGCATATCGCATTTTCGTCATAACAAACAGAAACATCAGAAAGGGTAACGAGTGTTTCTGCGTGATACATCAACGTAGTGAGCTTCAAATTCTCGGCAGTTTCGATGTTTTTTAGAAGCCCTGATTTCTGCTCAATAGCTTGCAGTTGCCTTGCTTCGATTGCTTTTGACCGTTTCATCATCTTTGCTGCTTTATGCCCGACATAACCCTTGTCGGCTGCTCCTTTTTTCGATGCTTCTACACGATCAGACCACACCGCAGAGCGTTTCGCCGATTGTTGTAATCGAGCAATATCCTTTTGTAAGCGTTCATTTTGTTCGAGTTCAAATTCTTGTTGACGTTCAAAGTTCTCCATCCAAGACGAAAAATTTCCGCTTTGTACTTCAATGCTTGCTCTATTCAGCGACAAAATATGGTCAACACATCCATCCAAGAAGGCACGGTCGTGAGATACGAGTATAAAGCCTTTTTTCTTTTTTAAATATGCTGATACCATTTCACGAGCGTGAACGTCTAAATGGTTCGTTGGCTCGTCAATCAAAAGAAAATGTCCTTCGTTGCAAAATAAAGCCGCTAACAGTATCTTTGTCTGCTCACCGTTTGATAGAGTTTCAAATGGACGGTAAAGCACATCTGCCTCCACATCCAAGTAAGACAGTTCTCGCATTAACTCCCATTCCTCTGCCGCAGGGGCGATTTCAGAGAAAATTTCACACGTAAGCTTCGCTTTATCCGATACGGGATATGGAAAATAATCGAACTGCACGGATGCGTGAATTTTACCGCTATACTCATACTTTCCGAGCAAAAGATTTAACAGCGTTGTTTTTCCTCTGCCGTTTCTTCCCACAAAGCCGAGCTTCCAATCGGTATCAATTTGAAAGCTTATGTTTTCAAAAACATTATCATAACTCGTTGGATAGGAAAACGTAAGATTTTCTATTTTAATCATTGACATAAACTAAATCCTCCTCCTTTGCATGGCTTAATAAATACAAAGTCGGCGTTTCGGTGATATTTCACTCCGTATAGATTTCACCGTTTTATACCGACACTATACGGAGTAAATCATGTGTAACAATCATTTCTTCTGCTTTCATGGGTAGCACCTCCTAAAAATTATTTGTTGTTTTCATCAAATTCTTATTTATCGATGAGTTGATTATAACATAAAATTAACTTTAATTCAATCTGTTTTATGTGGGTAAAAGAAAACTCGACTTATTGAAAGTCGAGTTTTATAAAATATTCAATTAAAATCCCTAAGAGTGACGCCCTTTCGAGTGACTTTTGCTTAATATAATTCATAATTGCCTAAATATAGGTTTGTATATGGTTTATTATGTTTTGCCGCGTAAAGTAAAGCGTTGTATGCTCCGCCATAGTGAGTGTTGACGTAAGCGAAAACATAATCAGCCTGCTTAACCATCCATTCGTTACGCTTTGATATTGCAAATTTAAGCGGTGTTTGCTCTAATTCGGGATAAAGTATTTCGTCGTATTCTTTTTCGATGAAATCTTTTCGCTCGTCGAGCCATTTGTTCAAATACGGGGTAACGAATATTATTTTGGCGTTGGGATGATTTATTTTATACTGTTTCGCACAATTTTTAGCGAGAGCGTCAAAATTGCCATATCCGCCAAGATAAAAATCAACGTCGTTCCCTTTTGTGATTTTTTCTATCTGTTCTAATAGTCTTTTCTCGTCAATGTCGCTGTATATGGTCGAAGAATGACCGAAAAACGTAATTACCACGATAACGCCTCCGCAAACTATGGAAGTATACTTACTTAATTATAGCACAATCCCCGACTAAAAGCAATATTAGGGAAGTATCCATTCTTATTAAAAATTTCGAAATGGATATAATATTTATGAAAGTATTCTTCCGTATGTATTCTTTCGGAGGTGGTAAAAGTGACAGTCAATGACGCTGTGGCAAAAAGAGTAGTAAATCTGCTCGCTGAAAAGAATATGACACAGTATCGTCTGGAACAAAACTCCGGCATACAACACGGTCATATGCAGTGGATAATGAGCGGAAAAAGCAAAACGGTTACTTTGTCAACCGTAATGATGCTTGCAATTGTTTCGGAATGACCGTTCTCGAGTTTCTTGATGACGATATGTTCCTGTATGAAAATCTTGAAGTAGAACAATAAAATCGAGTTGGTTAGTATTACTACCCAACTGCACAAAAAAAAGCTGAGAGTGTTTGCTCCCGGCTTTTCGTTTGCTTTTAGGTATTTTTAGTTGTTGGGAATATAGATTTTCTCGCCGACTTTTACGGCTTTATAGGTCGTGCCGCCTATTGTCTTTTCGAGATATTCAGGCTTACCGTCCGCATGGGCGCGCAAGATAAACTTATCGGGTTCTTCTTCGGTCAGTTTGTCGATATTTACGTCGATAAACTGTTCGTCGCTCGATACTTCGAGTATTTTTAATCCGCGCTTGATTAGGTCTGCGGAAAATTGCCATATCTTTTCAAACATTCCGTATGTATCCATAATGATGGAAAAGTCGTGGTTGGGTTCGTAAGCAGTAATTCTGAAATAATTTGTCATTGTATAATCTCCTTTGCGGTTACGCCGCTATTTGTTTAAGTTTTCTGTTTGCGTAAGGCAGCCATTTCTTGTTGACGAATTCCATTACGCTTTCGTTTGGTTTGCTGTCGTGGTCGCCGTAACATTGAAGCACCTTTTTGTTTTTCAAAGAGTATTCGACCG
>ENA-ORNB01000680-ORNB01000680.1-human-gut-metagenome-genome-assembly--contig:-NODE-680-length-32465-cov-27.858038_pt1 | contig 32465 bp, 22 predicted proteins | sample MGYA00242112_ERZ509016 | MGnify/ENA primary metagenome ERZ509016 (study PRJEB26280, sample SAMEA2338705) | human gut metagenome | biome: human gut; feature: human-associated habitat; material: faeces...
GTGATCCGCTTGGTATCTGAAAATAGCCCTTTTTATTACCAAATATCAAACGCCATCTTATTCTGTATCAGAGCCTTCCGACATTCAATAACATTGTTCATTTTGAGTGAGTAACACAATGTGGTAACACGGTTAATAAACACTCGCAACGGACTCTCTTCGTCCGCTCATTTGCAAATGTACAGCTTTAATTTGAATTTACGGTTCTTTTTATGGGGTTATTTTCTCTTGTTTTCATTTGACAGACTCGCACAAAAAAACCACAGGTCTCTACTTTAAGTGCCTTAAAATGAGCATCAGAGTATGATTTAGAGTATGAAAATGGGGCTGATTGATAAATAGCTCTAAAATCCTTCAGATTTCTGTTGTGTATTTTGTTTTTTACAAGGCCAGCCCTGTACCTTTGTGTCGCTTCACGGTTGAAAAGTACCACAATCGGAGGCAAATTGTCACACTAAAATAACAGAATTATGAAACAGGAACATTATATCAAAGTCGTGAACGATGTGGTTCAACGAATGGAAAGACACGCCGATGTAGTGATGAACGTGAAGCAGGTGGCGGAATATCTCGGCTTGTCAGTCGGAGCTGTCCGCAAGCGTTGCCAGCGTAAACAGTTACCATATCATCTCAATGCCAAGCATCTTTATTTCAGCAAACTTGAAGTGGATGCAGCTTTACTCAACCGAAAATAAAATGAGAGCGCGTTCTTTTGACTATATGGGGCAGTTTTGGCGGGAGAATGAAATACAGATGTTCTCGGCAAAGGAAACGCAACTGTATTTCTTTCTCTTGGCGGAATGTAGACGCCGATGTTGGCAAGTCCCTTTCGGATGCAGTACACAACGAATCACCAACAATCTTGGCATAAGCCGTCAGACGCTCTGTCGATTAAGAAAGAAACTGCAAGACCGTGGGCTTATCGCTTACGAAGAAGGAAAGAACAATTCTTCCGTTCCAGGCTATGTCCTTTTAATAAAGCCGGACTGCCAAACGGCACAGCAAAATGTTACGGCAAATGGAACACAGGATGGAACAGCAAGTGGAACGGCAGAGGGAACTATTATAAATAATATAGTCAGAATAAATAAATCTACTATCTCTAAAGAGAAACCTTTGCTTTTGGATGAATTGCAAACTATCCTACAAAACGACTGTGAATGGCTGGGCAACGTGAAGGAATATGTAAAACAGCATGGAATGGAAGTGGATGACATAAAGATACAGGAAATGCTTGGAGAGTTTTTCCTTTACCTTCGGACATGTGGCATCCAGTCCAAAACGCCAGCCGATGCGCAACAGCATTTTGTGAACTGGCTGATGAAAAAAGGGAATAACAGAGGCTACAGGCAGAAAGCTCATCCTGCTTGGCAAGTCGGCGTAAAACTGACTGACGACAATCCGGACAAATTCAAAAACACATCAGAATGGTAGATATGATTTCAGACAACAGAATAGATTTCAGAGCGGCGGTAAATTTCTTTGCCGAGCGGAAAGTATGCCTGCAACCGCAACGGCTGCATATACATTTGCCCAATGCCAATAAAGTGTTGGATGCCGGGTTACGGCATTTCTTGGGCTGTAACTACATGTGGCAGCCCGAATACGACAAGGTGGCGGACTGGCTGACCGACAACAAAGGATTAGGACTGTTCTGCATGGGCAACTGTGGCAGGGGAAAGACGACAATTTGTTTACAGATACTTCCTTGTATCATACAGCACTATTTTCACAAAGTATTCTCCATTTGTCTGGCACGTGAGATGAACAGGCACTATACCGAAGTGATGCGTAACCATCTACTCGTGATTGATGACATAGGGCGTGAAGAACCGTATCAGGAATACGGCAACCGCTTCAACGTGTTCCCCGATTTTGTGGACGACTGCGAGCGTAAGGGAAAATTTTTGATTACGAATACCAACTGCACCAAAGAACAACTGGCAGAAAAGTATGGAGAACGTACCCTTTCCCGACTGAAAGCAACAACACGGTTAGTGGTCTTTGCAGGAGAGGACTTGCGGCATGGATAAATGCTGGGCTTGCCCAGATATAGCCCACTATAACTTCTCCGGCAAGCTCCGAAGTTGTGGGCTCTCCCGAGGGGCTGGGCTTTGCCCCGTCCTACTTAGGACGCTGCCCTAAGAACCCGGCAAGGACTTTCAGCCCTATGCAACCCGACCAAAGAATGACCCTCTCTTTGGAAACTCCGCCCAGTGGCTTTTGCCCCTAAAAACCCCAAGCAGGAAGTGACCCTCTCCCTGCACCCTCCGATTAAGGCGCAGCCCTAATAACCCGTTTTGTGAAACTCAAAAAAAACAGACAAGCTATGGCACAGAAAACATCCGTAAACATCAAGCCGTGCAACATCGGCAGCAGCGAGGCGCACAACAGGCGCACAGCAGAATACCTTGCCAATATCCGCAAGGAGAAGTTCTACATCCGCACCGACCTCATGGCAGGAAACGAAACGTGGGTATCACCTGATTTCCGCGAGGCCACGCTCACCGACCGCTACAACCGGATAGCCGCAATGGTAAAGGAAAAGACAGGCCGGGCGATGCAGACCAAAGACCGTGAACGGGTGAACAAGAAGACGGGCAAGGTGACCATAGTCCGTGGCAGCACTCCGCTCAAGGAGGGCGTTATCGTCATCAAGGAGGACACCACGATGGAACAATTGCGGAAATTCTGCGAGGCGTGTAAAGAGCGTTGGGGTGTCACAGCCTTGCAAGTGTTCATCCACCGTGACGAGGGGCATTACGGAATACCCGGCGACAATGCCACATGGAAGCCAAACTTACACGCCCACATCGTATGGGATTGGATGAACCACGAAACGGGCAAGTCCTGCAAGCTGGACGAGAAAGCTATGAGCGAGATGCAGACCGTTCTGGCTGAGTGTCTGGAAATGGAAAGGGGCACCTCAAAGGAGGTGACGGGCAAGGAACATTTGGAGCGCACGGACTTCATCATCACCAAGCAGAAGCAGGAGGCGGAAAAGGCGGAAGCCGAAAAGAAAGTCGCCCTTGCCGCAAAGGAGAAAGCCGAGACGGAACGGCAGTTCATCGAGGGCGAGAACAAGGCGAAAGAGATATACCGCCAATCCCTTGACAAAGACATAGCCGACAAGGAGAAGCAGCTAAAGGACGAGCGCAAGGCGAAAGTAGACAGCATATTGGATAGCGTCGGCAGTCTTGTAGGAGTCGGCAAGTCGGCGGCTATGGAGAAGGAAATCGCCAGACTTAAAGCCGAGAACAAGCATATCAGGAAAGCCTTTCCGAATGCAGTAAAAACTAAGGTGGAGGAACTGGCAAAGGTCTTGGTTACTGAGAAGCAGGAAGCCGAAGCGGAGCGTGACAGTGCTTTGGTGAAGAACCGTTCACTTGCCATTGAGCGTGACAAGGCGGTAAGGAAACTTCAGGAGCAAAAGGACGGTGAACGGCAGCGCATCGACTTTGCCGTAAGCCAAGCCACGGCGGAGAAAGACAAGACCATCCGCCTGTTGCAGAGTGCGCTGAAAGCGAGCAGGCATATCCTAAGCCTGTTCGCGGATATGCTCTACAAGGCAAGCGAGGTATTCAAACGAGCAGTTGATGCGATTATCCATTTCGGCACGGAGCAGCACAAGTCATTCTTTGCCCCGTCCGAAGCCGCCGACATCAAGAGAGTCATGCAAGAGTATGGAGAAACGACCGAACAGCAGAAAGCGGTCGGAGCATGGCTCTGTGGATATGCGGAGAGCAGGCAGCCTTTTGACGAAATAAAACATCGCCATACACTCAATGAGGTCGGCGATGTGGCGAATGGGCTGTATGATGGAAAAATTCATAGAAAACAAGGCGCTGGAATTTCAATGTGATGTATTCTTACTATTATTTATTTCCTCCAAACACTTTGCTTACAAACTTATACGCTCTTCTTTCACCTGTTTCAGGATGTGTCCAGTCAGCATCCTTAGGAATAGATATGACAATGATAGCGAATTTATAACAGACTTCTTCATTATCCAATATATCGTAGAAATCTTGGTCAGTTAACGATACACCTCTCATAGGATAACGCAAACCATTCCATGTGAAATCAATTTTCGCCTTACCGTAATCATTTTTATAAAGTCTGACATCTGAAACAAACAAAAGAGATTCAGAGGGTTGCGTTACATTTTCCAATTCATCCTCTCTTAAATATGAATATCCATTATTCCAAAAACCATGATAGCCGTATTCCTTAAAAGCCTGTATAACTCTTCTTATTGATTCTGTACCAACTTTCCTGCAAGAATGATTGTCAATCACCCAATTTTCTTTTTGTTTTCCTTGTGGCATTGGGCGGCCGTCAAATTCTATCACATCAAGTGGTTTGGCGAAATCTATTTCATACCCCTGTACGGCACCAGCCCGACCATCATCCCGTACTATGCGAATCCACTCCTTAGGATTGTCTAAATCAATTCCACCGGGACATAAACCGCCGTGTTTGCAACTGACAGCAAGAAGAAATACCCTTTTTTTCATTATAAGTTCCCTCCAAATTTAATGTCATTCCCAAATTTTTCAAGAAGCATTTCACTAAGCACTCTCCTATGGCACTTTTCGTTTGTCGGCTCAGAACATAGTAGTACAACATTTCTATATTTTCCGAACTCTTCAACAAAGTTTGAAATATTTGACTTTGTTTCAAGTTGTTTTCTATATGCCATCTCGAATAATTTATAATCCTTGCTCATAGGACAAGACTTGTCTCTGACTTCTTTCAGTAATTCCTTGGTCGGTGCTAAATCTACACGGTGTTTATATTTGCAGCCATTTGCCAATTCTGAAAGGAAATACGGCAAATCCTGTTCAAATGCGAAACGTGACAACTGACCATTAGGATTAAGGCGTACATCCACAAGGCAATCAATCTTGTTTGCTTTGATAATTCCGAAAAACTCTTTTGCGGTCTTTCTTGTAAAGCCAATGTTAAATAAGTTAATCATAGTTCTCGTTGTTGTTATTATAGTTAAACCTTTTCCATCCATGCAAAAGATTCCAATATCTATCGCAGAAGTCATTAAGTTTCTCCTGCTCAGTTTCCCCAAAATAATTACTAAGGATTTCATCTTTGAACATCGGATTCAATATATTCAACACTTCCTTTTTTTTACAAATGGATTTCTCCAAATGCTTATCCAAATCAGAATTTGATATAAAGTAGATTCCACCATCAGGCATTTCGACTATATGCCTTACTTCAAGCCAATCACCATATCTTTGTTCAAGTGCTTTACTTATCAAAAAATATCTGTGACAATTTATCGGTTCCTTTTCGCTGCACATTAAACATAAGGTATAGTTTTTGTCATAGGCATTTTCAATACGTTTTAATCCGCTTATAAAATAGTCATCATGTCTGAATTTTCGAAAGTCCACTATTTCATCCGAGCCAAGCAACTCTGTCTTTTCTGGACGGTTACTTTTTGCTATGGGAAAGACTTCTTGCTCAAAGAATATATCTGATGCCTTAGAAAAAACATCTTGTTGACTATTGGCCTTAGCTCCAATTTCAGGCATATTCATGTATGGTAAGCCTAATTCTTTTCCGGCAATCTTCATGTTGTCTGCATTACATTGTGGATATTGCTTGGAAAATGGGACTGAACGCACATCTACCAAGAAATTTACACCATGCTCTTTTAACGTGTCAAACAAATGATTGACATCTATGGTATTACCTTTTTGAAATAAGGTGTAACCAACCGTATAAATATACTCTTTATTCATTTGTTACAATATTCTTTTAGATTGGTATTAAGCCGTATGTCGCTTATTGACTGAACATTTGTGAGGAAGATTAAATTCCCATCTTTGTTCTTTATGAAATTGTTTTTATACTTCTCTATAAGTGAAACTGTTTTCCCGTTATAACCAGTGTTGTTGAATGTGAAAGTTATTGCCCGTTTTTCTGATAATGTAATGATATACAACAAAATATATTCTTCAAGCCCTATCTCAAAGTATCTGCAACTAATAGACCAGTTTAATACATGGACATTTTTTCCGTCTTCCATGTAGGTTACAGCAGAACATATCCCTAAATTTTCACCATTATCTCTATATATTTCAAAAATTAAGGATTTACATCCGTTGTAAAATTCTTTTTTATCGGTAAATTTGAATTGATTAGATTTTGCATAAAGACGAAAGGCTTCAACATTGTTTATGTCGTTACGAACTTTGACAAAAAGCTGCGGGAGATAATTCTTCTCACGTTCCTGTTGCAATATTGCATATAATCGTTTACGGTTTCTTGACTTTAATGAAAGCTCAAATCTATCAAAGACGCAGCATGTCACAAGCAAAGTTACCAGTTCTTCATGATTATCCCAATCAGGTACGAATACCTCAGGCAGGTTTTGTCTGACTTCATCACGAACTAACTGGTTGTCATCAACAAATATGCAAGCATTCGTTAATATTGATAATTGCTTGGCTATGGCTTTTATGTTTTTGCTTTTATCGTTATAATTGGCAACAATGCAGTCTATCTGGCCCTTTAAAGGAAATTCCTTTTCATTAAGTTTATCAATAGCTGACAGAACTGTTTCACTGTCATTGCGTGAACATATTGCCACATACAGTCCAAGTTCTTTTGCCATCACTTGTATGAAACGCATAAATGCAATGAATGGCAAGGCTTCATTTGAGCGGAGATTTTGTTTAATGGTATTTATGCCATCCTCTGCAAGAGTGCCTTTCCAAACCGTATCGTCAAGGTCGATGATAATCGCTTTATAGATAGTTTTGGACTTACATATAATCAGTGAAATAATTTGCATGACCAATATTCCAACGATAGACATACCTGTTTTACTCGACAGGTATATAGTTGAAATCAAATTTTCTATCCTATATTCAAAAAGCTCATTTTTGCCGTTTTCTTCAATAGTATATTCTACCTGTATCTCATCAATAGTATCTTGCCCTTTAGAGATTGTCACATCAAAGCCATATGCTTGCAGTTTGTTAAGAAGAAAAGGCACATCATGGTCATCTACAGCAGTAAAACCTGCAAGGCCACCAATATTAACTATATACTTGCTTGGAATGAAATTACGAAATGGCTTGACATAGTTGTTAATATAAGTGTCTATGTATTTATTAACTGGCGACTCTATTTTAACCATAATCAAAACATTGTCTCCCAGTCCCCGAAGACCTCTTGTTTATTATACACCGAAGCGTGGAACTGCATGCTCCACATCTTAAGTTGACGGTCCTGAAAAAACCTTGTGTACAGATGTAGTAATAGTAGCCCACGCTATAGCGTGAGAACCATTATGCTATCCTTGTACACGTTTGAAAGTTTCTCAGGTTTTCAACTTACAAGATAAGCATAACGCTTCTTCTTTTTCTCGTATGTCTGGCAAGAGTTGCCTCCAGCCAACTACAAAGTTACGGAATTTCTGAAACAAGTCACTTTATTTTGGCAAAAATCAGCAAATTAATGTCTATTTTATTACCCTTTTGTACCTTTATCGGCTCACAACTCATAAAATATATTGATTTTTACAGGTAGTTAATAATTCCCAAACAATTCCTTCATTGTCTTAGCCTCTATCATACTAACTGAAGCCAAAGTAGGGGGTGTCCATTTCGGCCACCTCCTCATAAAAAATAAAATCATAAGTTGAACAGTTGAGTTTAGGATGCAGGAGGGGGTTACCAAAATGGCAACCCCCTCTTAAAAAGACTAATTCATCGGTTGAAATACGAAATTGAGAATGTATAGAGGGGGTCGTTAAAATGACGACCCCCTCTCGATATAAGCACCTTAGTTCTTACTTGCGGTAATTTTTTATTTCCAAACCCTGAACATCCTATCTCCAATGTTCTGCGACACATATTGCATGGGCAGTTTTGCATAGATTTCGGTTGTCTTTATCGAGGTATGCCCCATCATAATTTGCAATACCTCTTTAGATATACCTTGTCCGAGAGCCACCGTACAAGCGAATGTATGGCGCGCAACATGTGTGGTGAGAGGAAAGGAACAGCTGAGGGCCAAGCCTATACCTTTAAGAAATTGGTTGTACTTTTGATTGGAAGTTATCTCCATTTTGTAATTGTTTCGTTCCAATATTTTCCGTGTGATGGGCAGGATAGGCGTGACAAACTCATTTCCTGTCTTTATACGATGTCCGTCAATATAGTCCTTACCGTCAATGGAAACAACATGCTGCTCGTAGTCAAACGATTTTGCATCACTGTATGCCATGCCTGTAAACGTCTGAAAGAGAAAGAAATCAAGATACTTATTCATCACTGCATCCGTGCTTTCCTCTCGCATATGGATGAGCTTTTTTAGTTGCGCTTCGGTTAGGTGAGGACGGTCGCTTTTCTCTCCGCGTTTGTCTTGAAAACGCTCGTAGGGATTTTCCTTGATGAGCCCAAGGCGGAACGCTTCGGACACATACGACTTGAAACGCTTGTGATAGTTATGGATGGCAGCCTGGCTCCTGATGATGGGCTTCCCTTTTGTGGTATAGGTCTGTTCTTCTCGGATGAAAAGGTCGAACTGATAGATGTGTTGCAGAGTTACATCGTCAAAGGTCTTGAACTTGCCAAAGCGTTCAAGTGCTTTGTAGGTGGTTAGATGCCCTTTCCGAGTACCTTCACGAAGCGGACGGTTATTGATGCGCTCCCTAAGCCACGCCATAAAGTTACGGCGATTGCCACCGTCCGCACTCAGATAGGTCTTGAATTGGGCAATAGTCATATCGTCCTTGTTCACCTGCATGGCGATAAGGATATGCTCAAACTCGGTCACTTTCTTTTGGATTTCCTCGTTGATGACAACGGCACGCGGATGATTTACCACCATCCCATTCTCCCATTGGTCAAGGGTAACGCTATGCCCTGAATGGAAATAACAGCGTTCACGCTGGAGACAGACCACAATTTCGATAGCTCCTGCCACTGTTGCCGTGGCTTTCTTCTTCCGGTTGAAGAATAATCTGACGTACTTACTCATAATGGTAACACATTTGTGAGATGGGTAACACAGCTATGGTAACACAAAACCCGTCCAAAAGGGGCTTTTTACGTCCAAGTGTGTCGCTTTTTCTCGTTTTTTTTGATGGTGTCACCACCTTATATACTGCCTCAAAAAAGAACGCAACCTGTTGAATATCAGCAGCATTGTACTGTCTAAAAAGAAAAGGTCTTCATTACTGAAGACCTCTCTTTGGTGATCCGCTTGGGGCTCGAACCCAAGACCCCAACATTAAAAGTGTTGTGCTCTACCTGCTGAGCTAGCGAATCAATCCTTTGTTATTGCTATTCTTCCGAATTGCGAGTGCAAAGGTAGACTTTTTAAATGAAACATGCAAATATATTACCTGTTTTTTTTGAATTATTTCTCTTTGGTATTGCTTATTTGTTGATTGTCAGTCGTTTTTGTACTTTCGGAAAATTCTTTTTCTTTTATTCGTATATACCTTTGATAATAAGAGAGCATTAAACTGGTACAAGGTAGAGCAATAATCATTCCTACAATTCCCATTAACGCTCCCCAAACAGAGAGAGATAATAGGATGATGGCAGGATTCAGACCTGTAATTTTTCCCATAACCTTTGGTACAATTAGGCCATCTTGTATGATTTGCACGATACAGAATACCAAAAAAGCGCAAAATAATATCCACCAGAAATTCTCTCCTGTATCCGCTGCTTTCAGTAGTGCCAATAAGACGGTGGGGATGAAAGCGATGAGCTGAAGATAAGGTACCATATTGAGAAGTCCGATAAATAAACCGAAACCGATAGCTAATGGGAAGTCAATAATAAGGAAACCTATACTGAATAGAATTCCTACACAAAAGGCAACAAATGCCTGGCCGCGAAAATATTTGTTCATTCCATCTTGCACATCAGTAACAATGCGTATTGTCATTTCACGGTGTTTGATAGGAACCAGTTTAATCCATCCTCGCGCAATGGCTTCATAATCCAATAAAATAAAGAAGGTATAAAGCAGGATAATGAATGAGGTAAATACGCTGACCACAATATTGACGGATTGGGTCAACAAGGTCCATACTTGTGGAAGCACATTACGCATAGTATTTGCGAAGTTGTTTTCGTTCAGTGCTTCATGTATTTTCAGCATATCTATATGTTCTTTTATGAAATTGGCCACAGTGCCGGGAATAGCTGCTTGCTTGGAACCTTCGATAAAATATTCGGTAAGCAGTTCTTTCAGCTTGCCGAATTCTTCAATGATAGGTGGAACAAGTCCGATAAATGCTAGTGTGATAATGGATAATAATACTAATAAAACAACAAATATGGAGATAACCCGATTCTTCAGACGCAGTTTATGCTGGAAGAAAATAACCATCGGGTAGATAAGATAAGCAATAAGCCATGCCACGAAAAAGGGGAGTAGCACTCCGCTAAGCTGATTTACTAAGTATAGAATGCCGATAATGACAACCGCTGTCAATATTCCACGGATAAAACTGTCGAATGTTATTTTTTTCTGCAGCATAAAGCATATGTTATTTATTTTCAGTTTCTTCTTTCAAGGACTCCATATAGCAGGCTCGGCAAAGCGGTTCATAATCAGCCTTTTCTCCCAATAAAACCCGCTTGTCACTTTTGGTGATTCGATGAGTGGCATAGGCTAGATTTCCACATTTCACGCAAATGGCGTGAACTTTGGTTACTTCATCAGCGATAGCCAGCAGGGCAGGAATAGGACCAAAAGGAATTCTTTTAAAATCCATGTCCAATCCTGCTACAATGACTCGTATGCCATTGTCGGCCAACTGGTTGCAAACATCAACCAGGCCTTCATCAAAAAATTGAGCTTCGTCTATTCCCACTACGTCTTTGTCTGATGAGAAAAGTAGGATACTGGCAGAAGAATCGATGGGGGTGGATGCAATGGAATTACTGTCATGTGATACGACTTCTTCTTCTGAATAGCGTGTGTCCATGGCCGGTTTGAATATTTCAACCCGTTGACGGGCAAATTTCGCTCTTTTTAAACGGCGGATTAGTTCCTCGGTTTTACCTGAGAACATAGAACCGCATATTACTTCTATTCTTCCTCTTCTACGCGTTTCCTGAATGTGGTCTTCTGAAAAAACTACCATAATTTTGATGTAACAATATAGATTAATTTTAGGTACAAATGTACGATTTGTACCTCGAAAAAGGACTATTTTCACTCGGAAATTTATTAATAAAAGATATAATGTTAAACTAAAGTGCAACATCTGTTAAATAATGGAGGCAATTAACTTTATTCATTTAATTTCTTTCTACATTTGTTCCATTATAACAGAATGCAATTGTTTTATGGGAAAACTGTATGTCGTACCTACTCCTGTAGGAAATTTAGAGGATATGACTTTCCGTGCCATCCGTGTGTTGAAAGAGGCTGATTTGATATTGGCGGAAGACACGCGTACTTCGGGCATTCTTTTGAAACATTTTGAAATTAAGAACGCCATGCAGTCTCATCATAAGTTTAATGAGCATAAAACAGTGGAAGGTATTGTGAATCGTATCAAAGCAGGCGAAACTGTTGCTTTAATATCTGATGCTGGAACTCCTGGTATTTCTGATCCCGGATTTTTGATAGTGCGTGAGTGTGTGAAGAATGACATCGAAGTGCAATGTTTGCCTGGAGCTACTGCTTTTGTACCTGCGCTGGTGGCGTCGGGATTGCCTGATGAACGTTTCTGTTTTGAAGGATTCTTGCCACAAAAAAAAGGAAGAGTGACCCGTTTGACTTCTTTACAAGAAGAAAAACGGACGATGATATTTTATGAATCACCTTACCGTTTGGTGAAAACCTTAACTCAATTTGCCGAGTTTTTCGGTGCCGAAAGGCCTGTTTCCGTATGTCGTGAGATTTCAAAAATTCACGAAGAAAGTGTTCGGGGCACATTAACTGAAGTTATAGCGCATTTCACTCAAAACGAGCCGCGAGGTGAAATTGTAATTGTACTCAGTGGGAAAGAGGACTAAAAATGAATAAACTTAAAATGTAAAGCAAATGAAAAAACTAGTATTTTTATCGTTGTTATCTGTAGCTTTATTGACTTCATGTGGTAATGGAGCTCAGAAAGATGCCTTGAAGGCTCAAAATGATTCTTTGATGGTGGAACTGTCAAACAGAAATGCTGAATTGGACGATATCATGGGTGCTTTCAATGAAGTACAGGAAGGTTTTCGTCAGATAAATGAGGCTGAAAATCGTGTAGACTTACAGAGTGGTTCTATTCGTGAGAATAGTGCTGATAAGATAAAAGAAGATATTCGCTTCATCAGTGAAAAATTGCAGTCAAACCGTGAGCAGATTGCGAAACTGGAGAAGCAATTGAAGAATAGTCAGTATAATTCCGCTCAGTTGAAGAAAGCTGTAGCCAACCTGACGAAGGAGTTGGAAGCTAAACAGCAGCAGATTGAGACTCTGCAGGCTGAATTAGCTTCAAAAAATATTCGTATCGCTGAGCTGGATGATGCTGTAGCTGGTTTAAGCCAGAATGTAAGTGAACTGACCGCTGAAAATGAAGCGAAGGCTGCAACTGTAGCCAGCCAGGATAAAGCTTTGAATGCTGCCTGGTTTGTTTTTGGAACAAAATCTGAATTGAAAGACCAGAAAATTCTTGAAAAAGGTGATGTCCTGAAAAGTGCGGACTTTAATAAGGATTATTTTACTCAGATTGATATTCGTACTGATAAGGAAATCAAGTTGTATTCTAAACGTGCTGAATTGCTGACTACACATCCGGTAGGTTCATATGAACTAGTGAAAGATGCAAAAGGGCAACTGGCCTTGAAAATTACAAATCCTACTGAATTTTGGAGCGTATCACGTTATCTTGTTATTCAGGTGAAATAAGAGAATTTAAATTATTGTTTTGTGAAAGGGTTGTGCCGTGAGTGACGCAACCCTTTTTTAATCTGCTTTATGTTGTATGTATAGAAGTATATTTATTGATTTGGATGATACAGTATGGGCTTTTACTGAAAACGCTCGTGATACATTCCAAGATATGTATGATAAATATCATTTTGATCGTTATTTTCGTTCTTTTTCTCATTTTTATACCTTGTACAGCGGGAAGAATGAGGAGTTGTGGAATGAATATGGTGCTGGTAGGATTACAAAAGATGAGTTGAATGAGCAAAGATTCTCCTATCCATTGTTGCAGGTAGGAGTTACAGATAAAGCGTTGGTAAAAGCCTATTCGGATAATTTTTTTGATGATATAATTTACAAGAAGAAACTAATGCCTCATGTAAGAGAAGCTTTGGAATATTTGGCATCCAGTTATAATCTGTATATTTTGTCCAATGGATTCAGGGAATTGCAGGAACAGAAGATGCGTTCTGCCGGTGTGGAAGGGTATTTTAAGAAAATTGTTTTGTCAGAGGACATAGGAGTACATAAACCGTTTCCGGAGATTTTTTATTTTGCCATGTCGGCTACACAGTCCGAGCTACATACTTCTTTAATGATTGGAGATAACTGGAAGAATGATGTTGAAGGTGCGAAAAACGTAGGGATGGGAAATGTTTATTATAATATAAAAGGTGAGAGGGGCTTGCCTTTTAAACCTGGTTTTGATATGAGGGATTGGCAGGATATCGCTTCTTTCTTATGAAATTGAATGGAAGATGTTGATGGATAATTCTGTTGGCACAAACAATGTATTTGTATAAGGAGTGTCAGGTATTTGTTTCAAAGGGATGCTCCTGTGTATTGGAACATCCCTTGATAAGCATTTTTTTCTTTCAACTCCTTCCTTTAAAGATTATTTGAGAATTAGCGGAGTTGAATTTTTATTTAGTAACCTGGATTTTGTTGAGCTTTTAAAATAGGGTTAGCATTGGTTTCACTGACAGGTATTGGTAAAATCGCTCTAAAATAAGAACGGTCGAATACTTGTGATTCTTTATTTATAGAATAATGCCAACCTTTCTCATCTTCATTGGTATAACGTGTTATTGTTTCATTATTACGCATGGCGTCAAAGAAACGTTGTCCTTCACCTACTAATTCTTTACGACGTTCCAATAAGACTCTTTCTAGAGTAGCGGTAGACTCTGTAACTAATTGTTTTGTATCATCTGTACGGTTTTTAATAATTTCATTCAGATATTTAACTGTAGAAGCTTTGTCATTCAACTTAGCTGCAGCTTCTGCTGCATTTAAATACACTTCTGACAAACGAAGAATAGGTAAATTGTTTAATCGCATATCCCCTAAACTTCCCATTGGGAATTTATTGATAAAGATACGATTGTCTCCATAGGTCTTATACATATCGGTCGGTTTTCCACTGTCATCTGTTTTCAATTGTACCGGCAGAATCACATCCAAGCGAACATCACTTGGATCTTGAGCTAACATATCAACAAATGATTTTGTGCAAATAGCATCGGCATATCCATCTTCATGATATAAATATGCAATACCTTCACGGTCTGCCCAGTCATCAGAGCCGCTATTGACAAGTTCAAAAATCATTTCATTGATATGATTGGCGTTGTTTTTATCCCAAGCGTTTGCATATTGAGCCTTTGTCCATAGGCTATAAGGAGAATTTTCGATAATGTTTTTTGCTATATCTAAAGCCTCCTGGTTTTTACCCATGTATATATACACGCGTGTAAGTAGAGCTTTGGCAGCCCATTCGTCAATAAATCCTTGATTGTCTCCAGCTGATTTAGAAACATTTAAGGCTTTGGAGTCAATGGCTTCGGTTAAATCTTTTACAATTTGGGCATATACTTCGGCCACTGTATTACGTCCGGGAATAGCACTGGCATTCAAAGGATCTATCGGGGTGGTCACAATGGGTACTCCCATTGAAGCTCCATAATCAAAAGAATAAGGCATACCATATACTTTTACCAAATCAAAATGTACCAAGGCGCGAACAGATTTTGCCTGTGCATAGATGTTGTTCACATTTGCCTGATTCTTTTCGGCATCTGTTATTTTGTTATTTTCTACGGCTTCTATCAAACGGTTGGCACGGCGTAATACATTGTATTGTACATTCCACATGTTGGGAGCATCGTCAATGGTGTATTTCATTTCGTAACAACTGGAAGAGCGCATTCCTTGTGTACGTGCCTGCATGTCATCTCCCCGGACGTCACCATAGTAAAACATACGTGCGGCATAATACTGTGTATAGGTAGAGTTTCCCTGCAGACCATCATACATACCATACAAAGCGGTTTTTGCATCATTGTAATTTGTGATGGCAGAATTACTGGGAATACTATCTGATGGTGTCAGATCTAGCCAATCGTTTACACACGAAGTCAATGCAATGGTTGCCATCGTGAAAACTAGAGATTTATATATTTTTTTCATTTTGTTCTCTTTATTTTTTAGATTATATGTTGAATAAGATTTCTGGATAATGGAATTTTAATATCCTGTTTCTTATTCTGTATAAACTTTATAATTAATAAATTAGAATCCAACTTCTAAGCCAAATGTAATGGTTCTTAAAGCCGGTGTTTCAAATGTACATAGTCCATCAACGGGTGTTTCCGGATCAACATATAAACCATCTGATTTCCATGTCAACAGATTGTTTGCAGAAACGAAAGCCCTTAATTTGTTGATTCCCCACTTTTGAGATACTTTGGAAGGCATAGTGAAACCTAATGTGATATTTTTGATGCGCAAATGATCTGTAGACATCAACCAACGAGATGATGCGATATTAGTATTTCCATATGCAAACTGAGGTAATTTAGCATTATCGCCCGGTTTTTTCCAAGTGTCTTCTATTTTGTAATAAGCAGGTACGTTACCCAAATAATTATATGTACCTCCGTTAGATTGCAACCAAGTCGCATAGTCATAAGCATGGCCTCCTAATGAGTAGGTTAATGTCATATTGAAATCAATAAACTTCCAGCTTACAAAGTTTGTGAGACCACCCTGTACGGTAGGTTCAACTGATCCTATGATTGTTTTATTTGCTTGTGCGGAGTTGGTAGTTGTCTCTCTGCTTCCATCTTCTCCGTTTATATAATATAATTCTTTACCTGTTGCAGGATCAACTCCTGCATATTCATAAGCATAAATAGAATAGTATGGTTCCCCAATACGATGAATGGATACACCGCTAATCATTTCGTTCTGTTCACCATCCAACTTTGTTAATTTGTTTTTATTGTGGCTGATGTTGAATGTGGTAGTCCATGTCAAATTGTTGTTTTGAATATTCGTTGATTTGATTTCAAACTCAAATCCCCGGTTTCTCATTGAGCCTACATTCATCAATGTATTAGCAATACCACTCCCGTCAATAATGCCGGGTACAGCAGATATAGCTCTATCCATCAACAAGTCTTTAGTTTCACGATTGTACCATTCGAATGTTAAAGCCAGACGATTCCACAAAGTTAAGTCCAGACCTATATTTGTTGCATAGTTCTTTTCCCATTTCATATTAGGATTCTCGATACGATTTTCTGCAGAACCAGCTCCTTTATTATAATTGTATCCAAATCCGAAAACACCCAAATAACCATAATAATCAGATGGCTGTGTACCATTTACACCGTAAGAAGCACGTAACTTGGCATCAGTAATTACTTCTTTTATATTTTCCATGAAAGATTCACTGGTAATTCTCCACGAACCGGATACAGACCAAAAATCACCCCATCTGCTTTCTCTAGATAAACGTGAACTTCCGTCACGACGGAAACTGGCACTGAAATAATATTTATTTTCATAATCATAGTTCAAACGTCCTAGAAATGATGTCATACGATATCTTTGTACACTGCTGGATGCACGGGTATTACCTGCATTTTCTATTTCCGGCAGATAAGATGGATAGGTGTTTCCGTTAGCATATACATAATCATATTTGTAATCTTCTGTTTCAAAGCCAATTAAAGCGTCTAAAGTGTGCTTTTCTGCAATTACTTTGTTATATGTCAATTGAGTTTGGGTATTCAATTTCGCACGGTTTCCCATAACACGCTGGTAAACTCCATTAGAAGAACGTCCGTCATTTGAGCGGGGATCCCACCAAACACGTTCATTGTTTTGATTGAAATCATAACTGACTACCTCTTTTATGTTTAAGTTGTCCCAAATGTTCCATGTTGCAGAAAGAGAACCTAAAAAACGGTTTATTGTACTTCTGTTATAATTATAGGCTTCTGTTTGTATAGGATTGGCACCATTTAATGCCGGGAAGTTTGTGCTGAAAGAACCATCTTCATTATACGGATATGTAGAAGGAGAGGCAGTCATTGCATAGCACATGATGGGGCTGGCAAAACTGGTCCCTTCGTTGTTTACGTTTTGAGTGGAGTTGGTAAACATTGTGTTTGCCTCCAGTGTCAAACGATTGGCTTGATGAGTTACATTGGCACGTCCGGTAAAGCGTTCATAGCCGGAAACGTTTGTAATACCTTCCTGTTTAGTATAAGCAAAGGAAGTATAAAAACGTGTTTTTTCGCTTCCTCCTTGTGCGCTTACTTCATAATTTTGGTGACTTCCGTTGCGGAATAAGACGTCTTTCCAGTCTGTATAACCCGACCATGGTCTTGCGGCGAAGTCTTCAATATTCTTATCTGCGAAGGCTTTTGCAGCTGCTTCGTCATTACCATTGTTTAATGCATAGTTTGCAAGTCCCAGATGTAGTATTTCACGTCTGTCTTCTCCATTTAAGATCGGACGGTAGTTAATGGCCATGTTGGAAAGTCCCCAATCTGCTCTTAAATTGATTTTTGTCTTGCCGGATGCCCCTTTTTTAGTTGTGATAACAATTACACCGTTGGCAGCACGAGAACCGTAAAGTGATGCAGCGGCGGCATCTTTTATCACGGTCATAGATTCGATATCGTTGCTGTTTAATGTAGCCATAAGGCTGTTACCTGAATCTGCGTATGAGAATTCACTAACATTGCCATTCAGCATAGGGACTCCGTCAATAACGTACAATGGCTCATTGCTGGCATTGATAGAACCCATACCACGAATACGTACAGAAGCGACAGCTCCGGGTTGTCCTGAAGTTGATGTAATTTGTACACCAGATACAGAACCCGCTAAACGATCCTGAACACTAACTGTAGGGATATCTTGTAATTTCTCTGTTGATACATTAGAGGCTGATCCTGTAAATGATGATTTTTTGAAATTACCATATCCTGTTACTACCACTTCTTCAAGCACTTCGGCATCCGACTTCAAAGTAATATTGACAGTCTGTTTTATAGCCACTTCTTGTGTAGCCATTCCGATAAAGGAAACTACCAAAGTCTTTGCAGAACTTGGAACATTTGATAATGTAAATTTACCATCCATGTCAGTAACTGTACCTACAGTGGTACCTTTTACTAAAATAGAGGCGCCAACTACGGGTAATCCGTCCTCTTCCGAAATAACAGTACCTGTTACTTTCGTGATCTGAGCGGTTACCAAACCTATACCTACAAAAAGGCAGGTCAATAACAGCATTAATTTTCTTTTCATAAAATTCTCTCTTAAAGTTTAACTTTACATTAATATAAATTCATTCACTCTAACAAATTGCAAAGGTATGAATAAAATTGTAATCTCAAACAAATTATTGTAAAAATCATACTAAACTGCTATATTTTTATGCTTTTGGGCATTTAAAACTCACAAAAAACGAAAATAAACCTCATATTTATTCTTTTTTTAAAGTCGTAAGAAAAAGAGAGTTTCAAATTATAACTGACCATATAAACATACATTAACCTATAAACGTTAACAAATCGCCTAATAAATATAAAGATGAGAACAAAATAGCAGAATAATGCTTTTCTACTTTTCTTTATTGCGTCTTATTATAGAATTTCAATTTAAAGAATTAAATTATGAGGAAAATCAGTTATCGTTTCGTTTACAATCGAAAAAAAAGTTTAAATGACAGAGGAACTGCTTTAGTTCAAGTTGAAGCTTACTTGAATAAAAAGAAAGTGTATTTTTCTACGCATGTTTATTTACGGCCAGAACAATGGGATGTAAAAAGAAAGATTATTAAAGAGCATCCTAATCAAGATGCACTGAATGGCATGCTTAATGAATTTATTATAGAATTAGAAAAGAAAGAATTAAGTTTGTGGAGGCAAGGAAAGACAATAACCTTAAGCCTCATAAAAGAAGAGTTCAAATCGAACACAGATGCTTCATTTTTAGGGTTTGCACGTAAAGAAATAATGTCTTCTCAGCTAAAAGACAGCACAAAGCGTAACCATTTAACGACAATATCCCTTTTACAATCGTTCAAACCGACAATTGAGTTTGAAGACTTAACCTATAATTTCGTTACAGATTTTGAAAAATTTCTTTATGATTCCGACTATCAAACAAATACAGTAGCTAAACACATGAAGCATTTGAAATCTTTTGTTAATGCTGCAATTAATAAAGGATACATCGATCCTAATAACTATGCTTTCAGAAGATATAAAATTAAAATGAAAGAAGGAAAGCATGTTTTTTTATTACCGGAAGAAATGAAAAAATTAGAAGAAGTGTCTTTGATAGGAAGAAATAGTTGTTTGGAACATACTCTTGATGCATTTTTATTTTGCTGCTATACGGGATTGCGTTATTCTGATTTTGTAAGCTTAAATGAGAAAAATATCGTAAAAATGGATGGAAAATTATGGCTAATCTTTGACTCTGTCAAAACTGGTGCAGAAGTGAAATTGCCTTTAAGTTTATTGTTTGAAGGTAAAGCTTTAACTTTGTTACAAAAATACCAAGGAAAATGGAGTTCTTTTTTTTCAATAAAAAATAATTCAAGCGTAAATAAAGAATTGATACGAATTGGTAAATTGGCTAGAATAAACAAACACTTTTCATTCCACTCTGCAAGGCATACCAATGCTACTTTATTGATATATAAAGGTGCTAATATAACAACTGTACAAAAATTGTTAGGACATAAAAATCTTGCTACAACACAAATTTATGGAGAAGTAATGGGAAGTACAATCGTACGAGATCTAAAAAAATGTCAAAAAAGGTAGTAAACTCTATTGTCTATACAATATTTCTTATAAAGACGAGGAAGGGTCATTTTCAAAAGTGAATGTAGTCTTATCTTCTTAATAAAGTTTATCGTTTTGTGAACATGATAAATTTTTGTTGTGGTTGCAATACGATAAACTAAAAGAAATAAAATGTGACAATATTCATATCTTGGCATAACTGGGTAGAAAATAGGTACCAAAGTTCTTGAATTTCTGCAAGAATCATATATGTATACCATATAATATTCATATATAAAATTTTGCATCGGAAAATGATGATAATAGTTTGCCACTTTACTTTATGCCCCCTGTTTTCTTCTGTAATTCGAAGAGCAAACAATCTTTTGGAAGCCTTAAAATATAAAAAGACCAAGAAATATCAACTTTGGCAATACATTCAATACATAAATGAAAGATATAGGCTATCCATCCAAAAACTTTACTTAAAGCTCAATGCTTAGAAATTGTAGGACATTCTTAAGATCTATATAATATATATACGAATTACAGAATTAATAATTTTGTAATAATTATAGAATCAAATTGTAACTTAAGTAATATACAAGTATAGCTTAAAACAAATAGACCTAAAATGGATAAATTAGAATTCAAGAATAAAACTAATCAAAGCCATTTTGACTAATAATATTTGTCTTCATTTGATTTAATATAAAGTTATGTGGATTATGCTCTCGTTTACCTCACTTTTTGTAGAGAAACGGGAAAAGAGAAGGATACTAAAACAGATATTTATACACCTGTATACATATTGTTCTGTAAAACAAAGATTTAGAATATTATGTAAAAAACAAAAAGTGAGAACATGGATATAATGATACAACTTAATATTAATTGTTATTCATAGATTAGTATTGTATAAACTCATATATTAGAAAAACATGTAACCTTATAATATCATTTTGTATATTTAGGAATGTGTAACTCTGTACGATATAAAATCTTCCTATTAGCTTGAAAAGAATATTTCTATTAATAGTGAAAATTTTCGTAGCACTCTTTTTGCACATATTTTCTATTTATACAGGATGAACCTTATTAAAAAGCCAAGATTGTTTTAAAGCAAAGATAAGGGGCTCTTTTAAGAACAAATTTATGTTATTTAGGGGCTATCGATATCTTTTCAGTGAAGATAATAAATTTAGTTTCATTTTATGAACAGGGCAGCGGTGAGTGTTACAAAATGTTATACGTCTATTATTTCTTTCAGTAGAAGAAAGGTAGAAAACAATTATTTTCATACTCTTAGAATGGCTTAAATAAAGAAAAACAGATAAGACTTTAGTGTATTAAATACTGATTATCAATAAATTAAATAACTGATTAGTTCTGCAAAGACTTTGGTGGTTTCCTTTATCGGGATGGCTAGTCAAGAGGTTTCTATCAAACAGAATGTTAGCATCATTTTAAAATCTGATACTAAAGTGCTTGGAGAAGTGATGGTTGTTGCATATGGTACTGCAAAAAAGGAATCTTTTACAGGATCAGCATCCGTTATTAATAATAAGAAACTGGAATTACGTCCTATAAGTAATGTTACTAAAGGATTGGAAGGACAGACTACAGGTCTGTTAACAACTTCAGGCTCAGGTCAACCTGGCGAAGCTGCCAAGATCGTGATTCGCGGTTACGGTTCCATCAATGCCTCACAAGATCCTTTGTATGTAGTTGATGGAATACCTTTTAGTGGAGATATGAGTTCTATCAATCCTGCCGATATTGAAAGCATGACAGTTTTAAAAGATGCTTCAGCCGGAGCCCTTTATGGAGCCCGTGGTGCAAATGGTGTAATTATGATTACTACCAAACAAGGAAAAGAAGGCAAGACTAAGGTATCTTGGCGTTCTACGGCAGGTTGGTCTTCACGTTCCTTGAAAGCCTATGACATGGTTGACCAAAAAGAATTTGTACAGTTAACGTATGAAGGTTTACGCAACGGATATATCTTTGACAATGGATATAACTGGGAAGCTGCCGGTAGACAAGCATCAGCAGATTTAGGTGGCGTTTTAGGTGGAGAACAATATAATCCATTTAAAAATTACACATGGGGAACAATTATAGATCCTGCAACAGGTAGAGTGCAGGGTGATGCTACATCCGCATGGAATGAATCTTGGATGGATGCAATACAAAGAGACAATGCATTTCGTCATGAACACCAGTTGTCTGTTAATGGAGGTACAGAAAAGACCAAATATATGTTCTCTTTGGGATATTTAAATGAAGATGGCATCTTGATTAATACCGGTTTCCAACGTTATAATGCCCGTGCAAACATAAACACAGAAGTGAATAAATGGATGAAGACTGGATTGAATGTGTCACTTTCCAATTCCACACAAAATTTCAGTGATTACGAAGGTTCATCTAATTCAAATGTGTGGTACTCTGCACAATTTATGGCTCCGATTTACCCGGTGTATATAAAGGGAGAAGATGGTAAAGATGTATTAGATGCCGATGGAAATCGCCAACTGGACTACGGTGACGGTAGTGTACAACGCCCACAGTATAGTGATTTCAATCCCGTAGGCGGTTTGGTGGATGACAAGGCTGATATAAAAACAGATGTAGCCGGTTTGCGCACATTTTTGGCATTCGGCTCAGATTCGGAAGATGCCGGATGGGCTAAAGGTATTAAGCTGACTTTAAACTTTGGTCTGGACTACCGGAACAAATCTCAAAAATCATATATGAATATGCACCATGGTAATCAGGCAGCTGCCGGCGGTTTGTTGATGAAATATAACAGAAGAACCCAATCTTATACTTTTAACCAGTTACTGACATGGGGGCGTTCTTTTAACTTTCATAACATCGATCTTTTGGTTGGTCATGAATTTTATGCATACAAATATGAATTTCTGTCTGCCGGAAAAACCAATTTAGTAGATGGTATTCTTGAATTGCGTCCGGGTACAAATCTATACAATGCAGACTCGTATTCGGAAGATTATCGTGTGGAATCCTTCTTTGGAAGATTCAATTATAACTTTAATGAAAAATATTATTTTTCAGCCTCTATCCGTACGGACGGTTCTTCACGCTTCCAAAAAGATAACCGTTGGGGTACTTTCTGGTCTGTCGGTGCCAACTGGAGAATTTCACAAGAAAAGTTTATGCAGAATTTGACTTGGATTTCTAATTTATCAGCTAAAATCAGTTATGGTGAACAAGGTAATGATAATCTGTTAAGATATGATAGTCTTGAAGGAGGATATGTACCGGATTATTATCCTTGGCAAGGACTCTATCCATTGGAATATCCGAATGCCAATCAAGTAGGAGGTCTGATCGGTGCTTTGGAAAACAAAAAACTTTCATGGGAAAAAAGCGGTAATTTAAATGTCGGTATTGAGGCAAGTATGTTTGACGGACGCTTGAATGTTAGTGCTGAATATTATAACCGCAAAACAACGGATATGTTGCTGGGATACCCTAAGGCTACTTCTAGTGGATTCTCTGAATACAATGCGAATATCGGTTCTATGCGTAATACCGGGTTTGAATTTAGTTTAGGTGGTTCCCTTATCAAAACCACTGATTTTATATGGAACTTAACTTGGATGGGCTCTACTGTAACCAATAAAGTGCTGAAACTAACTGGGGAATCTCCTGAAATTATCAAGGGAGTTTTCAGTATTAAAGAGGGAATGCCTATTAATACATATTATATGGCTAAATCTGCCGGTGTGGATCCTGCAACAGGAGCGCAGCTCTATTGGGTATATGATAAGGATGATAATGGCAACATCACTAACGAATATATCAGCAGTGACTATCAAAAAGCTGCGAACAGCAAATATTATTCCGGCAGCCGTATACCTGATTTATATGGTAGTATCAATACCGATTTCTCTTACAAGAATTTCGATTTGTCAATATTGGGTACATATTCTATAGGAGGTAAAGTTTATGATTCATTATACGCTGGTTCTATGGAAGTTATGTATGCAGGCAATACATGGAACAAACATGCTTTGAGACGTTGGCAACAACCTGGTGACATCACAGATGTACCTCGTATTCAAATTGGAGGTTCCTACACAGCTTCAGACCGTTTTTTAGTTGATGCTTCATACTTTGCTATCAAAAATATCACTTTGGGCTACACTATTCCCAAACAATGGCTAAAGAAGGCCGGGCTAGAGTCTGTCCGCATATTCGGATCGGTAGATAATCTCGCTTTATTTTCTCATTTGGACGGTATGGACCCACAGTATAACTTCAAGGGCGAAACAGACTATTCTTATGCTCCCAACAAGACTTATTCAGTAGGTTTTGAAATTAATTTCTAACAATTTAAAAGAATACAGGAAAGTATGAAAAAAATATTTAAATACATATTTGCCGGGATGGCTGCAATGTCTGTGGTAGCTTGCAGTGAGGATGCTTTGGAAACCAGTCCTTCATCTTCTGTTTCTGGCAACGAATTATTAGGAACAGCAACTAATGCATTAGTATCATTGAATGGTGTATATCGAGCAATGTATACAGCAGGGGTTTCAAACAGCTCTAACACTCATCAATGTTTCGGTATCACAGCTTATAATCTGGTGGCAGATGTTATGGGTGAAGATTGCATTATGAACGGACAAGGTAGCGGCTGGTTTTGGTATGATTGCGTTTACAACGTAAAATCAAGATATACCTCTACCGGATGGCGTTCTTATGATATGTGGAATGGCTATTACACTTGGATTTCTAATGTCAATTACATTTTGGCAGAAGAGGAAACCATGTCTGGAAGTGAAACCGAAAAGAATTATGTGCTTGGACAAGCCTACGCTGTACGTGCTTACAGTTATTTTATGCTGGCACAAATGTTTTCTCGCACTTATAAAGGACATGAAAGCGAACCTTGTGTACCACTCTATACAGAACCGACTGATATTGCAACAGAAGGTAAAGGGCGCGCAACGGTTGAAGAAGTATATCAACAAATCACTTCGGATCTTGACAAAGCAATTACCATGCTGGGCAACTCAGGTAAAAGAAAACATATCAGCCATATCAATGAGGCTGTTGCCTCAGGTATAAAGGCTCGTGTCGCTTTAGTGATGGAAGACTGGCAGACCGCTTTGGATGCCGCGAATGCCGCAATAAGCAAAAGTGGGTGTAGTATCGGCACTGGAACTGCGGTAACCGGTGGAATGAATGATGCTACTGCCAATAATGTGATGTGGGCGGCCGAAATCATAGCCGACCAGTCCGGAATGTATGCAGGTTTCTTTACACACATGGATGCGGATCAAGGGAAATATGGAGCTAGTGCTCGAAAACAGATAAACAAACTGCTTTATGCAAAGCTAGGCACAAATGATGTCCGCAAAAAATGGTGGAATCCACAAGACGAGAATAATGAAAAGAATGGTTACCAACAAGAAAAATTCAAGTTTAAAGATTATGCGAAATGGACGGGTGACTATATTTTTATGCGTATTGAGGAAATGTTTTTAACCGCAGCAGAAGCATCTTGTCGTTTAAATGATGACAAAGGCGCACAACTGATGTTGAACAGTTTAATGCAAAAACGTGATGAGGATTACACTTGCAAAAAAACAGGAACGGCATTAGGTAAGCTCACCTCAGATGAAACTGGTTCTTTACTTGAAGAAATTATAATTCAACGCCGTATTGAACTTTGGGGAGAATTTGGACGTATCTATGATATACGCCGTCTGAAACAAGGATTCAGACGTACTGCAGACATGGGCTGGCCATCCAGTGCTTTAATTGCTGGTACAGATACGGAAGATCCTGAGTCGTATGCATGGGTATTAACTATTCCTCAAACGGAATTTGATGGTAATCCGAACATGGATTCTAGCAAAGATCAGAATCCGATAGGTGATCATAAATAGTATTAATCTGTAAGCAAGTAAATTATGAAAGTAAATAAATATATAATCGGCATGTTTGTTGCCACTGCAACTTTTTTTGTATCGTGCAACACCGACAATGAAGGAGATATATACAATAGCACAACAATGGGGGTGACATTCGCCACAGGCACACAATCGGTTTCCTTTCCTTCCACAGGATATGAGGGTTTTGATGTAGAAGTCTTACGCGCGAAATCTTCGGAAGCTACTACAATTAATTTATCAGCAACATTAGTTGTCGGTGATAAAGAGCAGGAACTCCCTGCCTCCATTACCGTACCTTCCTCGGTTTCATTCGCAGCAGGGGAATTTAAGACCAATATTCATGTTACAGTTGGAGATATAACTCCTGGACAGAATTATAAAGTCAAGATATCTTTGCCGGAGGAAATGGTTACGATAGACCAGACTTCGGATAAAGTCATAACTGTTTATAGGGATTATACTTTTTCTTCATTAGGAACTGGAACATTTAAATCTGCGGCTATGGCAGAGGAAGGGGAAGATTTTGCAACTTGGGAAGTGGAAGTTCAAAAAGCAGACCAGATATCATGGTATAAAGCTATGAACTTATATGAAAAAGGATATAACATTGTCTTCAAAGTTAATGAAGCCAATGAGGTCACTGTAGAATCTCAGCCGGCATGGAAGCACGCATCCTATGGAGAAGTTTTTGTTTCAGGCAAAGGTGCTTTGGAAGACGGGGTTATTACTGTGAAGCTGTCGCATGATGTACCCAATGTTGGTGGTTTTGGTGAATTTAAAGAAATACTTTACCTACCTGCTAAATAATTTAGATTTAAGATATGAGGAAAAGATGAAGCTTTCTCCTTAATTATCCAATAAATTATTACCCAAGTATACAAAATTAATGTATACTTGGGTAAATCTATATAGTAAATCGGTCTTTAGAAATTATTGATAAACATCTGTTAACTCGAATTCGATTACTATATAAATGTGCTTGTAAAGACATATATGTTAAATATTTAGTTACATATTTGGAAGGAACACAACAAACTACCATCAATCCTTATGAACTGATTGTAACTCCTGACGGGAAGTCAAATTTTGATTACACACGGAATCTTCCATCAGTTTTTTTAATGTTCTTCTCAGCCAAAACTCAAAAAAACGATCATAGACCGGATGTAGCATATTATGCCGTCAAACAGTTGATATATTTCAGATATAACATTTTTATTAATGTACTTCCCGTTTTTCTGGAAATGGTGTGTAACAAATTTTGTATATTCTTTCAGTCTGATAGATTGTAAATCCAAAATCATAGTACTTTGATAAAAAAGCCGGAAGACTTATAAAAATTTCTCCCGTCATATGACATTGTGAACATAAATATATAAATGGACATTGTACAATGTTATATATAGATGCTCAAAATAGCTTTAACGTTCTTTCCCGGATATTGAGCGATAACTTGAAATTAGTCAATCGCTACTAGGCAGATTTTGTCTGCTTTTCCTAGATAGCTAAGTATTTCGTCCAAAGTAACAGACGTTTTTTGCTCTCTCCCATTTCTAAATTCCAATTTGGATTTCCTCTTTCATTATTTCATGCATTTTTTTTGCAAAAAAATTATAATCTTATTATAATACAATCATTATAATGAGATTTATCACAATTAGACTTTTTTATCGTATAAAGTAATTTTGAGGTAGAACAAAAGTAGAAAAAAAGGTTATCATAACTTTGTTTAAAGTAATTCCCGCAGAGTAAATAAAGAGAATCGATAAATTTTAATCTTTTGATTATAAGCACTTTCTGTGTCTTGTTAGTTCTGCAAAGACTTTGGTAGTTTCCTTTATCGGAATGGCTACACAAGAAGTGGCTATAAGACAGACTGTTAATATCACTTTGAAATCTGATACAGAGATGCTTGACGATGTGGTGGTTGTAGCTTATGGTACTGCGAAAAAGTCGTCTTTTACAGGTTCTGCGACTGCTGTTAGTGGAGAAAAAATAGCAAAAATGCAGGTTTCTTCAGTTTCTAAAGCCTTGGAAGGTGCAGCAGCAGGTGTACAAGTAATCAACACCAGTGGGCAGCCTGGAGAAAATGCTAAAATAAGAATCCGTGGTATTGGCTCTTTTAGTGCATCGTCGGCTCCTTTATACGTAGTTGATGGTATGCCTTATGATGAAGAGTCTGTTAATGCATTGAATCCTGCCGACATTGAAAGCATGTCTATATTAAAAGATGCTGCATCTGCATCTCTTTATGGTTCACGTGCGGCAAATGGTGTTGTGATGATCACTACCAAAAAAGGTATGGTAGATAAATCCAAAGTAACTCTTGATGCACGCTGGGGAGTAAATACTCGTGGTGTTCCAGAATATGATATCATGAAAGATCAAAGAGAATACGTACTAACAGCTTGGAATACTTTGAAAAATCAATCTACAGGTGCAGAAGCTTCCGAAGGATTAATAGGTAGCATTGGGTACAATCCATTCATCGGTGTAGCTAATAATGCCATGGTTTCAGCAGATGGTGTAGTTAGTTCTGCGGCTCTCCGCCATAATGACGATTGGGCTGATGCCGCATTACATAATGGTATGCGTCAGGAATATAATTTGAGTCTGCAAGGTGGTAACGCTAAGACAACTCATTTTTTATCATTGGGATATTTGAAAGATGAAGGAATTTTAAGGCATACTGACTTCGAACGTATTTCAGCACGTGCCAATATTAATCATACTGTAAATAAGTTTATTGACATCAATGGTAATTTGGCTTACGCAAGAGCGGAAAAAAATGCAGGCCAGTCACAAAATGCTAGTTTGTCTAATTACTCTAATGCCTTTATGTTCACTCAGCAAATCGCTCCTATTTATCCTGTATATGCGTATGACGAAAACGGAAATCGCATATATGACGAAGAAGGCAACACTGTTTATGATTTTGGTGATGGTACATATAGTACACGTATGGGCGGTTTCAGTAATCAAAATGTTGCAGCTAACTCTGGATTGGATGTGCATCAGACTTTGAATGACAATTTTAATGGCCGTGGTACTATCAACATTAATATTATTGATGGTTTAAAAGCGACTGCTAACATTGGTTATGATTTAATGAATCAAATCCGTACAGACCATATGAATCAGTTATATGGGGATGCTGCTAATGTGAATGGTCGTACTTATAAATATAATCAACGTATTGAATCGTTTACAGCAAATCAACTTTTAACTTATAGTAAAGCATTTGGCCATCATAATATTGACATAATGGCTGGTCACGAATCTTATTCATATACACTGAAATATCAGTATACTCATAAATACAATTTTTATACTATTGGAAATCCTGAGTTCAACAATGCCATAACTATGAGTGATATGAATTCATATACACAAGAACATAGTATGGAAAGTTTCTTTGGTCGTGTAAACTATGATTTTGATAACAAGTATTATCTATCTGCAAGTATTCGTTCAGATGAATCTTCCAAATTCCATCCTGATCACCGGCGTGGTACTTTTTGGTCTGTCGGAGGTTCTTGGAGATTAACACAGGAAGAGTTTTTGAAAGATGTGGAATGGTTGTCTAATCTTAAACTAAAAGCAAGTTATGGAACACAAGGTAATGATGGAATTCTTGATATAAATGGTTATGTAGTCTATCAACCATATTTGAAGCAATATTCTGTAACCAATAATAACGGAGATTTCTCTGTAGTCGAAACTTATCGTGGAAATAAAGATTTGACTTGGGAAAAAAGCAAAAATTTAAATATCGGTTTGGAAGCTGCTTTTCTTAATAACCGTTTGAAACTAGAAACTGAATATTTCTTGAAGAAGACTTCGGATATGTTGTACAATATGCCTTATCCCATTTCTTCTGGAATTTCTTACGTTCCAATGAACCTGTTGGATATGCAGAATAAGGGGATTGAATTTACCATTTCTGCCACCCCAATTCAAACAAAAGATTTTATATGGAATTTATCTTTTAACGGTACACACTATAGCAATAAGATTTTGAATCTTCCAGAAGACAAAAGAGAGAATGGAATTATTCATGGTACCGCTTCTTTGTTCCGCTTAATGGAAGGAGGGTCTATTTATGATCTTTATACGTATGAATATGCAGGTGTTAATCCAGAGACAGGAGCGGCACAATGGTATATGGATGAGAAAGATGCTAATGGCAAGGTGACCGGAAGAACCGTAACCGAAGACTATACTCAGGCAAGCAAATATGAATTAGGTTCTACTTTGCCCGATTTCCAAGGAGGTTTTTCAACTGATTTTGCATACAAAGGAATCGATCTTTCTATAGCTACAAACTTTCAAATTGGTGGAAAGATATATGACAGCATGTATTCTTCTTTCATGCATGCGGGAAGCAATATTGGCAGCAACTGGCATAAGGATATCTTGAATGCTTGGACTCCGGAAAACAAAAATACAAATGTGCCTATAATGGATGGTGCGCAAAATAGTAATAGCCAATCCTCACGTTTCTTGATAAATGCATCATTCTTTAACATCCGTAACATTTCATTAGGATATACTTTCCCGAAAGAATGGATGAAAGCAATATCAGCAAGCAGTGCACGTATTTACGTATCTGCCGATAATGTAGCTTTATTCTCTAAACGTAAAGGTATGGACCCCCGCCAATATGCTTATGGATATTCGGCTGCCAATTATTCTGCGATTCGTACTTTATCATTCGGCATTAATTTGAACTTTTAAAAGAATAGAATTATGAAATATACAAAATATTTAGCAATATTGGCTGCAGCGTTTATGATGGGATCTTGTAGCGATGACTTTTTGGACAAGGAACCTTCAGAAAATGCATCAGAGGACCAAATTAAAGATTTGCTTGATAAAGATCCTACAGCTATTCAAGCATACATTACAGGATATTACAAAAATATGTTTTCTCCGGAAGCACAGCAAAGTCATGATGATTTCGGGTTAAAGGCATTTGAATTGGCCACAGACTTGATGGGAGATGATATGGCGTATATGACTTCACACTTCTTCGTATATGATTATCTGCTTGACAACCGTGCTTCAAGTTATCGTCGTACTACCACTTACTGGCAAGAATTATATGCTGTAATCAGTGGTGCAAATGAAGTAATCAGCGGTCTGAAAGAACAAGCGGACAGCGGTGATGAGAGTGTTGAGAAGATGCTGGGACAAAGTTACACTATACGTGCTTACTGCTATTTTTGGTTAATAAACATGTACCAACAACCTTATGAATGGAATAAAGATAAATTAGGTATTCCTATTTATACTGAATCTGAAACCAAATTGAATCGTGTTCCTGTAGGTGAGGTCTATGAACAGATATTAAGTGATATAGATAAAGGATATAATTATTTGAAAGGAAAAGGAATATCCAAGAAAGATGAATTAAATGAATATGCAGCAGCTGCTATTTATGCAAACATTCTTTCATTTGTTAATGATTATCCCGATCAATGGAATGAAGTTGCTAAATACGCAAAATTGGCTATTGAAGGTGGCTCACTGATGAGTGAAAAAGAATTACTTTCCGGCTTTAATGACCTTTCTTTGAGCGAAGTGTTGTGGGGGGCTGATATTAATGGTGAAACGAATACATTCTACGCTTCATTCATGAGTCAAGTTGATCCTTACGGTCCGGGATATGGTGGTAATTTAGGAAATTACAAAATGATTTCCAGTGATTTGTATGAAAAAATTTCAGATAATGACATTCGTAAAAAATGGTTTGGAGTTGATTTGGGAGAAGCAAATACTCATTATAAAGTAAGACAATATGTGCAGCGCAAATTTATTGATGTAGGTTCTACCGCGCCTGGTTTTACTCCTACAGGTGATACTTTTTGCTCTGACTATATTTATTTGCGTACTGGTGAAATGTATTTTGTAGCTGCAGAAGCATTATATAGGGCAGGGAAAGAAAGTGAAGCCAAAACAATGCTGACTACGATTATGAAAACTCGTAATCCAAAATATGAAACATCCGCAACAAGTGATGCACTTTTACAAGAAATTGAACTTCAAAAGCGTATTGAAATGTGGGGTGAAGGTCGTCGTTTATTTGATATGAAACGTCGTAATGAAAGTTTGGATAGGACACATGCAATTAATCATAGTGCGATTGCTCCAAAGGAAGTCCCTGCAGGTAGTAAATTATTCATTTATCAAATCCCCGATAAAGAGTTAAATGCCAATAGTGAGATTACTGATAAAAACGAATAACTAATAATAAGTCTATAATAAAAAAGATGCCTAGATTACTAGGCATCTTTTTTATGCTTAAGGTAGAATAAAAGTAGACATAAAATCAAATTATTTTTTTCTTTTTATAATATATAGTTGATTTATAGTTTGTTATAATAGACGTAATATTGTATATCTGTAAGAAAACAGAATGCTAAAACTTTGATTACTAGATGCTTTTTTGTATATTTTAGTTCTGCAAAGACTTTGGTAGTTTCCTTTATCGGAATGGCTACACAAGAAGTGG
>ENA-ORNB01000692-ORNB01000692.1-human-gut-metagenome-genome-assembly--contig:-NODE-692-length-32023-cov-7.407845_pt1 | contig 32023 bp, 30 predicted proteins | sample MGYA00242112_ERZ509016 | MGnify/ENA primary metagenome ERZ509016 (study PRJEB26280, sample SAMEA2338705) | human gut metagenome | biome: human gut; feature: human-associated habitat; material: faeces...
TCAAAGGGACGGTTCCATCACCGGATGCAGTTCCTCTGCCACAGTGAAGGGAACGCTCAATGTCGGCGGCGTGGCAGGTCAGACGAATTTTGGTGCCACCTTGACCGCTTGCTATGCCACAGGCAACGTGATCATAGAAATAGACCGCACACAGAATATCTCTGGCGGCGGTCTGGTAGGATTCAACGACGGAATCAGCCTCCTTGCCTGCTATGCCACGGGCAACGTAACCAGTACAGGTAGTAGCACTGGCTATGTACATATCGGCGGCTTTTTGGGAGATAACTACACCATCGTGACCGCCTGCTATTGGAAGAACAATCATGAACAAGGTATCGGCTACAATAGGAAAAGCACCAAAGCCACAGAGGTGGACGGCACTGGCGTTACCTGGAAGAACGCCGTTGATGCCATGAACCGCGCCTTGCAGAACGCAGGCTCAGAGTGGCGTTACGAACTTAAAGGAGCATTGCCTACCTTGAGGAAGTTGTAAACCGTTGCGGGCGGAAAAGTTCCGCCCGCAACAAACATTAACCGAAGTATAACCCCAATAAAAAAAGGAGGACGTGATGGAACACACGGTGTAATACTGGTGTCATTGCAGATATAAATTTTAGCCCTTCCTATTCTTATGCGCAGTCAGGAACAGGTCGGTGGTCTATTGGTCTTAATTATAGAGGCCTTGAAATTTATACCATTCATTGCCAATCCGGATGTGGTGCTATAGATATAAATAAATTGGTATCATCCGCAAATCACCCATTTATTATTGGTGGGGACATGAATATGACTCCAAGCGAATTATCAGAATATTTACACAGGTACCAGGAGTAGGCCGGGAAATAGTGCTAATTTTGCATGTTGTGGTATGCCAACACATATTTCAGGTCGAGAATTAGATTATTTCCTTATCGATAGCAGATTACAGCTAAGAACATGTGTACTAAGATATCATATGAAGGGTGGGGATCACTATCCTGTGATATTGATATTTAGTTAACCAATTATATTTTTCATCAACAAACAGTGTCGCTGCGATATAAAATATTTTTCGGCTATGCCATACTTATGGCGGTCATCGGTAGCATGGCCGCCATTCTCATCCATGAACCTGCGAAGTTCCACGACCTATATGCGTATGTTGAATAACGGTATTTACACAAACAGCAAATGGGCGAACAATTCGTTACCACTACCAAGCATTTCCGCAAGCTGCTTGCCGCAGGCTATCTGTTGATAGTCCTGCTGGTGGGCGGCATCATCTGCACGTGGCTCGGCGAATGGCGCGACTTGGAGTTGCTGGAACGGGAGAACCGTGAAATCAACCGCTTCCGCAAGGAAACACACGATGCGTATGTGGGTGTGGTGGAGTTGTCACTTTTGGGCGAGTCGGTGCTGGAATGGGACGATAAGGATGTGGCGGCATACCGGCGGCAACGGATGGCGGTGGATAGTATGCTTTGCCGCTTCAAGAGCCATTACGAATCGGTGCGCATAGACAGCGTGCACCACTTGCTGGAGGACAAGGAAAAGCGGCTGTGCGCCATCATGGAGGCTCTGGAACAACAGGCGGACATCAACCGCCGGATAGCCAAGCAGGTGCCGGTGATAGTGCAAACGAGCAGGCAGGAAGAGCCGAAGAAACAGAGGAGGAAAGGTTTTCTCGGGTTGTTCGGCAAGAAACAGGAAGCACCTCCGACGACGACCACCACGATGCTCTACACACTGAACCGTGATATGATAGCGCAACAACGTGCCCAGAGCCATCGTCTGTCGGAATATGCCGACAGCCTTGCCAGCCGCAATGCGGAACTGAACCGCCAACTGCAAACCCTTATCCAGCAGATGGACCACAAGGTGCAGGCTGACTTGCTGGAACGGGAGGCGGAAATATCCGCCATGCGCGAAAGATCGTTCTTGCAGGTAGGTATCATAACGGGTGTCATGCTGCTGTTGCTTATTATTTCATACATCATCATTCACCGCTATGCCACCCGCATCAAGCAGTACAAACGTAAGACAACAGATTTAATCGGGCAACTGCAAAAGTCCGTAAAACAAAACGAATCGTTGATAGCCTCACGCAAGAAAGCGATGCACACCATCACCCACGAGCTACGCACACCACTGACTGCCATACATGGATATGCGGAACTGATGCAGGACAACGAAGAAGAAAAGATAAGCGGTTATGCGGACAATATCCTGCAAGCCTCCAAGAGAATGACCGACATGCTCAACTCCCTGCTTGACTTCTTCCGCTTGGACAGCGGCAAGGAACAGGCGAATGTCCGTCCGTTTCGTTTGGAAAACATCGCGGAGCTGTTGCAAACGGAGTTTACGCAACAAGCAGAAGCAAAAGATCTTAAACTTACCATCGAGTGCCCGGAGGGTATTATCCTGAATGGCGACAAGGAGCGCATCATACAGATATGCGACAACCTGCTGGGCAATGCCGTCAAGTTCACGAATGCCGGAAGCGTTTCACTTGTCATAAGCTATGACGGCAATAGGCTGACCCTTGTAGTAGAGGACACCGGAACCGGCATGAGTGCGGAAGAACAACAGCGAGTGTTCGGAGCGTTCGAGCGGCTTTCCAACGCCGCCACGCAAGACGGTTTCGGATTGGGGTTAAGCATTGTGAAACAGATAGTCGGGATGCTTGGCGGCACTATACGCTTGGAAAGCGAAAAAGGAGAAGGCAGTCGTTTTACTGTGGAGTTGCCAATGAACACTGCCGATATTGGTATTGAAGAACAGACAGCCGCAGAAAGTCTGGCTCATATAGAAAGACCTTATTCTGTCATCGTATTGGACGACAATCCGATGGTATTATCCATGACAAAGGAAATGTATGCTGGTATAGGTGTGCATTGCGACACGTTCACCACTATTGGCGATGCAATGGAAGCCATGCGGCAGCACACATACGACCTCATGATAACCGATATGAAGATGCCGGAGATTAACGGCTATGAGGTGTTGGAGTTGTTACGCTCGTCAAGTGTCAGCAACTCGAAAGAGATTCCCATTGTCGTGGCGACCGCCTCCGGCAGTTGCAGCGAAGAGGAGCTGTTGGAAAATGGATTTACCGCCTGCCTGTTCAAGCCATTTTCCATTTCCGAACTGGTTGCTGTATCAGACAAATGCCTTTTGACAAGTACGGACAAGGATGAACTTCCCGACTTGTCCTCTCTGCTTGCATATGGTGACAAACGGGCGATGCTCGACCGTTTGATAACCGAAACAGAAAAGGATATGCAGGCTGTCCGGGAAATCATGGAGAGGAATGACCGCAAGGCGTTGGACGAATGGATACACCGTCAGCGAAGTTCATGGGCTGTTATCCGTGCTGACAAACCCTTGTGGAACCTGTATGAACTGCTGCATCAAGAATCTGAATGTTCCGAAATGGAATTGCGGAAATGCGTGGATGCCATGCTTCGTATGGGAACAGTTATCATAGAACTTGCGCAAAAGGAAAGGAGGTCGTCGGATGAAAGTATTTGTGATTGAGGACAACCCCGTCTATAACGATTATGTCTGCAACCTGCTGAAGAAAGACAGCTTCGATACTATGTCGGCATATAATCTTGCCACTGCCAAGAAACTATTGGCAAAGTCAGAGGTGGATGATATTGTCGTTGCCGACCTACGCCTCCCCGACGGTGAAAGCATAGAGTTGTTACGGTGGATGCGTGCCAACGACAAACAGCAGGTGTTTATCGTTATGACCAATTACGGGGAGGTGCATACGGCAGTGGAAAGTATGAAGCTCGGCTCAAAGGATTACATACAGAAACAGTTGTTGGAGGATAAACTGATACCGCTTATCCGCACCCTGCAAAAAGAACATGAAAAGCGACTACAATGGAACATTCCGATATTCGTCCGGCAGGGCGAAGCCTATCAGAAAATCAAGAAACGTGTGCGCCTTGTAGCCACCACCCGGATGAGCGTGCTGATACTGGGCGAGAACGGTACGGGCAAGGAACATATCGCACAACATATACACCAACAAAGCAAACTTGCCGATAAACCTTTTGTGGCAGTGGACTGCGGAGCCTTGTCCCCGTCATTGATACAATCCGCCTTCTTCGGACACGTCAAGGGCGCGTTTACGGGTGCCGAAGCAAACAAGACGGGGTATTTTCTGGAAGCGGATGGCGGCACGCTGTTCCTTGACGAAGTGGGCAACCTAACAATGGAGATGCAACAGATGCTGCTCCGCGCCATACAGGAACGCCGTTACCGTCCCGTCGGTGCAAAGGAGGACAAAACAGCCAACGTGAGGATAGTGGCTGCAACCAACGAGGATTTGCAGAAAGCCGTAACGGAAAAGCGGTTCCGGCAGGATTTTCTCTATCGCTTGCAGGAGTATGTGATAACCATGCCGCCCTTGCGCGACTGCCCGGAAGACATCATGCCATTGGCCGAGTTCTTCCGTGAAATGGCAAACCGTGAGTTGGAACGTGAAGTAAAAGGGTTTGCCGCATCTGCCCGTAATGCCCTGCTCGCCCATGCGTGGCCGGGCAACGTGCGCGAGTTGAAACAGAAGATACAGACGGCAGTCCTGCAATCAGAAGGCGATATGATAACCGAAGCCGATTTGGAACTTGACAATGAACCGTCCGCTACTTCCGCTTGTTTTACATTGAAGAGCGGGGATGAAGAAAGAGGACGTATCCTGCGTGCTTTGAAACAAGCAGCCGGTAACAAGAAAATGGCTGCAAAGATACTGGGTATCGGCAGGACAACGCTGTATAATAAATTGGTAGAGTATGGATTGAATGAAGAAAACTGACCGGAGTATGGCTGTAAATGGCAATAATTGATTAACTTTGCAATTGTATTTCAGAAAATAGCAGGCGATCGGGTAACTTTTCGCCGATGATATAGACATAAGACCGCAAGGCGTTTCGAGCGAAAATCTGCTAAATTGAAACTACGGAGACGATTGCGTGATGCTTATGCTATGCTTACGCATAGCGTGCATTCACGTACTCTCCGTAAAGGCTTTACCAGAGCCATCGCTTGAAAGTAGTGTGAATTGCACGCTACTTTTTTGCCTCGCCAAAAAGGAAAGAAAATACGTTATGGCGAAAATACAATTACTTGCCGTTATCTCAATAGATGGCTGTCCGATGAAACTGCATCCCCGGAAGCGGTTGCTTCAAACCGAAGATTACGGTATGGATGAAATACGTGCCAATGCCCTGTATAAGCTGACATCCGACTATTCGGTATCCGTGCTTCAAGAATGGAGAGAGGAAGGTGGAAGCATTTGCCATTTGTTGGAAGTAACTGCTGGGAATACCGAATATGCCAACGGACTGTTACGGATGAACGTGATAGATGAAATCATACTATACGTTGTTCCAACCATCGACGGAAACGGAGCGCATTTTTTCAAGTCAGCACTACCTATGAATGACTGGCGGCTTATGGAGAACAAAACTTATAGGGACGGAGTAATCCGGCTTATCTATCATAAAGAGCCACGGGCATAAAATGTTCAGATTATGAACATCTTGGCGGAATTTCCGTGTTCAGAAAGTGAACACATGTTCAGAATCTGAACACATTTCACAAGGGATGCAATCAAGGATAAAATTATTTTTGAATTTTATCTTTCTGAAAAACAATGTAGTACAATTTTCTCACAATCTTTTCTCGTGTTTAGGGCTATGATTTGCCCATATATCAGTGTGCGCACACTGATAAACAAGTGTAAACCCTCAAAACAGAAAAGATAATGAACCATCTCATACTGGCGGAAACACAGTTTTTCGCCATGATAAACGGAAAAGACAACGGTAGCACGGAAACGGCATACGGCGGATTCGTGCAGGAAGTAATAAACCTGTGCTACGGCGGCAATGATGCCAAGCATATTATTGTGGCGTTGGCTTTTGCCGAAATCGAATTACAGCACCATCCGCAGAACTTGTCGGCATCGGAGGAGAATGTCGTCACTGTGTATATCCGCAAGGCGTTATCATTCATCCGAAAGATGCAGAAGATAGTATCCGCTTCTGCAATTACCTCCGTGCCACCACTAACATCCACATCCGAAACCAAAGCCACAGTCCCAGCCTTGCAATGGACCGGTAATGCCGTCGAGTTGGTAGAACTAATCTATGCCCTCTACGCCACCGGCTGCATCAATGGCGGCAAGGCTTCGCTGAAAGAGCTTGCTCCTGTCCTCTATTCCTTTTTCGGTGTGGAGTCCAAAGACTGCTACCGCTTCTATACGGACATCAAACGCAGGAAAAGCGACAGTCGCACCTACTTCCTTGAAAAGATGCAGGACAAACTGAACGCGAAGATGCGACATGACGATGAATTGGAGCGGATGAGGAGATAAACGAATGCCAAACAAAGGATAAGCGGCCGGATTATACGGTTTCTTATCCTTCTTCATTTACAATCACTCTATTATCTGCCGGAAAGCCGATTAAAATCATTAACTTTGCAAGTATTAATCAATGACGGATGAAAATAGATAACCTCGAAATATTGAATGGACTGATTGCCGGAGCCGAAGGCGGGACAGTTGAGTTCAAAGAAACTACCGGGCAGTTGGAGCGTGGAATGGAAACTCTTTGTGCCTTCTTGAACGGTACGGGCGGCACGGTGCTGTTCGGTGTAACCGACAAGGGAAAGATTATCGGTCAGGAAGTGAGCGACAAGACGAAGCGCGATATTGCGGAAACCATCAGACGAATCGAGCCGTTTGCGACCATTGATATATCCTATACAGACATTCCGGGAACGAACAAAAGTGTTATAGCTTTATCAGCGGAAGAACAACGATATATGCGCCCGTTCACCTATAAGGGGAGGGCTTATCAACGGATAGAGAGCGTTACATCTGCCATGCCGCAGGGTATATACAACCTGTTGGTTATGCAGCGAGGCGGAACCTATGCTTGGGATTCCATGCAAAATCCCGGCTTGAAAATATCCGACCTTGACGAAACGGCAATCTTGGGCGCAGTACGTGGAGGAATCAGAGGCGGACGTTTGCCGGAAGGTTCTATGCAGGAGGATGTCCGAACCATCCTTGAAAAATTTGACTTGTTGAATGATGGAAAGCTGAACAATGCTTCCGTTGTCCTATTCGGACGGAACTTCTACCATTATCCCCAATGTCTGCTCCGTTTAGCCCGGTTCAAAGGAACGACAAAAGATGAATTTTTAGATAATCAGCGTGTGACAGGCAATATATTCAACTTGCTGGATGCTGCAATGGCATTTTTCTTCAAGCATTTGTCCCTTTCCGGTAAAATTGAAGGTTTGTACAGAGAAGAGGAACTGAATGTGCCATATAAGGCATTGAGAGAATGTTGCATAAATGCTTTTGCACATCGTGTTTACCATCGCCCCGGCAGTTCAGTCGGGATTGCTATCTATGATGACCGCGTGGAGATTGAAAACAGCGGAACATTTCCGCCTGATATTACCATTGAGAAACTGTTGGGTGGCCACAATTCCGAACCACAAAATCTGATAGTAGCCAATGTGCTGTACAAAAGTGCAGTATTGGAGAGTTGGGGACGTGGCATAGCCCTTATGGTAAACGAATGTCGCCGTGTCGGTATTCCGGATCCGGAGTTTCATACCGACGGCAATGCTGTATGGATTGTGTTTCATTATACAAGAACTACAGTAGGACAAGACCCCACAGCACCCCCACAGCACCCCTATAGTAACCCCACAGTAACCCCACAGTTAGGAAAACTGTTGTCTGCTATTGGGAACAACACTCTCTCTGCTAAAGAAATCATGGAGAAAACGGGAATGAAAGATAAAAGGAATTTCTTAAAGAACTATATCCATCCGGCAATAAATTCCGGTTTGGTCCTTTCACTTTATCCCATAGGCTCCAAGAGTCCGCAACAGAAATACTATCTTACTGATAAAGGTAAAGGTTTCCTGCAACAATAACGGGTATGGCTAAAAAGAAGAAACATAAGAATGATGTAAAAACTGATTTACCGATAATCATGGATTATGGTATCGGCAGTATATCCGTTTATGACCCGGCAGACATAATGCCATACAACGAGCCGCCAATTAGCGAACAAATCCGCTTCAAGAAACTCGGCAAAGAGATGAAATCCGAGTTCAAGTGGCTGGTATCTTCCGTAGTGATTGAGTATTGGCAAGAAAACCGACAGATACCTTTCGGTGAAGAAATGTCGAAACTCAGAACCAGACTGTTGAGAATGTTTGCCGAAGAATACAGCATACTGCTTAAAGACGATACAGAGCTGAAAAATTATTTGCTGACGCTTGCCATTACCACCATCAACAAGCATCTCAAATCTGAGAATAAAAAGAGGGTGTCAAAACTCTCTTTTTAACAAAATTACCCTTGCTACAGATATCTGTGACAGGGGTAATTTTCATATTTTGGGTGTTTTGACACATCCCCTTTTTCATATATAAAGGAATCTGTTATTTCTGCTGCAACAGGTGTTTCAAGTTTTCATCATTTGCGATACGTTCCAGTTCCTCTTGAACAATCTGCTTCACTTCCTCCTTGATGCGCCTGTAATTCGCCTGAACCGTTTCCTTCATGCGGTCGTTGCCGTCCCCGTCCGTAAAGTCGGTAATGACGGGGATTTTCTTGTAGGCTTTCTCCTCGCGCTTCACCTTCTCGGCATCCACGACAATCTCGCAATGGAAAATCTTCTGCTCGATACGCTCGTTGAAGTTGTCGGATACCGAACCGACAAACATACCCTGCGTCAAGCCGGAAATCTTGCTCGGCGGGATGAGTGAATCCATCTGCGTGTTGATGGAGGTGGAAACATCCTGCCGGTTGATGGAAATGGACTGCCGTTTCTGCAACACCTTACCGAAGCGTTCGGAAAGCGTCTTGGCGGTTTCACCCACCACCTGACCGGAAAAGATATTGCCGACGGTGTTCATCACGACCTTCGCTTCTTTATCACCGTAGTCGCGCACCAACTGGCTGAAATCCTGAAAGCCCAGACACACGGCAACCTTGTTGCTTCGCGCGGTGGCGATAAGGTTGTCCAACCCCTTGAAATAAATCGTGGGCAGCTCGTCGATGATGACCGACGACTTCAGCATCCCTTTCTTGTTGATGAGTTTCACGATACGGGAGTTATACAGACCGAGAGCGGCCCCGTAGATATTCTGACGGTCGGGATTGTTGCCCACACAGAGTATTTTCGGTTCTTCGGGGTTGTTGATGTCCAGCGTGAACTCGCTGTCCGACATCACCCAATAGAGCTGCGGGGAAATCATCCTTGACAAAGGGATTTTCGCGCTTGCTATCTGCCCCATCAACTGCTCCGCAGCCCCTCCGAGCCATGCGTCCATGAACGGAGAAAGATAGTTTTCCAATTCCGGGTAAGAGGTCAGTATCGGGAAAATATCCTCATAGCGGCGGTTCAGGAACTCAATCGCATGGGGGAATGTACAATACTTGCCGTTCTGGAAAATTTTGAGATACCAGATAATAGCCGCGAAAAGGATGATGGGCGATTCTACGAAAAAGTCGCCCTGCTTTTGCACCCAACTTTTATTTAAGTTGAGCATAATGGTGTACGCACTCTCATAAGCGTCCGTAATATCCTCCATGAAGTCCGGGTGAATGGGATTGCAACGGTGCGAACGTCGCGGGTCATCGAAGTTTATCACATAAAACTTCGGTTTCACCTTGTAGCCCTCCGGGTGGTTCAGCAGATGGTTGTATGCTATCGTGGACAAGTCGCTGAATTTGAAGTCGTACACATACATCGAGAAGCCCTTTTCTATCTGCTGCTTGATGAAATTATTTACCACTGCATAGGATTTACCGCTGCCCGGAGTACCCAACACGATGGAAGCCCTAAAAGGATTCACGACATTGATCCAGCCATTGTTCCAACGCTTTTTGTAGTAAAACCGTGTCGGAAGATTGACCGAATACTCGCTTTCGATAAGCCGCGTTTCCTGCATGAAGCTCTCGTTCTCGTTGTTGAACACATCATCCATGAGGTTGTGCTTCAACAGGCGGCTCATCCACAGACCGCCCATCAGCAGACAGACATAACCAGCTCCGACGGTCAGAATATACAGCCCTGTTACCGCCTCTATCGGTAGAGGCAAAGCCAGTATCCACCAGTTGAAGAAGAACAGCACGAAGCCGGCGGCAAGAGCCGTCCAGATTCGTCCCCAAGTGATTTTCTCGCCCTTCACGCCCTTTGTCCCCAGACAGGACAAGGCAAGCAGTAGGACGGCAAACAGTTTCGTGTACAGGATGGAACGGAACAGCCCCGCCGTGCGGTTGAAGTTCATCAGGATTCTGTCCACCACACCGATGTCCATACCCCAAAGCCGGATGGCTTCGTAGCAGAACCAGTACACGTTCATGACCACTAAAATAATACTCACGGCACGCAGAAAATCCATGATTTTCGCCAATGCCCTCAAATCGTCTTCTTGTTGTGACATACATTTATTTTTTGATTGTTGATACTTTCGGTTACATTCCCAAGCCCTTGCGCTTCTTCTTTTTCTTCTTGCGTTGCATCGCCCGGATGAAGGCTTCCTCCTCAGCGTCCACTGCCGGACCTTCGGGGGTAAACAGGTTCATGCCACCCGAATGGTTCTCGTATTCCCCTCCGGAAAATGATGCCGTGAAAAGAAGAGCTAAAGAAGAGCAAATACCCTACCTATAAATCACAATATATCAGTACGTTCGGAGGATAATTCATTTTCTCTTTTTCTTCGATTGTCTTGTTTGTTTTCTCATTTTTATTGTATTTTTGTCCCCAGTTCGTCCCCCGAAAAGAGTGCGGGGGACAAAAAACTGTCCCCCGGGAACGGGATACAGCAATAAAAGAGTTCTTCGTATAATTATTAAAAGGAGAAAGCAGACTATGGCTAAAACGACCACTACCCAAAAAGAACCCGTCAGGCTTCGGGAAAAGAAGTTGTCGAACGGCAACGTAAGCCTGTATCTTGACATCTGTAGAAACGGCAGACGCCACAAGGAGTATTTGAAGCTCTACCTGATAGATGCCAAAACTCCGTTGGAACGCGAACAGAACCGTCAAACGCTGGCTACAGCACAAGCCGTCAAGTCCAAACGTTTGATCGAAATACAGAACGGCGAATATACCTTCACGCGCCAGTTCAAGGAGAACACGCCCTTTTTGGAATACTATCGCAAGATGGTGGAGGAACGGCGTAAGAATCCGGAATCGCAAGGCAACTGGGGCAACTGGAGAAGCTGCCTCCGCTACCTTGAAATCTATTGCGACGAGAAAACCACCTTCCGGGAAGTAACACCGGAATTTATCACGGGATTCAAAGAGTTTCTGAACAACGTGGAGAAAGATACGCACAAGCGTGTCGGACCCCGCCGTGAACGCGACACATTCCAAGGGCTGTCGCAGAACTCCAAGGTATCCTACTTCAACAAGCTGCGTGCTTGCATCAATCAGGCATACGACGACCAAATCATACCGGTAAACCCGCTGCGCGGAATCGAAGGATTCAAGGAGGAAGAAGTCAAACGCGATTACCTGACGCTGGACGAGGTAAAGAAATTGGCAGCGACTCCTTGCCGCTACCCTGTACTGAAACGTGCGTTCCTCTTCTCGTGTCTGACCGGGCTGCGTAAAAGCGACATACAGAAACTGACATGGGGTGAAGTGCAGAAATTCGGGAAGTACACGCGGATCGTGTTCAAACAGCGGAAAACCAAGGGACAGGAATACCTCGACATTTCTTCGCAGGCGGAGAAATATCTCGGAGAAAGAGGCAATCCGGACGACATCGTATTTACGGGGTTTACCTACGGATCATGGACTTCTCTGGAACTGCAACGCTGGAGCCTGGCGGCGGGCGTCAACAAAAACTTGACTTTCCACTGCGCCCGGCACACGTTTGCCGTGCTGATGCTCGACCTGGGCGCAGACATCTATACCGTATCGAAATTGCTCGGGCACCGGTTCCTGACGACGACGCAAATATACGCCAAGGTGCTGGACAAGAACAAACAGAACGCCGTGTCGCTCATTCCCGACATCGGATAACACAGAAAACGTATGACAAGACAGGAAGCCGTCATAAAAATAGTAAAGATTACCCGCATCATCGGAGAGTTGAAATACCAGTTGGATGCGGACGACGAGGTTGAATTTGAGGCGCTCGACCCCGAATGGAAACATATCGCCGAATGGACGCAGGAGGTATGCCGGTACATGGAATTGGACGCTTCCCCGCAGGTGGCCCGTCTGATTGCCAATATCGGGTTTACCGACATGGTGGAGAAGTATGTGCAAAGCTGCAGGAAGGAGATCGGGGCGAAAGAGGCCAAGATACTCGACGACTATGTGAAGCACATGCGAACGCTGTCGTCGTTGTGCGATACCCGAAGCGAGGAGCAGAGGGAGAAATACGGCGATCTGATAGAGCCGTTAGCCAACGAACGGGTGGCTGCATTGCTGCAAAGAGCCGTCGATGCGGGCATACTGGACCGACACTACCAACCCGTTCCGCAGACGTCCCCCCTGCAACTGAAAGTCATCGCCTATGCGGTGTCGAGCCTATGCAAACTGCACAGCCCGTATGTCCTGTTTGAGAAACAATGGCACAGGGAGAACGGGAAACGGTTCAATACCTGCCGTATCCCCAAGCACAATACCGTTTGCTACGAAGAGACCCGGGCACTCTATCCCGAAGTGGATTTTGCCGGATTCGAACCCGTACACGAAGCCGCAACGTTCTATGTGCCGCAAAGCGAGGAGGAGATACGGGCCATGTACGAAGATTTGGTAAAATACGGGTACATAGCCCCGGAGACGACATTCGAGGCATTCGGCAGTATCTTCGACAAGGCAAGGTTCGAAAGTCCGGTGGAATGGACAAAAACCCAGCGGCAGTTGTCCTATTTCATCCACCAGGCATTCAGCCGGTTCAACAGGAAGAATTTATGGATCAAGGGCGAATGCTGTTTCCGCATCGGCGGAAAGAAGCCGCATAAGGCGAGCCTCGTGACGGGCTTCGCTTGGATCAAACGGGCGGGATGGATGGACCGGTACGATACGAGGCTGAAGGCTATATGCGACAGATTCAATCAATAGAGAGTATCACTCTCAATGCAGAACTAAAAAGAGAATTACCTATTCATATTTAGGTAAACCCATATTCCATAATACCCATAGCCATAAAGAAAAATATACTATGTATCAACTACTTATCAATGAAAAATACATCGCTTCGAATACGACTTTCAGTATATTTAACGGAATTTTTGACGAACCTAAATTCAAACAGCCTGTAGTATGGACAAAAAAACAGTCGCAACTCATATATTTCGTTCATTCAGCGTTCAAGGCCGACAACCCTTTAGATGTAGGGGTGAAGTGCTTGTATTGTTTCCGTTTACAGAACGAAAAAGTACCCAATCGGCAAAATATGGTCTGTAACTATCATTCGCTTGTAAAGAATGGATTGTTAAACACATACGATACAGAGTTAAAGCATATAGCGAATGAATACAACAAAGTGGGAAAGCGTGATACAAATACCTCCAAAATAATGGAGAAAAATAACAATAATTCAAATTTAAGTCCATGACAAAGAAATTATCTTTGCACCTCTCTCTTTTTGAAAAGAGCGATGCTCAGGTCTCGGTGGACCCCAGCGCAGACCGGAACACAAGGGCTATTCCGGTTGGTCAAACAAGCCCATGAAACTTATAAGGCCGAAGTATCGACCTTGCAAAAGAGCTACAAGCGCTATGCGCTTGATTTCATTCATTCAAATCAGTTCCATGACGAAAAAGATGCCTGGAGCAAAAATGAACACCAGAAGAACTACTACACCATAACCGATCTTTTGAGGGAACATGAAAAATTAGTATGCAAATATTTCAACCGCAATAAATTAGATGATGCTGAAATTGCGGATTTGCTCAACGAATTTTATGTTTCCGACCTACCGAAAACAATACCTATCGAAACCGGACATGAAGACAGGGATAGGACTAAACCAATCCCGTCGAATAACACCATCGAGTCTGTACTCGACAAGTATACGATTGACCTCATTGTGCAACTTGCCAATGAGGTCGGTTTATTTAAGGAGAAACTGGACGCGGACGACGTGGCCGCCCGCTATGCGACGGACACGTTGCGGACAATGACCTCACGGAACAATACCCGGCTGGTCGTATTGCTGGACAAACTGGCGTCGAGCGGCATCATTCCCTACCATTGGCAGGCCGTGATCGCAAAAAAGAAACTTGTCGTGAGTTCTTCGGGCAGGAAATACCTTGACCAGCACGACATGTCATCCACCCTCAATAGAAGTAAAGAAACGCCACCTAGTATTTCTGAAAAGCATTTTCTTGCCATCATTGACAAATACATAAGGAAAATCAAGAGCAAGGAAGTGTAACATAAGAAGCCGGATTTGTCGATAGTTGTGTTGAGAGTGGTCTTGACACTCAACAATATCAACGCGAAGAGCCGGCCGGATGCCCATACCTTTGTCCCCCGCAACCGGGTTGCTGCGGGGGACGCTCCGCTATTGTCAAACCTTAACAGCATCCATCCATGACACACCGAAGGACGACAAACGCAAACAAGCTGCCATCCGGCCGCATACGCCAGATGGAGAAGATCATCGACATGGTAAGGTCGGAGAAGCCCATCGAGCGCATACGATCGCTGGAACAGAAGATCGACGAAGTGGATAAAATAGAGGCGATCGAGAGCTGTGTCGAGCTCTTGAAGGACCACATCTGGGCTGTCAAGGAGGTACTGACGACGGCCGAGGCATCGGCCTATCTGGGCCTCTCGGAGAGTTATCTCTACAAGCTCACTTCCTCGAAGCGGATACCGCACTACAAGCCTAACGGCAAGTTGGTGTATTTCAACCGGCGGGAGCTGTGCGAATGGGCGATGAAAAACCAAGTACAAACGGCAGAGCCGACGGCCTGCACAAACGACGAGACGATATGAACAGAAAAGAGATAGACCTGTTGCTTGCACGCATAGAAGGGCTGAAATCTTTCCTCGAAAAGAACTCGTTGGAGGATTTTCAGAAAGAGATATTGAGAGTGGACAACTACCTGAAGCGGTTCGGCTCGCTGGACGAACTGCTGTCTCACCTGAAACGGGTGGAGGAAGTAGCCTACACGGCGAAGGAGTTCCTGACCATCGACGAGGTGGCCTACTACCTCCAAGTGTCGAAAAGTTACGTCTACAAACTGACGGCTTCGAGGGAGTTTACCGTATATAAGCCGAACGGGAAGACCATCTTCGTCCGCAGGGACGACCTGAACGAATGGATAAGACGCAACCCCTGCGTGTCCGGCAGGGAAATAGAGAGCCGGGCCAACCTGCTTGCATACAGGCTGGAGCAACAGCAGAAACCACGAACATTCAAGAAATGAGAATCATGAAAAAAACCGATATGACACTACCGGACAACCACCGGATAGACGAGGAGAAATGCAAGTCGCTACTGCAATACATTCGTCTGAATGTCACCGAAAAGTACGACTTTCCGCAGGAGATCGTGCAGGTAGACGGCGTGACCGTGGCGACGTTGGGCAATTTCAGCGCATCGACCGGAAAGCCCAAAAGCAAGAAAACGTTCAATGTCAGCGCCATCGTGGCCTCTGCCCTGTCGGGGAAAGAGGTGCTGAAATACAAGGCGGAGCTGCCGCCCTGCAAGAACCGCGTGCTGTACATTGACACGGAACAGAGCAAATGCCACTGCCACAAGGTACTGCACCGGATACTCAAGCTGGCGGGGCTGCCGACAGACCGGGAGAACGACCGGATCGAGTTCTTCGTGCTGCGCGAGTACACGCCCGACCAGCGCAGGGACATCATCCGCTGGGCGCTGCACGAGGAGCAGAACATCGGACTGGTCATCATCGACGGCATCCGCGACCTGATCCACGACATCAACAGTCCGAGCGAGTCGCTCGACATCATCAACGAACTGATGCGGTGGTCGAGCTACTACGAGCTGCACATCCATACGGTGCTGCACCTGAACAAAGGCGACGACAATACCCGGGGGCATATCGGCTCGGAGCTGAACAACAAGGCGGAAACCATCCTGCAAATATCGAAAAGCGTCGAGAACGGCAGGATCAGCGAGGTGCGGGCCATGCACATCCGCGACCGGGAGTTTACCCCGTTCGCCTTCGAGATCGGGGAAGATTCGCTTCCCCGTCTGGTAAAGGACCACCAGTTCAAGATGAGCAAACGAGACCGGCTGTCCTCGTACATGGATATGACCGAGCAGCAGCACCGCACAGCTTTGGAAGTCGCCTTTCCGGACAACTACGTTCCGGGGTATCAGATGCTGCTCGACGCCCTGAAAAGAGGATACGACAGCATCGGTTACAGCCGCGGACGGAATACGCTGGTGGGACTGTGCAAGTTCCTCATACAAAACGAGGCCATCGTAAAAGACGGCCGCGGGTATGCTTACAACGAGAATTTCCGCATAAAAAACCGGTCGGTTTAGTTTGCGGGTATATATAGAAAAACTACACTAAACGTCCCGAACCCATGAATACGATAGAGGCAAAACGAATACGAATCGTAGACTACCTGCGGCTGCTCGGCCATGAACCCGTCAAGGTGCGCGGCGGACAGTATTGGTACCTGTCCCCGTTGAGAAAAGAGGACACACCCTCCTTCAAGGTCAACGACCGGCTGAACGAATGGTATGACTTCGGATTGTCGGAAGGCGGGAGTATCATAGAGCTGGCGATGCTGTTCCTGCGGACATCGAGCGTGAGCGAGGTCCTTCGGCTCATAGAGGTGCAAACGGGCGCGGCTCCCCTGCTCCGCACCCGTCCCCACAACGCCATGCCCGACGCGATAGAGGAGATGATGAAAGGCGTCGAGGTGGTGCCGCTGAACCACCATGCGCTCCTGTCGTATATCCATTCGAGGGGTATAGATACGCAGACCGCCCGGCAGTTCTGTCGGGAGATACACTACGAACTGCACAGGCGGCATTACTTCGCCATCGCCTTCGGGAACGTATCGGGCGGCTACGAGATGCGCAATCCTTATTATAAAGGGTGCATCGGGCAGAAAGACATTTCCGTCGTCGAACAGGCAGCCGGCACGAGGCAGAAGCACGTGAACGTGTTCGAGGGCTTCATGGATTTCCTCTCCTACCGGACCCTGCTCAAACGGGGCGATGCCGTGGTATGTATCCAGGCGCCGTGCGACCATATCGTAATGAACACGGTAAGTAACCTGAAGAAGACCTTGCAGGTGTTGGAAAGCTACGAATACATCCACTGCTACCTCGACAACGATCTCGCCGGGCAGAAGACGGTAGAGACCATCGCCGGGCTGTACGGGATCGGGAGGACGGTAAACGAAGCGGTACGTTACGCCGACTACAAGGACCTGAACGACTGCCTGCGCGGCAGGAAGCGCTGAGAGGCCGCCATGTGCGGCCTGCGGGCAAACAAGGAGCCGGACTGGCTTGAGTCCGGCTCCCTCGTAAATTCGCGGTATTGCAGATGCAATCAGCAGACGCCCAGCACGATGCCTGCGTCGATATTCAACTTGCGGCTGATCTCCTGCGCCACCTTGTAGGTGGGTTCGGCCTTGCCGGAGACGATGGCGCTGACACGCGACGGACTGATACCCAGCATGGCCGCCAGCGAGCGCTGCGTTAGGTGCATTTCGTACATCCGCAACTTCATCACGTCGGCCAGAGATGCGGTGCCGACCGCAAAATGCTCTTCCGAGTAATCCGCTACGAGGCTCGACAACAATTCGAGTTCGATAAGGTTCTTATCATCTTTCGGCGTATTGTCGTCTACGAGCGGCAGCAACTCTTCCACCCGATTAACCGCCCAATCGTATTGGGCCTTGTTCTCGATTTTCGTCATACCTGCTCTACTTTTTATATGTTCCGACAATCAATTCTGTCGTATTCCTTATGCGTCCCGATGAACCGTACATACACGAACCGGATCGTGAATTTGATTACGGCGACCAAGCGGAAATCGTTTCCTTTGACATTGAACACATAACGCTGGTTGCCTACATTATCAACGCTATTGAAAGTCTTTTTCACATCCGCGAAGCAACTCCATTCGCTTTTCTTGACCTTCTGCACCCAATCCTGCAAGGCCACCTTCGATTCCGGGTGTCGTTCCGCATATTCCTTAATGGCCTGTTCGGTAAAAATCCTCATAGCTCTGCGGGCATACATCAATTACGATGCAAACATACGCAGAAAATTTCATTTTACAAAATATAGTTTCATTTTACAGAACAACGGAACGATCCGGCCGCTCCGCAATGCCACCCGACTGGGTGGCTTTTTTTGTGCCCCTACCGGCCTATTCCCATCGGCAAAGAATGCGCCAGAATATGATTTTAGAATATGATTTTAAAAAAACGCATAAAAATTCTCCTCAAAACATAAGTTTAACACTCAATTATTTTCAAGTTTCAAAACTGCGTTTTTTCTTTGCAAATCATATTCAAATCATATTTCAAAATCACATTGTAAATATGAAATCATATTTCATTTTCGCCATCGTGCTGACCGTTGCGTACATCGTCTACTACGCAGTCATCATCGTGCATGACCTTTACGGCAAGAAAGGCGCAGGCAAGATGCAGGAGGAGGTTTTCGACCTCGGCGAACCCGATGATGAAGAGAGTGTCGCCGTGACAGAGAACGAAACGGGCTTCGAGGTCGGGAGCAACGCATACGAAACGGAAACCGCAGACGCGGATAGGTCCGCAGTACCGCAGGCCGAGGCAGCCAACACAGGTATTTCCACACAGGAGAAACTCGAACGGCTGAAAGCCAAAGCGGAGGAGCGGATGGAAGAGAGCGTGCCCTACCTCTCGGACGGACGCACGGCCGAGGAGATGTACCGTGCGATGGTCGCAGGAGGCCGGATGGACTGCCGCCCCGAAATGGAGTGGAAACCCCTCAAAGAACGATTGTGAGATGCCGAAGGCGACCAGGATACTATGCGTATTATGCCTTATTCCCTGTGCGGCGCTGGCCAAGAGCGGCAGCGTGGACTACAGTTGGGGCGCAGACGCGCTGGCCTCGATGCACGACTTCGTGGTCACGATGATGCTGTACGTCCTGTATGTCTGCTATGCCGTCACTTCGGTTTTCGCCGTCATTGCCGCACTCCAGATCTACATCAAGATGAACACGGGCGAGGAAGGTATTGCCAAGTCCATCGTATCGCTATTGGGCGCATGCCTTTTCATCATCGGAGCCTCCATCGTGTTCCCGGCCTTTTTCGGCTACCGCATATAAACCGCAAACGATTCGAGAACCAACAATATTCACAAAAAACATAACACAATGTTTCAGAAAATCCAAAAGATGTACCGGGAGGCAAAAGAATACGCCGGGGAGATTTCCGCGAAGGCGGCGGCGTTCGCCTTCGCACTGCTGGCAGGCACTCCGGCCAAGGCGCAGAGCACCGCAGGCGACTATTCGGCCGGCACGACAGCCCTGTCTACCGTAGCGGATGAGATCGTAAAATACGTGCCCATCATGGTCAAGCTCTGCTACGCCATTGCGGGCGTCGTGGCCATCGTAGGCGCAATCTCGGTGTATATCGCCATGAACAACGAGGAGCAGGATGTGAAAAAAAAGATCATGCTCATAGTCGGCGCATGTCTGTTTTTGATCGCGGCGGCCCGAGCCCTGCCCATGTTCTTCGGTATCGACATATAAAACGCCTGCGCGATGAAAGGCAAAGAAGAACGCTATCCGGACTATGCGCTGTTCAAGGGGCTGCAACGCCCCCTCGAACTGATGGGCATACAGGGCCGATACATCTACTGGGCGGCGGGCGCAGCAGGAGGAGCCATCGTAGGCTTCATCCTCGCCTACTGCCTTGCGGGATTCGTGGCCGGACTGGTCACGCTGGCCGCCGTCCTCTCGACGGGTATCGCACTCATCATCTTCAAACAGCAGAAAGGACTGCACAGCAAGAAGGTGGACCGAGGCGTGTACGTCTATGCCTGCTCGCGTCGGGTATGACCGTAAGAAACCACCACGGCAATGCGTGTGGCTATATTGATTGTTGAACGCGGGCGGGTTCGTCTCTTCGGGAGGCGGGCCTGCCCCTATTTAATCGGAGACATAAGGCAATGGCCCTATACATCATTCTGTTATTCGCCGCCTTGTGCGCGGGCATGGCCCTGTCGGTCTGCGCTTTCGGTACGGGTGGCAAACGCAAGCACATCTTCCGAGACATCTATTTTTCAGTGGAAGATACGGACGGAATCGGCGTACTGTACACCAAGACAGGGGAATATTCCGCCGTGCTGAAAATCGAAAATCCCGTACAGAAATACTGCGCGGACATAGACAGCTATTACGAGTTCACGCAACTGTTTACCGCCCTGGCGCAGACACTGGGCGAAGGGTACGCCCTGCACAAGCAGGACATCTTCGTGCGCAGGCGTTTCGCCGAAGAAACGGGAGGAGACCGCGAGTTCCTCTCCGAAGCCTATTTCCGCTACTTCGAGGGACGTCCCTACACGGACAGCATGTGCTACCTGACCGTCACGCAGGAGGCGAAGAAGAGCCGCCTGTTCTCCTACGACGGCAAGAAGTGGCGCGACTTCCTCGTGAAGATCCGCAAGGTGCACGACCAGTTGCGCGACGGCGGCGTGCAGGCGAGGTTCCTGAACAAGGCCGAGGCGAGCGAGTACGTAGACCGCTACTTCGCCATGGACTTCAAGAACCGCATCGTGTCGATGACCAACTTCCGGGCAGACGAAGATACCGTCTCGATGGGCGGGAAACGGTGTAAAGTATACAGCCTCGTGGACGTGGACTACGCCGCGCTGCCCTCGCTGATCCGGCCCTATACCAATATCGAAGTGAACAACACGGAGATGCCGGTGGACCTCGTGTCAGTCATCGACAACATACCGAACGCTGATACGGTGGTGTACAACCAGGTAATCTTTCTACCCAACCAGAAGCGGGAGCTGTCGTTGCTGGACAAAAAGAAGAACCGGCACGCGAGCATCCCAAACCCCAACAACCAGATGGCCGTAGAAGACATCTCGCGGGTGCAAGAGGTAATCGCCCGCGAGAGCAAGCAGCTCGTGTACACCCACTTCAACATGATGGTGGCGGTCGATGCCGACACCGACCTGCAAAAGTGTACGAACCATCTGGAGAACGCCTTCGGGCGCATGGGCATCCATATCAGCAAGCACGCTTACAACCAACTGGAACTGTTCGTGGGCTCCTTTCCCGGCAACTGTTATGCCCTGAGCGAAGAGTACGACCGCTTCCTGACGCTCTCGGATGCGGCGATATGCCTGATGTACAAGGAGCGGGTGCAGCATAGCGAGGAGACGCCGCTGAAAATCTACTACACCGACCGGCAGGGCGTTCCCGTGGCCATCGACATCACTGGAAAGGAGGGAAAAAACAAACTGACTGACAACAGTAATTTTTTCTGTCTCGGGCCTTCGGGGTCAGGCAAGAGTTTCACATGGAGTTTCGGAGGTCAAAACGGCGACAAACGGCTGCAAAAATCGGTGTTATAATACATTGATTTTCAGTCTATAGATTTTAACAAACGAGATTTTTGCCTATTGGCGTTTAGTCCTTATTGGAGTATTTTTGTACCGCAGTTGTACCACGGGAGATGGGTCACACGGCACGACACCATTTCAACAGCGTGCAACAGCTTTCAAGAGCGTGCAACAAATTTCTTCGATTATGGACCGTCATATTGAACACAATTTAACATGTCAGCCCGGCTATGACCGGGGCTTGACAGACAAGCCTTTCCTCACCATCGGGGAAGTGGCGGACATCCTGCAAGTGAGCAGCCGCACAGTATATAACCTCATATACAAGGGGACGCTCCGGGCTTGCAGACTGACATACCACATCACGATCATCACCAAGGAGGATTTCTTCATGATGATTAGAGAGACAACCTACTGCAAGCGGAGCGTTTCAATCTTCGCCAAGCAGGGTAAAAAGACAAAAAAGAAGATGAACGAAGATATACAGAACACAGAGAAAGACCTTTCCCAAAAGGAGGGAAAGAAGAAAGCCAAGGGCAGCACGAAACGGCAGCTCATTCCGGCGGCGAACTACAAACAGTCCGTGCGTGACACGTTCAGGGACATGGAGAGTGCCGGAGGCGACCTTTATACGATGGCTGAGATATGCCAAAAGTACAATTATACCTACGGACGGTTTTACAACCTCCGTATGCGCTACTCGATACCCTGCGTCAAAGCCAACGCCACCAAGTGCTTCCCGAAAGCGGAGGTTGACAAGGCTATGGCTGAGGAAGCGGAACGGCTTGGAAACAACCTGTCGGAGCATTGGTATTCCTGTTTCGACATCATGCGACTTTTCGGTCTCGGCAAGACCCAAGTCCGCAGGTTCGCTCTCACCCACGGCGTAAGGACGAAGCGCATACACGGCAACCGCCTGTACTATCTCAAAGCCGACTGGGACGCGGCACGGAAGATTGCGGAGCGCAACAGCGCAAGTACGAAAGCCAAGAGAGAGCAGGACAGTGAATCAAACAACAAATAATACTACAAGGATATGACAAACATCTGCACGAAAGTGACGGTCAGGAAACGACCCATCAAGAACGGTCAGGTATCGCTGTACCTTGACTTCTACCCACCTGTGCGGCATCCGAAGACAGGCAAGCCGACAAGACGGGAATACCTCGGCATATACATCTATGCCAATCCCTCGGACAAATTCGAGGCGGAGTTCAACAAGACCATGCTCCGCAATGCCGAGCTTATCAAATGCCGCAGAACCGAAGCCATCATCAACGAGGAGTACGGCTTCCTTGACCGTAACCGGGGCAAGGAGAGTTTTCTTGAATACTTCCGTTCAAAGATGGCGGACGATGACAATTTCAGGAACTGGAACACCGCCTACAAGCATTTCGAGAAGTATTGTTGCGGAAGCTGCACCTTCGACGACCTGACACTTGAATACTGCCAGGGATTCCTTACCTACCTGCTGTCGCTCACCACCCAGACCAAAGGCAAGATGATGGCTTCCACCGCCAACAACAACCTTAACAAGCTGAAATGCGTTCTCCGCATCGCCTACGAGGAAAGACGGATAAAGGAGAACATCGCCCCACGGCTGAAACACGCCAAGGAAGCCAGTACAAGGCGTGAGTTCCTGACGCTTGAAGAGGTCAGGATGCTTGCCGCCACCCCTTGCGAGAAGCCTGTCATACGGAGTGCCGCACTGTTCTCCTGCCTTACGGGGCTGCGTATCAGTGACATCATACGCCTGCAGTGGGAGAACATCATCAAGGGGGCAGACGGTGGCTGGTGTATGCACATCGTTACCAAGAAAACAAGGACGGAAGCCGTGCTGCCGCTTTCGGATGAAGCACTCGCACTGTGCGGAGAACGCACGGAGGGACAGGTGTTCAAGGGGCTGACGCAGACCATACTTCCTCTCTATCTCAAAGACTGGATTAAGTCCGCCGGGATAACGAAGCACATCACGTTCCACGGGTTCAGGCACACATACGCAACCCTGCAACTCGCCGCCGGGACAGACCTCTACACCATATCGAAGATGCTCACGCACAGCAATGTGGGAACGACACAGGTCTATGCCGATGTCGTTAGTGACCTGAAACGCAAGGCATCGGAACAGATTACACTCAAATAACGGACAACTCTGAACATTATATGAACAACATAACATTTGAACAACTGCCACAGGCGGTTTCCATGCTGATTGAAAAGGTGGGGCTGCTTGCCGACAAGGTGGAGAAAGTGCTTGGCAAAACACCGCAACAGCATGGCGAGGGTCGCACCCTTCTTTCCCTCAATGAAGTGGCAGCCCTGCTCGGCAAATCGGCTTCCACCATCTATGCCATGACCTCTGACAAGCGTATTCCATACCACAAGCGGGGCAACAAACTCTACTTCTTTGAGGATGAAATCATCGCTTGGATCGAACAGGGAGGGACATCGGGAGTGACCAACGAAAGCGAGATTGAAAAGCGGCTTGAAGAACTGCGCAACGGCAAGAAGCGCAAGCCGGGAGCGTTGATGAACGGTGACAGCCGGGTGTCCGCTGTAACACCATAATACCATAGACCATGAACAAGGAGATACAGACCATATACTACTGCACCATACTTTCAGCCGGACAGTGGGACTTCCTTTTGGAAGGCAGGTTTTCCGCTTTCAGGCAGAAGTGCCTTTACCGACTGATGACCGATGCGGTGCGGACAAGAACCGCCTATAAAATCAAGGGCATTGATATTGTCTTGGAGGTGGGACAGGCAGCGGCTTCCGATGTGGAACTTGCGGAATTTTTGGGTTGCAACAGAAAGACGGTCGGCAAGCTCATCGACAGTTTTAACAGGCTCGGTATGCTGACCACCCGAACCAACAACCGCACTTCCGTACATTCCCTGCATTTTCTCACAGGCTGGTATGTCAGAGGTGTCCTCATAACCAATCCCCATTATGTCAGACCTTCGGCTACCGCCAAAGGACAGACGGACGATGTGCGGACACCTCTTCCCGACAGTCAGCTTTCAGAGAATGAACCGGGAGGCATAACCGATGACTGCCATACAAAAGGGAAGGAAGCGGACAGCATGGCGACTGATGCGGCAGTCCTTTCTTCTTCCCTTCTTTTGTCGGATTGTTCCATTCAGTCAGCCGATGTGAATGACAGTGACAGCCGCAATGCACCGTCCGATGCGTTCATGGCGGAAACAGCCGAAAATCCGCATATCAAAGACTGCGGTGACGGAGCATCCGGCAAGAACGGCATAGGAAGCCACAGCGAGGCGCAGGACGGCACGAATGGCGGCGAGGCTACTCCTGCATAGGCACGGAAGTTCAGGAAGCGCAGGGCGCGGTTTTGGGCGGTACTCCGTTGTCGTGCGGTGACTGGCTGGGCTTGCCCAGATATAGCCCACTATAACTACACGCTTCGCTTCCGTAGTTGTGGGCTCTCCCGAGGGGCTGGGCTTTGCCCCGTCCCACTTAGGACGCTGCCCTAAGAACCCGGCAAGGACTGTCAGCCCTATGCAACCCGACCAAAGAGTGACCCTCTCTTTGGAAACTCCGCTCAGAGGTCTCGACCCCTGAGAACCCCGAGCAGGAAGTGACCCTCTCCCTGCACCCTCCGATTAAGGCTGCGCCCTAATAACCCTTTTTCCCTTTTGTCAAACTGTAAACATTTCCATGCCTATGGCACAGAAGACATCAATCAACATCAAGCCCTGCAACATCGGAAGCAGCGAGGCGCACAACAGGCGCACGGCGGAATACCTCGCCCACATAATCAGGGAGAAGTTCTATGTACGCACAGACCTAATGTTGGATAACGAGACATGGGTAGCACCTGATTTCGGCGATACCTCGCTTTCGGAACGCTACAATCAGATAGCCGCTATGGTAAAGGAGAAGACTGGTCGGGCGATGCAGACCAAAGACCGGGAGCGTGTGAACAAGAAGACGGGAAAGGTGTCCATCGTGCGTGGCAGCACTCCGCTCAAAGAGGGTGTCGTGGTAATCAAGGATGATACCACAATGGAGCAGTTGCGGCATTTCTGCGAGGTGTGTAACGAGCGTTGGGGTATCACAGCACTGCAAATATTCATCCACCGTGACGAGGGGCATTACGGCATTCCCGGTGACAACGCAACATGGAAGCCCAATCTTCACGCCCATATCGTATGGGACTGGATGAACCACGACACCGGGAAATCCTGCAAACTGGACGAGAAAGCCATGAGCGAAATGCAGACGCTTTTGGCTGAGTGTCTTGACATGGAAAGGGGCAGCTCGAAAGAGCAGACGGGAAAGGAGCATCTTGAACGTGCGGATTTCATTCTTGCCAAGCAGCGGCAGGAAGCCGAGCAGGTAAAGGCGGAAAAGGAAGTAGCCGAAGCCGAAAGGGATGCCGCAATCCGGGAGACTTACGAAGCCAAATCCGAACATGAAAAACTCCAAATCGGAAACGAGGAGAAGCAACGGCGCAGCGCGGAACTTGACAGCGAAATCGCCGACAAGGAGGAACACGTACGGAAAGTTGACCGTGAGAACACGGACAGCATCAAATCCGGCATAGCCAACCTTTTCGGTAAAGGCAAATACGCAGCCATTGAGCAGGAGAACGCGAGACTGAAAGCCGAGAACGAACATATCAAAGAATCTTTCCCCGATGCCGTCAGGAAAGAGGTGGCAAAACGGACAAAGGCACTGACCGAGGCGAAACGGACGGTCGAACTGGAACGTGACAGTGCTATGGCAATGGCTGACACATTTGAATCCGAGAGAGACACGGCACTGCGGCAGCTCCGGGAGCAGAAGACCGGGGAGCAGCACCGCATCAGCATGGCGGTGAGCCGGGCAACGGCGGAGAAGAACAAGACAATAGAGCGGTTACAGGGTGCGTTGAAATCAAGCCGGGACATTCTGAATATTATTGCTGATATTCTCTACAAGGCAAGCGAGGTGTTCAGGCGAGCCATTGATGCGATTATCCATTTCGCAACGGAACGGCACAAGTCCCTCTTCTCTCCCTCCGAAGCCGCCGACATCAAGAATGTGATGCAGACTTATGGGGAAACCACCGAACAGCAGAAAGCAATCGGCGCATGGCTCTGTGACTATGCGGAACACCGACAGCCCTTTGATGAAATAAAACATCGCCATACACTCAATGAAGTTAGCGATGTCGCAGAAGGTAGATATGATTGGAAGATTGAGAGAGGACGAAGTGGTGTAAAGTTATAAATACACAATGGTTGTTAGTTATCGATTTCCTTCAAGTTTCCCTAAATAATACAAAATCTTTTCATACTACATTGTTTTTAGATGTCATTTAAATCTTTTTTTTGAATTTGGCTTCAACATTCTAAGCATCACGGCATCTAATTATCACCATGATAGTAATATTACCTATTTTTGAGCCTGATTTCCTCATGATAGAAATAATTGACTATCACAGGATACGAAGGAACGGAGCGTTCATAAGGAAGATCGTTTACGATATATGGCAGACCGTTGGCGTCCGCATATGTCCTGATGCTTCTTTCAAGCTCTTGCCAAAAAAGGCGGTTGCCTCCATTATATATTTCTTGATACAAAGGCAACAATGTTGGATATTTGTCTCGGATATAATCCATTATGGTGGATTTGAACTGGCCACGAAGATTTAGGTTTTCAAGCCATATCAAATCAGTGAAATCCCTTACTCGTTCTATTATCGCCTTACAGTCAGTGATTCCGGGGAAAATGGGAGATATGAAGCACACAGTGCGTATGCCGGCATCATATATTTCTTTCATAGCCTTCAGACGGGAGGCTATGGTTGATGCGCAGTCCATTTCAGCCCTGAAACTGTCGTCAAGGGTGTTGACTGAAAATGACACGGTTACTTTTCTGAATGTTTTCAGCAAATCGATGTCGCGCAATACGAGGTCGGATTTGGTACAAATCATAATCTCCGCATCAGATCCCTGCAATTCCTTCAATATCTCGCGTGTGCGCCCGAATCGTTCCTCATAAGGATTATATCCGTCGGTCACGGAGCCTATCACAATTCTCTGCCCGTCATACTTGTGAGGGTTGGTAATCGGTTTCCAGTGTTTCACATCAAGAAACGTACCCCACGGTTCGGTGTGCCCGGTAAAACGTTTCATGAACGATGCATAACAATACTTGCAGGCATGGGGACAACCGACATAGGGATTGACGGAGTATCCACCCACAGGTAGCGTAGATTTGGTCATCACGCTCTTTACATCAATATCGTGTATGTCTTTGGGGGATATGTTGCAGTTCATCATAACGATACGGTCTGCCCGTCATCCGGGATAATAAGCTTTTCGGAAAAGCCTTTCTCTTTAGCAAATTTACAAAGTGCCTGACGAGTGACGGTATTGTGATTTACACCTTCCAGATGGGTGGCTACAAGGGTGGAATCAGGCACATGACGATGCACCTCCAACACGTCTTTCTCGTGCATTATCACGGGACGAAAGCCGTTGAATTTGTTGCCTCCGGCATTAACAAGCACAACTTCCGGGCAATGTTTTTCCAATGATTCAGCTACACCGCGATACCATATTGTATCACCGGTAACATACAATGTCTTTTCTTCTTTATGCTTGAATACCACTCCGCATGTATGACCTGCAAGCAGAATCATAGGAAAAGCACCGTGCTTGCCCGGGGTCTTATATAGAGTCACATCCCCGAATTCGGTTTCTTCATTTAATATATTAACATTTGAGAACCCGTGCTTCGTCATAAATGATGCATCGTTATCGTCTTGAACAAAGATAGAAATGTCTTTGTCCATTGCTTCCAATGCTTGCCGGTCGATATGGTCTGTGTGGGTATGGGTCACAATAACCGCATCTATTCCTGACAGAATCTTCTCAATGGTAAAGGGTAATTCAACAATTGGATTACGGTACTTATTGCCGGTAAACGGGAACGGAGCGAACGACCCCTTGGCCCCCAACATCGGGTCAATAAGGAATCGTTTGCCTCCATATTCAATGATTACCGTGGCGTTGCGTATCTGTGTTATCTGCATTATTATAAAAGATTTTCCCGTTCAGTTATTTCAGCGTCGGTCATTGTGTAAGCTTCGAGGCTTCCTTCCTTGGCTTGTATGCAGAGATAGGTCATAGACTCTTGCGAGGTGCATTTCAGATTGCGGTCGCAGCCTGTGGATACACGGATAACAGAGCCTTCGGCAACATCGAACACTTTGTCATCTACTTGAAACTTTCCAGTGCCGGAAAGGATTACATAGTTCTCCTCGTTTGCTTTGTGACTGTGGAAGAACGGTACTGCACCCCCCGACGGAAGAGAGCCGAATGAAATTTCACATGAGGTTGCGCCAGTAATGTCCTTCACAAACTGTTTCCCATCGAAATTGTGAAGACTGCCGACCGAGGTATGGGCAAACTTTTCGCCGGATTCAAGAACCTTTAGTTCGTTCATATTTCTGCAATTGATATTTTATGTTTAACTTTGCGACAGTAAGCCGCTATTGATTTGATAGCGCAAAGATAAGCCGAATTATTTAATGTTGCAAGACGTTACATAAACGTAAGACACTTACCTCAAGGTAACTATTTCTGAAAATGAAGAAATTGGAATTGAAAGATAATTTGAAAAAATACACCTGTATCGGGCAGTGCCCGGTCAGGAACGTAGTATCACGTTTTTCTGGCAAGTGGTCGATGCTGATTTTGTGTGTACTCTCCGAAAACGAAACGACACGCTTCAATGCTATAAGTAAGTCTATTCCGGATATTTCGCCAAAGGTCTTGACAGAAACGCTGAAAGGACTTGAAACCTATGGGCTGGTTTCTCGCAAGCTCTACGCCGAAATACCCCCACGCGTAGAGTATTCGCTAACAGACCTTGGCAGAACCCTGATGCCCCATATCCAAGGATTAACGGAGTGGGCTTTAGAGCATTTTGACAGCTTCAATCCGGAGCGTTGATTTCTTTGTGAAGCCTGTTGAAGAAACTGGCTGTTAAATATTTCGCTGTCCATTCTATATTTCCACAGCGATATAAGGATGCGCTATTGCCATGTGCCAATTACTAATACTGTTTGGTAGTAGTATTTGCAGGTTTCGGCAACATTGCATTAATATCCCCCCGCCTTTGTAAATTAGAATCGTAAATCTATCCTTGTGCAGTGTCTTGGATTTCCTACCTTCTCAACTTACAATAGAGCACACCTTTTTCTTGTCTTGAGTAGAATTGTCACAAGATAAATACAAGGTGATAAAATTCCTGTAAAAGTCTCTCACTGACAAGTAAAATCAACGTTTCAAAGCTCATTTTTCCCATATTTGTACCTCTATTGCTTCCCCAAACGGTCAAGAGCCTGTTTTTTAGCGGTGAAAGATAATTCCCTTGACAAGTATTCAGAAGTTCTTTCCACATTTCTTGAAACTCACCAATTTCACCTAAACTATGGGAATAGTAGGCTCATCTTCCTTTATCTGCTTTCCATTTATATCAAATAGGCTGTACAAACGTTCTGTTTCAGATATTATCATTTCAGACAAAGAGTTCCAAGATTTAAGAGGTGTACAGTCATATCGTTGGCAGTAATAAACTCTATTACTTTTGTTATCAATATAGAGTTTGGAACCATCCCATGAATATCCTCCAATGAAAAACATATTGGAAGTGGCATTACGAGGTTTTTCATCTATTGCATCTTTAAGATTAAAGGGTTGTCGGGTTGCATCCATTGAATTCCGTATATAGTTCTTTCTCTTACCGAACAAGCATAATTCATCCACAAGGATATTTGTTCCGTTGGAGATATTCTGTAAGAAATGACGATATTCAATAGGAATGGTAGTCCCAAGTAATACCTCAAGTTCTACGGTTTCAGATTCGGAAAGACAAGGATATGTCGAATTTAGCCATGCCTCTGTTGCAACATGAGGCGCATGCCCTATTAATAAAGCTCCTGTGGCGTCCACTTTTCTTGTTCCGAGATGGCTATAATGCATCATTAACCTATCGAATGTCTCTTTGTCTATCATATAGTATGCAATGAATTAAAATCCAATTACAAAATTACTGAATTTTTCTGGCACTCAGCCATCTCTGCGGAAATTTCATGTCATTTCTGCGGTCACCGCAAGTGATAAAAATACTTATCAACTGTTAAGATTTAGTTAAATCTTTCATTCAAAACACACACCTTTTCTAATCCTTTCACTCCCACAAAACAACTTTTTTTATTCCCTCTTTTCCCTAACTGATAGTTGTACCGTTATTTTCTTATATGGCTGAATTTCAGTAATAAAAGTCCTCTCATATGAATTCCACATAACTCAGTCGTGCGTCAGTTGCACGAACAGGGAACGGACGTGGTAATGGTCGATACGGGTAACAGCTACGAAGGACTGTGCGAGTATCTGGGCGGCAAGTACATCAGCTACACGGAGAAGAACCCCATCACGATGAACCCGTTCCGCATCAACCGGGCGGAGCTGAACGTGGAAAAGACGGGATTCCTGAAAAACCTCGTACTGCTGATATGGAAAGGCTCGCAGGGCACGGTTACAAAAACAGAGGAACGCCTGATAGAACAGGTCATCACGGAGTATTACGATACCTATTTCAACGGCTTCGACGGCTTCACGCCCTTGCAACGCGAAGACCTGCACAAGAGCCTCGTGATCGACGAGCGCAACCGCGGCGACCGACGGGACGAGAGCGCACAGGATCGCGCCGAGCGTATCGAGGAGATCATCGACGAGATGGAGCACAGGCGCAAGGAACTGAAGGTGGAGGAGCTATCGTTCAACTCGTTCTATGAATACTCTGTACAGCGCATTCCCGACATTTGCGATGAGAACCGCATTTCGGGCATCGATCTATCGACGTACCGCTACATGATGAAGGACTTCTACCGGGGCGGTAATCATGAAAAGACGTTGAACGAGAATATGGACAGTTCGTTGTTCGACGAGACGTTCATCGTCTTCGAGATCGACAGTATAAAAGATGACCCTCTCCTGTTTCCTCTGGTGACGCTGATAATCATGGACGTATTCCTGCAAAAGATGCGTATCAAGACCAACCGCAAGGTACTGGTCATCGAGGAGGCGTGGAAGGCCATTGCCAGCCCGCTGATGGCGGAATACATCAAATTTATGTACAAGACGGCCCGTAAGTTCTGGGCCTCGGTAGGCGTGGTAACGCAGGAGATACAGGACATCATCGGCAGCGAGATCGTCAAAGAGGCAATCGTCAATAATAGCGATGTGGTCATGCTGCTCGACCAAAGCAAGTTCAAGGAACGCTTCGACTCCATCAAGGCGATTCTCGGCTTGACGGACGTGGACTGCAAGAAGATATTCACGATCAACCGTCTCGACAACAAGGAGGGGCGCAGTTTCTTCCGGGAGGTATTCATCCGGCGCGGCTCGACCAGCGGCGTGTACGGCGTGGAG
>ENA-ORNB01000696-ORNB01000696.1-human-gut-metagenome-genome-assembly--contig:-NODE-696-length-31797-cov-4.765705_pt1 | contig 31797 bp, 23 predicted proteins | sample MGYA00242112_ERZ509016 | MGnify/ENA primary metagenome ERZ509016 (study PRJEB26280, sample SAMEA2338705) | human gut metagenome | biome: human gut; feature: human-associated habitat; material: faeces...
GGGCCGAAATGCCGGAAGCCAATGCTACTGCGTGCTCCTCGGCAATTCCAACGTCGATGAACTGACTGCCTGCCTCGTCGCGGCGGCTCTTCCAGAATCCGCCGACAGCGGGGGTTCCGGAGGTTATCATGCAGACCTTCGGGTCGCGCTTCATCTTTTCAAGCATGTACTTTCCGGTGAGGTCGCCGTAGTCCTCGCCGCCCTGCATGGTCATCTCGCCGGTCTCGATGTTGAACGGCATGTGCCAGTGCCAGGACTCCTTGTCCTTGACCGCCGGAGCGTATCCGCGTCCCTTCTCGGTGACGATGTGTACTACTACGGGCTTCTTTGAGTCCTTAACGCCGGTGAACGCCTTTATAAGGGCGTCAACGTCGTTTCCTTCGCCAACGTATACGTAATCGAGGTTCATCGCACGGAACAGATTGCACTCAGCCTTTCCGCCGGTTTCGCGCAGGAGCTTCAGATTCTCATAGAGACCGCCGTGGTTCTCGGCAATGGACATCTGGTTGTCGTTTACAACGATGATAAGGTTGGAGCCAAGCTCGTATGCGTAATCCAGACCCTCCAGCGCTTCGCCTCCGGACAGGGACCCGTCGCCGATAACTGCAACTACGTTCTCGGAGCCGCCGCAGAGATCGCGCCCCTTTGCAAGTCCGCATGCGAGGCTCACGGAAGTGGATGTGTGACCCATCGTGAAATGATCGTGCTCGCTCTCATGCTGGCTGGAGTATCCGGTAACGTCGTCGTACCTGGATTCGTCAAGGAACGCGTAATTTCTGCCTGTGAGCATTTTGTGGCAGTAGGTCTGGTGCGATACGTCGAACACCAGCTTGTCCTTCGGGGAGTCGAAAACGTAATGGAGCGCGATCACCGCCTCCACCATGCCAAGGTTCGGGCCGCAGTGACCACCGTGTACGCTCAGCTTCTTTATAAGCGCGGTGCGCATTTCCTCCGCGAGCTTCTTCATCTCATCAGAGCTGAGCTTCTTTACGTCCGCCGGGGAATTGATTTTCTCAAGATACATGTTGTTTCCTCCATTTTATTCCGGATATGCCCGGTTATTTCATGAAATTATTGTAGCACTTAGAGTCCACTCTAAGTCAAGGGGTGTTATAAAATTTTCATCATTTTTTCACAAAAATACCGGAGGCTGTAAAACCTCCGGTATGTACACATTCAAATAAAATCACAGCGGGATCATTACTATCTCGTTGTCGCTGATGGTCGCCTTGGAGTGCGGAGTCATCACGTTCACCGGGTACACGTAGGAATTTATCCTCAGCGTAACGCCGGGGTAGAACGCTTTCTTGCAGGAAATGGACAGATTCTGCTTGCGCTCGAGGGTGGTCTCGATCTCCGCGATGCGGTTGTTGAGCCGCTTTATCTCGCCCTGAATCTGGAACCGCGAACGCATAGCTTCGACCTTCATCTGCTCGCGCTGCGGCGAAAGCTTGCTGACCTTCGCCATCTCCGTCAGGGTCGTAACTATCTTCCCCAGTTGGTCGAGCTTGTCTTCAAGTTCTGCTACCTTGTGCTTGTGACCCTCCATCTCCTCGGAGAGGACCGCGTTGTTGCCGAGGGTTATCATCGTCTTGGCGTAGTTGTCGGAGCCTATCACCGACGCGGAGATGTCCTCAAGCGCGGTGTATTTTCCGCCGACAAGTATGCCCTTGCCGCTGGCGATGAGCTTCTTGCCCGCATAGACGTCGCCGCCTATGAACGAGGACGCTTCCACGTTGCACGCCGCCCATACGCTGCTGTTCTGGCAGAAATCCAGCTTTATGCTGCCCTTTTCACTGCGAAGCTTGGAGTTTATGCTTCCCAGCTTTATTGTAATGTTGCCGTCGGCTGTGACCGTGCCGTTCGTCACCGTTCCGAATATCGTGACGTTCTTCTTGGATGTAACGGAGAACCCCTCCATTACATTGCCCTTAACCATGATGTCGCCGATGAAGTCGATATTGCCGCTGGATACGTCGACGTCGCCGCGTATCAGCAGTGATTCCTCAATGCAGAACGAACCGTTTGTGTACACAAGATTGCCGTCAACGGAGGCTATTATCTCGGTGCCGTCGTTCACAAGCTCGGTGCCCTTGCCCACGCTGAATTTAGCCGGGACGCCATGCTTCTGTGCGACCGGCTTTCCCATGATGTCCGTTCCCGGAGTTCCCTCCGTCGGGGGAGTTATCTTCGCGATCGGAGTTCCATGGTAGATGTTGCGTACTAATCCCAGGTTCTTGTAATCCACGTTTCCGTTTTCGTCCTCTATCGGCTTGAACGTGCTTTCCTTCTTGAAGTAATACTCTATCGTGCCGTCTACGCCGTTCACCGGAGGCTTCCAGCGCGCAACGCAGACGTTCTCGCCATAGCGGCGCTGCTCCACAGCTTCGCTGACCGCGCTTTCTATCACGCCGAAGGCTATCCCCTTAGCGCGGATAGCCGCCATTGCCTTCTCAGGGGTCACGTCAAGCCCGCCGCCCGCGGGTTCGGATATGGTCATAAATGCGGTGGTGCAGTTTGGATCAATCGATACTTCCACCTCCGAATGGATAATCTTGCCATCTGTATTCTCTGACATGACAATGCCCCCTTTTCTATTGAATATTGCCTTAATTATATTGTAGCATAAATCGCCTGGTATTGCAAGTGCTTTTGTTATTTTTTACGAATTCTTTTCATTAAGGTACTCGGACACCACTCTGACGAAGTCCTTCCCGTAGCGTTCCGCCTTGACGCTGCCCACGCCTGAGATACACAGGAACTCCTGCTTTGTGGCGGGCTTTTTCGCGCACATATCCCTGAGCGAAGCGTCCGAGAACACCACGAACGCCGGAACTCCCAGCGTGTCGGCGAACTTCTTGCGCAGTTCCCTGAGCCGCTTCATCAGCTCTGGATCCTCAACGCCGTCGGAATTGCTGAACTGCGTTACCGCGCTGATGTCCGCAGCGCGCTTGGAGCGCTTCATCAGCAGCGTGCGCCGCGACCTTATAAACTCGTCGCCTTCCGGAGTTATCTCCAGCGTATGGTAATCATCGCTGACTGAAAGCAGCCCCTGAAGCTCCAGATGGTCGATTATCTCCCGGACATAGGTCTGTCTGACGTCCTTCATTATGCCGTAGGTGGAGAGGGTATCGTAGCCGCCTTCCTTTATCTGTTCGCTCTCGCTGCCGCAGAGTATCCCGCTTACCAGCACCTTCCCGCCGGAACGCCCCCGCTGTTTGAGCCGGTACACGCAGGATATCACCTTCTGCGCCTCCACCGTGATGTCCAGAGTGTCCATTTCGGCGTTGCAGCTGCTGCACTTTCCGCACTCCGCCGGGGAATCCTCCCCGAAATAGTTCAGTATGAAATGCCGCAGGCACCGCGGGGTCGTGGAGTAGAACGTCATCTGCTTCAGGCGCTCGTGATCGCGCAGCCGCATTTTCTCCTGCTCCGCCGGGGTCAGCCCGGACTCCTCCCTGCCGTGGTCGATGATGAACTCCGCAGTGCGGACGTCCCCTTTGCTGTACAGCAGTATGCACCGCGCCGGACTTCCATCGCGGCCGGCTCTGCCCGCCTCCTGGTAGTAGCTCTCGAGATCCTTCGGCATGTTATAATGCACCACCAGAGCCACATCGGATTTGTCAATGCCCATTCCGAACGCATTTGTGGCGACTATCACGTTACAGCGGTCGTAGGTGAAATCCTCCTGGGCGCTGCGGCGCTCGTCGTCGGGCATTCCGGCGTGGTAGCTCCGGACGTTAACGCCGTTGAGCCGCAGGAAGTCCGTCACCGCCTCCACGTTTTTCCGGGTGGAGCAGTACACTATCGAGCTGCGTCCCTGCATTTCGCGGATTATTCCCAGGAGCACCGCGTTTTTGTTACGCTGCTCGGTGGGGCGTACCTCGAAATATAGGTTCGGGCGGTCGAATCCGGTGGTGACGGAAAACGGCTGCCGCAGTCCCAGAATGCGCACGATGTCGTCCTTGACGATATCAGTCGCGGTCGCAGTGAACGCAGCCAGAACCGGGCGCTTCGGGAGCTGCTCCACAAACTCGGAGATCTTCAGGTAGCTCGGACGGAAATCCTGCCCCCAGTGGGATACGCAGTGCGCCTCGTCCACTGCCACAAGCGGAATATCCAGTCCCCTGCACATGCTCAGGAACCCGTCCGCAGTCAGTCGCTCCGGCGCTACGTAGAGTATTTTGTAAAGTCCTGAGGAAGCGTTGTCCAGCACCTGGCGGTACTCCCACAGGTCAAGGGAGCTGTTGATAAACGCCGCGTTGACGCCGGACTGCCGCAGACCCTCCACCTGATCCTTCATCAGCGAGATAAGCGGTGAAATAACGATGGAAGTCCCGCTGAACATCAACGCCGGAACCTGGAAGCAGACCGATTTTCCCGCGCCGGTGGGCATTACGCCGAGACAGTCCTTCCCGGCGAGAATGTGGTCGATTATATCGCCCTGACCGGGGCGGAATTCGCTGTGTCCGAAATACTGTTTCAGAACCTCGTTTTTATCCATGTCTGCCTCTCAAAAACAAAGGGCGGCAGCTTTCGACTGACCGCCCTGTAATTCAGTTTGCGTTCTGTGCGGTTAGTTGCCGCACTCAATGCTTATTTCGTTGAACTTGCCGAGGATATCGTCCACAACAAGGTTCTTCTTAGCCTCGCCGTCGATATCCATAACAGCGCTGCCGCCGTGCATCATAACAAGTCTTGAGCCGTACTCCACCGCGAAGCGCAGGTTATGCGTGACCATCAGCGTAGTGAGGTGCTTTTCCTTGACGACCTTCTCGGTGATCTTCATGAGCGTCTCGGAGGACTTGGGGTCAAGCGCCGCCGTATGCTCATCTAGTATCAGCAGGTCGATGTCCGCCATAGTCGCGATTATCAGCGCAAGAGCCTGTCTCTGTCCGCCGGAAAGCGAGCCTGCCAGCACGCCCATGCGGTTCTCAAGACCCATTCCGCAGCTTTCGAGCAGCTTCTTGTAATGCTCCTCGCGCTTTCTGTTCACCGCCGGTGAAAGTCCGAACGGGTGGAGCTTATTGTCCGCAAGCGCGAGGTTTTCGAGGATAGTAAGGCTGCCGCAGGTTCCCATCTTCGGGTCCTGGAGCACTCTGCCTATCTTCCGTGCGCGCTCGTACTCCTTCGAGAGCACGATGTTCTCTCCGTTGAACACAACCGCGCCGGAATCCGGCTGGATACCGCCGCAGACGATATTCAGCAGGGTGGTCTTGCCGCTGCCGTTGGAGCCTACAACGGAGATAAAGTCCCCGTCGTTGACGTCGAGCGTGAAGTTGTCGAACAGCTTGCTCTCATCGACGGTCCCACGGTTGAACACCTTCGTGATATTGCTGAGCGCAAGCTTGCTGTCAGACTTCACCGGCTCGGGCTTTTTGCCGAGGGAGGTTATGAGCTTCCTCAGCTCGCTTCCGCCGAGCACAAGCGCAACGAGGAATATCAGCGCCTTCATCAGGTTGTTGAAATCCGTCGGGATACCGAGGGAGAGCACGATCTGGTAAGCCGCCTTGTACACGAGGCTTCCCAGGATAACCATTGTGGTGCCCTTCATGAACTTCACGCGTCTGAACAGGCTGAGTCCGATAATTACGGAAGCAAGACCCAGAACTACCATGCCTATACCCATCTGCTGGTCAGCGGAGCCCTTGTTCTGCGCGATGACCGAACCGGCGAGCGCCGCGAATCCGTTGCCGAGGGCAAGACCGAAAATCTTCATGGAGCCGGGATTCCTGCCGAGCATTACGGTGTACTTATCGTTGGCGCCGGTGGCTCTCAGGAGCAGTCCGTGCTTGGTCTTGAGGTAGAGATCCAGCAGGAGCTTGCACACGATAACAAGAATAAGCGCGATCACCACGGTCCTGATGTAGAATCCGCCCTCGCCGATGTTCTTGGGGATAAGCGAAGCAATGCCGGAATTGAATATCGTGTTCTTAGTGAAGAAGGAAGCGACCGCCTTTCCGTCGGTACCCACCTTGAGTATGACGAGGTTCACGGAGAGCATCGCGGTATACATGATGATACCGCAGAGCAGCGGAGTAATGCGGAGCTTCACATGCATAAGTCCCGTGAGGACTCCGGCAGCCATTCCAGCCGCAAACGAGATCACCAGGCACAGCCAGGGGTCGACGCCCTGGATTATCAGCACGCCGCTTAGCACCGCGCCTAATGGGAACGTGCCGTCTACAGACAGATCCGGGAAGTCCAGAATACTGTAAGTTATGTACATTCCCATTGCAAGGAGAGCATACATAAGCCCCTCGTTGAGAATGTCTATCAGAATGTTAATTACCAGTGTCATTATCTGTCCCTTTCCAGATCTGAAATAACGCGCTTATTACGCAGCGTCTGCCTCTGAGTTTGTGGTCACCATCTCGGCGTCGGCGTACTTCTCAGGAACCGTGAAGCCGAACTTCTCCATTACCTCGGAGTTAATGACCGGTGTGCCGTCGGAGATAGTACCTACAGCCATGGTCTTGGGATCGGTGCCGTTGAGGACCTCAACGCCCATCTCAGCGGTCTTTTTGCCGAGCGCAATGTAGTCGATGCTGATGGAAGCGAGGCAGCCGTTCTTGACCTGCTCGATCTCGGAGCCGTAAACCGGGATATTAGCGGCGTTTGCCTTCTCAAGAACGATAGAGAGGTTGTTTACAACGTTGTTGTCGGTGAAGTTGTTGATGCAGTCTACCTGAGAAGCCAGAGTTGTAGCAGCCTGGGGGATATCAGCCGCGCCGGAAACGCCCTGGTCAACTACCTCAATGCCCTTCTCTGTGCATACTGCCTTGAAGGACTCGAGCTGAGACATTGAGTTAGCCTCAGTGGTGGTGTAGAGCACGCCGATCTTCTTTACGTCCGGCTGAATGGACTGAATGAGATCCACCTGAGCGGAAAAGTCGAGAATATCTGATGTGCCGTTGCAGTTGTTGTAGCCTGCCTCCAAACTCTCGGTAAGACCTGCGGCTACCGGGTCGGAAACTGCGCAGAAAATTACCGGGATATCTGACTTGTTCGCTGCGGAGTACGCGGAAAGCGCAGCCGGAGTAGCGATGGCGTAGATCATGTCGTAGCCCTTGGAAACGAAGTTTGCGGATATGGAATCGCAGGTAGCGCCGTCGCCCTGACCGTTCTGGAGGTCGATGATAACGCCGTCCTCGCCGTAAGCCTCTACAAGACCCTGTCTAACGCCCTCGTAGCAGTTGTCAAGGGAGGGGTGAGAAGCGTACTGGATAACGCCGATCCTCTTTGCGCCCTTGGTTCCGTTGGAAGCGCAGCCGGTGAACGCCATAGTCAGCGCCATTGCAGCGCCCAGGAACTTTGCGATGTGTGTCTTTCTCATGATGTTTCTCCTTTTGTTCGTGGAAGTACCCGGAAAATAAAAAAATCCTGCCCCTCTAATGGGACAAGATCTCTCCTGCGATACCACCCAAATTCGCCCTTTCGGACGCTCTCGCCTGCGGTCTGCACTATGTACTCTCTAATGCAAAACGCTCCTGCTGTAACGTGCAGCCACGTCGCCCCTACTCCGTAAGATCTGCCGGAGCCCGTTCAATGCTTCAGCCATGCTGACCGCACCGAACACGAACCCTGACCGCCCGTTTCAGTTTGCCCTCGCAGGTCCATTCGTGAATGCATACGCACCGTGCTCGCACCATTGCACGGCTCTCTGGAGCGCATCGGCAGACCCTACTTCTCCTGCTCAACGGTTTATGTGCTTTTATGTACATCGTTATTCTACCACACTTCCTCCACTTTGTCAAGGGGTAATTTCTGTTTTTTATACAAACTGATGAAATAGTAAAATTGCCGTATTTTTCCTTGACAAACCGGCGGAAATATGTTAGCATAAGATAACATCGATGGAGTAGCCGGCTGACGTAATGCAGCGATATGTCAACATACTGATGGAAACGTCTGGCATATCTTGAATGGCTAGACTCACATATAACGCTGGTCGCGTCCGGCAGAAGTATGTGCGCTCTCTCATCTGATAAGCTGTCAGGCAGGTGCATGTGCGCCTGCTTTTTTTGCGTACGGGCTGTTGGTGCTCATCGGCGGCAACATGCTCCGGGAGGCTCTCTCAAAGGACGAGGAAAAGGAAACCAACAAGATGGACGTCAAGACTATGTTCATGCTCGCCGTGGCTACCAGTATCGACGCCCTCGCCGGCGGAGTTTTCGGAACAAAATACAAGACCAAAGCCGAAGCCGCAGGCGGCGTTATACTTATCCTCATCGGCGTAAAGATCCTGCTTGAGCACTTCGGGATACTCTGAAATTCGGAATTCAGAATTCGGAATGCGGAATTATTGTTTCCGGCTTCGCCGGAGAATTTCGATTGTACACCTATTTAGAGCGTACGCCGCAAAACAGCCAGGGCTGCAATAATACAGCCCTGGCTTTATATTAGTTATTAAAATTATTAACGTATACCTCCTGGAGTATCTTTGCGAATTCCTCGATGGAAAGCCCCTTTGCGGTCACGGTGGTGTAATTTCCGTCATCGGAATCGTTTATTGCGTACAGCCAGTAATCTCCGGTTGGCACCTTCGCGCCCGCCGCAACTACCCTTACCCGCTTTCCGGTTTTATCAAGCCATGTGCGCGTAGGCTGTATGTTTTCCGTGCCGAACTCCTCGCCGTAGCCGGGAAGCGCGTCGCCGTTGGTTATAAAGTTAATCTTCAGCAGTTTTGTATCTCCCTGTTTCCAGGTCACGCCCTCGGAAACGTAACCGCCGTCTGCGGCCGCGGTGCGCTTCGTAACGCTGTCCGCCTCAAAAGGTACGTTCACAGTTCCGCCGGGCGTATTTGCCGCAGCAAATACCGCCGCTTTCTCAGCAGAGATTTCCTGCTCGCCGGTATCGGAGGTAAATCTCATGTCGGAATTGTCATACCTCACCATCGGATTCGGAGTGATATAGCCATATTCCGTGTCAAACTCCGAGCCATACTCGTACCCGCTGATGGCGAAATCCTCGCCTACCTTGCTGCCCAGGGAAAAATGATCGCTGTCTGAAACGCCGTACAGAGCCATTGCAATAATATCCATAAGGTCGGATTCGTCAGCGCCGCATGTCTCTACGCTCCATGCCACCAGCTTTGAATCACTCGCTGTCGCAAAGCGGTAGAAAGGCACGCCGCAGTCTATTCTGCCGCAGAAGCCCGCCTGCCAGTCCCCGGAAATATCAAGATAATGACGCTCCATGAATACATCGGCGCTGGTTATGGATGATTCGTAGCCGTCGCCGCCCATACGCAGCACCCTGCCGTCCGGAAGAGTTATGCGCAGGTCGGAATAGATGTCGAACTGCCCGAAGTTCACGCGCGCGACCTTTCCACCCTTGTCGAAATACAGCGAAACGCCTGCGGGAGCGCCGTCGCCGTTGGTCTGTAAAACCGCGGACTCGCCGGGCTGGAGCACCCAGCCGCGCTTCTTCATGAGCTTAATGAAGTCCCTGCCGAGAACCGACTGCTCCGCTTCCGCCGCTTCATCGGCGCTCTTGAAGTACTCAATATCGTCTGCCGGAGCGTAGTCCATCAGCGCAGGCTGATTGAACCAGATACGCCCGATCGGAGAATCTATCTGATATCCATAGTCAATATTGAACGCGTAGTCAGGGTAACGCACCATAGCGCCCGCCGGCGGGTCGACCTCCCCTGTGTAAAGCTGCGCCAGAATCCTTGTGAAATCGCGGCAGCCTACATTGCGCGCTTCAACTACCACGTACCTGCCGTCCGCATTCCTGAAGCCGCCGATGTAAACATCGTCGCCGTTCATTGCGCCCCAGCCTGCGCAGACCTCGCCGTTGCCATCCGCGCCGGTAATGAACTCGGGGCTTTCCTTGACGGGGTACCGCCCGAACGTTGCCAGGCTTCCGTACATTCTCCAGTCGTCCAGCACCTTAACGGAGATTTTTCTTTCGCCGCACTCGAAAATAAGGTTTGCATAGAAGCTGGTGCGCTTCTTGTTCTTGAAGTAATCGACCTTATCAGTGAGGTAGTGGTCGGGAATTTCAGTTTCAACGCCGTTGTCGTCAATGTTGATATAGGTACCGACATACTTCTGAGCCTCCGCGAATTCCTCCGGGTCGTCGCCGGGAAGCATTTCGGTGTTGATCCCCGTGTCCTTTGCCCAGTCCGCCGAGCCTTCATTATAGATCCCCTCGTATGCCGCGCGGTATACGAGCTTTGTTGTCGAGCCGCTTCCGGTCGCAAATTCGTCCGGTATAGTCAGCTTGTTCATCATGTCGACGCCGGTAAGCTCCGGTATCTCCTCAAGCGTGTAGTACGGAACATCGCCGCCGTCCACCGACTGGTTATACTCAACATTCCAGCAGTTTCCACCATATTAGTTGGCATCGCCTGTCAGACAATAGAAAGTAAGCTGATTGAGATTAAGCGTACCCCACTCGGTCTCCTGCTTCTTCGGACCAGGGAGAATTACTTCGAATCCCTTGTCGTCCGTTTTGGCGTACCCGGTGTATATCGCCGTTCCGTCAGCGTCATACAGTCCCATGTGGTCCTGTATGCGGTACTGATAGGTGTTCTTCGCGATACAGCCGATGAACTGGTCTCGGGTGATGTTCTTCGCGTCTATGCGGACGTACGCCTCGGGACTTGCCGAATCAATGTAATAGTACGCCGTGTAGTAGGTGTCCGCGCCGTCGGTGTAAGTCCCGACGTACATTTCGAGGTCGTACTGCGAGTCGATGAAGTTAGCGTAGCTTTCCCGCGAGAAAAGGCTCTCCGGCTCGCCGGGCGCGGTCAGGTAGCCGCCGTCAGGCAGGGTTATCGGAATGAACTCATTCTCCACCGTGGAAATGCTGAGATTAGCCTGCTTTGTGCCGTCCTCACTGCGGTAGATGAGGGTCATTCCCGTGTCGCTGTAGTAGCCGTCCGAGTAGGGGACTTCCTCGCCCAGCGGGCGCGTATCGGTGATATCATCGCCGCCGTCGGTATCATCGTACATTTCAAGCCCGTGGTTCTGTGCGTATATCTGATCCCAGCCGAGGGAGCTGAATGTTCTTTTGAACCACCTCGTGCGCATTTCCGTGACCGCCGCCGCGCTGTCCGCGAACTGCTGTCCCGGCTCTGAATGCTCCGCGCTGGTTTCGGAAAGCTCCTGGAAACGCATAATGCCGCATGCGGTCTTTATGCTGTTCCCGTCGTCCTGAGTCTCGATCGTCTCCGGCTCAACGGATTCTGCAGTCTGCGGCATATCGGAGGTTTCCCTCGTGCCGTTTGAGGTCACCGGCTGCGGCTGAGGCATGCCGTTCCGGCTGAGCATTACGCCCGCCCCCACTGCGAACACCGCGATGACTGCCGCCGCCGAACCTGCTATCGCGGCGGTTTTCCCGGCGCTGCGCTTCCTCGGGGCGAGCTTTATTTCCTGCGTGGAGTGGAGCAGCCCGTCGTCCTCGAATTCGCCGGAGGAATTCTTCTGCTCCATCGCCGCCATGAGCTTGTTCTTCATTTCCGCTCTGCACTCATCGGAGAGCGTGATCTTATCATATGCCGACTTAAAATCTTTTCTGTTCATATCGCGTCCTCCTCTAAACTTATTTTAAGTGCGCTGCGTCCGCGCTCCAGGCGCTTGTAGACCGTGTTCTCGCTTATGCCGAGCGCCCCGGCTATCTGCGCCGCGGTCATATCCTCGTAATAGAACATGTAGACTGTGGTTTTCAGCTTGTCCGGGAGCCTCATCACAAGGTCGAGCAGCTCGTGCTCGCTGTCGCTTGCCGGAACGCTGAGCGTGTTCTCAAGGAATTCGTCCAGCGGGACGTTCCGGCGTATCCTGCCGGATTTCATGACGTTCAGCGCCTTGTTCTGAGCCGTGCGTATCAGCCACGCCTTGACGTGGTCCCCGCTCTCGAAATACTCCTGCTTTATCAGCGCCAGGAACGTCTCCATTACGATATCCTGAGCCTCCTCGCGGCTTTTCACGATATTCAGGGCGATACGGTAGACCATGTCCGCGTATTTATCGAACATGCCGCCTACGGTGTCCTGAGTCAGATTGATCATATATTTCCCACCTTTCCGGCAGACCTGCTGCCTGCGGAAGTATCCGCTTTAATAATAACACAAACCGGGGGAATTTTTCCTGACATCTGCAAAAAAATATCGAAAATTCACCTTCCAAAAATCACCCTTCCAAATTATGAAATATGTACAATTAGTGATTGTACAGGGAATAAACCATGAAAAACCCTTGAAAAAAAGCGGAAAACATGATATAATAAATTGTATCTAAAGCCAATACCCAAGCTATCTTACAGGAGGTTTTTATCATGGTTTTAAAAACATCACAGAAAGCCGGGAGCTTTCTGCTGGCTCTGGTAATGCTGCTGTCCCTGACATCAGTTTTCTGCTTTAAGAGCGCTTCCGCCGCTACAGACGGCGAGTGGAAGTACGAGCTTGAAAACGGCGGTGTGACTATCACCGGATTCATCGGCACGAGCAGAACCATCTCGGTTCCTTCAAAGGTCAACGGTCAGCGTGTTAAGAAGGTCACAGCCCTTAACAACAACAATACTAAGGCTTCCGTAACTACCGTGTCGTTTGCAAACGGCATTGAAGAGATCGGCACCGGAGTCTGCAAGGGTTATATCTCACTTGAGAGAGTTGCTCTTCCTGACACTCTTGTTACCATCGGAAGCGACGCATTCTTCAACTGCTCTTCCCTGACTGGCATCACGATCCCGAACTCCGTTACGACCATCGGCACCAACGCATTCAACGGCTGTATCGCTCTTATCAGCGCAGACCTCAGCTGCAAGGCTACTGTGATTCCCGACGGATTATTCACCGGGTGCAAGTCGCTGACTACAGCTGCGCTTCCCTCCTATACCACTGATATCGGCGTTGCTGCATTTTTCGGTTGCCGTTCTCTCGCGTCCATCATTATCCCCGATACAGTAAAAACCATCGCCAAGGACGCATTCAACGGCTGCGTGACCCTGAAGCGCATCTCCCTCTCCGCAGAGCTCAAGACCATCGGCGAAATGGCTTTCAAGGACTGCACAGGTCTTACCGAGATCTTCATTCCCAACAAGGTAAAGACAATCTCCGAAGAAGCGTTCTCCGGCTGCTCATCCTTACAGAATGCCTACATCGGTTCCAGCGTTTCCATTATCAAGAAGTACATCTTCTCCGGCTGCACAGCATTAAATAATATCGTATTCGGCGGCGATTACTACAACTTCACAGACCTCTCCAGCACCATGATGACTGGTACATATACGTATTACCCCTCAAAGTATGCTGACGGCTGGTCTCACTACGATGTTGTAAATATGAAGAGCTACAGCGCCCCCACAAATGTTGCAATCTCAGGCACCACTGAGGCTGCTCCCGGCGCTAAGGTAACGCTCAAGGTAACTGCAACACCCGCAGGCGGCGAGTTCAATAACGTTTACGTGCTCAAGAGCTCCAATCCTAACGTAGCTTACATATCCGACGACGGTACCATCATTGCGAGAGCGACCGGTATCACCACCATCACAGCCTATACAGTAAGCGGCGCTTCCGCTTCCGTGACCTTCTCGGTTACACCGGATAAGCCCCAGAACCTTACTGCAACAGCAAAGACCACTACCTCAGCAGAGCTGACATGGAATGCTATCCCGAACGTTACCGGCTACAACATCTACCGTTCCACCTCCAAAAACGGCACCTTCAAGAAGGTCGGCAGCGCTACAACCAACTCCTACACCGACAAGGGCCTTTCCAAGGGCAAGACCTACTACTACAAGGTAGCATGCTATGTTAACTCCGACGGCAAGCAGGCGATTTCCGCGTACAGCTCCGTTGTATCCGTTAAGGCTGCGGCTCCGGCTCCGGCTCAGGTAAGCGCTAAGAAGGCAAAGAGCGGCGCTGCGAAGATCACATGGAGCAAGTCCACCGGCGCCAACGGATACGAAGTTTACATGGCTGCCTCCGCGAAAGGTAAGTTCACCAAGGCAGGAACTATTTCCAAGTCCGCTACAGTTTCCTTCACCAAGAGCGGTCTCAAGAGCGGCAAGACCTACTTCTTCAAGGTCCGCGCTTATACCACTGTTGGCGGCAAGAAGGTCTACAGCGACTACACCAAGACTGTTAAGGTCAAGGTTTGATCTCCTAAAATACGAAATGCGTCCTGCGAAAGCAGGGCGCATTTTTTATTTGAATTCGCATTTAAGGACTCGTTTAAACCGCTTGCTGGCGTAATTCATCGACTTCCCGGCACAGGAAATAAAAAGCGGAGAAACCTAAAGCTCCTCCGCCTGATATTCAGTCAAACCGCCTTGCCGTAGATATGCTTAATAAAACCCGCTACTCAGCAGGGTGGGTAAGGTCGCCTGATGGTTTCACGCTCCCTATCTTCCGCAGTACGGGAGGTCTGCAATCCGCCGCCAGAGTCGAGATCCCAATTAAAACATGTTCGGATTCATAACAACATATCCGCACGAACAAGGCAGTAAGTCAGCTTTAATAGTATCTACAGAATACTCTGAATTATTACTGTAAGATATCGTCTTCTCCGCCGTCCATTTCTTCCATTGAGAAAAGACCTTTCAGGAAAAGCTCACCTATGCGCTGGTTCTCTTCCTCGGAGTCTATCGAGGAGAACAGAAGCTCGTCGCCGTCTTCCTCGCCCTTCAGAACTACAAACTCTTCCGGCTCGTCGTCCTCGTTTTCCGGCTTAGGGAGCAGCGCGTAATAAATCACACCTTCATACTCCATGCTTGCGATACACTCGAACTCTGTAGTAACGCCGTCCTCATCGTCGAGGGGAATGTAGGTCTCCTCAAAGAAATGGAAAACTGCGGGCTTCCCAGAATCGTCCTTGATGGTAACAGACTCGCCGTTTTCGTCGATGATCACATTATCATTATCTGCCATTTTGATTCCTTTCTGCAAAGCCGCAATTCATCTCACGGATCCTTCGCTATCTATATTTTACATCAAAGAACCGATCTTGTCAAGGACTTTTTTCAGACAATTTGTACATTTCCGTATTTTTCATTGAATCAGCATTTTTAATTCTGAAACTCGCCCATTACGTGAAAAGACCCTTATACGCAAAAACGGCACCGCCGAAGCGATGCCGTTCAATGTTGAGCTTTTGTATCAAGCTAAGAGCGCTTAAATTAGCCTCTCTTCTTGGATACGATAACAGCACCAGCAGCCAGAGCAGCTACGCCAGCAACTACTGCGATACCCTCAACGCCGGTGTCAGGAGAACCCTTGGAATCGGTAGCTGCAGCGTTGTCAGCAGGAGCCTCAGCGTCAACGTTAGCAGCATCAGCAGCGTTATCGTCAGAAGCAGCAGCGTCGCCCATGCCAGTACCAGAAACGGTGAAGGTTACGGACAGAGCGTCATCGAAGGAGAAGCCAGCAGGGTCGATAGGAGCGTCCTTAGAGGTGTCGCCGTATGCGTTGTAGATCTCAAGTCTGATCTTGCCGTTGCCCTCGATGTCGCCGTAGTAGAGCTTGCTCTCATCAACAGCGATGTCGGTGGAAGTGCCGTCAGAGTTGGTAGCAGTGATAACTACGTCGGAGATGGTCAGACCGGTAGCCTGAGCTAAAGCCATCTTCTCAGCCGCAGTCTGGAGACCTTCGTAACCCTCAGCGTCCTTGCCGCAGCCAAGTGCGTTTGCAAGACCGTCGATATCTACGCAGAATACGGTAGCGCCGTTAGCGGTAGCGGGAACCATCTCAGCGGTCTCCTCGTCTTCCCACTCAAAGCCGCTTATTGATACGGTGTATGTACCGTCGCCGGTAACATCAGCTGTAGTAGCGTTAGCAGATGTAGCGTCCATGCACTGTACAGACCAGTCGGAAGAAGCGTACATCAGGAATGCTTCGTAAGCGCCTGCGGAAGCTGCCATAACGGCTGCGCTTACTACTGCTGCAGAAGCAGCACCAAGAATCTTAGTAATCTTCATGATAGAAAATCCTCCATAATAATCTCGAACGGCATAGTTATCCATGCACGTCCATACATATATTTTATAACATTACGAGCCTTTTTTCAATTGTAATATCATACAAATTTCAAACGATTACTTCACAGATTTTTCACAATTCTGTCAATAAAATTTCCGTAAAGTAGTATTAAACGATGGTTTAGCTAAGTAAAAGCGTAAATTCACTTAAATTACTTCTTGCGGAAATTGGGGTTATCGTCGGACTCGCGCATTATTGCGTCGAAAAGGCGCTGAGTCTTGCTCGACCTGCCGCGCTTTTTGTCCTTGAGCATGTTCAGCTCCTCATGCGGAGTCATTCCATGATCGTCAGAATCGAAAAGGTGGCGCTCCTCCGTCCATATTCCCGACGGTATCTCCTGCGGCTCTGCCTGCGCTTCCGGAGCCTTCAGCTCGGGTTTCGGAGCCTCAGCCGGGGCACTGCGCTTCTTGGCCTGGCGGCGCATTTCACCTGAGTCTGCCTGCGCGGAAGTTACCTCCGGCTGGTGTAGCGGCTTTCTGTGCGCGGTACGCTTCGCCGCCGGTTTCTCAGCCGGCGCGGGACGTTCAGCCGGTTCTGCCGGCTCAGACGGCTGGGCTGATTCCCGTTCAAACGCTGTTCCATGCGGCTCGGAGGAATCCGGCTCGCTGAGCGCGGTCATTGTCGAGCTGCGGCTCATGTCGTTTTCGGACTGCTCCAGCACGTCGAATATCGAACCTATCTCCCAGAACGGATCCTTTTCGGCGGATTCCGGCTCTGCGGGCGAATCCACAGGCTCAGAGAGCTTCGCAGGCTCCAGCGGCTCCACAGGCTCCGGACGGGATACCGCCTCGTAGCCGTCAGCTCTTGCAAGCGGAGTTCCCGCGATCTTTCCGTATGCTGAGATAGCCGCGGCGTTCTTCTTTATCACCTTGGGGCGTGGCGCAGGCTCCGTAAATGGCTCGGGCTGAGACGGCTCCTCCTGGGGTTCGGAAGGTTCAGCAGATTCCACTGGTTCTTCCCACTCGGGAACTGGTTTCGGCTGGAAATCTTCAAACGCGTCACGCGGCTCCTGCGTAATTTCCAGCTCAGCGGCGGGTGCGTCGAAATCAGAACCGAACTCGGTTCCGCCGAACGAAACGAACTTCGGCTCTTCATAGCGCTCCGACGTACTCTGCGGCTCTGCGGCTCTTACGATGTGGTGAATCTCCGGCTCCGCGCTGCGCGGAGGTTCTGCAAACGGTGTGAAGCCCTGCTCCCTTGACTGCCTCGGTGCGCTCTGTGTATACCCGAGAGCATTCGGAGCGCTCGGAACGTTCGGAACGCTCTGAACATTCTCATTATGCTGCTGATAAGCCCACTGCGGTGCCTCGGCACGAGCAGGCTCCCTGGTTTCCGGCGCAAACGCCGGCTCCTGAGCACCCAGCGGATACTCCGGAACAAACGCGGGCTGGGGCTGGTAGTCCCTGGGCTCCCCGGCGCGGATTATATGCGACACCGGTGGCTTACCCTGGCGCTGCCTTTCAACGCTTGGCGAGGTGAAAAATCCCTCGCGGCGGGGCTGCGGTCTCGGGATCTCCACCGGCTCGGGCTGCGGCTCCTCGGGCTTGCGCTCCAAGTCGCTGCGGCTGATGCGCTCCGGCACGAACGGCTTGACTACGCGTCCCTGCGAGCGCTCCGGCTCCCTCTTCGGCACCTCGGACACCGGATTGCTCCGTGTAATATCCATTGTGCGGGAGTAATTTACGAACGCAGTCAGATCCTCCGGCGGTATCTCGCCGTTGTTGACCTTCCCCTTCATCGCTTCAAGGTACTGCTTCCAGCTTTCGTACTCCTTCAGGCTCATCGAGCCGGAGGCGACGCGGCCGTACATTTCGTCGGTTATCTCGCTACACAGCTTCTCCGCTTCGGGAGTTACCAGGCTGCGCGGGTGCTCCATTTCGTACAGCTCCAGGCAGGTTTTGCCGTTCGGCACGGGAAGCGAGCAGTATTCCTCAGTGTGCTCCCCGTCGCGCACGAAGTACCTTCCGCAGCGCTTGCACCTCGTGAGCCAGCCGCCGCTTTCAATGAGCGCGTCTATCTCGAGGTCGACCACCGCTTTCAGACCGCATGGCATGTACACCCTCATCGGCGTATGCTCCATCGCTGAGCGCGACATATTGTAGCTGGAAAGCTCCTGCGCCAGACCCGCCTTCATGTGCGAAAACGCGTCCATCGCTATCTGGTCGGACAGGCACTCATACGAGCCGATGTCCGAGTAATCGTCGTTGTAGTCGAAATCTGGAAGCAGGTTTTTGATTATGTCCTTGGAAATATTAGGATACATAAAAGGCGCAGAAGGAACCCTGCCGGTGGAAAACACCTGAGTTACGCCCAGGTCCTCGAGGCGGCAGCCAAGCTCCCGCGCCGTGACGCTGAACATAAGGTCAAAATAGTTCCTCCGGGCGTTTGCCTCTTCTACGCCGGAAATCTCGCGTGAAAACAGGAAATAAACCTTGCTCTTTGCGTAATCCTGCACTCTGACAAGGTTCAGCCATTCATTGATACCTTTGTTGTAGCGGTACTCGCAGAGCCTTACGAAAACCGCCTTTTCAAACGTGGTCTTGCAGTCTATGAAGCGGTTCCACAGCGCGGCGGTGCCGATGTTGTCCCTGCGGCATACGTAGTCTATCCAGCAGTCCAGCACGATCTTATCGTACACCGTGCGGAGGTTATGCTCTATCCAGACGTGCATGTTTTTCAGGGAGTTGCGGAGATCCGTTGCGCGGTCCGCGTCGAGCGTGCCTGAGCGGAGCGCTTCGTCGCAGACTGCGATGGCGTTTTCGGCAAAATACGACAGATCGTAATCGCAGAACGTCAGCATCGAATAGGGATAGCGAAGCTGAAATATCTCGCTGCTGTTCTTCCCTGCTAAATTGAGAACTCTTTCCAATTCAAGGCTCCTTTGTCATTCTGCGGTCTGCGCTTCTGCGGAGCTTCCCTGGGAGGAAGCGTCCTCTGTTCCATAGTAAAGCGTTATCGGCACGGAGCTTTCCTCAAGCTCCTCGGTCGCGGAGATCTCCGCCACGAGGTAGGGGTTTTCCTTTAATGTGCCCTCGACGCTGAGCATTTCAACTTTCTTTCCGTCTACTGTTTTAGTCACCCAGGACACAGGTGAATCGGACTTGCTGGTGTACTTCGCGGTGACTACCCAGCCGCTTCCGAGCACACGCTTCGCGCTGCCGAAGGGTATCTTCTTGTCCTTGGAGATATCCTCGACGTAGTAGCTGGCGGTGCGGCGCTCTCCGGTGGGCTTGTCGACGTAGCGCACGATACGGTACTGACCGTCGGCGGAAAGCACCTCGTAGTTACGGTCGCGCAGGTCGAGGTCTACTCCGGCAAGGGTTATCTTGCCCATGAGTAGCGTGATGGTGATGTAAGCCGCCGCGCCGATCACGTACATCAGGAGGTACATCGTACCCAGTACGGTCTTGAGCGTCTCGTTGGCGGTGCAGATGAAGAACATCGCGACCAGGACCACCAGCGGCGGGAGTATCATATACCAGTTTCCGAACGCAAGCAGGAACGTAGCGAACACCACCGGCGGAAGTATCATGACATTTACCTGCGTGATGACCTGACGGCGGGTATATATGAGCAGACCCAGGGCGGCGATATTCACAAACACGTACACCACGAAAAGCGATGTGGGGTTCTCATACTCGAGAAAAAACGCGCCGTTGAGCCACGCTATCCAGATAAGAAGCCCGGTATACCCCCAGCAGAGCAGAGCTACGCCCCGCTTGAGCCAGACATTCTTGAAAAGCGCGACCAGAGTATCCATGAAACTGCGGTTTTTTGCTGCCTTTGAGTTCATATATTCCCTCCTGCTTCAGAAGCCTATCAATAAAACTTCTTCTTTCTGTAGATCATGTAACCGATGATAGCACCAACGACTATTACAACTGCAACACCCACGATGATAACAATGAGCATTACCGGGGATTCAGGCTCAGCGTAGAGCTGACCGTAATTTATCTCGGAAGAGGTCGCCTCGGTCGCTGCAGTGCGGATAGTTGTCGCGGCGGGAGTGCTGCTGGTGTCGGAAGGCTCCGTTGGCTCGGTGACTGCGGCTTCCTCGGTCTGCTCCTTTGTGCCTGCCTGCTCAGTCGCAGGTGTCTCAGCGGAAACGCCCTCGGTGTCGAGGGTGTTCGCAGGCTCTGCGGTCGCAGCGTCGGGAGCTGAAGTCTCTTCGGGTGTTGTGGACGTCTCCACGGGAACTGATGTTTCCTCGGGCTTGGTCGTCGTGGTGGTCTGCGTAGTGGTTTCGGCGGTAGTCTGAGCGGACTTGTCGTCAATAATGCGGAAGTTTCTCACGGAAACCGTGATCTCGCCCTGTGAAGGCGAACCCCAGTTGGTCCTTACCTGGAACAGCAGGTAAGCGGGCTGCCCCTTCGCGAATTCCTCGTGGAAGTGGGAAGCCTTCTCAGTTACAGTCACCCACTCGCCGGACTTCAGCGGTGTGTAGTCGGACGGGTTCACCCAGCCCCATTTGTTGTTGAATCCGGGAATACATGCGATAACGTCCTTTCCGGCGGTCTCGAGCTTTACGTCAACGGAAACTCTCGCGTCGTCGGACTCCCAGAATTCCTGGTCAAGGTACTCGTTGAACAGCTTGAAGCGCAGGGAAACATACTTTTCCTCGGTGCTGTCGCCGAGGGTCGCAGTGAATCTGCCCTCCGTGCCGTAGATCTCGTAGTCTGTCGCCTTTATCTCGTCGAGAAGGTCAGTGTTGTTAAGGTCGTATATGTAATCAGCCGAGGCCGTTACCGATACGACTGTCATGACCGCTGCGGCGATAATACACCCAACAGCTTTTCTGAATTTTCTAAACATCTTTTGTCCTCCAATATATCTCTATTATATCTCTATACGCGCGGCAATATATACTGCCACATATAACTATTGTATAACAAATCCCGGAAAAATGCAAGGGATTTCAGCAACTTTATAATGTTTCACAAATTTATGCACACTTATCCCGACTTTGTTGTTCCAACTGTAAAACAAACGGAAACCCACGCCTTACCGACGTGGATTTCCGGAATGTTCGATTTTGTTCTGTGCATTATGACCGCCGAAGCATTCGTGACTTCGATCAGTTATTATTGTTGTTGAGCAGGTTGATGAGCTTGTCGATGTCTGCGTCGGTGCCGTCGTAAACGGGCTTATGCGTTGTGGCGCCGAACACCGCGTCAGAAGAAGCCGCCGGCTGAGATGCCGGAGCGGGCTGAGCCTCAGCCTCGCCGTGCTCATCGTCGAGGAAGTCCGTAGCGATAACGATGATGGAAACCTCGTCCTCGGCAAGGTTGTCGTCGAACTGCATACCCATCTTGATCTCCGCGTCGGGAGCCGCGTTCTTGGTTATCTCGGTGGCGATGATGTCTACCTCGTCTGCGGAGGTCGTCATCGGAATGCCAATGCTGATAAGCAGTCTGCGCGCGCCGCTGATGGAAGTCTCAAGCAGCGGGCTGTGGAGCACCTGGTCGAGCGCGTCGGCGTTCTTGTTGTCGCCCTTGCCCTGACCTATCGCCATGTGAGCGATTCCGGAATCCTTCAGCGCCATGGTAACGTCCGCGAAATCAAGGCTGATGAAGCCTACGCCCTTTACGAGGTCGGAAATGCTCTTTACCGCCTTGTAAAGCACGTTATCTACCGCCTTGAACGCGTCAGCCATGCTGAGCTTTGCGTTGGATATCTCCTTGACTCTCTCGTTAGGGATAACAATGAGGGAGTCAACGTACTTTCTCATCTCTGCAATGCCCTTGAGAGCCTGGTTCATCTTAGCCTGACCTTCAAACGTAAACGGCTTGGTGACAACGCCGACAGTCAGCTTGCCCATTTCCTTCGCGATGGAAGCAACTACAGGAGCCGCGCCCGTACCGGTGCCGCCGCCCATTCCGGCAGCGATAAACACCATGGACTCGCTCTCCATTACGTTCTTGAGATCGTCGCGGTTCTCCTCCGCGGAATCCTGACCAACAGAAGGGTTATTGCCAGCGCCCTGACCTCTGGTGCGCTTCTTGCCGATCTGGATACGGCGCATTCTGCTTCCGTCTTTGGAGCGGAGCGCCTTGACATCAGTGTTGGCAACAACGTAGTCAATTCCGGTCATATCCCCCTCGACCATGTGGCTGACTGCGTTTCCGCCGCCGCCGCCGACGCCGATGACCATTATTTTGGTCTGGTCCTCGAAATCGTCGTCCATCACGAACTCATCATCGTGTGTATCTATTTCAAATGCCATGTCTTTTTCCCTCCAAATTTTTAGACGCATGATACGCAAATATAATACTACTTAATATTATAACAGATACAAAGAATAATTGCAACTGTTTTTTAAAAAATATTTTGACAAATTATTCACCCGCCGGGAATTATTCCGGCAGGGTCACTCCGCCGGTTCGGAGGTGCCTGCCGCTTCCGCAGTGGATTCCGCAGTGCCGTTCAGCGACGGGAGCGCCGCCGATACTATCTTATCCTTTGCGGAGGGCTTGTTCGGGTTCTTCAGATTTATCGTGACGTTCGCCTGCTCATACTGGAGGACCTCCGCTCCGACCGCGAACTTGCTGTCGATATCCGCGATACCGCCGAGCTGGAGCGTTATATTATCGCCGCAGTCGACGCTGATGTCAAATCTGTCGGTGAGGTCCACACGGGTTATTCCGGTTATCCCACAGTGCTCCGCCTTTTCGAGGATCTGAAGCGGGAGCTGCGTCTTTCCGTTCTCGCTGGAAGTCAGGGTCGCTCCCGGAGTAAGCTCCACCGCGTCGTAGCCGACGATCGTCGGAAGCCCGCTTTCCGAGCCGAGCTCCACTATTCTGCCCATTCGGGAAACCGCCGCGGTAACTCCGTCCTGGCTCACCAGGAACCACTTTTCCGCCTCCTTGACGGTGATTTTTATCTTCGTCGGGAATACCTTGCTGACATCTACCATATCTATATAAGTAAGGGCGGCTGAGATACGCTTCTCAGCGTCGCCGGAGTCGATATGCAGCAGATTCTGCCCGGTCTCAAGCCCCGACGGAGCTATTATCTGCTCCGCAGTGTAGCGGGAGTTTCCCTCTACCTCGATGGAGGTGCAGTTGAACAGCACCGTATTCGACAGCACCGCCAGAACGATGATGATGATTATTGCCGCCAGGATATAGTACATTATGTAGTTCCCGCCGCGGCTTCCGCGCCGCCTGCCCTTTACGCTCCGGTGAACTGTCGCCTGGTTTATCGCGCGGTCAGTGCGCCTGCGCTGCGCCCTGTCAGGCTGCGGAGCCGGTCTGCGGGCGGCGCTTCGCGGCGGAGCTCCCTGCGGACGGGCGGTGCGTTCCTGTGCTGATCTGTTCTGGGTGTGCTGAATGCGTGTGTTCTGCACATTTTGTGCGCTCTTAGGGGGTCTCCTCCGCTGAGCGCTTCCACCCCGCGCCGCTGGTTTTTTACTGCCCATGCTTTTACTCCTCCGTTAATTTCTGCTTTGCTGCCCTACCCGGGAAATATCCGCGCCGACTGAACGCAGCGCCTTTTCAATGCTTTCGTAGCCCCGGTCGATATACCCCACGCCGGTTATCTCGCTGGTTCCCTCAGCCGCCAGAGCCGCCGTGACTAGCGCCGCGCCTCCGCGCAGTTCCCCCGCGCAGAGCTTCGCACCGGAAAGCTGCTCAACGCCCTGCACGACCGCGACCCTGCCCTCGACCTTTATCGACGCCCCAAGCCGTATAAGCTCCGGAATGTGCCGGTAGCGGTTCTCAAATATCGTCTCCACGAACACGGCGGTGCCCTCCGCCGCGGAGCACACCGCCGTGAACAGCGCCTGAATATCCGTCGGGAATCCGGGATAGGGCATCGTGCGTATGGTCGGCGGAGCGTTCAGCCGCCTGGGGCAGTTGACGTACAGCTTCCCGCCGCCGTAGGGGTAGATACGGCACCCCATGCTCTCCAGCACCGGGAGGAATCCCGTCATGTGCGATGGCTCGCACCGCGTAAGTATCAGCTCACCCCGGGTCATCGCCGCCGCGCAGAGGTACGTCCCCGCAACTATGCGGTCGGGGATCACCGTGTGCTCTGCGGGGGAAAGGCGGGATACGCCCTCGACGCAGATGGTGCTGCCGCCGGCGCCGGTTATTTTCGCGCCGCATTTCACCAGGAACTCCGCCAGGTCGATTATCTCAGGCTCCCGGGCGGCGTTGTGTATCTCGGTGCGGCCGGCCGCTGTAACCGCCGCGAGCATTATGTTCTCCGTAGCTCCCACCGACGGGAACGAAAGCGTTACGCTCCCGCCGCGGATACCTCCAGCCGCCGTGCACTCCAGCCAGCCGTGCTCCTCGCTTATCGTGACGCCCATGTCCCGGAGCGCGGCGAGGTGCAGATCGATAGGTCTTGCGCCAAGCTCGCAGCCGCCCGGGAAAGTCAGCTTACAGCGGCGCGTCCTCCCGAGAACCGCCCCCAGGAACACTATGGACGACCGCATTTCCCGCATCAAATTGTCTGGTATCTCATTGCCGCAGACGTTGGAGGCGTCCACGCACACTGTGTCGCCGCTGCGGGTACACCTGCACCCAAGGCAGGAAAGTATCCTGCACGCCGCGTCCACGTCGGTAAGCTCCGGGCAGTTATGCAGAACGCATTCGCCGTGCGCCAGCACACACGCCGCAAGCAGCGGGAGCGCGCTGTTCTTTGCTCCGTGCACCCTGAGTTCGCCCTCCAGCCGCCGCCCGCCGTTAACGACGAGCTTCTGGCAGTTTGCCATATGATCATCTCCTCCTGCATTACTGTGTTTCCATAGTATGCGGGAGATGTTATTTTGTGATTAAGGAAGTGCTGATTAAATCTGGTGCGCAGATTGCGCCGCAGATTTTCCGTCAGATTGTACAATGAGGACGACGCAAGGCTGTCGCCTTGCTAGGACGAATTGTGCAATATAACGGAAAAGATGCAAGCAAAATGTGTGCCAAGCCGTCAGGCGTGATTTAATCAGTGCTTCCCTAAATTGAACGGTCATGCAGTGCCGCCTTCCCCCGAAACAACAGGGAGAACGAAAAAACGTCACAATGAGGTGAGAGCAAAGCATGATACGTCTGGAGCACATTACCAAGACCTACGTCAACGCCGGCAAAAAATTCAACGCCGCGGACGATGTGAGCCTTGAGATAAAAAAGGGCGAGATATTCGGCATAATCGGCTTCTCCGGCGCGGGAAAATCCACGCTGGTGCGCTGTATCAACCTGCTTGAGCGCCCGGACAGCGGAAGGGTCTTTATAAACGACAAGGACATTACCGCTCTGCGCGGCGCGGAACTCCGCAGGCAGCGCAAGAAAATAGGAATGATATTCCAGCACTTCAACCTGTTCGCTTCGCGGACAGTGCTGCAGAACGTTATATTCCCGATACGCTACAACGGGCTTTCCGCAGCGGAGCGCAGGAAAAAGGCGCTGGAGCTGCTCAAACTGGTAGGTATCGCGGATAAGGCGGGCGCGTACCCCTCGGAGCTTTCCGGCGGCCAGAAGCAGCGCGCGGCTATCGCAAGGGCGCTCGCAAGCGACCCGGAAATACTCCTGTGCGACGAGGCAACGTCGGCTCTCGACCCGCAGACCACCGAGGCGATACTGAAGCTGCTGAAGTCCCTCAACGCGAAGCTGGGACTCACCATCGTGCTGATCACTCACCAGATGAACGTAGTCAAGGAGATATGCGACCGCACCGCCGTAATGGAAAACGGCAGGGTAGTCGAGCAGGGCGACGTGTTCGAGATATTCGCGAACCCGCAGCAGCCCGTGACGCGCTCCTTCGTGGATACGACCTCCTGCCTGAGCGGAATAAACACCCTCATCGAGGAGAAATCCCCGCTGGTGCAGCTCAAGCCGGGTCAGAAGATACTCCGGTTCAAGTACCTCGAGAGAAGCGCCTGCGAAGCGCTCGTGTCCACCATCTCCCGCAAGTTCAATATTGACCTGAACATCGTGTTCGGAAGCATAGAGATCATCGGCGACAACCCGATAGGCGGGCTTGTAGTCATCGCCGACGGAAACGAGGACGATATCCGCGCCGCAGTCAAGTACCTGTGCGATATCAATGTCGGAGTGGAGGTGATCCTCAGTGCGTGAGTTCTTTGAAAGCATTATGCCGAACGTTATACCGAAGCTTCCCGCCCTGTGGAACGCTACGTTGGAGACCCTCGCGATGACCGGCATTTCCGCGCTGTACATTCTCGTTATCGGAATGGCGCTGGGAATCCTGCTTACCGTGACGAAAAAGGGCGGACTGCTTGAAAACGCAGTGGTCTACCGCGTGCTGGACATCATTATCAACCTTCTGCGCTCGGTTCCGTTCATTATCCTGCTGTTCCTGCTTATCCCGCTGACGCGTATCATAAGCGGTACCTCCATCGGAGTTGCCGGTTCGATTTTCCCGCTCATCGTAGGAACTGTTCCGTTCTTCTCCCGCCAGGCTGAGGCGGCGCTCGCCGGAGTAAACCCCGGTCTTATCGAGGCGGCGCAGTCGATGGGCTGCTCCAGGCTCGGGATCATTTTCAGAGTGTACCTCCGCGAGAGCATTCCGGCTCTTTCCCGCGGTATCACGATCACCCTGATAAATCTCGTCGGACTCACCGCGATGGCTGGCGCAGTCGGCGCTGGCGGCCTCGGAAACTTCGCGTACGTTCAGGGCGTTCAGCGCAATTACTACGACATCATCGTTGCCGCGGTTATCGTGCTGGTGCTCATCGTCCAGGTTATCCAGATAATCGGCAACATCATCGCAAAGAAAACAGAGAAATAAACCGGTAAGACAAATGGTCACCTCTAAAAACCTCATGTGAGCGAAAATGGGCAGTGTGCACCATCTTCGTCGTCAAACCTTCTTGTAAGGCATACAGCCTTACTTCGTCGGCTTTCCTAGAATCTGGCACACCCTGCCCATTTTTGCTTTTCACACCGGTTTTTAGAGGTTCCCAAATAAAACAACACCGGATAATACAACTAAACAAATCAAGTTCAAAGGAGAACAAACACCATGTCTATCAGAAATAAATTCGCATTTTCTCTCGCAGCAGTTCTTGCAGCAGTATCCCTGACCGCTTGCAGCGGCAACACTTCCTCCGGCTCTTCCTCCGCGGCTGACAGCTCCGCTGATTCCTCTGCGGCTGATTCTTCCGCAGCAGAGAGCGCGGCAACCGCTGAGAACTCCGAGAACTCCGACAACGCAGACAGCGCTTCTGACTCAGAGAACGCGTACTCCCCGGAGAACCCCGTGACCGTAAAGATCGGTCTCACCGGCAACGTATACGAGGACATCTGGAACCCCATTAAGGAAAAGCTCGCTCCCGAGGGAATCAATCTTGAGTATGAGCAGTTCACGAGCTTCAACATTCCGAACAACGCGCTCAACAGCGGCGAGATCGACATGAACGCGTTCCAGCACCACGCTTACTTCAACAACGATACAGCTTCCAACGGCTACGACCTGACCGCCATCGGCGACACCTACATCGTAGCAATGAACATCTACACCGCTAAGGACTACACCATCGAGAGCGCCCTGGCTTCCACCGAGACCCTCAAGATCGCAGTTCCGAACGACGTCACCAACGAAGGCAGAGCGCTGAAGCTCCTCGAGAGCGCAGGCTTCTTCACCATCAACGCTGACGCCGGCGCTTCCCCCGAGATCAGCGACATCACCGACTACGCAGTACCGGTAGAGTTCGTCGAGGTAGACGCAAACCTCGTTTACTCCGTTATCCAGGACGTTGACCTCGCAGTCATCAACGGCAACTACGCCCTCGACAGCGGCCTTACCGCAGACGACGCCATCTACAAGGAGAGCGAGTACGCAGACAACAGCTACTACTGCCTGATCGCAGTACGTTCCGAGGACGCTGAGAACCCCGTTTACAAGCGCATCGTTGAAGCTTACCAGACTCAGGACACCATCGACATCTACAACAACGAGTTCAAGGGATTCTTCGTTCCCGCTTGGACACTCGGCTGATAATAACTGAAACATCGCAGGAACCGCGCAGAATATGTGCGGTTCCGTTTTAGAAAGGGAGATAACAATGCAGGACCTTCTGAAAATAATTTCCGACCCTGAGAGAGTAAAACTCGGCAATATTGAGGACAAGTACCTTTCCGACACACTCGGCAGATTAAAGGGGACCGCCGCGGCGCTGGTGTTCCCGAAGTCCACCGAGGAGGTCAGCGCGGTGATGAAGTTCGCGAACGACCGCGGGCTTCCCGTAACTCCCCGCGGCGCGGGAACCAACCTTGTCGGCTCGACCGTTCCCCATGGCGAGGGCATAATCCTTGATTTCTCGCTGATGAACCGCGTCCTTGAAATAGACGAGGACACCTTCACCGCAGTCGTGGAGCCTGGCGTTGTGCTCCAGGATTTTCAGAAGCTGGTTGAATCCAGGGGACTGTTCTATCCCCCCGACCCGGGCGAAAAGACCGCTACCATCGGCGGCAACATATCCACTAACGCCGGCGGCATGAGAGCCGTAAAGTACGGCGTAACCCGCGATTACGTCCGCGGTCTGGAGCTTGTGCTCGCTGACGGCAGAGTAGTCACCGCAGGCACCAAGAACGTCAAGGACGCAAGCGGACTTTCACTCAAGCATATCGTCATCGGCTCGGAGGGCACTCTGGCGGTCATCACGAAGTGCATTCTGAAGCTTGTTCCCAAGCCTGAGAAATCGCTTTCTGTGGTCGTTCCGTTCCCGGATCTTTCCACCGGTATCTCCGGCGTTCTGAGCATTATCCGCGCCAACGCGAACCCCACCGCGATAGAGTTCACCGAGCGCACCGTCGTGGAGCTCGGCGAAAAGTTCACCGGGCTGAAATTTCCGGTCCCCGAGGCTGGCGCGTACATTATACTGACGTTCGACGGCACTGAAAATTCAGTGACCGACAGCGCCGCGAGAGTCCGCGAAGTAGCGCTGAAGGCGGGCGCGCTGGATTACATCACCCTCGACGACCCGGAGGCCGCGGCGAACATCTGGAAGGTGCGCGGCTGCCTCGTCAAGGCTGTGGAGGCGGTCAGCGAGCAGGAGCCTGTTGACCTCGTAGTGCCGATAAACCGCACCGCTGACTTCATCAAGTTCGTCCACGAGACCGAGAAGAAGTCCGGCATGCAGATGGTCGCATTCGGGCACGCAGGCGACGGAAACGTACACCTGTGCATGGTTCGCGGAAAGCGCTCCGACGCTGAGTGGGAGCACGACCTCCACAAGAACATGACCACTGTTTACAACTACGCGTACTCCCTGGGAGGGCTCACCTCCGGCGAGCACGGCATCGGCGTTGCGAAGCGCCCGTACTTCCTCGGCGCGACCGCTCCGGAGAATCTCGATCTCATGCGCTCCATCAAGACCGCATTCGACCCGAAGCACATTCTGAACGACCACATTTCTTATCTTAAATAAGGGGAACAACATGACAGATCTTTCATTAAGAACAGCGGGATTCACTGATTCAGTGATTCGCCGCATGACGAGAATATCCAACCAGTACGGCGCGGTGAATCTCTCCCAGGGCTTCCCGGATTTCGAGCCTCCGAAGGAGATACTCGAGCGCCTGGCGCAGGTCACTAAGGAGGATTTCCACCAGTACGCTACGACCTGGGGCTCCCAGAACTTCCGCGACGCGGTAGCCGCAAAGCAGAAGCACTTCATGGGCTATGACATCGACCCGAACTCCGAGATAGTCGTTACCTGCGGCTCCACTGAGGCGATGATGGCGGCTATGCTGTCCGTTACCAACCCGGGCGATAAGGTCATCGTATTCTCGCCGTTCTATGAGAACTACGGCGCGGACGCTATCCTTTCCGGCGCCGAGCCTATCTACGTTCCGCTTGTTCCGCCGGAGTACAGCTTCGACGCAGACGTGCTGGAAGCGGCGTTCAGGCAGCACCCCAAGGCGCTGATACTCTGTAATCCCTCCAACCCCTGCGGCAAGGTGTTCACCCGTGAGGAGCTCCAGATAATCGCAGACCTCGCAGAGAAGTACGATACCTATGTTATCACCGACGAGGTTTACGAGCATATCCTCTATGCGCCGAACAGGCACGTTTATTTCTCGACCCTCCCGGGCATGAGAAAGCGCACGATATGCTGTTCTTCGCTTTCCAAGACCTACTCCATCACCGGCTGGCGCCTGGGTTACGTTATTGCTCCTCCGGAGATCACCGACCGCGTGAAGAAGGTTCACGACTTCCTGACTGTAGGCGCGGCGGCTCCGCTCCAGGAGGCGGCGGTGGTCGGTCTGAAATTCGGCGACGACTACTACAAGTGGCTCCAGGATAAGTACACGCACATGCGCAAGCTGTTCCTTGACGGTCTGGACAGGATAGGGATTCAGCACAACGTTCCGCAGGGCGCGTATTACGTCATGGTGGACGTATCCGAGTTCGGCTACGAAAGCGACCTCAGGCTCTGCGAAGCGCTTGCGGAGCACGTAGGAGTAGGCGCGGTGCCCGGCTCCAGCTTCTTCCGCGAGCCGGAAAACCGCTATATCAGACTGCACTTCGCAAAGCAGGACGCGACGCTCAACGCCGCACTGGAGCGTTTACAGGATATCCGCAAGAAGCTCCCCAAGGCATAAAGTTACCGGGCAGGCGATGAACCTGCCCGGTTTTAATTCGGAATTTCGGTGCCGCCTTCGGCGGGTTATTTCAAATGACGGGCAGGGAAGAGGAACTGTCCGTTTTTTTGTTGCCGCAGGATATTCAGCATTTTTCAGCCGCATTACTTGACAGAAGGTTCCGGATAATATATAATAAACATATGGAACTATAATAGCATATGGAGAAAAGACATGTATATCAGCTTTGAATATTACCGGATATTTTACTACGTGGCGAAATACGGGAGCATATCCCAGGCGGCGGAAGCGCTGATGAACAATCAGCCGAACATCTCCCGCACCATAAAGAACCTCGAGAGCGAGCTGAACTGCACGCTGTTCGTGAGGTCGCGCAAGGGCGTTGAGCTGACCCCGGAGGGCGAGAAGCTGTACTCCCACGTAGCGGCGGCGGTGGAGCAGATACAGTACGGCGAGGAGGAACTGTGCCTTGAACGGACGCTGGCGAAGGGCGTGGTAACGATAGGTGCGAGCGAGATCGCGCTTAGGTGCTATCTGCTTCCGGTGCTGAAGAATATCCGGCAGAAGTACCCGGGCGTGCGCATACGTGTGTTCAACCACTCGACTCCGCAGGCGATATCCGCGCTGAAGCACGGGCTTGTAGACCTCGGCGTTGTGACGACTCCCACGGAGGACACCGACCTCATCGTTTCAAAGGAGATATGCGAGATACGGGAGATACCGGTGTGCGGAGCGGCGTTCCCGGAGCTTGCAGGGAGGCAGGTCAGCCTGTCGGAGCTTACGAAATATCCGATGATATCGCTGTTCAAGCAGACCAAGACGTACGAGATATATTCCGAGTGGTTCCGGAAGAATGGCTGTACGCTCTCGCCGGATATCGAGGCAGCCACAGCGGATCTGATACTTCCGATGGTGCGGAACAATCTCGGGATAGGATTTGTGCCGGCGCAGTTCCTTGAGTGTTATCCCACAGACGGGCTGATACTGCTCGACCTCAAGGAGAGCGTACCGACGCGGAAAATCTGCCTGCTCAAGCGGAAGAGCCAGTCCATGAGCGCCGCAGGCAGAGAGCTGGAACGAATGATACTGAAGTAGCGGAAGTGAAGTTTTCCGCACAAACTAGAATTTAGCTGTGTAGTGTGCTTCCGAAACAGTCCACCGGACTGTTTCGGAGGAAAGGCTTAATAAAGACGACGTGTTGCTTGTGGGGGAAAACTCTTGTTTTCCCCCACACCCCTTTAGCGCTTTTGA
>ENA-ORNB01000714-ORNB01000714.1-human-gut-metagenome-genome-assembly--contig:-NODE-714-length-31088-cov-25.892308_pt1 | contig 31088 bp, 19 predicted proteins | sample MGYA00242112_ERZ509016 | MGnify/ENA primary metagenome ERZ509016 (study PRJEB26280, sample SAMEA2338705) | human gut metagenome | biome: human gut; feature: human-associated habitat; material: faeces...
GAACCGCGCCTTTTTTTGCATGGAAGACAGGATGGAAAAGAAAACGCTGGAAGAGACCGGCAAAAACTCAACGGGTGTACTCCATGCATGCGCTTGCCCGAAATGCATCCTGAACGAAGTCCTGCGGACTTGCGATAGAGTTCGCGTGTGGATGGACGAGTATTCATGCCCTTTTACTTTGCCGAATATCATCGAGCGGAGGGACTTTTTTTGTATTGATTGTTAATTGCTTGTGTGTGAGGCAAAGGGCCGAATTAGCGGATTTGGAATCCGTTTGTCAAGACTGAACTGCCATTTTTTGATGCTTCGTTTGATTTACCCCGTTATTGACTGATTTCCCCAATGAATTTCTTCATGCAGTTAAGTTTGATTTATTTATAATACTTTATATGTAAATGTATTATATTGGAAACGGATTCCAAATCCGCTATGAAGGCCTTTTCATTTTATCAGTAATAATCAAAGAAGGGAATTTCGATGAAATTAAAACTTTTTCTCAAGAGGCTATTTCTTTTTTCCAGTCTTCTGCCTTTGTCCGCCCGGGGAGGCGAAGCACGGGAAGAGATTTCGGCAGGTGTTTACGGTAATGAACACGTAGAATTTTTTAGGGAAGAAGATGTCACCTATCTCCTCACCGGAGATGGGACGGTATCTTATGAAGGCGTATTTACTCTGGATCGTTATTTTCAGCCGCCAATAAATGGAGATAGACAGGGTGTCTTTGGCGCGGAAAGCGTTCATTTTACCAGTGAGGATAAAACTTCCCTGAATTTCTACTGTACCGGTTTTGATCCGGAAGCTTTGAAAAATCCTACGGCATGCAGGTCTTTTGTCTATGTGCAGGAACGACAGAATGCACAGGTTGCTTTCCAGAATTTAGGGGATCTGACATTTCGTTCCGATGACTTGAATATGATGGGCATTACTTCCGGTAAGAATGCGGGAGACTATATTCGGACCGTTTCGTTCGAGGATGTAGGGAATATCAGCTTCCAAGGTTTGAGCTCCGGGGGAATTTACATCATGAGTTCAAACCATGTGTCCTTTACTAATACAGGGGATATCTCCTTTACGGATATGAATGGTTCGAACGATTACAAGGGGGCCATTTTCATCAATCAGGGGGAAACATTTTCCGGAGCAACTGGAAAGGGAGATATTTTCTTTGATACGACGGGAAATATTACATTCAAGAATTTGCGTAAGACGTCCAGCTATATTGCCGCCGCCGGTATTTACACAGGTGAAGGCAGTGTATCGTTCAATAATACGGGAGACATTCTGTTTGAAAATAATGAAGCTCTGCAGGGGGCAGGGGGAATCAATGTGTATGATATGTATGGACGCGGAGGAATGCTATCATTTACTAACATCAATGGCTCCATTGTTTTCAGAAATAATGCGGGGAAGAGCACATCGAGTCCGGCAGTAGTTAAGGGTGTCGGAGCTATTCTGGCGAGAGGTTCTTTTCTGCTTTTAAATGCGGGGGAAGTTCTGTTTGAGGGCAATACGACCGACGTGGTTTCGGCGGGAGCGATTTATGGAGATTTGAGAGATGGAAACTCCCGTTCATTCACCATGTCGGCAGACAGGGGAAATATTACGTTCATAGGCAATGCAATCCTGGACCAGCAGGATGTCTGGCTCAGGGCGGTGCGGCTTGATTGTGCGGCGAGTAATGAAATCAACTTCCGTGCACAGACAGGCAGGGAAATTACCTTTTACGATGGCATCGATATTAATGGAGGAGGGACGGGCTTGCTCAGCGGATCTCCTACGCTTTATATCAACAGGATTCCGAATCAGGAAGAACGGGAAAAATATTACGCAGAGGGGGGACATTTCGGAGGGAGCATTCGCTTTACCGGGATCAAAACGGAAGAAATTTTAAAGGAAAGACTGGGAAATGGAGATTCCGTTTCTTTGAAGGAGATGGTTGAAAAATCCCGGAAAGTCGATGTGGATGCTCATGTTTCCGTGGAAGGTGGTACGCTTGCCATCGAATACGGCATGGTTCTGGATAATTCCTCAAGCCGGACATTGAAGCCTTCCTTTACCTTGAAATCCGGTATACTGGAAATGACTTCGGGTGCGGCCTTGAATAGCAATAAAGTAGTCGTTTCCGGCCGGGATGCCGGATCTATTCTGCGTATTGGAGGAACTCCCGTTTCAGCTCCTGAAGGAATTTTTGAACGTCCTTCCCTGAAAGTTTCTACATTCGATATTTCCCGGGGGTTTAACTGGGATCTTATGCCTTTCCTGGCGACAGGGGACAGTGGCATGGAGATTCAGGTTGGCTCATCCTTCAAACTGGGCGGGACCATAGGAATCATGGATACTCTGGATGGCTATGCCGATAAATACTGGTCGGAACAGAGAGAATTCTCCTTGTTTAGTTTCGATGGGGACACCTGGAAACGTAAAGACGGCGATCCGGAGAGTCTGGTTTCCAATACGACCGGCACATCGGAAATTGATTCTGAATATACGTACAAGGGAATCTGGAACTACGAATGGCAGGATACGGATAGCGATGGTACTCCTGATGAACTCGTTGCCGTCTGGAGCCCCAGGGAAGGTGAGGATCCAGTTGATCCGGTAGATCCGGTAGATCCGGTAGATCCGGCGAAACCGAGCAAGGCTTTTCCGGACAGGCGTGGAGAACTGGCACTCAATTCCCTCTGGAGTTCCGCCTCGAATATTGCGGCCTTGGGCAATACCGCTCTGGGTCAGCTTTCGGATATCCGGTTGAGCAATAAGTTGTCTTCTCGGATCTGGGCCATGGGTCTGGGAGATTTTGCCCGTCGTCATTCCAGAAGCGGGGTAGATGGTTATGACTACGACGGGGGAGGATACTCTGTCGGCATGGATTCCGATTTTGGCAGTGACAAGGGAGTTTGGGGTATTGCCTTCGGGCAGATTTACGGTCATAGCAGGAGCAGAGACTACCAGTCTAAAACCGACCAGCGTACCATGATGGGGACCTTGTATTGGGGCAAGCTCTTTCCGGTTGATGAAAAGACATGGTGGACAGCGAAGGCAGATGTTTCCTGGGGATTTACGGACAACTGCATGAAGTCTGTCTTTACCGGTGGTCTGAATGCCCATGGAGACTGGAATAACAGAACATGGCTTGTACAAACGGAAATTTCCAGAAGTTCGGTGCTTTCCGGGCAGTGGATCATATCTCCGTTCGTACGTCTGGAATTGACGCGTGGCAAGGAAGACGGCTTTTCAGAAGACGGAAGTTATGCCCGGTGTTTCGGAAGTGCTCGCCTCCAGCGTTTCACGATTCCCGTCGGCGTGTCTGTTAGCAAGGCTGTGACTTGTTATGACAAGCCCTGGCATCATACTCTGAGATTATCTTACGCAGGAGATGTCGTTCGAGATATTCCGGAAGCCGGCGTTTATAGCTTCTATAGTGATTTTTCCTGGACAGCCCGAGCCGTGAAACCTTCCCGGCACGCTATGCGTGTTGAATACGATACTCTGCTCCAGTGGAATGAGCGTTGGAATTTATACGCCGGATACGGATTGGAACTTCGGGATCGTTCTACCTTGCATCAAGTTCATGCCGGAGTATCCTGGGCATTTTAAGATTGTTTCTTTCCTTGAACAACCGATTATATTATGAGCTTAATCTTTTGATGTCCGGACAGAATCATCCCGGCAACATACATTGTTGCCGGGATGTGTTTAGAGTAAATTGGATGTCGTAGTATTCATTGTAAATGGATACAATTTTTGCATTTTCTTGAAATACAGGCTTTCCTGCTATAAATAAAAACGGGCGGGGGTAATCGTCCCTTCTGCAGCTCCTCCTCCAGATCTCCAGTCGTAATGCTTTCATTCGGACCATCTGTGGCCGCATCAGGATATGGAGCAGAGCATTCTCCCTGGGCGGAACGTCAAAAGTCATGCAGCGCAAGCCTCCCGGCGGCAGGAGAGGGCGTTATGCCTCATTCGGGGAACATCCTGTATTTTTCTCGAACATGCGGTTCAGATGGTGAGGGTACTTGAACTCCAGTTCCTGTGATCTGCTTCCCTCGAAATAGAAATCCAGCAGGCGTTCAAACGCCGTCAGCACATCCCTGTTCAGCGACCGTCAAAGCGCGTGCAGTGGTTCAGGAGGATCTCGATAGTGATGTTCCAGATATGGAAAAAGGCTGAAACAGGCAAAAGAAAAGAGCCTCGATCCTTTCGGAATGAGGCTCTTATTAGTGGCTCCCCCGGTTGGGCTCGAACCAACGACCTAGTGATTAACAGTCACCCGCTCTACCGCTGAGCTACAGGGGAGTTACGTCCTTGAACGCGGAGCGTTTATATACGTATTCGTGTTTTTTGCCAAGAATAATTTTGTATGAGAGACGTTTTTTTTGAGACAAAGGGTGTAAATCCTTCTGAATACCTTTTATTATCAAAAAGAAAGGGCTACCATTATGGTAGCCCTTTCGAAGTCAGATTGGATAAGGAAAGCCTTAGAAGTTCCAGGAGAACCCGGCTTCGATTACATGATAGGGATCGGCATCCTGAATCTTCAGCATTTCGTAGCCGATTACGAAGTCGGCGGAATCGCTGATGGAGAATTTGAAACCGGCGTTGGCAGTCCAAGTAAACTTGGTGTCGGAGTCCGTGTTGCTGTGGCTGGAACCAGGCGACTTGAAAGTAAGTTTATTATCGGTGAAGGATACGCCGCCTTTGGCTCCGATGTAGAACAAGGTAGAATCGGAAAGGGAGACATTGATGTTGTATCCGAGCAGAACCGGGATGGCGGTCAGGCGGGATTTCAGGGAGTCAATGCCGGGGAAGTTTTTGGTGGAGACGTTTTCAGAACCTCCAAGCATACCCGTCGTCAACGAAATTTCATGAATGATCTGGTCACCTTCGATGTAGTTCTGAAGGCCGATGAAACCACCTGCGATGTTGGGAAGTTCGTCATCGGAAGCCCAACCGTAAGCGCCTTTAATGGTCATGCCGAAGGTGGAATCGTACTTTTGGGTGTACTGACCGCAGGAAACTCCGGTTCCGGAGTCGGTGTACTTGGGGACGGGAACGGCAGCCTGTGCCGGAACGAATCCCAGTGCGAGGGCAAGGGAGGAGTAACGGAGGAATGACATGGTATTCATTTCGTTGTCTGGTTAGTAGTGTTTTTCTGGAGAGGGTGTCTCGTTATGGTGATTGACCTGTCACAACCTGAGGTATCGCCCAGTTGCCGAAAAGAACGGAATGTCAAGGACGGCAAATTAGCTGGTGCTTATGTCTTGGTTGGGGGTAAGGTCAATGACAGGGCGCCTGCCAGATGGAGTTTTTGCTACGCAAAAACGCAACAACCTCTCACAGGCGGTTATCATATACTGCATCATTACTTGCAGGGGGCGGTCTTGTCCATAAAAATTTTCCGTTTTGAGAGGAGAATTTGCTGATGAAGGGCCGGATGCCCGCTGAGAGGAGTACTACGACGGTTGCGAAGCCACTAAGACGGGAGGCTCTTTATAAAAAAGTGAGAATGAATACCAGAAAGAACAAAGATCAATGTTGAAGGATTAGAAAAAGGAGATCTTTGTCAAAATCGTTGAAGCTTTCCATCCCGGGAGCCCTTACAAGAAACCCTCTTCAAGTATTTCACTTAAAGAGGGTTATTTGGTACGCACGAAAGGACTCGAACCTTCACAGGGTTGCCCCCACTAGAACCTGAATCTAAATACTTTCATTCATTGTAAGTAATTTATGAATATGTCCCCCAGTTTGTCCCCTAATTCGTCTTGAAGCTTTTTCTATAAACCATTACTCTCGTTACATGAAGAGGAAGCATGCCAAAGGCCGATATGGCAGCAAAGTCAAACTCACTGAAGTGAAGAAGAAAGGTCGCCCTTCAGTCTGGCGGCTTCGCTTTGTTGATAAGGACACGGGAGAATGGAGAGAACGTACCTTCCGTGATTACGATGAAGCCCGGGCTCTCTACGATATGCATGACAAGGGGCATATCGACGATGCCCTGACAATATTCAATATGGTCGCAGAAAGTGAATCTATAGTCGAAATGTTCGCTATCCGCCTGTGGAGAAAATTTGGAAGGGATAACAACCTTCTGCAACATACACTTCAATATTTGTACCAACATGAAGATCCTGAAGAGGTAAAGGCATTTGCAACTGACCTCCTTTCGTGGTGGAAAGATGCGCTCACGGATACCAAAGAGCAGGAAATCAAGGATTTACTCGGATCGCAATTAAGCGTCATTGCTGACAATGTTGACATTACTACCCCACAACCGTTCCCTGTGGGCGTTTCCTTGGAAGAAGCCATGGCGCAGTATCGAAAGGAGAGGCAGCTGATGCTGGATCGGGGACAATGCCAGCCGGCTCACCATAAGAACGTACTTCATGAACTCGATAAATGGCAGCAAGGCTGGGCCAACCGGGAGTTGTCATCAATTACAGCTGCCGAAATCAATGACAGACTGGATTCGTTTCGGTATCAGGGAAAGCCCCTCTCGAATACCAGTAAATACAGGTACCGGGGTACGCTGAATGCCTTTTTCCTCTGGGCCATTCAGCACGATCTGATTCAGAAAAACCCAGTCGCTTTGACTGTAGCTCCTTCCAAGAACCACATCTCCATTGGAATTCTTGCCCCGGATGAATTCCGTAAATTGCTTGAGTCAGCATTGAAATATGACCGTCCCATGCTTTCCCGTATTGTTCTACAGGGATTGTGCGGGCTAAGACGTTCAGAGGTGGTTCAGTACAAGGGCAAACCGGATGGACATGACGATATCTTTGTTTCTCGTGAAATCGCGAAAGGTCCCAAGGGGAAAACGAAGGATCGTTACATACCCACCTCTCCGCAAATCAAGGCATGGCTGGCCGTTGGCGAATGGGAGCCAATGACCCGGGATGACGAACTCAGATATGGCTATCGCCTGGACCAGCTGGCGCTCAAAGCCGGCATCACGATACCAAAGAATGCGTTGCGACACTCATTCGCTTCCTATCAGGCAGCTCTTCATCCCTTGCCGGATGTTGCCCGCTGGATGGGACATAGTGGAACACAAATGACGGAATCTCACTACAGGCAAGGAGTTCCCGGCAAAGATGCGGAAGCATACTTCTCCATTATGCCGGATAGGGACAACTGATATTTGTCTCTATAATTCATTCAAAAGAAATTCTTCCAGATTCATGTGGCGGATGCCCTCCTGATTGTCGCCCAGAATCATATCGTTGAGCGTTACCACATACTTGGGATAATTGTCTTGAACAGCCAGCAGATTCCCGAACTCCCGGGTGGCCGTCTTCTCATCAGCAACACTCAGACTCACCTGGACATAAAGTTTGTCTCCCGACTTGTCGGCAACAAAATCAATCTCCTGCTCTTTCAGCTGCCCGACATGGATGGAGTAGCCCTGCTGAATCAGATGCAGGTAAACCGCATTCTCCATTACCTTGTGAATATCCCGGCGGAAATTGAAGCCCCGGATGGCATGACTGATGCCGATATCCTCGAAGTAAAACTTTTCTCCCGTTTCGAAAATCTTCATGCCGCCCACCTCGGCACGGGAAACCCGGTGAATCAGATAGGCATTGCTCAAGGCCCGCAGGTAATTCAGCGTCACCTGGGGAGACAGATCCACCCTCTGCGACTTCAGAAACTTGCTGATATTATTGGCTGAAAACAGATTGCCGATATTGTCGGCCAGATAGGCCACGAGATCTTCCAGAAAATGCACATTGCGTATCTTCTCCCGGGCTACCGTATCCTTCAAAAGAATGGTGGAGTAGACGGAACGCAGATACTCGAAAGGAACATCGGCTTCCAACCCGATATGAGCCAGATAAGGCATACCGCCAAACGTCAGATACTTCCTCAGGCTCTCCTGTCCGGCTTCCAGACGATGGAAGGTCAGGAATTCCCGGTAACTCAAGCTGTGAACATCGAAACTTACGGAACGTCCGGCCAGGTGAGTCGCCAGTTCCCCCGAAAGCATTTGAGCATTGCTGCCGGTGCAGAAAATATCGCACTTCTCCTCGGCCAGCAGACTGCGCAGGCAGAACTGGAAACCCTCAATCTCCTGCACCTCATCAATGAACAGGTAATGGGACCCCGGCTTGTTCAGCAAAAGTTTCAGATGATGTGACAAATCCTCATGGGTACGAATATCCCGGAATTGCTCCAGCTCCTTGTTGATGGAAATGATGTGCGCCTCCGGATCTTTCCTGCGAATTTCCTCCATTACCTGTCGCAGGATAAAACTCTTGCCGATACGACGCTGCCCGGTAAGAACCTTGATGATGTTCTTGTCGATAAACGGAGCAATGCGCTCGGTATATTGGGGCCGCGGAATAAGAGTTGTCATTTTTTTCTCCTTACGATTGATAAAATAGTCCAGTCAAATAATTTTATCAACCATAATTGAAATATTTCTCATCTTCGCGTCATCTATATGTGACGGTTTCATTATCTGCCGTCATGTACTCATGACTCCACTATATGCTCTTCACCATCAGGTAAGGTACCAGGAAAAGCACTTGCGTTCTGGTTTCGCATACCGAGTCCCTTGCCTTACTATTTAGCTTCTCGCCAGAACGCAGCAGCATCTTTTCGCAGAACAGGAGCCATATAGCGGCTTCTCAGTAATGAGGTATCACGGTGTCCCATTTCCATCTGTAACTCCGACAGGTTTCGGAAATAAGCAGCGTGATAACTTGCAAACGTGTGGCGACAAATATCAGGCACCCAGTTACTCTGGAAACCGGCAGCTCTGCGCAAAGCTTTCCATTTGCGTTTCCAATTTTGAGGAATATAGCGGTCTTTCTTCCTGATATTGTGAATCCCTCTTAGAGGTACGGCTCTGCCGCCGCCAGTCTTACTGACGGTAGACCGCACGATTACCAGACGCTCATCCCACTGGAAGTCAGTTTTCTGCAAACGGCTTACCTCAGTCGGCCTGATTCCGGCGTAAAGCATCAAATTCAAGGAAAAACGCATATTCCTGAATTCGGGGAGTGTAGCTGCTTCCTTCAGTTTTTCCACATCCTCCAGGGAAAGCGGCTTAATGTACCTTTCTTTTATCTTGGGCACTTCAATGCGGACTACCGGGTTTACATCACACCATTCCTGGCGAATACCGTAAGTAAATATGCTGTGAAGAATGACGCGTCCCTTCGTATAACTGCTTGGACTTGAACCGAATGCCGTCTCTAAAATCTTTTTGCATTGAACAGGAGTCATGGAACGCAAAGGCAATTGGGCAACGCCCTCGACACGTAGAATCCGACGAACGAAATGGCGCAAGTCTCTTTTCGATGACGGTCTCAGATCCTTCCGGGCATCGACACTTGCCCAGGCTGCTACTTCCAAAGTGACTGTATGAGAGGCAGATTTTACAACGGACACTCCTTTTTGCAACGTGTTGCGCAGAAGAACAATCAGTTCTACCCGGTTGAGCCCCCGAGCCAAATTCCCCAGATTTTCAATAGCTTCTAGTATAAGACGAGCCAAATCGCACTGTGTAAGGTCAACCTTCTTCAGTAATTCTTTTGCAATGAGATTTTCAGTGAGTTCTTCATTCATAATGCTGATGTCAAAAAAAAAAAATCAAAATGATATTTTTGAAATAATTGGGAAGGATTTAAAGGGATTTTTTTCTCTGATTTTTCCGTGAATTATGGATGAAATTGTTATGGATTATTCCTGTTAATGTTTGGTTATCAAAGAACAAACACGGAATCAGCATTATGAATGCTGTATCGTGTTCTTCAGTAAGAAAATTTATGGGATCGGGTCAACTGGTTAAATGTATTTGCAATCAAACGCATGGAGGCGATGTGTGCAGCCATTGCGGCTTGCCCCATTCTACAGCTCGTTATCTCTCACGAACCGGTCCTCTGCTGCCGTTCTTCATTCTGGCCGGCATGGCTGCTGTCTTCTGTTTTAACCACTACAATATTGCAGATCGACTGAACAGGCAGATCGAGGAAACTCAGGAGTTCATTCCCATAATTCTTAGCCCGGCAACTCCACTTTCCTCTAAACCAGACCCGAAACCAGACCCGAAACCAGACCCGAAACCAGATCCGAAACCACTACCCCCCGAATTACTGGAAAAGAAGGCCTATCATATGCTGTACCTTCTGGTCGGTAGGTATCCTGAGGGAGAATCCATTTCTACCATGTTTTCGGAAGAAATCCTTAATATGTCATTGGATATCAAAACATCCCGTGACGATATTCTGGAAAGTATGAACAGGTTCCTTGCCAGATTTCCCGTACGCGTTGTCAGGCTAACCTCCTTAGGAAGAAAAGACCGGATGTTGGAAATAAATACCAGACGAATCTTTCTGGATGCAGACGGAGCGCGGCTGGATGTGTATGGCAAAACCGTTGTCATGCTGGATGCGGAGGGTCAAATCACAGGATTGTCTGATGACATTCAGGATACTCCTGCCGAACTAAGCAAAGGTTTCACTCCCATTGAATACTCTCGACAGAAAACTATCAGCAACAACCAATAAACATGAATAACAAACATTACTTCAAGAAAGCATTCGTATTACTTATGGAAGCCAGTGTACTAACCTCCGGTGTGAGTTCCTGTGCCAACATGTCAGATACAACAACGACATATGCTCAGGCTACGGGAATAGGGGCGGCCGGTGGAGCTGGCGTGGGAGCTCTGGCAGGTCAGGCTATAGGAGGCGATACCAAATCTACTGTTACCGGAGCCGCCATTGGGGGGGTTATTGGCGCAATCGCCGGCTGGTTCTGGGGGGATTCCGTCGTTCAACAGAAAAAAGAATACGCCAGTGTAGAAGAGCAGATAAGACACAGCAATCAGGTAATGGATAAGCTCATTACACAGACGAAAGCCAGAAATGCGGAATTGGCTCAGGCTATTGCCAATCTGAAGAAAGAAAACAAGAATATTGCCTCTTCTGATGTCAAAACCAAATCACAGAAAATGGCCAAGGAAGTAGATGGCCGCATTTCTATTCTCAATGAGGAGGTGACCTTGGCCCGAAAAGCAGCCAATAATGCCGACCGTAACCAAAGAATTGCTCTGCAAGGTAAGATCAGCACACTTAATAAAGAAATCAAGTCTCTGGCAAAACACAAGAAAGCTCTTTCTACCCTTTCTGCATAAAAGCCAAAAATTATTTACCGGGCTTGACTCCACCAGGCCCGGTAAAGACACGAATCTTATATTTCCGAAAAAATTTCCATCTAATTAACCTACCTTTCTTATGAACACGAACAATCACCTCTGTCTAACAAGCGTTTTTGTTGTCACTTGTACCTTGCTATCCTCCTGCAGCACTACCGGAGATCCCACCCAAGGAGGTATTTTCTGGTCTCCCGATAAGGCCATGGAGCGCCGTCAAAGTCTACTGTCGGAACAGTCGGTCAAACAAGCGGCATACAATAAGATAAAAAAGACGACAAGTGGTTACGCTAATACTCGAGACGATCTTCTGAAAAAACGTAACGAGTTGCAAGCCCGTAAGGAAGCCTCTTCCTCACTGCAGGATAAGGAATCAATTAACGCAGCAATCAAAGATATTGAGGCTGAACTGGGAAATATGTAGCCAGCTTCCTCATTGCGTTTGTCTCCTACGTGATAACGGTACATGAATAAACCGTCCAACATCAGCTTTGGCCGTCTCGCCTTTGTTCTTCTTATCGGCGGTTCGTTGCTGTATAGTTTTATCATCTCCGGTTATCTGGAGGAGGAGACGCGCAGAGTGGTAGATATCTCGATCGAGTACGGTTTCTACGCAGGATACAGTCTGTGGGTACTGGGAATGGTTCTGTCCAATATTCTCTCGATCAACCGTATTACACGCCGCAAATATGCCGGAAGCAAGGGGCTGAACGCTGCTCTGCAAATCTGGTCGCAAACACTTCTGGGAGCCGGTAAAGCCAGCATCATTGCCCCTGTCATCGTTTACCGAGCCATATCTGGTCAGGGGAGCCTGCTGATCAGGCTGGTATCTATGGTGGAAGTCTACATCATGCGCCCGATCGTTTCTCTGGCTGTTCTGGCTGCATATGCTCTCCTGTCCGCACTCTTCATTCTTCCTCTGTCTTTCTTCAAACTGCAAACTTCCCGTTTTTCCGGCGAAGAAACGAATGAAAATGGGGTCCGCATGCTGCCTGTCGCCTGTGTAGCCGGCTCGGATACAACAAGGACTTCCCTTTTGCGGGCCCTTGTTTCAGCTCTGGGCAGCGTATCCGTACCCCGGTGGTACACGTACGATACTCCTCGTATCAATTCCACCCGCACTCAACCCAGATACAACTACGGCGAATTGTTACTCAGCCGCAAGAGAAATGATAAACAACCTGCACTCTGCCTGCAAATTTGCGATTTCGAAGGAAGCAATGCTGCCTCTATTAACTCGTTGGATGCCATGCCTTTCTACTCTCTTCTGCAAGGGGCCGTTCTTGTGGTGGAAGAAACGGCTGGCAGTACCTCATTTGCGCAAGCCTTCGATAAGTGGCATGAACTGATGAGCACGGCCTACAAAGCAAGATTGCAAAAGCTTAAATGCGCCGTGGTCATCCGGTCGAATGGCAAGACTCTGCCCTTTGATGGAGCATGTGAGCTTGATGCCGGTGCGGATCAAGCCGCCTGCCGTCATTTCCTTCATGACCTCCAATGGGCTGATGTTCTCGGAAAAGCCGCTCTTTTTCGAAATACGGCATTTTTTTCCATCTCCTCCAGCGATCAGGAATTGAACGAATGTCCCGGCGTTTACGCTCTCGCCAAATGGCTGTTACAAAATATTCCCGGCTGATCCCACACTTATCTTTCCTTCTCCCTCAATTCATACACACCACCATCATGACTAATCAGGATAATCCAGAAGACCGCATCAGCGAATGCATATTTGAATCAGCTGAAGAAAATATCATAATAGAAAATTCCGGTATGGAAGGTTCTTCCGTTCCGGAAACCGCTCCGGAGCAGAAGGATCAACCGGAATCTCCACAGGAAATGGAGCCGGAAGAAGGCCCCGTCTCCGAAGTCGAGCTGCGGCAGGAATTCACGCCGGAGAGCAAAACCGGATTAGATGCTGAAGTGGAATCCTCACCAGAGTCTGCTCCTGTAGCCGTGCCGAAGGAAATTGCGTCAGATACTCATTCGGAGACAAACCCTGAATTGGAATCCTCTCCGGAAGCTGCCCCGGATTCTTCTTCTCAGTCCGTCATTGAAGAGCCAACCCCTCACCAGGCGACAGCTGACCAGACTCCCATACTGAATATCCTGACCACCCTGCAAACTCAAATATCCAGCCTTCAGGAAGAGTTCAACAGCAAAATGCGCTATGACGCCTCCAAAAAGGAAATCATTGACAGACAATATCAGGAACTCGATGCCTACCACCGTGAAATACATGAAAAACTCAGTAAGGCTATCGTGATGGATCTTATTGCTGAGATCGATGGTGCGGAACGAAGCGCCGAACATTACAGCGCTCTGGAAGCCACCCCGGAAAACTATGCTAAACTCAAGAAACTAGTTCTGGCCCATGCCGAAGACCTGCGCGACTTGCTCGAAAACAACGACATTAATTCCTATCGCACCGAGGCAGGGGTCGCTTTCAATCACAAACGCCACAGCGTACTCAAAACCGTTGCGACCGACGATCCTTCCCTGGCCAAAACCATCCAGGCCTCTTTGCGCTGGGGATTCGAAAAAGACGGAAGAGTCATCCGCCCCGAAAAAGTAGCCGTCTACGTACTGGCAACGGAATAATCACTTTTTCCTCTGTCATCTATTCCATGACATCATAACTATTTTCATTATGAGCGAAAACACTAAAATCAAAGTATACGGTATCGATCTGGGTACCACGTATTCCGCTATTTCCCATGTGGGCGATAGCGGCAATGTTGAAATCATCAATAACCCGGACGGCGGTTCCATTACAGCTTCCGCCGTCTTCTTTGAAGATGGCAGTATTGTCGTCGGGGAAGGAGCCAAGGAATCCGCCTATACCGATCCGGATAACTTTATCCACCTGATCAAGCGTGAAATGGGAACAGCCTGGCGTAAAACTTTCCTGGATAAGGAACATTCTCCCGAATCCATTTCTTCCCTCATTCTTAAATACATGGTGAAAGGCGCTGAAATGAGCGGCCACGAAGTAAAGGATGTCGTCATTACGTGCCCAGCCTATTTCAATGAAGCCGAACGCATGGCTACGAAAGCAGCCGGCGAACTGGCAAAACTCAATGTACTGGCCGTTGTGGACGAGCCCATTGCCGCAGCTATTTCCTACGGAATGGGGATAGCCGGAAACGATCAGGGAGAAACACAGGAGACAAGGCAGATCATTGTCTATGACTTGGGCGGCGGTACGTTCGACGTGACCGTCGTGGAGATTTCTCCCAAGGGAGTAAAGGTCATTTGCTCCGATGGAGACCACAAGCTGGGGGGGGCTGACTGGGATGCCGCTCTGCGTGACCTATTGCTCGAAAAGCTTCTCATTGAAAACCCCGAGGCAGGCGACCTGATGGCCGACCCGGAAACCAGGGCTGCCTTGATCACGACAGTGGAAAAGACAAAAATGAGTCTCAGCCAGAAAGAAACAGCTACCGCCCGCATTACCTGCTGCGACGGCAGCAAGAGCAAGGTGAGTGTGACTCGGGAGGAATTCAATGAAGCGACTCAGCCTCTGCTTAACCGTACGATAGAATTCACGGATGCCATGATTGCCATGGCTCGTGAAAAAACAGGTGTGGAAAAAATAGATGAATTCCTGCTGGTCGGCGGTTCTACCTATATGCCGCAGGTGATGGAGATGGTTAATAGCCGCTACAAGGACACTTTGAGGGTAGAGCCCAAACTGTATGAGCCCAATCATGCTGTTTCCAAGGGCGCTGCCCTCTATGGGAATAATAAGGCTATCAGGGATCTTTATGAAAAGGTTCTTAAAGACCTGAAAGAAGCAAATCCCGATACCCCGACTGGAGAACTCGAAGAAGAGGCAAATAAGAAAGTCGCAGACGAATTTTCGTTGGCACCTGAAACGATTGAAACTGCCGTTAACACCGAGATGATTACGGTGGCTTCCAAAAGTATCGGTATTCGGGTGAAGAACAAGGAAGGTAAATTTGTCTGTTACAACCTGATCGAAAAACAGAATGAAGTTCCTTGCAACAATACTCAAACTTTCCCTGTTTCTGCCGCTAATGCGGCCACTCTGCCTCTCATCGTCTATTCCAATAACATTGTAGGAAAACAGGCGGATCTGGACTGTTGCCTGGAACTTGGCAAAGCAACCATGGAATTGACTCCCGGCTTGCCCGCAGGGGCTCCTATTGAAGTAACATTCGCTCTGGATCCTGAAGGCCGGCTCGAATTGACTGCCCGGGATGTTACCAATGACAAGAAAATTGTTGTGCCCTTCCAGGTAGAAGGAGTCCTCAGTGAAGAAGAACGGAAAAAACTGGAGGAAGTTGTAGCCGATCTGGAGATGGCCGATTAACCAACATAAATCATGAACAGGATAGCCGTAGGAATTGATCTGGGCACTACATACAGCTGTGTGGCATATGTGGGCAGGGATGGCCGACCCCAGGTTTTGCTGAACAGTGAAGGTGAACGCACGACGCCTTCCGTTGTATGGTTCGATGACGATCGAATTGTCGTGGGCGATGAAGCCAAGCAGGAGGCTTCCATGAATCCAGAAGAAGTGTGTACCTTCATTAAACGCGAAATGGGGGCGGAAAACTATCGCTTTTCTTGTTCAAAGGGTTCTTACAGGCCGGAGCAGGTCTCGGCCTGCATTCTGCGTAAACTGGTGAACGACGCCTCCGAGCGTCTGGGCCAGGAAATTAGGGATGTAGTCATCACTTGTCCGGCCTACTTTTCCCATCAGGAGCGCGAAGCCACCAAGGCGGCTGGGGAGATTGCCGGCCTCAATGTTCTGGAAATACTTAATGAACCCACTGCCGCCGCGATGGCCTATGGACTTACCCAAAACCACCATGCCGAAGAACGCAATATCCTGGTCTACGATCTGGGCGGCGGAACCTTCGACGTGACCATTATTAATGTTTCCCCCAAGGGACTGAATGTAGTCTGTACCGATGGCAATCATCACTTGGGTGGAAAAAACTGGGATGAAGTCATGCAAGGAATGCTGGTGGACCGTTTGCAGATGTCATCAGAAAGCGCAATAGATCTTCTGTCCGACCCGGCCGTCAGCCAGGATATGCAGTTATTGGCTGAAAAGACCAAGAAAACAATTACGTCTCGTACTGAGGCACAGGTATCTTACAAATTCGAAGGCGAAAAACTGTACGCCCATATCACACGTGAAGAATTTGATTCAGAGACGGAATCCCTTCTTCAAAGTACAATCAGTGGGACGAAACGCGCCCTGGATATTGCCCGGGGAAAGGGAGTAAACAGAATCGATGAAATCATTCTGGTGGGAGGCAGCACCTATATGCCTCAGGTTTCCATTGCAGTTGAAAGAGAATTGGGGATTACTCCCATTTCCTATGATCCGGACGAATCGGTAGCCAAGGGAGCAGCTATCTCCGCAATGGCCCATCTGATGCGCGAACAGATTGGAGATGGATTCACTCTGGAAACAGACGATGCCGGTGAATTGACGCTGGAAACGGAAGGGAAGCTTCAGGAATTGGCGGATGACAGCGGGTTTACCTTGGAAGCAGTTAGCAATATACTGACTCCATGCTCCAATGTATGCAGCCGTAGTTTCGGTCAAATTTTAACTTATCACTCCGATCAACCCAATGAGGCACTGCGCATTCATAATCTCATTTACCGCAATACCAACCTGCCTGTCGAGGCAAACCTGACCAGTTACACTCGCGAGGACAATCAACATGGCGTACATATACAAGTAATGGAGAATCTGGTTGAATATCCAGCCACACCCGAAGAAAAGAGAAAACTCGATAGAGAAGGAATCGATCCCAACAACGGTCATCTCATCTGGGAAGGAAATCTGCCTATTCAACCGGGACTCCCGGCTGATTCTCCCATAGAAACCGTTTTCAAGCTGGATGAAAACGGACTGCTCTCTATCTTCTCACGGGATCCTGCCTCCGGTCAAAAAATCAAAGGAGAAGTTCAGACGGCCTGTACAATTCCGGCGGAACAGCTGAACACCATGCGGAAAGAGTTGGAGCGAGCCATCATCGAATAACTTCTCTTTTGAGAGTTTTCCACTCACTTTATTTTCTGCTGAAACGGGTATGAAAAAAAGAAATTACTTTGAAATCCTGGATTTATCCCTCGATCCTCTGGAGACCAATGTTGACAACGCATTGGCCAGGCTCAAGCAATGTACTGCCGAGTGGAGCAGCGCCCCTCAGGATGATGTTTTGCGGAAGACATGGATGGAAGCCGTTCCCGAGATGGAAAAGGTTCTTTCAAATCCTCAATCTCTTCTATCGCAGGCAAAAGAAGCCCTGAAAAATGAACAAAAACGGGTCAAAAATTTCCTGCAAAACGCCGCTGTCGACGGTCAGATTTCCAGGGCAATCTTTCGGAACATCTGCAATAATGTGCAGCTGGAAATAGATTCGGTTTCCTCTCTTGCCGATGAACTGGGCATTGTCATCAGCAGTCAGGCGGTTGACAAATCATGTAAAGCTCTCAGTGTTCCTCCCAAACCGGCAAACAGTCATCCCGTACACCTGATTTCTGCATCTCGCGATATTCAGAAATTGAAATGTTGCCTGGAAGCTGCGGGAAAAGCCAGTATTTATGACTATCTGAATTGCAAGAATTCTCTTTTGTCCGAGCAACTGCTCAAAATCAATTCGGATAAGAGCAATGAACCCAACAAGGGAGGATCCGCCAATAATCCGGTCAATACTATTAAGGTAGAGATTACGACTATTGGCGCCAAATACTTCAAGAACGAAGAATCAAAGAAACGTTACGATTACGCATGGCGGGGGCAGGAAATTTGCGAACGTGTGTTTGCTGCCTTTCCAAACTATGTGGAGGGTTCACCCGGTACCATATCGCCCATATACTACACCAGGTTATACGATACCCTATGTGCCGAGGGGCTGGATTCCACAGACGCGCAGTGGTTGGTATACCGCCGGTGCTGTCAGGGCAAGGACAAGGTTCCTTTCCCGTGGCAGGAACAATTCACGGAGTGCCCGAAGTGCAAGTCCAGAAATGAAGCCAACAGCGGCCGATGTTCTCAATGTGGTGAATTAATCCGTATCATGTGCCCGAAATGCGGAAAGTTCATTCATGCCCCAAGCCCGAAATGTCATTGCGGTACCCGCTTTGATGCTGCCCGGAAAGTGTATGAAAGTCTGGAAAAATGCGGAAATAGTCTCAAGGGAAGCAGTGAAGAGCTGGATACGGCTCAGAAAGAAATACAAGGGATTCTGCGTTCCTTCCCGGATTATGTGCCGGCCCGTGCGCTTCTGGATGAACTGGGAAAAGCCAGAATAGCCAAATTGCTGGATACGCTGGAACCTCCGGTCATCAAGAGTGTGCGGGCATTAGGAAAAGAGCTAGAAATCACCTGGATCAAGGCTCGCCATCAAGGAAATGAACTTGACCGCCTGCCGGATACCAACGGTACTCCGATCAATTACATGCTGCGTCGCAAACGCAATGGGATTCCCGTTAGTCCGGATGATGGAGAAGAGCTTGGCGGCAGTGTGTCCTCCCCTTGTACGGACAAGCTGGCAAAACCTGGCGTGGAATATGGCTATGCCGTTTTTGCCGTAGTGAACAAGCGTATTCTAAAGAGCCTTGCGGGCGGCAAGGGCATGGTGCTGCCGGAGGCGGATTTCCATGTTTCCATGGGGGATGGCAGTGCCCGGCTCACATGGTGCGCATTACCGGCAGGATGGTCTGCCGCTCTCATCCGAAAAGAAGGGGGAGAACCTAAATCCATCAATGATGGCACACGCCTGCCGGTCGATGGAGGCAGTAACAGTTTTCATGATACCGGATTGACCAATGGCCGGCAGTACGGATATCTGCTGGTATTGTATGGCAGCGGACACGAATTAACCGCCCATGGTTCCGGTACGCCTCAACTTCCCCCGCCGAGACTGGAACTTGACCAGTGGAATTACAAATGTTTGGGAACGGATATCCGTATTCATTGGGAACTGCCTTCCGGCGCTGATGAAGTGCGCTGGATGGTTTCCGACAAAATGCCGATTATCCCAGGCAGCATAGTAACAGCCAATCGTTTCAAAACAGTCGGAGAAACCGACAAGGATGCCCAGGTTACCATACTTCGAGAAATCAATCTCTGCGGGAAGTTCCTCATTCCTCTGGTGATCAAGGGTGATACCGCTCTCATATGCACGGGCCGGCACGGCGGATTGCAAAATCTTCGCCTGCGCAGAAATACAGGCCGAATATACCTCCAATGGACCTGGCCGGAAGGCTGCAGCGAAGTGACCGTGGCCTATGGAAACAAATCATTCGTTGAAAATCCGGATGACTTGAACGCCAATGAGATACGTACTTGCAATCGCAACGGCACTGAACAGGCACATGAGCTCATTATTCCCGTCATGGAAGACAAGGATTATTATTTTTCCGTTTTCATGCAAGTGGGGCATACGTCCTCTTCAAGCTGGTCTACCCCGCGCAACGTGTATTCTCCCGCTCCGGGCGGAGGGAACAGGGTGAACTGCCGGATAGCTAAACGCAGTCAAGGGTGGGTATTTGAAGTGAAGAGCAAAAAAGGTATTCCTGCCATGGAGGTACGGTGCGCTCGTCGCGTATTTCCTCTTTCCAGACAGGATGGGAAGAAAGCTCTGGCAGTTGAAGCCTCCGGACAATCCCGGGCATCAGTCTCCATTCCGGATAACATGGTTGCAGCCGGTAATTGCTTCATGCCCTTTGTATCTGGAGACTCTTACTACGATTTGATTTTCAATCGCAAATCTCTTTCCATGGAATAAACATATGGCTGGCGAATTATATTGCCCACATTGTTACAAACAAATCAACGACAAGGAGTTGTTGTTTTTCAAACCTTCTTGCGGAGATAAATTGCCTCCTCCCTCCCCTTCCGTTCTGCAAAAGCTGGGAATCGGCGGTACGCCTTCAAGCGTTTCATGCACCAGAAATAACAAAAGTACCTGCAAGATTTGCGATCGTATCCTGTCATTCCGTGCGTGCCCGATTTGTAAAGGGGGCATATCGGCTAACAGAGAAGGCAAACCGCTCATCATAGCCATTGCCGGTACGGCCGGTTCAGGAAAAAGCAGTTATATCCGCGCTGTGATCAATCAACTTCGCAAGCTTAGTGAGATATGCGGCTGGACGATTATGGAACAAGATGCTGGCTCAAGCAAAAATTCCATGTATCTGATTCGTAAAAGAAAGTCAGACAAGGGACGCCTGATCGTATTTGCCGAAGTCACCGAAGAAAAGCTTTCTCCCACCCTCATGACAGCGCTTTCGGGTATTGTTTGTCTTGTGGATCCTTTGCAGGTTGAAGCGCTGCGGAATGAACTGGAAACAACCAACATCGTTTTGCCGCCTCTGAACGGAACGGAACCCCATCGTATCCTTTTGAAGCTGGGGCGTGCATGTCCTGCAGTACCGCTGGCTGTTGCCGTTTCCAAACTTGATACATTGGCATGCCCGGACATCAATTACACAGGACGTTGGAGACTGAAAACAACCGAACGTCTGGTATGCCGCGATAGTTCGTACCGGGGCACGCTTGATCAGGAAGAAATGGAAACGGTGAGTTGTGAAATGGAAAGTTGGGTGGCAGCGGCTGATGTGAACATTATGGAAGCCTGCAAAGCATTCACCCGAAAGCTTTTCTTCGGCATCAGCACAAAGGAGCCGGCTTTGCGCGTAGAAGATCCTCTTCTGTGGCTTCTTTCACAGAAGAGAGTGACGGAAAGCAAATAATACATGTATGGCCAATAAAAATACAGACTGTTACGGGAGTGCCCGATGGGCGAACGCCCACGATTTGGCAGAGGAAGGCCTGTTTACTTTCCCCAATTTCCAACACTCGCCGGATTGTTTTATTAACAGCCGAATTCGACGGGACTTTGTGGAACGGGAACCGGCCAATCGTTGTATGGTGCTGGGACGTTTGGTCAATCCTGAAAAACTGGTATCCGGCATACGTCAGGGCTATGAGGCTTCCATGGGTTCACTGATGTCTGGTTTGTTCAGCCTGATCAGCAATGGACATGAAAATCAGCTTTTGGGTTGGTCAGGTGATGGTCATATCATTACAGTGGCCCCTACGCGTTCCGGAAAGGGCGTAGGTCTGGTAGTTCCGAATCTGTTGCACTATCCTGGTTCTGTCCTGGTCATTGACCCGAAAGGGGAAAATTACGCCATTACGGCTGACTTCCGCCGCAAAATGTTCCGTCAGGAAATCACTTGTCTGGATCCTTTCCATGTGATGACGGAAGAAACGGACAGCATTAACCCGCTTGACAGTCTTGTCGACTATCGGAAACCAACGTCTACCTATCTCACCCAAAATCCGGAATTGGGCGATATCGCCGCCAATATTGCCGATGCCATGATTGTGCGCGATGCCGGCGCCAAGGATCCGCACTGGGATGACAAGGCTCGCACCCTGCTCAGAGGACTTATTCTTGCTGTTATCTGCGGTAAAGGTCCGCACCGCTTGCGTCATCTGTCCGAAGTGCGGGAGTTACTGGCTCAACCTTTCCACGTCATTGGGAATTTCATTCTGGATTCCATGTGTCAGGACAAGGTTGCTGTAGGAGGGTTGCTGAGTCGTGCGGGTAATGAAATTCTCTCTACCGGTAATGAAGAATTAAAGAGCATCATATCCAATGCCCTCAAGCACACGGAATTCCTGGACTCGGGGCTGGCCTGCAAATCTCTGGGGGATATGAATGATGGTGGTATTGGAACGTACGATCTGGCCGATCTCAAAAGCATAGGCGGAGTTTCTATTTATATGATTATTCCTCCGCAGCATCTGGTACGCTACTCGCGCCTTATCCGTCTGTGGGTCACGATGGCCATGTCCGCCATGACCAGGAGCAGCCGGAAACCGGCAGACGGATGTCCTGTGCTCTTCATGCTGGACGAAATGGCCCAGCTGGGTTCTTTGCCCATGATGAAACAAGCGGTGAGTCTGCTGGCCGGATACGGCATGAGTATCTGGATGGTATGGCAGGATCTTTCCCAGCTTAAAGCACTGTATGAACACGACTGGCCTACCTTTCTGGCAAATGCCAAGATTCAGCAGTTTTTCGGTATTAACGATCACGAAACGGCCAAGTATATCTCCGAAATGCTGGGGGCGGCCACCATAACCAGCAAATCTGTTTCTCACAGTCAAAGCGGTAAGTTTACGGAATTTGTCAAAAATAAGAGTGAAAGCGAATCATTTTCGGAAATTACACGAAACCTTCTCAATCCGGACGAAGTTCGTCGCCTGAATCGCGAAGCTGTGCTCACTTTCGTCCAGGGTATTCCTCCCATTCTGGCGGAACGCCTTACTTATTACAGTGATCACATGTTCTCTGGAAAAGCTTCCTCCAACCCCTATTTTAGCAACAATCTCACAAGAAAATAAACAGACAGCCATGGAAATGAGAGAACAAGCAGAAGATCGTTTACGTGAATGCGAAGAAAAACGCAAAAATCTCGAATCTGAACGCAATGCACATCAGGATAATTTTCCGGATGATGGACGTCCCTTCAACGAACGCCTCGAAGAACATCAGAAAAAGCTTGAAGAACTGAATAATGAGGTGGAAAAGGCCAAACAGGAGGAACATGAAGCCCAAATGGAACTGGATCGTGCCAAAGCCATGGAGCAAAAAGCCCGGCAAGAGAGCATGGAAAATCGAAAGGAAATGAACCAGGGCCGGGAAGACGACCGCACGGAACAACAGAGATGGGAGGAGGAACAACGTAAGACTCAGGAGGCAAAGGAAGAGCAATATCGTCAGTGGCAGGAGGAATGCCGTGAAAAAGAGAGAGCCAGACAACATGAGGAAGCCGAGAAGGAACGCCAAAAGGAACGTGAACGGTTTCAACAAGATCGCTTTCGTGAAGAAAAGCAGGAACGTTTCGAAGAGAAGGAACGCAGCCGGGAACAAGAGGGACGAAGCAGATAATTGAACGCTATGGGTATTTTTGCTGTATTTGCCCGATTAATCAAATTTTTCGGGTCAACCGCATTCACGCTCTTAAAGCTTCCTTACCAGATCATATCAAAGATCTTCGGGCCGTTTGTCGCATTTTTCCTGTACATTCCTATGATGTTGATCGTCTTTGGAGTTTTTATCAAACTCTTTGAACAGGAAGTAGTAGACAAATCGCCCTGGAACTCCATGACCCTCTTTCATACTCTTCCTTACGAGGAGCGGCAGGAATTGATTGATATGACGGAAATGGCTTCCTTTGTCTATCTGGATGCGAACGCTTGGGGCAATGACTTAACTCGTCTGCAGGACAAGGGATATTTCCTTCTGGAAAAACCGAACCTGAACGATGGGGGATTGACCTATGCCTTGATGGCCAAGGCGAATCGTTCTCTGAATTCCCCCTATCCCGGCAACCTTGAAATAACGAATACAGTCTATATTCTTTTCAGGGGCAGCATGACTCTTGCCGATGCCCTGGACGATGGGCAAATGATTTTTTCTGATGAGCAGCTGGAACACATGGGGCGCTTTACAGTAGCCTTACGAGTTACTCGCGAACTTCTGGGAAAATATCCCAAACACCATTTTGTTCTTGTCGGGCATTCTCTGGGAGGAGCCACTGTTCAATATGTGCTCAGACACATATCTTCCTCCAGACTCAAAGGCTATACAGTCAATCCCATTGGCCTTCCCGGTAAAATCGGAATTATTCCTGAAAAACGCCTCGTGGATATCGTACATGAAGCTGATATCGCTCAAACCATTATGCTGGATTCTCGTCTTGTGGGGAGAGGCATCCTTGTTCGCGGCCATTTTACCAAACAATCTGACGGAACATGGACTCCGGATTTTTCATTGCTGAGTGCTGCTTCACAGCATTCTGTGAATAAGACATTGAAGAATATGATTGCCCAACATACAGGTACTTATACCCCACCATCCAACAACCAGGTTACCCAACCAAACCCCGGAGGAATCAAGGCTCCTGTGAAAACAAATTTCAGAGAAGCGTTCGGCGATACTCTTTAATTCGTTTCCTCTGCAGCTTCACCTCGCAGATAGGTCAATTCGGAAATCTACCAAGTAAACTCTGGTCTGAAAGGAGTACAGAGTCGAATTCTTTCAGGTACACCAACAATAACCATCTTCAAGTAACTAGCTTGGAGAGGGTTTCTTGTTTTTGATGGGGAAGTGACCAATTTCATGAAACGACTCCAATCTGGGTACAAAGTGTGTACACTTTCAGACCATTTTTATCCTTATTTCATAAGGTATTTCTGTCATACTGATCACACAATGGACGGCCCAATTGACCTCTTTGTAAAACGGAAATTCTGCACGTTATATATAATTGATACAATATCAGTATATTGTGTTAATTTATGTCTATCTATGCTTTTTCTCATCAGGTAAGGCGACTGGATGGAACATTCTGCGGCAATGGCAGGAAATATTCGACCGGAGATGTTCTGTTCTCAGACCGAGGAAAACGAATCGTTTTCGGGCAACTCATCGCGGAAGGTGGCGAAGGTTCCGTCTTTGCTGCCCATTCAGAATCGGAAGCATCACTCGTTGCCAAACTCTATCATCCGAACCAACGGACACGTTGGCGAGAACAGAAGCTTCGGCTGATGTGTTCCCGCCCCATACGTTCCCCGTGCGTGGCATGGCCGCGTGATATCTTGTACGACGAACTACGGTGTTTTGTCGGCGTGCTGATGCCCCGGGTGGACGGTGTTCCGCTCGGGGCTTTCGCGTTTCATGCGGAACTACTGAAGAAACAATACCCATCATGGACCCGTTACGATTTGACCAGGCTATGTCTGAACTTGTCAGAATCCGTCCATACTCTGCACCGTTACGGTATCGTTCTGGGTGATCTGCATCCCGGTAATGTGATGGTTTCTACTGATGGCTCCGTCTGCTGGGTGGATGCCGACAGTTTCCAGATCGAAGACTATCCCTGTTCCGTCGGTACGGAGCGTTTCCGGGCACCGGAGCTTCGCGGTAATTACGAAAACTTCCTCCGTACCCGAAGCCACGATGCCTACGCCCTGTCCGTCCTGCTTTTCATGACATTGACGCTCGGCCTGTCTCCCTTCGCTCGTCAAGGGGGAGAAGGAAACACGCGGGAAGCCGTCAGGAAGGGAGTACTGCCGTACCCGTTTGCTTCGTACAAACTTCCTGCGGGATTCTACCCGCCCGATACTCCTGGACGCTATGTCTGGTCGTATCTCCCCCGCAAGCTACGCGATGCCCTCGGCCACAACCTCACCTGTGTCCAGCATCGCGATTTGTGTCCACGCGTCTCCCCGGGGTATTTGACGCGTTGTTTGCAGCAATACCTCAGTGATATGGAACCGGACGGCAGAAGGAATCATCCCATTTATCGGGATCTTCTGCACGACCGGCCCTGTCCGTCCCGCAATCTGCTGGTACAGATGACACCCAACATCTGCACGGATTGCGGGATTCTCTTCCGGGAATCTCCTGAAGACGTCACACGACGTTTACGGCAATCTCATGCCCGTCCCCTGTGCAGGCTCTGCATCGGGCGTCGTCGTGCGCTGAATCAGACATCCCGGAATTCAACAGTCAACTATTAACTCAAATCATGATGTCCACATCAACAACACAACCCACCAAACAGGAACAACTCGCCGCTATGCGCGAGTTCGGCAACAACACCAACGCCCGGCTTCCCGTTCTCTTCCTGCTGGATGCCAGCAGCAGTATGAACGGTATTATCCGGGGCGACAACCAACACATCCTCCGTCAGGAGCACTCCGACGGGATCAACTGGAATATCGTCACGGGAGACAATATCGTCACCCGGATGGACGAGCTCAACGTCGGGCTTCAGCGGTTCGTCAGCGACATTCTCGCCGATCCTCTGGCGAAGCTGGCCGCCGATGTAGCAGTGATGACTTTCGCCCGGACGGTAGCAACAGTAAAGGAGTTCGGTCCGATCCGGGAATCTGACACAGTCCTGAAGATCTCCACGTCACAGGAGAATGAAACGCTCCTTGGTGAAGCCGTCGAATTGGCTCTAGCTGAACTCGACAGCCGCAAGCGTACCTACCGGGCACACGGGGTGGAATTCTACCAGCCCTGGCTCGTCGTGATGACGGACGGGGTTCCGACCAGCGCCCGGCACCGGGGACTGGAGGGACGATTGAAGGAACTAACGGCTGCCCGCAAGCTCAGCGTGTTCGTCTTCGGTATCGGCCGCGCTGATCTGTCGGAGCTTTGCAGCATCAGTCCTGGGCGTCCTCCCATGCAGGTCAATGAGCAGAAGTTCCCGGAACTGTTCGCATGGCTGAGCCGGAGTGTCCACACGGTCAGCATGTCCATGCCGGGCGACGGGGTATCGTTGACTCCTCCCCCGGAGGATGTGTGGCAGGTGTAGGACAGGTAAAATCAGAAAGTCTTCCTCGTGGAGGCTTTCTTTTAGCTGGAGTTGCGAAGATAATATAGAGAGCAAAGCTGTTAAAATAAAAAAGAAATCTCTGACGAACCACTATTTTTGAGTGTGGATATTATTTTTTCAAATGTTTCAAGAGTAGCGGACGATGATTTCATCGTACGTGCATTTGCGCCATCGTCCATCAGGATTTTCTTGGCTCGCCGTTTCGGATCGTTTGGCGATATCTTCAGGATTGTAACAGGACACGAAATCATCAAGATAGCTTTGTTTGAGGGTGAAGCGCATATTTGTCCTCAGGTCGTAGATCCATACTTCACTGGTTGTTGCACGCGACACCCGTAGTTGTTTCTTGGAGAAGATGATATTGTTCCTCCCACTTTGAGCAAAGTATGGATATACTGCATGAAGTTGAGCTGTTTGTTGGACCTGATTGCCCGGAAGTCTTGGCGATTGTATCGCGAACTCCTTATTTCCCTTCTTATTTTCAACGCTGATTGATGACTTTTTCTCGAAGGGAGGGTTAGTCAGGATATCATTGAACCGTTTGCTCGGGACGGACAGCAGGAATTCATGACGGGAGACTTGTTTTTTGTACTTATTGTGATTCATCTTTGGGCTCCAGCAGGATGGGGATGTCGGTGATCTGGAGCAGGGCGTGGTGGTCTTCGTCGCGGGAATGGAGGGTCAGATTGAGGTGCAGTTTTGGCGAGGTCAGGTTGACGCGATTTGTTGTGCGCCAGTTATCGAGGCGTTCGGCTATTGTTTTGACGAGGGATTCGCTGTAGTGTTTTTTATGAATGTAGAATACGGGGATTTTCCGTTCAAGGGGGGAGTCGCCGTTCGAGAGATGGTATGAGAATGCTATTTCACAGCTGAAGGGGATGTTTTGGCCGGGCAGATCCAGCTGATGGTTCAATACTTCCTCGAAAGCGGCGGCGAAGAGTTTTTCCCAGTTGGTGAAGCTTCCCCTTATATCGAGAGGGGCTATGGTATTTTGCCTGCGCGCAGACAGGACGGTTTGCGGGAAGCTCAGAGGAGGCGTCCGGTAGATAAATGCGGGGTTTGTTTTTCCTTCCGGGAGGAGGTTTTTGTTTCGGCTTACGGAAATGATGCTGCGCGTTTCGGGATGGCCGGTCAGGGAGAGTCCCTTTATTTTGATGATGAGGGTGACGATTTTTTCTTCGCAGCCCGAGAGCGGAGTCCGGTAAAGGATTGTTCCGGGCTCACGAGGATCTTCCTTTTTTGTGAACGGGGTTACACCTCCCTGCGGACTTGAGAGTGCGATGTCGGGCGCCTCCATGCCGGGTGTTTTCCGCTTGAGGTGAAGTACCATGTCTTGTGTTTCTCCGTCCTTTTCCCATGTGGGTTCAATGGTAAATTCCAGGGCGGGAGTGGTTTGGCGGGATTTTCGTTCCGCTTCCCGTACCCAGAGAGACCAGAGTGAGGCTGTTTTTTGCAGGAGGGCTGATGCTTCACTCATTCCTTCGAGGAAAGCCTCGTCTTTCGATTGTTCCGAAATTTTTTCTCTGAGGCCGGGCCGCAAGAGCTGGTATCGGGCCAGCTGGAGGAGAAGACTGTCTTCTTCCCGGAGGAGCTTTGCCGGAGGCGCTCCGGTCAGGGATATGTGCAGGGTGTCCTGGGATGCCAGGGAATGTGAGAAGGAGAACTTATAGTCCCACGCCAGGCATTCCCGGAGGGTATGGCTTTCGGAGGTGGCGTTTTCCTGATTGAGCAGGACGGGCATTTCCGGGCAGGCTCGAAGGGGCAGAGGAAGCTTGTCTCCGTTTTTCCAATCGAGGTTGAGTTGTGCTGGCCATGTTTCCGGTATAAGGGGATTGATGAATTTCAGCCAGGATGATCCGGTATACCATCCGGCTTCTTCCGTCTGGATGTTGTATTCGAGTTCTCTGATGGTGTATCTTCTGTAGCAGGGGAGGCCTGAGGCGCGCGCGAGGTTTTCCGGCGTAATGGGCAGATGGAGGTATTTCCGTGCGGAATTCAGGGGGAGTTTGATCCGGGGTATTTCTGTTTTCTCTCCTTTTGTTTGATCTTGTTCTGTTCCTGCGTTCAGGACGACGTCTCCGGAAAATCGCGCGGGTTTTTCGAAACTTGTTTCCGAGGTACAGGGGTATTGCTGGATGACGCCTGTTTTGTATCCTTGCAGGAGGGAATATCCGAACTGGTTTTTGGAAGCGTTGCGCGCTTCTTCGAGCCCGACGGGATCGGGTTTGTCCGTGGAAAGGGGGACGAGCTGGCAGGCTAGCGCGTCGATGAGTGCCTTTTTGGCCTGAATCAGGCTCGTCATGAGTTCGGGAGAAAGACGGGAGAGTCTTCCGCTGTTTGCCGGGCTGATTATGTGGTCGATGTCTCCGAGGAAATCTCCGGCCCATTGTTCCATGTCGATGTTAAGAAAGTTTGTTTTCTTTTGTTCTTCACTGCCGGGGAGGTCGATGTCGTATACGGAGACCCATTGATTGCTTAGCGGCTTGAAGGCGTAATAGCGGGGAGAGGCCGGGCCGGAAGCCGTCATGGGCATGCGGACGTCTGCAATGCCCCGCGGGCCGAAGAGTATTCCGTAGAGTTGTTGCCCGACGCCGCCCGTTCCCGCGACTTTCAGTTCATGAAGTGCGTTTTCCAGGCCAGCGGCGAATGCCGACAGGTTTTCGTCTCCCTCCGGAGGGATGGGGTATTGTGTGGAGATTGTTTTTTCCGGCGCGTCTTCAGCGCAGAGTTCCCTGTTGCGTGAAATGGTCATTACTGCCTCCAGGGGGGTAACCGGGTGTGTGAGGCCGCTGGTGGTGGCTTCGTGACGGAGGAGGAGTGCGGCGGGCGGCTTCAGGAGTTTCGCGCCTCCCTTGAGGAGTTTGATGTCGGAGAATTCGGAGAGGACGGAGGATGGGCTGGGGTTTTCACCAAAATGAGAGACGAGGGCGGTTAGGCAGTCTTCTTCCCGGGTGGTGGCGTGAACGGCGTCTTTTTCCAGGGTTTGGCCCGGCTGCAGGATTCCGATGAGAGGCGCGTTTTCGTCCAGGAATTGATTCAGGTATTCGAGGGGCCAGTTTTCTTGCTGGAGGAGTTCTTTTATGGACCATCCTTCCGGGTTTTCCGGGAGTGTGAGTCCTGTCTGGATGGAGGCGGCGCTGAGATCAACGCGCCGGGGCAGGAGAAGGGGGGCTTGCAGAGGCTGTTGCTCGTTGGCGAGGAGGAGTTGTTCCTGCGTGACGGCGTGCAGGGTGCAGATATGTTCGAGTGTTTCTTCTGCGGCGGGGGCATATGCGGCTGTTTTCCGACAGAGGAGAGCTGTTCCCGGCAGGAAGAGGCCGGGTGTATCTCCGTTGAGACTGATGAGGTCGAGCAGGGTAAATCCCGGTTCCAGGAAACGGTTCGCCCCCAAGTGCTCGTTTTCTCCGACCAGGGATTCCTGGTAAATGAGCGAGGCTGTTTTCCGCAGGCAGGACCTGTTTTCTTCCGGAGTCAGGAGCTGGATGGGGGTGAGGGAGATTTTGAATTCGATGAAATAGCAATAGCATATTTCCAGGAGGGTTATGTCCCGGTCCCCCTGTGCTTCTGCGACGCAGACGGTTTTGCCTCCGTATTGGAAGGCAAAACCTGGTATCAGCAGGGCGTCTCTTTCCTGGTTGGATTTTATGAGAGAGTCCAGCGGCAGCAGAAGAGAGGCGCTGATGTCCTGAAGGTTTTCTCCTTCCGCTTTTGTCGTGTATGTCCGTTCCGGATGTTTAAGTCTGGCGAAGGGTTTCAGGGGGGCATCCCCGTTTCGCTCCCAGGCGGCGTCAGGGAACCGGGAGGGGGATTCCGTATCCCGGACGACGGTGTAGCGGGGGATGTTAACGGTGGCGGAGACGAACCATTCCGCAGGGTGGGCGTTCCGGTTTGCCCGGGCGAGTTCTTCCGGCGACAGGGTGTAGGTATGAAGGATGTCGCGGATGGAGAGGTGGAGAGGCGCTGTGCAGACGGGCAGCGTGGTCAGGGCGTCCAGATAGTTTCTGACGGATTGAAGGAAGGGCAGGAATTCATTGCGGGAGACAGGGAAGCCGCCCTGTTTCCTGACTGCCTCGGGCAGAAGGGTAAACTGGACGCGCATTTGGATGTCTTCTCTCTCCCACTGTCGGAGGAGGGAATTGTAACGCGTGACGGCTTTTTTTATTTCGTCCCGGTTGTTGAGGTCTTCCGGAGGTTGCGGGCACAAGGAAACGCAAAGCGAGGGTACGTTCCGGATGAGTTCGACATGGTAGCGGATGGCGGACAGGGGGATTTTTCCCGGATCGATGAGTTCATCCGTATAGAGTGAACGCAGGGCGACGGCATGGAGGAAGGCTGAAGAGGTGGCATTGCCCAGAATGTCGCGGAAATTGAGTATCAGGTTAAAGGTTTCTCCAATGGCGGCATAGGGGTTTTGTCCATCCCCCCTCCATTTGTAAAGAGGCGCGGAGCGGGTGAAATCCCAGATGGTTTCCTTGTTTTCTTCTAACTTTTTGAGCAGTATGGTAATATC
>ENA-ORNB01000718-ORNB01000718.1-human-gut-metagenome-genome-assembly--contig:-NODE-718-length-30956-cov-5.548267_pt1 | contig 30956 bp, 25 predicted proteins | sample MGYA00242112_ERZ509016 | MGnify/ENA primary metagenome ERZ509016 (study PRJEB26280, sample SAMEA2338705) | human gut metagenome | biome: human gut; feature: human-associated habitat; material: faeces...
CCTTGGTTTCTGATTGCTATTTACTATATTTTTGTTTTACTTCCGCCGGAATACTGGAATAGTTGGGAGGCATGGAAAGAAAACTTGTTACTGAGTCGTTTTGCGGCTCCTACTTCCGCAGGTATATTATTCACTATGTTGGCTGCTATCGGACTAAAGTCCAGCTGGATCTACAAGAAGATTCAGGTGCTGGCCATCTTTGATGATTTGGATACCATCCTCTTGATGATTCCTTTGCAAATAATGATGATCGGACCTCGCTGGCAGTTGCTGGTAATTATCCTTATCGTCTTTCTGTTGCTTTCCTTCGGCTGGAAGAAACTGAGTAAATACAATATGCGGCAGGATTGGAAAGCCATTCTGTTTTATTCCGTTCTGGTGTTTGCCGCCACTCAATCGCTTTATCTTATTACAAAGAACTTATATGGAGAAGATGCCAGCATTCATATTGAGGTGTTGCTTCCGGCATTCGTTCTGGGTATGGTCATGAAACATAAGGATATTGATACGGCTTGGGAACGTAAAGCTTCAACCGGAATTTCATTTATCTTCATGTTCCTGGTTGGTATGAGTATGCCTCCGCTTCAGGGAATCAGTCTCCCTGGTGATACGGGGCTGGCCTCTATAACCGGTTCTCAGGAAATGATGCCTTGGGCATTGATTATTGTACATGTGGTTATTGTATCGTTACTTTCCAATGTAGGTAAGTTATTTCCGGTATTCTTCTACCGCGACCGTAAATTGAGCGAACGTCTGGCACTTTCCATTGGTATGTTTACCCGTGGTGAGGTAGGAGCGGGAGTTATTTTTATTGCATTGGGCTATAATCTGGGTGGTCCGGCATTGGTAATTTCTGTACTTACTATTGTGCTTAATCTGATATTAACAGGTATATTTGTGCTTTGGGTTAAAAAACTGGCGTTAATGAGCTATCAGGAATAGCTCTTTAACGGTACCGGAGAATCCTTTGGAAATCTAATATTGAAATTGAATATATGATTATTCTACGTACTGTGAAAAACTTTTCGTCATTGAATGTAGTGGCGAGTATCTTATTATTCTTGACAGCTATTCTGGCTGCACTTGTGGCTAATTCTTCGCTGTCTTCTGTGTATCAGGACTTTCTGTTGCAGGAACTGCATTTGCGTATTGGCGATTTTAACTTGCTTTCGCATGGCGGTCATAATCTGACCATGATTGAGTTTATCAATGACTGTCTGATGACGATTTTCTTTTTAGCTGTGGGATTAGAGATAAAACGCGAGTTACTGGTAGGAGAGTTATCCTCTTTCAGGAAAGCTATTCTGCCGTTCATTGCAGCATGTGGAGGAATGATATTTCCGGTTTTGGTTTATTCTTTTCTGGTAACTCCCGGTACTCCTGAAACACAAGGCATGGCTATTCCTATGGCTACGGACATTGCCTTCTCATTGGGAGTGCTTAGTCTGCTGGGCAAGCGCGTACCGTTGAGTCTGAAGATTTTCCTGACTGCTTTTGCTGTGGTAGATGATATTGGTGGTATTCTGGTGATTGCCATTTTTTATAGCTCCGAGGTTGCTTATGGTTATTTGATTGTAGCTGCCATACTTTATACGTTCTTATATTATATGGGAAAGTTTGGTATGACACAGAAGATCTTCTTTCTTTTCTTTGGCATTATTATCTGGTATTTATTCCTGCAATCTGGCATCCACAGCACAATATCCGGTGTGATACTTGCATTTGTGATCCCCGCCCGTCCACGGCTGGATGCGGGTAAATATATCCGGCGTATCCGGGCTATTGTCAGCTCTTTCCCGGTGGTACAATCTGATAACATTGTATTGACAAACGAACAGATTGCTACATTAAAGCAAGTGGAGCGGGCTTCGGATCGTGTGATAAGTCCTTTACAATCTTTGGAGGATAACTTGCATGGAGCTGTGAATTTTGTCATTCTTCCTTTATTTGCTTTTGCCAATGCAGGAGTTGTTTTTAGCGGTGGCGGAGAAGTTATAGGAAATGTAGGTCTTGCTGTTGGCTTAGGTCTTCTTTTGGGTAAGTTTTTGGGAATTTATCTTTTCACCTGGCTGACTATTAAAAGCGGGCTTGCCCGTATGCCCGAAGGTATGAACTGGAAAAATATTGCAGGCGTGTCATTGCTGGGTGGCGTTGGATTTACGGTGTCATTGTTCATAGCCAATCTTTCTTTCTCTGATGCTTATCCGGAACTGCTGAATCAAGCTAAATTCGGTGTGTTGTGTGGTACTATTATTGCCGGAATACTGGGATATGTAGTACTGAACCAGGTATTGCCAAAGAAAAAGAAAGTATAAATAAGAGTACGAAACCTATCTTCGTATTGCAAAAGAAGTTTCATTGCTTGAAACCATTAGTTCCAAGCGATGGAACTCTCAGTTTCAAGGCATGAAACTTTCAGTTCCAAACGGTGAAACTGTTGGTTTCAAATGATGAAACATCTTGTTTCTTATAATGAACTTACATTCAGGACTGAATGTATTTGATTTCTCTTCTGCTGCAAACAATCCTTGCCCTTATACTTCTTCTCTTTTTCTATATATAATAAGGTGTATTTACTATCTACTAATAATATTAGTTAAACTACTTCCTTTGTTAGTTGAATAACTAATAGCATTAGTTGTTTGTTTAAAACTAATTCCTATCTTTGCGTTGTTCACCCAAATAAACCTGAAAATATTATGAAACGATTAACTGCTAAAGAAGAGGAAATCATGCAAATGTTCTGGGAACATGGTCCGATGTTTGTTCGTGAATTGCTGGCTTTTTATGAAGAGCCGAAACCTCATTATAATACCGTATCTACCTTAGTTAGAGGATTAGAGGAAAAAGGCTTTGTGAAATACAAGGCCTATGGTAACACGTATCAGTACTATGCGGCTGTTTCCGATAAAGAATATAAGCGTTCTGCACTGAATGACGTAGTAGCCCAATACTATAATAACTCTTATACCAATGTTGTATCTACATTTATTGAAGAAGAGGGTATGTCGGTAGACGAGTTAAAAGCGTTGATAGCAGAGATCGAAAGTAAAAAGTCGAACAGATAGAAATAGAGTTATACCCGGCAAATAAATAGATCATGGGAACTATATTGTTTTATATATTTGAGTCTACCTTATGCCTGACAATCCTGTACTTTCTGTTCAGATTGTTTTTCAGGAAAGATACGCTGTTCCGTACGAACCGTTTTTTGTTGCTGGCAGGAACGATGGCATGTATGTTACTTCCATTGCTGCAAATAGATGTTCCTCAATATACAACCTTGCAGTTGCCAATAACTACTGTAAGACATTTATTGACTGAGAAGGAAATAGATGTTCAAAGAGAAGGAGGAACGGGTGAAAAGCATTTGTCTGAAGAAGCACGTCTTTTGATGGCAGAGAAAGGGGAGGGTATAGAGGGAGATCGTACGAATGTGATTCATACTATTCCTGTGATCTGGCTGTTGGGCGGTTGTTATTTTATCGGGGCTTTGATAGTGCTTGCTTTCCTCTTGCTTTCTACCATCCGTATGCGTCGGCTTATCCGGAGCTATCCTGCCTGTAATTACGGGAAATACAAGCTGGTCATCTGTCCGGAGAAGATGGTCTCTTTCAGTTGGGGGCATACCATTGTCCTGTCACAGGAGGATTACGAACGGAACCCCGGAGAAATCCTGTTGCATGAGCAAATGCACCTGCAACATAGACATACATTGGATTTATTTTGGATGGAATGTATCGTTATATTCCATTGGTTCAATCCTGCCGCATGGCTCCTGATGCGTGAACTTCGTGAAGTGCATGAATATGAAGCCGATAATGGCGTTATTAATAATGGCATCGATGCAACAGAATATCAACTCTTGCTGGTGAAGAAGTCCGTGGGTGCAAGGCTCTACTCTATGGCTTGCGGGTTCAATCACAGTAAACTTAAAAATCGTATCACAATGATGTTAAAAAGAAGAACAAACAATTGGGCGCGTTTGAAGCTATTGCTTTTTGTGCCCGTAGCTGCCGGAACGCTTTATGCATTTGCGCGTCCGGAAGTTAAAAAGACAGTGGAGCAGGCGATAAACGCGTCTGCGAGTGTGAAACAAAATTCAGTTCAGGAGAGCGAGTTGCAACAGTTGGAGGCTTTCTTCACTCGTAAAGCGAACGATGCTATGGGCGGAAAGATGGAGTCTCAGACTGAGAAATCAACGGATCGTTTTTATAGTTTCTTTGTAAATATGAGAAATAAGATGATGCTGAATCAGGAATTGATTAAGGAATATGATGTGGAAACCTTATCAGCCCGTCTTAAGGATCTCTTGAGGAAAGAATATAGGAAAGTTGCAAATACGGATAAAAGGCAGGTTCCTGGTTTATTTGTGAGATATGACCGTGGTTCGTCATCCACCGCTATCACTTCTTACCTGCGCACCATAAAAGAGGCTTATCTACAAGTTCGTGGAGAAATTTCCGGAGAGTTAGGCGGAGTTTCCGAAGCTCGTTTAGATAGTTTGCTTCCTATATTCGTTTCTTTTGGAGAACCTAAGATTTACAGTTCTAAATATAAGACGGCTTCGGATATATTTTTACCCATAGAAGTATCTTTGTATCCGAAAGGAGGTACAAGCTCAGTGATAAAGAATCCTTCTCTTCAGGAATTGGAATTGAAGTTAAAGGATTACCAAACGGTTGCCAACAGCGATGGATTATCAGTGGGACTGAAGTTTGATAAAGATGTTACTATGGGAATCGTGGAAGATGTGAAAGAAGTTATTCGGACAACTTTATCCCATAAATAATGCTTTACTGAATAAAAATAGATATTCGGATTATAACGAAACAGCCGGCTTGTTGATTCATAAACAAGCCGGCTGTAAGTTTATAGATGTACGATAAATACTTTTACCTGATTTTAATTTCGCAATTGTCAAGGCTCTCAATAATCGCCAGAGACTCCACATGAATACCTTGCTCACGAAGTTCGTCACCTCCATGCTGAAAGGCTTTTTCTATGATGAAGCCCATGCCCACCAGTTCGGCTCCGGCCTGTTTCACAAGTTCCATGATGCCTTTGGCGGCATTTCCGTTGGCCAGGAAATCATCGATGAAAAGTACCCGGTCGCCCGGACGGAGAAAGTCTTTACTGACACATACATCATAAGAGCGTTGCTTGGTGAAAGAATAGACAGAAGTAATCAGCATGTTCTCCATAGTGCTCGGCTTTTTCTTTTTTGCGAAGACTACGGGTAATTCCAATAAATAACCTACCATAATGGCGGGAGCGATACCACTGGCTTCTACCGTAATAATTTTGTTGATTGGGGTGGAGGCAAAACGTCTGACGAACTCCACACCGATGGATTTCATCAGGATAGGGTCCATCTGGTGGTTGATGAAGTTATCTACTTTCAGTATACCTCCGGGGTAGCATCTTCCATCTTTCAGGATACGGTCTTTTAGGATTTTCATGTTTTATATATCTTAATTTGGATTGTCTATCTGTCCTGTCCGTTTTCTTCCTCCTCCGTTTCCTCTTCTTTGGGCAGCAGTCTTGCTGATATTCGTTTTTTAGGAGTCAGACTCATATTACGCAGCAGTTCGGCCTGTCTTACCACACTGCCGTTGCCATCCGAAAGCTGGTTGTAAGCCTTGTCATAATCTCTTTGCAATCCGCTCAGATTGTCACCGATGCGCAAGAATGTATCTGTAAATCCGGCAATCTTTTCGTAAAGTAATGTACCTCGTTTGATAATATCCTGCACATTCTTCACTTGATTTTCCCGTTTCCAGAGATCGAGGGAAAGGCGGAGCGCACTGATCAGATTGGTAGGACTCATCAATACCACCTTTTTATTATAGGCGTATTCCCATAGATTGGTATCCGCTTTGATCGCCGTCAGGTAGGCAGCTTCGGTAGGGATAAACATCATTACAAAGTCCGGCGCTTTTGCATCATAATGCGAATAATCCTTCTGACTGAGTTCATCCACATGCGCCCGTACCGATTGCAGATGTGCTTTCAACCAGCGAGCCTCTTCCTCTTTGTTTTCGGCGGAATTGTAGGCGGCATAGGCAGTCAGGGATACCTTGGAGTCGATAATCATTTCCCGCTCATCCGGGTACCTGACAATAATATCCGGCTGCATTCTCTGACCGCTTTCTTCGTTGGTCAGCATTTCACCCTGTTCGTTTTTCAGGAATTCCTGGCGGAAGTAATGTTCGCCTTCTATCAGGCCGGAAGCTTGCAACAGACGTTCCAGTATCATTTCTCCCCAGTTGCCCTGTATCTTGGAATCACCTTTTAGCGCACGGGTTAGGTTGTTGGCATCTTCGCTGATCCGGTTGTTCAGTTCTACCAAATCTTTGATGCGTTCTTCCAGCGAGAAACGTTGTTTCGACTCTTTGTCATATACTTGTTCTACCTTTTCCCGAAAATCTTTCAGGTTTTCCCCCAATGGGCGGAGTAAATTGCTGAGATGCTCCGAATTCAGCTTGGTGAAGTCTTCTGTCTTGCTTTTGAAAATGCGGTTGGAGAGATTCTCAAACTCCGTGCTCATGCGTTTGTGCAAGGCTTCCGCTTCTTCAGTTTGCAATTTCAGACGCTCTTCCCATTGCTTCTGCTGCTCCGCCAGTCTCAGATTGAAAGATTTTTCCTGCTCCGCCAGGCGCTCGGCTGTGATGGTTCTCTCACGTGCAATCCGTTCTTCTACCGTACGATTCAGCAGTTCTTCCCGTTCGCGGGTGGCTTGCAGTTGTGCGGACAACGCGGCACTTTTTCGTCCGGCTATCAGATACCCTACGCCGACACCTACTATAAGACCGATAATTAGAAAAACAATATCCATGCTTATTCAGTCAATATCTCGTTGCCGTTTTCGGTAATCAGAAGCATACTTTCCCATTGTGCCGAAGGCAGTCCGTCGTCTGTGCAGACGGTCCATCCGTCGGCTTCATCAATGAAGACCTCGTAAGTTCCCATATTGATCATCGGTTCGATGGTGAATGTCATTCCCGGAACGATAAGCATACCTGTACCGCGCTTGCCGAAGTGCTCAACGTCCGGTTCTTCATGGAACTTGATTCCTACGCCGTGCCCGCACAGGTCGCGTACTACACTGTATCCGTTTTTCTCCGCATGTTCCTGAATGGCTGCACCGACGTCTCCAAGCCGTACCCACGGTTGTGCTGTCTGTACGCCAATGTCACGGCATTCCTTTGCCACCTGTACCAGGCGTTGCATTTCCGGCTTCACTTCTCCAATCATGTACATTCGTGACGCATCCGAGAAATATCCTTTATAAATGGTGGAAACGTCCACATTCACAATATCTCCGCTGCGCAGGAACTCTTTCGTGCTTGGGATGCCATGACATACCACGTCATTGATACTTGTACATACACTTTTTGGGAAACCTTCGTACATGAAAGGGGCAGGTATTGCATCATGATCCGTTGTAAATTCATAAACCATGTGGTCAATTTCCGCAGTGGACATTCCTTCGCGGATGTTTGCAGAAATGTAATCCAGCAGTGCGGTGTTGATTTTGGCACTTTCGCGGATGCCCGCCAGTTGTTCTTCGGTGCGCAATAAGTGGCGCGACGGTAGTTTATAACCTTCCTTTTTATAGTGTTGAATCTTCACTTCTACTTCGTCGGAATAGTTTTTAGGAGCAAACCGGACTCCTTTTATGAACTTCTTCATTGTCTTTTTCTATTAATAGTTGCTACAAAAGTACACAATAAAATTCATAGTGTCCTCACTGTTGTGATTTCACTTCTCGAATTATCAATTCGCTTCACCTGTATCTGGGTCTTGATCCGCTCGCGCAGTCCTTCTACATGGCTGATGATACCCACTTTTTTGCCGCCCATCTGGTGCAGTTTCTCCAGTGTGTCCATTACTGTGTTCAGATAATCACTGCTCAGGGTTCCGAATCCTTCATCAATGAACAATGTATCTACAGACAGGCTATGCCGGCTGAGTGAAGACAAACCGAGTGCCAATGACAAAGAAACCAGGAAACTCTCTCCGCCGGACAGTGTACAGGCAGGACGTGCCGCACCTCCTTGATATAAATCGCGCAGCAGAATGGTGAGTGAACCTGCCTGACATTCCAACTCGTAACGTTCGGTCAGGCGTTGCAGGTAGAAGTTTGCTCCATTGAGCAATTCTTTCAGTACGAAGCTCTGGGCAATATTTCGGAAATTTGTTCCTTTCTCGTCACCAAAGTGATGGCAAAGGCGGTCCCATTTCAGATAAACCTCCCGCAATTCGTCTGCACGTTTCTTCTCATCTTTTATCCGGGCAATGTTTTTCGCATTCTCTTCCAATTGGATTTTCAGTCGTAAGAGGGTCTGATTGCCTGCTGTGATCTTTTCATCCAAAGCAGTGATAAGACTATCCAGACTTTCAAGGTTTTCTTCTTCTTCCATTTCCGGCTTCTTACTTTGGTGTTCTTCCAGTTGGCCGGTTGTAAGTCTGAAGGCTGTCTGTGCTGCCACTTCTTCTTCTCTAAGCCTCTGCTGTCCGCTACGCAGAGATTCTATTTGTTCGTTGGAGTAGGAGGAAAGAGCGATGAGGCGTGCTTCGTCCATATCCGGGTGTGTGGTATAGAATGCTGTCAGGCTGGCTTGTAGCTCATCGAGATTCTTCCGGACAGACAGGATGTTCTGTTTCAGTCCGCCGACTTCAGAATTCAGCGTATTCCACGCCATTCCCAGATTCTTGATTTCCATTTTTTCCTTTGCCGTAAGATGCCTCCATTCAGGGAAAGCCGTACAGATCAGTTCTTGTGTGGCGGATATGCTGCTCAGTTCTTTATCGATGAGGGCGATGGCAGCTTTTAATTCCGCCTGTCTGTTCTGTGCAAGTTTATAATGCTCTGCGGATTTCTGTAGGCGTTCGATAAAAGCGGTAGGGGAGGTCTGCCACTCCGTTTGCCACCCTTCCCAAAGAATCAGTGGGCTGACGCGTTCCAGCGTAGTACGAACAATCTCTTTTTCACTTTCCGCCAGTGAATGTTTATTGGTGATATCGTTTTTCAGCTTCGTCAGATTCTTGTCGGCGGTGTCCAATGCATTCCGGGCGGCTTCCACAGCTTTCTGGTGATTATCCTTCAGATGTTGCAGCCGGGAAATATGGTTGGAGAGGGTTTGTACTTCATTTAGTTTGGCATTGACATTCTCCAGATTCAGTTTATTCTCCTGAAATAACTTTTCCAGTATTTCTTTGGTATTGTCGGAGATGCTTGGAATAGAACACCGAATGCATTGCTCTTCTGCTTCCGTTCGGGCAAGATCATGACCTTTTCGGGCCTTTTCTGTTGCCAGGCGGCTGTTCGCTATCATATTCTCGTAAGTTTTGACCTCTGCCCGGTTGCTGTTTAATGCTTGTTCCGCTTCCTTGTATTCTTTCTCTTTTGCTTCCAGCGACTGCCGGATAGGGGCAAGCATCGACTGAAAATCTTCGTCCTTGCTGAGTATCTCTATCTTCTGGCCGCATACCGGACACATATCTCCTATGGACAGACGGGCACGCGCTTCTTTGGCCCATTCCTCCACAGCTTCTTTTTGTTTGTCATAAAGCTCTTTGAGGTCATCGTACGCCTTCTTTTGAGTGTCGAATTCGTTTTTAAGTTTCCCATTCCGGTTCTTGCCGGCTTGCAGATTGGTTTCCAGTGATTTCTCGTTTTCCTCTGCTGTGGCCAAAGCTGCCTTTTTATCTTCCAGTACTATCAGGGCATTTTGAGCTTTCTGCAAATTCTCTTTGATAGTCTCCAATGTACTTTTCTTTTCTTGCAAGGCACTTCGGTTCATGGAATCAAGCTGTGCGTTCAGTTGGTTTATTTCCTGTTGCCTGATCTGATTCTCTTTGCTTTTCAGATTGAAGTCATTCTCTTTATTTGTGCGTTCTTGCTCTTGGGCAGGTTGCTGCCGGACCAATTCCACTATCTGCTTTTCGTAAATGGAGATGCGGGAATGTGAGGAGAGCACGGCATTCAAATCGGTGACGATAGACTGGCTCTGCTCGAACATGGGCAGGAACGGTGCATGGGTTTGCAGATATTCTTCAGCAAGAATTAGTTTTGCCTGTTGCTCTTTCATATTCTCCTTCAGCCAAACGCAGCCACTGCTGAGGCGGATGAAATTCTGCTTCAAGCTTTCGGTTTGTTCGGCATTGATTTCTTGTTGCCACTGCTGCTGTTTGAAAGAGGAGAGCCAATTGCGGGCATCCGCAGTGTGATTCCAATCCTTTATCAGTAGTTCTTTCTGCCGGAAGTCATCCGATTGTAACTGTTCTTTCTTCACTTCCCAGATTTTCTGTTGACTTTCTTGAGTAAGGGTGAGTTCAGTATTTCTTTTCAGCCAGTCACGTTTCAGTGCTGCTATGTTCTTTTGCCCGGTATTTCCGTTGATTTCGCTACTTAACGCAGCCATTGTTTCGTTAATTCCGGTCATTTCTTCTTCAGTCAGCACATGGATTCCTTCCAGTTTCCGGTTCTGATTCTCATAGTCTACGCGCTTTTCTTTCGTTATGGCATAAATCCCTGCACCTATTTCAGAATAAATTCCGGTACCTGTCAGTTTCTCCAGGATGTCCGATTTCTCACTTTCTTTGCTCTGAAGAAACTTAGTGAAATCTCCTTGAGCCAATAGGGTGGTGCGGCAGAATTGCTCGAAGTTCAACCCTACGGCTTCTTGTATTTCCGCTTTGATTTCGTTTCTCTTGGTGAGTTGGAGATTGGTTTTGCAGTTTTCCAGCGTCCATTTAGTGTCTTGAATGGCACCGGATGCTTTCCGATGTGCGCGGGCTACGTACCATTTGGCGATGTAAGGTATTTCGTTTGATCCGATAAATTCCAGTTCTGTCCAAGCTTCACTGGTATTTCGTCGCATCAGTTGGCGGCTGTCGTTTATAGCCACATCTTCCTTTTTAGAAGAAAACGTTTGCCCTACATCCCGGTACTTTTCATTTGCTGTGCGTTCCATGCGGGGCGTTTCATTATAGAGTGCCAGGCAAATGGCATCGAGTAATGTTGTTTTGCCGGCGCCTGTTTCACCACAGATCAGGAACAGGGATTCTTCACTTAAAGGGCCGTTCTCAAAATCAATGACGGCATCTTCTATCGAGGCCAGATTCTTTATAGTCAGTTTTTGAAGTTTCATAGTTCACCACAGATTACACGGATTAGCGCAGATTATTCTTTTCTCTCACTTTCTGTACGACACTGCTCATCAGTTCACAGAGTTCCTCGTCCATCTCTTCTCCTTCTGCCTCCTGATAATAAAGTCTGGCTATTTCCAGTGGAGACATTTCCTGCATTTCCTGGATGGAGATGTGCCGGGCTATGTAGTCTGAAGTTTGTTTTTCGCGGTTGGATTTGATATAGCAGTATTTACAGCTTTTTCCTCTTACGGCATTCGATGCCCGTTCATTGCAGTCGGGTGCCAGATAGTCTTTTATCAGAACATTCAGGCGGATATAAGCCGGCTTATCGTCCGGATATTCTTCCAGTAACTTTATGGCTTCTTCAAAGACTACCGGTTCCTTGGGGAGGGTGACGAGTGGTATTGGATTTTCTATTTCTATTGTCCTTATCTGTGGCGCTTCCCGTCCTTTTAATTCGACGATAGATACGGAGTGTGGATAAGCTTCGTCGAAACTGACGGGTAGGGGGGTACCGCAATAGCGTGCATGCCGTCCGTTTCCTTTGATGTTCTGCGGACAATGAATGTGTCCGAGTGCCAGATAATCGTATCCTTCGCCCATGGAACTGATGGGGACGTATTCTATTCCACCCACGGTTTCGTCATGTCCCGTCCGGTCGCTGCCTTCTATGGAGAGATGTGCCATTAATACAACGGGCAATTCTCCCGTGTTCATTTTTCCTACTTCGTCCAGCAATGCCTGGAAGAAACGTGCTTGCCGTTCTTCGCGTGGCGTTTCAGTGTCCAGCATCGGGAAATTCTGTGGATAGACGTGGGGGACGGCAATGATATATCCTTTCAGTGCTGCTGCTTCATCTATTACTTCCACGATATGTTTTTCCAGATTCACCTCTTCCCGGGTACGTTCGATGTTTCCCACGACTTTCACACCAAAATGGTTCCATAGACTGCTGTCTATTTCCAGTTTAGAACTGCTGTCGTGGTTTCCGGCAGTTACCACAATTGTCATTCCGGGACATGCCCTGTGAATTTCGAGCATACCATCCGTGTACATCTTTTGTGTGGCTGCCGATGGGGTGGAGTAGTGATAGATGTCTCCGCTCACTACCATTGCATCCGGCATTTCTTCTGCTACGATGTGGGTTAGTTGTTGCAAAAATGCTTGTTGCTCGTGGCTACGGTCATAATTATATAATGTATGTCCCAGGTGCCAGTCGCTGGTATGAAGTATTTTCATTGATATTATTGTTTTATGCTTTCAAAAGTACGCAGAATATGGAAGATACGCAATCCTCTTTAAAAATCTCTTTTCCAAAAACTGGGAATTCTCTGATTTTTAATTAGTTTTGCAGTCTAATTTCTCTATGATGTAGACCTTTTGTTCCTTGTGTGGTAAAGAATGGGTACACTTGGAGACTAAACTGTAATTTCGATGAAATATTTGCAAATAATAATCAGAGTGTTTATTATATTAGTTGCTTTTCTTTTAAATGCTGTTAATGTATTTGGCGAAGTATCCTCAGCATTTAAACCGGGCAATGAAGATAGAATATTGATTCTCAACGCATACAGTGGTTCTTCCCGATGGAGCAACGACTTTATCATCCCTATTTATAATTCTTATCAGCATAAAAATTCTCCTTATGTAGTGGATGTGGAGCACATGGGCAGTCAATTTATGCATTTACAAAATGCAGAAGAATTATTGGAATATGAAGAAGGTCTCTTTGGAAAATATGCAGACAATCCTCCAAAACTCCTGATTCTTTTAGGTAGTGCTTCCTGGGGTTTGCTGAGAGATGATATAGAAAAACAATGGAAAGATGTCCCTGTGATTCTTTGTACGGAGACGGATTACGTCGGTCCGCAAGAGGCTTATCTGGAGAGGCGCGCCATTCCGGTAGAAGAGAGAACTCCCTTGAAAGATTATAAAGGAGATTTGTCGCTGACTGTATTCTATGTACCTGCATATCTCAAAGAGACAGTTTCGCTGATGCAGGATTTGATGCCTGAAATGGATGAGTTGATATTTCTGTCGGATGCCCGGTATATAAGTGCCCAATTCCGTTCGGATTTAAAAGAGATTGTGAGCAAGAACTTTCCCGAACTTGAAATAAAGGATTATGTTGCCGGTGTAATGACTACCGATGCATTGGCGGATTCATTGAGCCATGCAGAGGCAAACAGCGGAGTTCTCTTTTGCTCATGGCATCAGGATACTCAAAAAGGGAATGTCGTATTAACCAATAATATTTCCAGAATTCTGAGCTATTATTCCTCTTCACCTATCTTCTCATTAGATAATACCGGATTGCAGCGGAACGGTCTGGTAGGCGGCTATTTCTTTGATGAAAAAACTGTTGGAAGAAAAGTGGTTGAGATTACCAATGGTGTTTTATCCGGTGTCAACGAGAAAGGAGTCCGTATCGTAGACTGCGGTATGCCTACTCCCATGTTCAACTATTACGATCTTATGGAAGCCGGATTATCGCCTGGTTTGTGTCCTCCCAATTCAGTCTTTTATATGATGCCGCCCTCTTTCTGGGAACAACATAAATATAGCGTCATAATTGCCATTGTAGTCATCATGCTCTTGTTTATGTGGCTGCGGATGGGGTGGCTGTCCAGAGCAAGAAAAAAGCAGGAAGAACAGATCAGACTGATGACCAGTTATCACAGTTTGTTTGAAAATATGCCCATCGTTTATTTGAAACAGCAACTGATTTACGACTCTGCGGGAAAGATTGTGGACTATATCACCGTGGAAGCCAATCCACGTTTTGAGAAATACTTCAAATCCATGGGTGAGGTCATCGGCAAAAAAGGAAGTGAGGCGGATCCGAAAGGTTTTGAAAGGATGTGCCACCTCTATAGCATGGTTACTTCCACTCAAAAGGAACTTTCTTATCAATACTATTACGAAAATATAGGTAATTATTTCAATGTGATTCTGACGCCTTCCAAGCATAAGGGATTCATTGATGTTTTCTGCGTAGACAATACCGAACTGGCCGAGACACAACAGATGTTGCGTTCCGCTAATCATAAATTGTCAATGTCGCTGGATGTGGCGAATATCGTTCCTTGGAAATGGGATCTGGAAAAGGGTACCATGCTCTGTGATGTGAACCGTCCGGTGGAGCTTAGCCATGACGACAGCATGATGAACGAAGATCAGCTTTCCGTACCCGATTACCAATATTTCGCCAAAATCTGTAAGGAAGATAGGGAACGGGTAAAGAAAGCCTATAAGGAACTGACGGAAGGTAATGTTTCTAAAATTAAGGAAGAATATCGTGTGATGGTCCGCAAGAATGGAGTGGCGCGTTATGAATGGGTTGAGGCTCAGGCCACGGTTGATAAGCGGGATGAAAAGGGCAATCCGATTACTTTGATCGGTTCTTCTCTCGTGATCACCGGGCGAAAGAAAATGGAAGAAGATTTGATTACGGCAAAAGAAAAAGCAGAAGAATCCAATCGTCTTAAATCAGCTTTCCTGGCTAATATGAGCCATGAAATACGTACCCCGCTCAATGCTATTGTCGGTTTTTCCAGTATTCTGGCGGATGCGGAAGAGCCGGAAGAAAAAGAAGAATACATCAATATTATCGAGAACAATAATACCCTGTTGTTGCAACTCGTAGGAGATATTCTGGATCTTTCCAAGATTGAGTCCGGAACACTTGAGTTTGTTTATTCTGATATAGATCTTAATGCCTTGTTTCAGGAGTTGGAAGAATCCGCCCGGCTTCGCCAGAAAAATGATGCGGTTGTCATCCGATATCTGCCGGAAATGCCGGATTGTTTTGTAAACATTGAGAAGAACAGGCTGACACAAGTGGTAACAAATATGATGAATAACGCTATGAAGTTTACCCCCAGTGGAAGCATCACTTTTGGTTATCATCTGAAAAATACTGATTTTCTCTATTTCTATATCACGGATACGGGATATGGAATTGAAAAAGACAAGAAAGATACTGTGTTCGGTCGTTTTGTAAAGCTTGATTCGTTCTCGCAGGGCACAGGACTGGGACTCTCTATTTGCCAAAGTATTGTAGAGAATCTGGGTGGTGAGATTGGTGTGGAATCGGAACCCGGCAAGGGCTCTACTTTCTGGTTTACTCTTCCTTATCGTCCCGTTGAGCTCAAATCAGTGAGGGAACAGAAGGAACACCGGTTGAATAAAGTGGAGAGTAAACTCACAGTTCTGATAGCTGAGGATAATGAGAGTAATTTCCTGTTGTTCGAATCTATCCTGAAGCGTCAGTACAACATTCTCCATGCCTGGGATGGGGAAGAGGCGGTGGAGCTATTCAAGCAATACAACCCCCATCTGATATTGATGGATATCAATATGCCTAAAAAGACCGGTTACGAAGCTACACAACTTATACGTGAAATGTCGCCGACGGTCCCGATTATGGCAGTGACAGCTTATGTCTATGCCGAAGATGAAGAACGCATTCTGAACAGTGGTTTTGATGCGTACACTTCTAAACCTATCAATGCGCAGAAACTGCAAAGCGATATTGTGGACTTGCTTAAAAAGCAGCTGATATTTATGTAGGATGATCAGGGGAGGTATGTCATAATTAGCTTATACTTGCAAAGTATAAACTAATTATGATCATCTACTTAATTTTGCAACAGCTTCAGAATATATTTTCCGGGCATCACAATCCTTGCTTTCATCTGTGGCGAATTGTTGATGTCATAGATGATTTTCCATATTTTGCCTCCCAGTCTTCCAAAGTCGGTCAGTCTGAGAATGGCATTTTTCTCTTTTAAGGATGTCACTTTTTGCCGTTCCAATTCTTCTATCAATCCTTCATAGTTGTGTGTCTGTTTGTTGAGTGCATACTCCGGTGGAACAAGAAGAATCTCCTCATTCTTCCTCGTGTCTCCCTGGGGAGATATAGAGGGGATTGTTTCATTCTCTTTATTCTCTTTGTTTGTAGCTAAAGCGTTGCTTGCCTTGGCATCTCTGATTTTCTGCTGGTTAGCCAGCCCTCCACGACGGCCTGACTCTCTTTTTGCGTCCTGTTGGGCGTCCCATGGTTTCATGCGCAGTGTGAGTCCGGGCGATGAAAAGCTTGTGCCGTTTACCTCGAAGAGTGCATAGTCATATATGATCCGCTTCAGGGTGGTTACCGTAACTCTCATTTTCTGTGCCAGTACGGGCAGTATTCTTACGTCTGCCTTATATCCGTTCTGCACTCTAAGAAACTCCAGTATCATCCAGTAGATACCGTATCCTTTCATTCCCTCTTTTTGCATCATTATCATCATTTTAAAGTTATTGCCTGCATTGGCATCATGTAATAGATATGAATCCATAATCTTTTGTTTTTTAATTTTCAACTTACCACCGGTTTCCATTCCAGAAAGTTCTCGATCTGGAACGTTCTCCATCCCTGTTGCTCTATATCCCAGTACACTACATGGTTCTGAATACGCTCGATGTCGTATTTGCGGTGGAAATCGGCTTCGTAATGTATCAGTGTTCCTCTTCCCATGTAAAAATCTCCATTTTGTTTTCGATAGGCTATCAGTGCACATCCGTATGGCATGTAGGCAGTTAATTGTAAAATTCGTCGTGCCATCCATGCGATGGTTTCTTCGGATAAGTCTGTTTCCTGCCCAATCTGTTTCTTCCATAGATTCTCCACTCTTTCGTCTTTCGTTACATACTTTTGTTGGTGTCCCAACGTTTGTTTCTCCATCTTAATGATTTTAGTTGTTTATAAATGGTTTATAATCAACCGTCTGTGATGGCTACACCCTTTGTCTTGGATAGCTACACCCTTTTTAGGTTAGGGCTACACCATCCCGGTGGAAGGGTGTAGCCCTTTCACTATCCTGTTGACGGGGCAAAATTATGCCCTTTCTTTGGAGTTAACTATTACCGATTAATCTTTACATCATATCCATAGGGATCTATATGTTCTGTATCTTCCTTCTGTATCACCGCCCATATACTCTCTATCTCGGTTCTTAAGCTGCTTGTTTTTAGAGGTATATGTTTTCCTTTCACATGCTTTCTGATTTTGCCCGTACTGTCCCACCACTCTATAAAATCACTGATTGTATGGACTTCCGTACCTTCAAAACCGCCTAATTTGAAGCATCTCAGGGCGCCTACCAACAGATGGGTATTTGCTCCGTAATACTTTCTCGAAGCTAATAAATTTTCATTTATTACATTCGCTTTGTCTTGTTCTATACTATCGTCTTCCTTCTGATTATCAGATTTGTACGATTTACTTCTCAGCTGATTTCCGTTCAGCTTCTTGTTTTTTTAAATTCTGTCATGACTTAAATGATTAATTAACCGTTAGGTAATATTAACGTGGTTAAAAAATGCGAAAGTAGATAATTTAATTGGAATGGGAGGGGGAGTAGGGTGGAAAATGATGGATGAAAATTTATTTCTGGGTGATAATATGTTGAATATTAATTGTTTAAATCCTGTTTTGTGGGGTGTCCAAAAAATGTTCGTTTAATGTGCACAAAGATAAAGGTGTTTTTTTGAATGACAAAATGTTTGATAAAAAAGATTTCGTAATATAGTGTTTTTTCTACTTAAATATCTGATTATAAGCGATAAAAAACTTGTAAAAATATTAGTTAATATCTATTCCTTTCATTCTTTCTCTGACTTTATCAGATTTAAAAAACTTTACGCATATAAAACGAACGATTAAAAGACGATTTATTAGCTTAATTCATTCGTTTATAGTTTTTTACCTGCAATGTAATCAAGGTAATGAACAGCTACGAAAAATCAATAGGCAAGAAGAACACAATACTTGCCATATCTTACATAAAGTGTTCGCAAGTGATTGAAATTCAAGTGTATGCAAGAACTTCAAAGCCCCGAGAGAACACCCTTTTCTGAAATAACCCTTGAAATGGAAGCGGATAAAGAGACTGAAATATGGTATGCGATGCGTGCCACGTACCGTAGAGAGCCTGATGCTATGCGTCTGCTTGAAAAGGAAAAAATGGGTTGTTTCGTTCCCATGCAATACAAGATTAGCATAAAGAAAGGTAAGAAAGTCCGTGCTTTGGTTCCGGTTGTACATAACTTACTTTTTGTCCATGCCCGTCCTTCCGAGGTGAAACGCATCAAATCACAGGTAAGCTATTTGCAATACATTACGGATACCCGTAGCGGTCAGAAAATCATTATCTCCGACAGTGAGATGCAACGCTTTATTGCAGTAGCTGGTACTTACAATGACCATCTTATGTACTTCCAACCTGATGAGTTGAATTTGTCCAAAGGTACAAAAGTTCGTATCACGGGCGGTGACTTCGAGGGGCAGGAAGGTCTTTTTCTGAAAGTAAAAGGTGCACGTGATCGTCGTGTGGTTATCGAGATACAAGGTGTTATTGCCGTTGCGCTTGCTACCATTCATCCGGATCTTATAGAAGTAATCAAATAATTGACGATCGGCGGTTGCCATTGAACAGCTGATAAATCACAAATTATAAATCATAAATCATTATGTCTCTTTCTGAAGAAACACTTGCTCTTCAGCGTGCAGCGCACGATCTGATGTATTTAGGTATGGACGGTAATCCGGTCTATAGCGACGACCTTTCCCGTCGTAACGGTGAAGTTTATCGCCTGACTACGGCTTTGTATAATTCCGGTGTCAAAGGTTCTACAGTTGAAGAACAGGCTAATGTTTGTCTCGCTCTTCTGATGGGCTATAGTGCCTCGTTCATTGATCACGGTGAAAAGCAGAAGCATATCCAGGAAGTCTTGGATCGTTGTTGGGATATTCTTGATGCTCTTCCTGCTTCGTTACTGAAACTTCGTCTGCTCACTGCCTGCTATGGCGAGGTGTTTGATGAGCCTTTGGCGGATGAAGGCCGGGTTATTATTAATTCTTGGGATTCCGCATCGCTTACTGTTGAACAGCAAGAAGCTATTGCTGAGTTCTGGAATGTGATTGAAAATCCCTATCCATGGGAATACATTGATGAATAAAAACTACCTTTTAATAATATGGAAGTTCTAAAAACATTAATTGACGGTGTTGTAATCATTGAACCTCGTCTTTTTAAAGATGGGCGCGGCTACTTTTTTGAATCCTTCAATCAGAAAGAATTTGAGGAAAAAGTCTGCAAGACAACATTTGTGCAAGATAATGAATCCAAATCGTCTTACGGTGTTATTCGCGGATTACATTTTCAAAAGTCGCCTTTTGGCCAAAGTAAATTGGTTCGTGTTGTGAAAGGTGCTGTCCTTGACGTAGCTGTAGATATACGGAAAGGCTCTCCGACTTTTGGTCAACATGTATCAGTAGAGCTGACAGAAGATAATCATCGTCAATTTTTTATTCCTAGAGGTTTTGCTCATGGCTTCTCTGTTTTGAGTGATGAAGTTATCTTTCAATATAAATGTGATAATTTCTATGCCTTTCAATATGAGGGAGGAATAGCATGGGATGATCCTGATTTGGGAATAGACTGGAGAATACCTGTCAATAGAGTTCTCTTGAGTGGAAAAGATAGACTGTATCCAGTTTTGAAAGATGTTGATTTGTAAGTCATCAAATTATGATGATATAATAGAGCTTAACTATGTCACCATCATAAAAGTCTTTAAGTGTGTAGGGACTTCATTAATCTTCTACCGCTAAAATCAATTTGATAACAAGTCAATATTAAATTCAAAACAATTTTTTTACGAGACTTAGTTTTGGGCACTATAAAAGTACTTTAAAGAGTGTATGCCTTTAATTGAGTACTTACTTATATACAATAATTGATATAGAAAATTATTAGTGCATTGGCAAAGGCTAGTATTCTAAATAATGTTTTTTATAATGGTGCAGTTCAGACTTCAAGTATATTGTTGAACCTGCTATTAATGCCATATATTACCCGAATATTGGGCAAAGATGCACTTGGCATCAATTCGTTTGGACAAGCTATTGTCGGTTATTTCGTATTGCTGGGAAACTTGGGAATCACCATTTATGGTGCTAAAGCAATTGCTGAACGTAGAGATGATAAGAATAGTAAACAACAGAAATTTGCTGAATGTGTAACTTATCAATTCTTTTTCAATCTAATAGCTATTCTTTTATATAATAGTTGGGTTATTTTTCAAGGAGATTATATATATTTCTTGTTTAATATCATCATTCTTACCTCTATGACAGATCTTTCATGGGCATATACCGGTATGGAAAGATTTGATTTAATTGCTGTTCGGAACTTAGTAATTAAAATTGTAGGTACTTTACTCATTTTTCTTTTTGTAAAGCAACAGGAAGATTTATCCTTGTTTATTATCATTCAGCAAGGGGTTTTATTAATTAGTAATGTTGTTTTTTGGTTTGAGTTGGATAAATTGGAGATTGTTCCTCGATTTTCATCGTTAACTCTCTCCTTGAAAAATATATTTAAGCCTGCGATATTCGTTTTTATTCCAAGTATTTTTACCTCCTTATATCTCTCTTTAAATAAAGTTATGCTAGGATATTTGTCAGGTGTAGATGAAGTTGCAATTTATGATTATCCCAATAGGCTAGTACGTATCGGCATTACTTTTATAGGAATTTTGGGTACTGTAATGATGCCCCGATTAGCTTATTTACATCATAATCAGTCGAAACAAGAATATCAGAATAAAACGAAGGATTTATTTAGATATTCATTATTAATAAGTGTCCCTGCTTTTTTTTTATTAGAGTTAGTAGCATTGCCATTGTGTGACATATTTTTTTCTGAAGCATTTGAAGGTGCTGACATGGTTATGAAAATTGTTGCACCCACTTTGATCACATCTGGCCTCAGTCTGTATGTAATTTATGTGAGTCTAAATAGAATGAAGATCTTCTTAAATTGTGTTGCCATAGGGGCGTTGGTTAGCTTAGTTCTAAATATTTTGCTGATGCCCCGATATGGAGCTACGGGAGCTGCTATCAGTTTGTTGGCAACCGAGATGGTGGTACATATATTGTTACTATATTATTTGCGTTCAATTTATTCATTAAAATGGTTATTACACTATCTTCTTAAAATTATTGCAATCTGTACGTTTATTTATATACTATTGGTAATTGTATTAGGAGACATTCTGTCTTTACTGGAAATGTGTCTTGCAATATTGTCTTATGGAATCTTATATGGCTTGTGCTTTCTGCTTTATTTAAGGAAAACTATGTAGATATTGTATGGGCATACTTACTTTTTTCTTTTTACTCGTTTTATTGCTGCTGATATATAATTATGTGAAAGATTTTTTTCACCCTGCAGTTGTTACTTTGTTATTATGGTGTATACTTGTATTGATATATAATGTTACAGACCATGAACTATATGATTTATCCAATCGATTTTATTGGGCATTGTTATTATGGATAATTCCATTTAGTTTATCGTCGATTCTTATTTGTAAGTTTGATTTTGCATTTGCACATTGTTTGTCAAAAAAGCATAATTACTGCGTAAACTTATTGTATCCAATTATGGTTGTTTCGCTTATTGTTGCAATATATGGATTATATACAAAAGGGCTATATTATAATGGAGATAATTTTTTTAATGGAATACGGGCTGCGGGAGTTGCTTTACTAAATGGAGAAGAAGAAACATTTGAATTACCGTTTTACATTCGTATTCCATCAACAATTGCAAGTTATTCGTTAATTGTTTTTTTAGCATTATACGATGACAAAAAGAAAAAAAAATACTATATTCTTTTTGCACTATTATTAGTGCTTTTCTTTGTTTTCCGAAGTAATAAATCAGTAATAGCTCAGTTGATATTTTCCTTATTGGTAGTTCATTGTTTAGGTAGAAAAATTTCTTTTAAGAATATACTTATATATCTAGCAGGATTCGTACTATTGATGTTTGCAGCTCATCTATTAAGAAGTAAGGATAGCTCTGAATTTGATATAGTGAAATTTATTTCGGTTTATTTATTGTCCCCTCTTCCTGGATTTGATAATATATTGAATAATCATTATAATTATATTTCCTCATTTAATGGAGAATATACTTTCCGCTTTTTTATTCCTTGCTTGCAGTTATTAGGATTTGATGTAGAGGTAAATGCAGATTCATTCAATTTGCATAACTGGACTTATACTCCTTTGCCTGTAAATGTATATACCATTATGTTCAATTTCTATGTGGATTATGGTTTTGTTGGTATATTTTGTTTCTCTACTTTCTTGGGTGCATTTTTTGGTATTTTATATAAATATGCGAAACGTAATTATCAAATGTTTAGAGTTTTGTATGCTAATTTTTTTTATGTTTTAGTATTTCAGTTTTTTAGTGATAATTTCTTTACTTTTATGGGTTCTGTATTAGCTACTATTTTTTTTACGCTATTTATATATCTACATATATCTCTCCGTAAAACGATAATTAAAAAAACGATTAATGAGTAATTTTGTTTGTCGCAGAAAAATTAGAAAGATAGGAGTTATGATACTGTTTTTCATTTTAGTTTCTTTCTTGTACTCTTATACTTCTTTACGAAATGTTAAATACTTTCCTGTAGAAACCAATTTTCAAAAGAAATGGGGACAAGGAATGGCAATACATGGACAATATGTTTTTCTGCTGACTAATACAGGGTTATGTAGAATTTATGATATGAGAAAGGGGGTGTTTGCAGGCTCCTTAGTATTAGCATCTGCTCATGCGAAAAATCATGCAAACAATGCTTGTTTTGGTGTTGAATATTCAAAGGATAATAATAAATTTCCTGTATTATATGTTTCTGAATGTGAAGCTCCATATAGATGCTATGTAGAGAATATTACGGAATATGAATCTCGTTTAATTCAGATAATACAATTTCGGATAGATAATAAACCTCAAGCAGTACATGATTGGATTGTAGACAGAGAAACTAATCATATTTATGCTATTACTCAGTTATATCCATTTAATAAAGAACAGAATGGATTTGTTACTCAAATTGTAAAATTTGGCTTACCATCTATTAATACTCAAGAAGTGATATTGAGTGATGTTGATATAGAGGATTCTTTTGAAGTCTTTTTTCCTCATATTTTGCAAGGAGGAGTAATACATAATCATACTCTTTATTTACCATCAGGTGCTTCTGCTGATAGTCAAGTCCAATATGGCAAAGAAAAGGCTATTGTTATAATAGACCTGAAAGAGAAAGATATAAAAAGAATAATAGATGTACAGGATATTTTGAATAATGAGCCGGAAGGAGCTGCGTTTTGGGGTAAATTTCTAATGGTTTCTTGTGCTCCTAAAGGATTATACCAATTTTTCTTGAAAGATGAATGATATATTAGTATCCATAATTATAGTAAATTATAATACATGTCCTTTGACATGTGCGTGTATAGATTCAATTTTCCAAAATGTTCATTCTTGTAAGTTTGAGGTTATTTTGGTAGATAATGCTTCTTCGGATGATTCTATAATTGAAATAAAAAGAAGATATGCATCATCTGTTAAATTAGTAGCAAGTGATTATAATTTAGGCTTTGGACGAGCCAATAATTTGGGAGTAAAGCATGCCTTTGGACAATATCTGTTTTTATTGAATTCGGATACGATATTAAGGAATGACCCTTTCGCATATTTTTTCGAGTTTTTTCATACAAGGGAAAATATAGGCGCATTAGGTGCTTATTTGAAAGATGGTAATGGAGTTTACACTAAAAGTGGTGGCAATTTCTATTCGATGAGCAAATATCTCATGATGGGAGCGAAAAGACTTTTTTTTGTTCCTTCTAACGAAGAAATCCCATTATCGAATGATTCCTGTGAAGTAGAATACGTGATAGGAGCAGATTTATTTATCAGGAAAGAATTGTTTGAAAAAATAGGAATGTTTAATAAACACATCTTTATGTATTTTGAAGATGTAGAGTTATGTAAACGTCTTCACAATGCTGGTTATCGTTCCTATCTTATTCCAGGACCTGAAATTATTCATTTTGTTAAATCTAGTTCTACATCACAATTTTCACGAGTGTACAATACCGCTTCTTTGATGTATTGCATACAAAAGGAACATAATTATTTAAATTTTCTCCTTTTTCAGATAGCCTATTTTTTGTTGAAAACCCCTCTGTTACTGAATATTAGAAATATCAGAAAAGAATGGGAATATATCAGTAGTATATTTAAGTATAAACAATATTTGGTAAAATAAAAGATATGAAAAATATAGCCATAATTTTAGCAGGCGGCATAGGTAGCCGTTTGAACGCAGGAATCCCCAAACAGTTTTTGAAAGTAGCAGGAATGACTGTCATAGAACACACAATTTCAGTTTTTCAACATCATCCTTTGATTGATGAAATTGCTGTGGTGGCTAATGAGGCATACCATATGAAGATTCAAGAATATGTGATAAAGGATAGATTTACGAAAGTAAAGAAAATATTGATGAGTGGAAATGAACGTCACTATTCTTCATTGTCTGCAATAAAGGCTTATGAGTTTGAGGGGGAGTGTAATTTGATTTTTCATGATGCGGTTCGCCCTTTATTGAGTGCTGTTGTGATCAGTCGGGTTATAGCAGCTTTAGATAAATATGGAGCGGTAGATGTGGCTATTCCATCTGCAGATACAATTATTGAAGTTGATGAAAATAATATTATTTCCAATATTCCCCAAAGAAAGAAACTGCGTAGAGGGCAAACTCCTCAAGGTTTTAAACTTAGTGTGATAAAGAAAGCTTATGAGATAGCTTTAAAAGATCTATCTTTCATTACAACTGACGATTGTGGCGTAGTCTTGAAAAATCTTCCCAATCAATCTATTTTTGTTGTTTCAGGTGAGGATGTAAATATGAAATTGACGTATAAGGAAGATTTATATCTTATAGAGAAATTATTTCAGCTGAAAATGACAGATTTTCAAGACCATTCATTGCATGATTTTGAGCGCGAGAAACTTAAAGGAAAGAAGGTTGTAATATTTGGCGCTTCTTCCGGTATCGGTCTTGATTTGATGAAACTTTGTGAAGAATGTGATGCTGAGGTCTTTGGTTTTAGTCGCAGTTTAAATAAAGTTGATGTGACAAATGCAGATAGTGTTCGTAATGCATTGGAATATGTTGTTAAACAAACAGGAACTATTGATTATATCGTGGATACAGCTTCGGTGTTGCATAAGGAGTCTTTGGCGCATATGACTTATGAGCAGATAAACGAGGCCATTGATGTTAATTATCGCGGGATGGTAAATGTGGCGAAAGAATCTTTTTTTTACTTGCAGAAAAGTTGCGGGCAATTACTTTTTTATACGTCTAGTTCCTATACTCGTGGTCGTATGGATTATAGCATTTATTCTTCTACGAAATGTGCTACGGTTAATTTTGTACAAGCATTGGCTGAAGAGTGGGGAGTATTGGATATTCGTGTAAATTGCATCAATCCAGAACGTACAAAGACTCCGATGCGCATCCGCAATTTTGGAATAGAACCGGATAATACATTGTTGAAATCAATGGATGTAGCTATAGTTACAGCTAAACTTCTTTTGTCTGACCTTACCGGACAAGTTGTAGATGTAAAAATCAAATCAATCTGATAAATGAAAAGAAAGTCTTTTGCTTTTTGGGTTTTACAAAATCGGAATTTGAATGAGATATTCGGTCGTTTATCCGATTTGTTTTTTGGATATTTAATTTTTCCTTTTTCCTTTATTACAAATAGAAATCCTCTAAAATGGGTTATTGGCAATAAAACAGGTTATTGTGATAATTCTAAATATCTTTTTCTCTATCTTCATAACCACCCGGAAGAAGGTGTTCACTGTATTTGGATTGCTCGAACAGATGATGAGAAAAAGTGTCTGGAAAAGTTAAATTTTGAAGTTTATAAAAAATGGAGTATAAAAGGGCTATATCATTGTTTTACAGCCGGAGTTTATCTATTTTCTTCTAATGTAAGTGATATAAATTATTGGACTTCCGGTAGAGTTGTTAAAATAAATCTATGGCATGGGGTCGGAATAAAAAAACTAGGATTAAAAGGTAGTGATATTTATAATCCTTATAGTTTCTTTAATCAGATGATGACCCCTTATAACTATGATAATCCTACTATATTTATTACCACTTCTCAATTGATGACTGAACACTTTGCGGAGTGTTATTCATTGACTTTTACTCAAACCAAACAAATCGGTTATCCTCGATGCGATTTTATGTTGCAAGATAAGAAAAAAATATATCAATATGTTGTTAACTATGAAAGTAGTGAAATGGTTCATTTGATGGATTCTTTTCAATTTTATAGTAAAGTGTTTATATATATGCCAACGTTTCGGGATGACCAGGTTGATTTTATGCAGTTCTCCGGTATAGATTTTGAAGATTTGAATAATGTGCTTGTATCAAAGGGGAGTCTTTTACTAGTGAAGATGCATCCAGCTACTCGGATGAATTTTGATATAATCAGTGCATGCTCTAACATAAAGCTAATGGATAAACATATGGATGTATATCCTATTCTTCCTTTTACAGACGTTTTGATAACTGATTATTCTTCGATTTATTATGATTATATTTTGATGGAGGATAAAAAGGTTATTCTCTTTCCTTTTGATTACGATAGTTATATCCGTAATAGCCGTGATTTGGCATATGACTATTTGCAATACACACCTGGTAAGAAGGTTTCTACGTATGTTGATTTTAGGCAATCTGTCATTGATGGTGGTTATGAAATAAATGATAGATCTTGGGTGATTGAGCAATTTTGGGGTACTAACTATCAGCATGCTTCTGCAAAGATTGTCAACTTGGTAAAATATCGGAAATAATTCAAGGACTATTCTGTACTTATAATATTTATTGTGTCTTGTAACAAGAGAAGTTTGTACGCTCATTTAAATAGTTTTTATGTTTTCATATTCAGTTTGTATGTCGGTATATCGTAACGATAAGCCCGATGAAGTGTATATGTCTATAAACAGCATACTCAATCAGACAGTAAAACCTGATGAAGTCATAGTTGTGATAGATGGGGTAATACCACATTCTTTAAACTCAATGTTGTATAACTTTGAGTTAAAAGGGGATATACGTACTATTCCACTTGCTAAAAACGGTGGTTTGGGAAATGCTTTACGTATAGGAGTATTGGCTGCACAGAATGAGTTTATAGCCCGTATGGATAGTGATGATATAGCATTACGTGATAGATGTGAAAAGCAACTCCAGTGTTTTAAGGAAGATAAGGAACTCTCTATTGTAGGTGGTAGTATTTCAGAATTTATTGATAACCCTGAAAATATTGTCGGGTATCGCGTATGTCCGTCATCGGATATAGAGATAAAACAATTCATGAAATCACGCTGTGGCTTCAATCATATGACAGTTATGTTCAAGAGGTCTGAGGTTCTTAAAGTCGGTAATTATCAAGATTGGCATTATAATGAGGATTATTATTTGTGGTTACGAATGATGCAGCAGGGATGCAAATTCTTTAATTTGAAAGATGTCCTGGTCAATGTGCGTGTCGGTAAAGATATGTATGCACGGAGAGGGGGGAGGGAATACTTTAAAAGTGAAGCAAAGATTCAATGGTATATGTTGAAGAATCGTATTGTAAACTTGCCTCGCTTCTTGTATAACGTAGTAGGACGTTTTGTTATTGAGATAATGATGCCTAATAGTATTCGTGCTGTTGTTTTTCAGAAATTATTAAGAAAATGATAATAGATATAGGGATTATAACGCATTATGACGTACATAATCATGGTGCTCTTCTGCAGTTGAATGCTCTTGTCAAGACTTTACAACGGGAAGGATATAAAGCTGTTGCATTACAGTTTGAAAAGAATTATGACTTCTTAGGTATAGAACAGAAGGAGAAATACAATATTTCTTTTCGGTCTGTTCCTTACTATTTGAAGTATCTGGTTCAAAAAGGAGTTAGAAAGACGCTTTTTAATATTGCAAAGAAATGTATACTGGATAGATTTAAATGTTGTGAGGAATTGGTTGGTGATTATTATACTACATATCGGGGCTTGAAGAATATTATAGTTGGCAGCGATGAGGTGTTTGCACTTCATACCGGTCCTACACCGGTTTTTTGGGGGCATGCTTTGCCTTCAGACAATGTATTTACCTATGCAGGATGTTTTGGTCCGACTACAATGGATGATATACGTGAAAAACACTGTGTAGGGTTTGCTCAAAGCGGATTGATGGGGATGAGTCATCTTTCAGCCCGTGACAAGAATTCCTGTGAAATCATGGAGAACCTTACCGAACGAAATGTGCAGTGTGTTTGCGATCCCGTTTTGCTATATGGTTATCAGAAAGAGTTGCAGAACTTACCCAAAGTTGAACTCCCACCTTACCTATTGGTTTATGCTTATGATAATAATATGAATGAGCCACAGGAGGTGGCTATTATTAAAAAATATGCTAAAGCTCATGGCCTGCAGGTGATTAGTCCCGGTTTCTATCATGACTGGTGTGATAAGAGTATTAATGTGGACCCGGTAACCTTACTCGCTTATTTCCGTGATGCCACTTGTGTAGTGACTGATACTTTTCATGGTAGTGTTATGTCTATTTTGACTAATGCGCCGTTAGCTGTAAAAATGCGTGGAAACGGGAATAAACTTGGCAATTTGTTGGAAGAATATGGTTTGACAAACCGCATCTTGTCTGAAGATAAAACATTGAGCACTCTGTTTGAAACCTCCATAGATTGGAAAAAGGTCAATGAAGAAATATATAAGAGACGTAGCGTTTCGATGGCTTATCTTTTTAATAGCTTGAAAGGATGAATATAACTGCATCTAATACAATGCATACCTGTACCAGTTGCGGGGTGTGTGCCGCTATTTGTCCTACTGAAGCTATTAGTATGCAGCTTGATGAACAAGGCTTTTATCGTCCTCAAGTGGATGAAGCGCAGTGTGTGGACTGTTCGCTTTGTACTAAAGTCTGTTATAAATATAATGTAGTGGAGGAGTTTCCTTTGGCTATACATAGTGAAGTGCAGTTGCTTGCTTGTCAAGCCAAGGATGAAAATGTGGTGAATTCTACTACATCCGGTGGTGTAGCTCATCTATTGGCACAGAATCTTTTTGAGCAGGGCTATAAATGTGTAGGGGTGGTTTATGATAATAAAATGGATTATGCTAAACATATTTGCGCTTCATCTTATTTGGATATTGATGCATTCAGAGGTTCTAAGTATATTCAGTCTATGACATTTCCTGCTTTTAAGGAGATGTTTGCTACAACGAAAGGAGAGAAGGTGGCATTGTTTGGCACTCCTTGCCAGATATATGCAGTTGATCAATATTTGAAACGGAGGAATAGACGAGAGGATTTTCTGCTGATAGATATTTATTGTCATGGATGTCCTTCACTGAAAATATGGCAAAGATATGTGCAAGAAATAAAGGCTATAATTAAAAGAAAACGATTTGATAATGTGGAGTTCCGGAGTAAGATTAAAGGATGGGGTAATTTCTATGTAGTAGTAGTAGTAGTAGTAGATGGCCTCAGAGCCTTTGTAAGTAGTCGTAAAAAAGATGAGTTTTATCAATTATTCTTTTCGAATTTGATGCTTAATGGTGCTTGTAAAAATTGCAAGTTGCGTAGTACTTTAGAATTTGCCGATATTCGTTTGGGGGACTTTTGGGGTAAGTGTTATGATACTAATACTAAAGGTGTATCGGGAGTGACCTTGGTGACGAAACATGGTATAGAGGCTTTTGAGCAAATCAAGGATAAAGTGTACGTAATGGAACATCCTTTTTCTGATTTTCTTCCTTTTCAATCTTGGGGTAAAGTGTATCAATATAATGAAAATCTAAGAAATCATCTTTTTGAAATGCTGAATCAAGGAAAAGCGTTATGTGAAATTCAAAAATATTATTTTGCTCATCAGTCAGTTGCACAAAAAATGAAACGTCACATAAAGAACTTGATTTATATGTTTCCACCTCAAGTAATTAATAAGGTGAAAAAAATATATCACAGGCTGTAGAGTATGATACTAAAATCAATTTTTGACCGATTTTCTTCGTTCTTCGGTTTGCTTCTTTTATGGCCTATCTTATTGATTATAGCTATTCTGATTCGTTTGAAGATGCCAGGTGGTCCTGTTATCTTCAAGCAGAAAAGGGTTGGGCAACATGGTAAGCTGTTTACCATGTACAAATTCCGTTCTATGATCGCCAGCCATTCCGGTAGTTCTGTTTCTGTGAAAGGAGAGAGCCGCATCACTCCTTTGGGGGCGAAATTGCGGAAATATAAATTAGATGAATTACCCGAATTATGGAATGTGCTGATAGGTGACATGAGTTTTGTCGGTCCCCGTCCGGATATTCCGGGATATGCGGATAAACTGGAGGGCGACGATAGGAGAATGCTGCTGCTGAAACCGGGAATTACCGGGCTAGCAAGTCTGAAATATAGGAATGAAGAAGAATTGTTGGCAGAGCAGGAATATCCCCAATGGTATAACGACAAAATACTTTTTCCGGATAAAGTAAAAATAAATATAGAATATTTGAATCATTGGTCTTTTTGGAATGATATTAAAATCATTATTTATACAATATTTGGAAAAGATTTGTAGTATCATAAAATGGTTATTTGTGCCTTATTATCTATGGCATAAATAGCCTTTCTTTTTATACTCTTACTTTTCGATTTATAGTTTTATAATCACATAATTTTATGGACAAGAGAATTTATCTTTGCCTTGCTCACATGAGTGGCAAGGAGCAGGCTTTTATAAAGGAAGCTTTCGATACTAACTGGGTTGTTCCTTTGGG
>ENA-ORNB01000720-ORNB01000720.1-human-gut-metagenome-genome-assembly--contig:-NODE-720-length-30939-cov-3.522892_pt1 | contig 30939 bp, 29 predicted proteins | sample MGYA00242112_ERZ509016 | MGnify/ENA primary metagenome ERZ509016 (study PRJEB26280, sample SAMEA2338705) | human gut metagenome | biome: human gut; feature: human-associated habitat; material: faeces...
GTTGCCGGTGTTGTACGGCGGGTCTATAAAAACGCTGTCTTTGATACAAACAGAAAAAGCCTTCTCCGGCACATAAGTGCTGAAAAAGGCTTGAAATAAAGGGCTTTCGAGGTTCCGCTGTGTTTTACAGCAGAGCTTCGGAAGCCCTTTTTCTGTTTATTCGATTGTTGCTGGCCGGTTCTGTGGCCTATGGAACTTACCCCTCAAAAACGGCTGCCGGAGGGATAATTAAATAGTGTGGAATAATTAAAATGTTTGCCGCTCCACTTATTCACGTACAATAGCACGTTTCACATCTTTGTATTTTTCACGCAGATCCGGTATGTCTACTTTTCTTCCAAGAAGTTCTTGAACCACTCCCCATAAGCCGTTCTTCTCATCTGGGAATCCGTCCATGTAATCAACAAACGGAAGGCTATTAACGACCAGCGTTTCTCCTTCGATACCACGTCCGGGAACCCCGTACTTTATCACAGGCTCCTTACCACTTCGGATATTCTTTCCGAACACAATCGGCTCAGAGACTGGTGCGCCTCCCAAAAGAGTCATGCTGATTGCGATATCGAGGATTTGGCCATCAAGTTCTATCCATGAGTGATCGAAATAGAGACCTTGCCCGAGCATTTCTCCTATGCATAGCTTGGGAGAATACCCCAGTTCAGAAAGCGCAACATATAAGGCAGAACAGCTTGCATGGCAAGCACCCCACCATTGTTTCCGCTTCATATATTCACTCAAATTGCAAAGGACATTTGCGATGTCCTCTTTGTAACCAGCATTCTGAACAGCAGCCCTAATCAGATCACCGGTACTCATGGATTCCTTCAAAAGACAGCAATGCTTATATTTCTTTCCGCTACCACATGGGCATGGGTCATTTCGTCCGATTTTCATTCGTGATCACTCAACATTCTTCTTCAGCTGTTCAAATGCAGCTTTAATTTTTGCCGCCATCAGCTTTCTGCGCTCAATCAGGAAGTCCTCATAAGGCATATTCTCCCAACCGTACGGAAGTGCGTTTTCTTCTTCCATACGCTGGATTTCTTCAGGGCTGCGGCCCTCACAAACAACAGGATAATAAATCGAGGGAGCCTCATCGAGTATCTCCATATTATCCTTCCAATCGATGAAGGCGTAGTTAGCCATCTGGTTGATCTTAGCGTCGTTATATCCCAGCGTCTTCAGATAAGCCTTTGGGAAAAGGTGATGCTTCTCCAGTGACTTTCTCTTACCGTCGGTACCGGGCTCGAATAGTTTGCTGACGAGCAGATTACTCTTTGAGAACAGGATTTTAGCATTCAGAATGTTTAAGGCGGCTACATAAGCGTTCCAAGCATTATTGCCTCGGCCCGATACTGCCAAGCCCTCGGAACCGATAAGAGTAATATCGAAGTAGTCGTTTGTAAGCCGCTCCTCAACCCTCGACAAAATGAACCGCTTATATTCTTCCAGCGATGTTAGTTCCTTGATAGAGTTCAGGTGGTTTTCGACCGTGGATTCAAATGATCCAGTATAGAGCGAGACAAAAGACACATAGAAAAACCACAGCGATGTTAAATGCAAATTCTCGTTGTACGACGCATTAAACCTATACTTTGCGATGAGGTAGAATGCATAGGTGTAGTAGATTGCGTTTCCCGAAAGGATCAGATCACCGGACAGATAACCGGCATTCATGATAGATTTCAAGAACTCGTGCCAGTTGTGGACGTTTAGAACGTCTGGGAGCTTTGCCTTAAGCACATCGAAACGCTGATCACGCAGAGTTTCATCAACAGCACCTTTTTTATCAAAGTCAGCTCCACGAAGCAGTTTATACCCATATTTCAAACGGGCTCTGTCAAATGCATAAGCCATGACCACACGGATGACATCCTGCGCTGTAACCTCGGTAAGCTGATTGTACGATGTGATCTTGTCTTTGGATGGGTATGTTGACTCCATGCTGAACTGCTCGATCTCTTTTCGGCCCTCATCCCAATAGAGCGAGAGGAGCGTCAGAATAAAGTCATTCTGCTTCAAAGCAACACCGCCGGAATTGACACGAACAAAGATCTCTGAAACATCCTCTTCCTCAGCGTTGGCCTTGATATCAAATACCGGAAGCGTGTGTTGTTTCAAATTTGAAAGCGCAGTGATGTTTTCGGAAATCAGATCTTGTTCCTCGTCGCTCAGCGTTTCACCTTTGGAGGACCGATATTCATCCAGCCTCTTGGTAAAGTTGATGATCAGCTTTGTAATATTCGATGTAGTGAACACTTCGCTGATGTTGTAGATCCATTCAGGGTCTTTTTTCGTCGCCTGATAACCAACCTCGAACTTATTCTTCACCGGGCAGTAGGAAATCACGATAGACTTCTCGTCGTATTTTGAATTGATGACCTTTTTCCCTTTCATAACGGCATAAAGGGAGGTCAGTCTCTGCTGGCCATCAATGATTACCTGCTTCGGAGATTCATAGTTGTGGGTGTCTGTTCCGATGGTTTTCTTCTTTTCAAGCGTAGGACACTCCCACAGCATCAAATAACCGATGGGGTACCCGCACATCATGGAATCGAACAAATCACGCACCTTTGAATCCTTCCAGATAAACGGCCTCTGAAGTTCCGGAAGGCCAAGTTCTCCTGTATCGATCTTTTCGATCAACTGATTGACTGTTAAAGTCGTGTTGCTAAATATCTGTTGCATTCACCGTTCCTCCTGCTTAATCTACGAATAAGTTCGGGATATCGTGTAGTCTATCTTACTTTTACACATTACCGCTTTCAGCTATAAACAGCTCCGGCATGTTGTATAGTACACTCGACGCCTCTGTTCGAACGTTAGTATTTGAGCATTCAAGCAATGCCGTGCTCAGATGCCATTTTCCATCCGGCCCTTCGATAATAAACTCATCCTTGTTGTTCCGGATATATGTGGATACCTCACGAGAGAATCCGTTCCGCTGAAGAAGGATTGTTATTGGATTCGTCGTTCCGTATTCTACAAATTCGTACCAGTTGTTATCAAACTCCTTCAGCTGATGGACCGTCTTATACTCATTCGAGAAGCGAAGGAAGTAGTTTGAAATACTGAACAGCACAATGTTATCAATGACCTCCAAGGTGTCGGCAAACACGATATTGCGGTGCCGGAGTCCATCGTCATAGTATTCTTTCTGGCATCGGTTCACCCAGAAGTTATCCCGGTGCTGCTGCCGGTACTCCAGTGCCTTTTTCATGATATTGCTAAGGCCAGTACCTTCCATCCATTGAATAAGAACAACCGCATACCAGCGCAGGAGCGTCGGCTTTCCGAGTGTGGAGGCTTCATACTTTCCCCATTTGAAGATCCGACTCAGCTTTTCAAGGAAAGCCAAAACGTCGTCATAGTTGAACCTGCCATCTACACGGTCAGGGTATTTCAAGCCCATTGCGATAGCGGCACGTAGGTTTTTCGTCTGATCCACCGAGGTGTTGATATCATCATCCGGTTCTGTGAACGGATCAGTAAAGGCTTCTCGTATTTTCGCTTCGTCCTTGGGTGTCAGCAGATTAGAGAACTCACGCCTTACAAGGCTGTCGTTGTCCTGCATAATATCCCGTAAAAGGATGAGGGCAAACTTACGCATCATTACATAGGCTTCCTCTGACTGTGCGTCATTTCTTTTTACGAGTTCAATATTGCCCTGCAGTAGTGCCTCGACGACATATTTCTTTTCGGCGTTTGTTAGGCTCTTCGGTCCAGCCTCGATAGAAAGCGTTTGCTTCGGGACCTCTTTCTTCAAAAGGTCCACATAGTCTTCCTGTTTCAGCTTTTCACCCTGCGAGACGAAGAATACATTCCCGTAAAGGTTGAAACGGATGCGTCCGACACGTCCTATCAGGTTTCGGAAGTCAACCGGCGTCATCACCTTTCGGAAAATCTTGTTATCGGTAATGAACAGATTATCCGCTGGGAGGTTGACACCCTCAAGTAAGGTGCTGGTACAGAATATAGTCGTGATTTTGCCACGACGGAACATGTCCTCGATACGCATTCTGATGGCAGCTGGTAGGTATCCAATGTGATATGCGACGCCCTTTTTTATAATCTGGGCCAAATAGTAGTCGCCGTGAACTTCATTCGTGATATCCCTTGCCAGTGCATTCAGGTCATTATCCTGAATTTCCGAAAGCTGATCTGCAAAAGCAAGCGCATTTTCAATCGCCTTACTTCTACCGTTGCAATAAACGATGGTCTGCTGCTTTCGCTCAAAGGGGAGATCCCGGTTTATTCTTTCAAACATCAGAAGGAACGAAACCAGAGAAGCGTTTCTGTCTTTGATTTCCGCAAGGTAATCCAACTCACCGGTATGGTCGTTATATACGCTGACTGTGAAATTGTTGAGGTCGATGCTGAACTTAATCTGGGCCACCGGTGAAAAAGTGGAACGTAGGTGGCTATCATCACCGTCGGTTTCGATGTCTGTCAGCAACTTTAGATATACCTCTGGATTTGGAATATTAGGTGAGGCAAAGACGAAGTGCGGCTTCTTCTTCCTTTTGAGAAGCATATCCACGGTTTTATAGTAGAACGGCCCACGGCTATTTTTTCCGGACAGTTTGTGCGCTTCATCGATGAATAGATAGTCGATTTGCAAATCCGGTTTGCTGATGAGCAGATATAACAGTCGTTCCGGAGTCAGCACAAGTATGAAGTTATGCTTGCCCTCCAAAGCGATATCCCCGGCGGCGGTGACCACCTTATAATTGTGCTCCGACAAAAGGTTCTTAAGGTCCTCGTCAATGACCTGCTTGTAGATCTCATTGATCAGTGCCTTTGTTGGGACAATCAGGGCGAAGTTCATTTTTACCCCATGCTGTATCTGGTCCTTGATGTACATTCTCATGAGGAAGGACTTACCCATAGATGTCGGACCGGAATAGCTGAAGTGATCATCCGAGAGATGATCGTAAGCATTTTTCTGTGCGCCGAAGAACCGAAGTTCCGGTGCTGCAGGAATTGTCAAATAATCATTCTGGTATTCAGCGAAGAAACGCTCTAATGCGGTCGTGCCGTAAAAGTCGCTATCGATTATCCTTCTTGCCTGATAGTTCCCGGTGTTTGCGAACACTGATCCGGCATAGAACTTTACATCAGGATTGTCCGGGTACAGAGAATACAGCAGGATGATTATCTCCTGCGCCCACATTTTATGCTTGTCCCGGTTCATCGCATGTGTCGACTTGGACAGCAAGTCGGCAAACCGCAAGGCCGACACCACATCAATTTCCCGCATCTGCCGTTTATCAGTGAGGTTAAATTTGGTGATGGCATAGTTATAAAGGATGTCGTCGTAGAGTTCATTCAGGAAGGGATTGTTGTCAATGTCCCCGAAAATGGCATCGCCAAGGTTATGCAGTATTTGATTGCTCAAGGTCTGCCACCCCCATTCATCACACGGTCCATGATTTGTGTTTTTTCAGCATCTGCATCGTTGAGTGGCAGAATGTAGAAATAAAACGAGTGGTTTCCGAGGCCAAGGGCATTAATCTTGCTGGCTATATATGCCGCATGATTGCGAATATCTGTATCCATTTTCTGAGTCAGTGCACGTCGGAAGTCTACCGCACTGTAATTAGCAGGATTGAGACCGAGATTATACGCAAGGAAAACTCCATAGGCTGTATCATACGGGACCGACTGTCCTTTACTCGGAATAAGCAGGTCTTTGATTTTCTGAACCGTGTCTTTATCAAAGGACTTGCTGAATACCGTGTTTTCAGCAAGGGTGCGCTCCTGTGTGCTTTGCTTTTCGATCTCAACAATGGCGTCGAAGGCAGTGCCAACAGCTTTTTTCATATCACCCACAATGCTGGAGGTGCCAAACACCATGTGGTAGTATGGCATGCCGAAAGCCTGCTCCAGCGAGAGAAGATGTATTCCGTCACATTTACTGTCATATTGTTTTGCTCCGGTTTGAAGCTCTACCTTGCTCATGATTTTGGGAGCTCCCAGAACCTGCTCTAAAAACACATATAGCATGATTTCACCGAGGTCATTGCCGGTGCCTTTCTGACCCGGAGCCCCGTTGCGTTTCATGATGTCGATGGCATCCATTCCTACGCTGTACACATCGCCCTCAACATGATAGTTCTCGATCTGAGCACGAGAAAAAACGTATTGACCGATGTTCTTCCTCAGAAACACTTCCAGCTGATCGGAGGAGAATGCATTGTTATTGACGTTGAGGTGAAAAAGGCGCAGTTGTTCCGGGTTTTTTAAGCCAAGGGTCTCAGAGTGAGACACCTCAGTAAAAACCTCGTCAAACTTACCTCCGCTTATAGTCTTGTCAAAAGAATCATTCATTGCATTCTCCACCTTGTTACAGTTTACTCTTCATCCTTTTTATCGCCATATGTAGCAGGGTCTTCAGCAACCATCAAAGTTTCCTGCGTTGGAAAATCGTAGGCGACGGTTTTTTCTCCCGGCCCCGGCATCACGTATTCTTTGCCTTCTGGATTGTAGGTAAGATTGAATACCAGATCGGAAAGCCACTTCTTAAAGGATGGATTATCTTGGAACTGTTTAAAAAGCTCCATGTTGTCTGCCATGATCGCAAATATAACCTGCTGCAGAGCACGTTCGCTTTCCAAACGGGCACTCTGCTCATCAGAGTTGCGCATAGCATTTTGATACTTCTTATCTCTGGACACCATTGCAGGTATTTCGAGAATCTGCCGCTGGACATTGTCGGCGTCATTCCAGTTGATGTTGCCAAACATATCGTTGAAGTCAGAAATAATCCGAGAAAGCAGATCCATTTCCGGTTCCACAACATGGCCAGTCTTTCCGGCAGGAACAGGCGCAATTTCAGCATCCTGATCTTCCAAGCGAATGGAGATCATTTCACGGGCCTCATTGCGGTAGCTCGAAAGGTCAATGGTGCTCAAGATGCCTTCTGACAGGTCGTCTTCACGAGGCGACGGCAGTTTAGGTATCAGCAGATTCAGGAAGATGGAGAGCTTTTCCCATTCCACGTTTCCGTAAGGTAGAATGGCTCCGAGGAAGCCGTATGTACGCACAAAGGACTTTGCGGCACTCTTGAATTTAATCTGATCGTCTGTTTCGAGCTGCTTATATACCGCCGTACAAGCATCCAGTGTTGGATCGAGGCGATCTCGCTCTGCACCGTTCAGGAACAGGTCAACCAGTCTCTCTACATCGTCATTGCTGTAGACCTGATAGTCCTCCATGACAGCGATTAAGTCATACAGCTTGTTCGGGTCGGTTTCTCCGGAGAGAATCGTGGTCCGATAATACTTGGAGAATGACTCCTCAATTACGGACGTCTTATTGGCAAAGTCCAGAACAAAGGTGTCGTCCTTGCCGGGATATGCACGATTCAAACGGGACAGGGTCTGTACGGCCCCGATATCGTAGAGAGGCTTGTCCACATACATCGTGTGGAGCAGCGGCTCGTCGAAACCGGTCTGGAACATGTCCGCAACGATGAGCATGCGATACGGGTCCTTCTTGAAAGTCTTCGGAATCAGCGCATCGGAGAAGCCGTTCATGGCAGCTGACGTAAGTGCCGGTTCCTGACCCTTATACTTGTGCTCACCGGAAAAAGCGACGATTGCCTTGTACGGGCTCCGTCTGTCTGCGAGGCACTTGCTTATAGCGTAGTAATACTCAATGCAGCGGGGAATGCTGGCCGTAACAACCATAGCACGAGCCTGACCGCCGATCTTTTTCTTGGCGATAACCTGCTCGTGGAAGTGGTCGACCATCATAGCCGCTTTCTTTGAAATTGTGACCTCATTGCTTTCGACGAAGGAACGCAGCTTCTTCTGCGCTCTTTTCTTGTCGAACATGGGATCGTCATCGACAGTTTTCATTAGCTTATAGTAGCTGTCGATAGGTGTATAATACTTCAGCACATCCAGAATGAAGCCCTCTTGGATGGCCTGTTTCATTGTATAGACGTGGAACGGACGGTGCTTGATCTCGCCATCCTCTTCATAAGCGACACCGAAGGTTTCCTCGGTCTTGTTTTTCGGAGTGGCGGTGAAGGCGAAGTAGCTGGCCGTTGTCAGAAGTTTGCGGCCTTCCATCATCGCATTGATCTTGTCCTCATTGTCCATATCATCTTCAGAGGCGAGACCGGAAAGGGCCAAGTTCATCTGAGCCGAGTTACGACCGCTCTGGCCGGAATGCGCCTCGTCGATGATAACAGCAAACTTATGAGATTTATGCTCTTGTCCGATTTCAGTAACGATATACGGGAACTTCTCGACGGTCGTCACGATGATGCGTTTTCCGTCCTGAATGGCTTTCCGGAGATCGCCGGAATGCTCAGCCCACACCACAGTGTTCTTCACCTGCATGAACTGCTTGATGGTGTTACGAATCTGCTTATCAAGGATACGACGGTCCGTTACAACAAGGACAGAGTCAATTAGCGGTCGACCATTCTGTTCAATGCCGATCAACTGATGAGCCAGCCATGCGATGGAGTTGGATTTACCGCTTCCTGCGCTGTGCTGAATCAGGTAACGCTTACCGACACCGTTGGCACGAACATCGGTCAGCAGCTTTTCAACCACATCCAACTGATGATAACGAGGGAATATCTGTTTGACAGACTTCTTCTTGGTATCCTCGTCAACTTCCTCGACAACCTGTGCGTAGTTCTCAATAATGCTTGAGAGCTTTGACTTTGTGAGAATGTCCTTCCAGAGGTAATCCGTCATCAGGCCGTCCGGATTCGGAGGATTCCCGGCCCCGTCGTTATATCCCTTATTGAACGGCAGGAACCAGCTGTCCTTACCGGCCAGCTTCGTACAGAATTTGATGGTCGCATCATCCACAGCGAAGTGGACTATGCAGCGTTTGAAGGAGAACAGAATGTCACGAGGATCACGGTCGTCTTTATACTGCTGGACGGCATATTCCGTATTCTGCTTTGTGAGCTGGTTTTTCAGCTCCATCGTAATAACTGGAAGGCCATTGATGAAAATGCAGAGATCCAGAGCCAGCTTTCCGGCATCCTGCGAGTAGCGGAGCTGACGGGTCACGCTGAAGATGTTCTTCTCGTACATTTCCTTCTGCTTCTGGTTATTCTCGGTCGGCGTGAGATAGAACATGATCAGGTCCGCCGGATAAACCTTAATGCCGTTACGCAAAACATCGATAATGCCACGCTTGGCCAGTTCTCCCTGCAAACGGTTCAGGAACTGACGCTTTTTGGTGTCAGACTTGAATACGCTCAGCTTGTCCATCTCATCCGGCTGCGTTTCAGACAGGAAACGGAACAGGCGTGTCTCATCCAGAGCATACTCCTTACTATAGTCGTCGTTGGTGCCTTGCTCGTAGCCGTTCTGCTCAACAAGCCACTTTACGATTAAGGCTTCCAGCCCTTCTTCTCTGGTGTTAGAAAAAGCCATAATCATTTCTCCTGTTCTTCGGTATCGTCCGAACCGTCATCGCTATCCGAATCAGCGTCGGCTTCCTCATCCACAAACTCATACTCCGGGATTTCGACATCACGCACATCGATTTTGCCGGTTACTACATCAGCGATGAGTTTTGTTTTATACTCTTCGAGCGTTTCTACTTCAGTCGAGAGCTTCTCAATTGCAACATCGTATTGAGGCAGCGTCCGTTTAATGTAGTCTACAATTACTACTTGCTCGTCCGCCGGAGGAATGATAAAAGGTATCTCTTTCATCTTGTCCATCTGCAAATCCCACTGGCCCACACGAATACCATCTGATGCCTGAGCGAAGAAGTTCACATATACCTTGCTTCTTATCGCATAGTGGAAGTATTCCAGATTATCAAACGACACATCAAAGATGAAATACGCAGGGCTCACAATTCCTGTATAATCCGAAATACCGTAGGAACCTTGCCATGCTTTCATCTTGTTCATAGCAAACTGGCCTTTTTTCACAACCTTATAGCCGCTGAGATTATCAGGAATATAGTTGTGATTTGCCTCTTTGTCAGTCACATCACGGACAATCACCCCTTGTTCACGGACAACCGAAAGAAGTGGAAGTTCCGGATGATTCTTTACACTGACAGGATGAAGAATCTGCCTGAGCTTTATTGTTTGCCAATGAGCCGGTATGTCCCCAAGCCATTTTACCCCACTAAACTTCATGGGTGCGCTTGAATTAAGGCCACGAGTTACTGCACTGCTTACCATTGAACGCTTCATAGCATCTATGGCTTTAATCTCTTTGCGTTTTGTGTTAATAAGCCGATTGACCATTGAGAGCTTCCAGTTTAAGAACTGAACAATCTGCAACTGTTCTGTTCTCGGTGGAATAATGACTCGTGTCCTTTTTAGAGAAGGCCAGTAAATATTTCTCTGAATTGACCCCACACTTTTGGAATTAATCAAATACTGATCTACCATAATTCGAGAGCGAAGCAAGTAATTCGCATATTTACTATCCAATTGATTATCCAATGAAACTATGATGTATGCTGGGCTAACAATGCCAGTGTGAAAAGACACACCAACTGAACCACGCCAAGCCTGCTGATTGTTGAGTACGAAATCTCCAACATCTACACGTTGGTATTTCGATAAATCCTTGCTTGTCGCATTCGTTCTCCTTTCAGCCTTTTCTGCAAACGGAATGACCCCTGCATCCAAATAAACTGAAAGTAGAGGCAAATCCACACAATCACTTATAGATTTTTCTCGTCCAATTGCATACATCGGAAGCACTTTCCAATGGCTCGGAAGGGCTTCGTTCCATAGTTGCGGATAAGTCGAGTAGGAAGGATATGATTTCATTGTACCCCTCCCATTATCTCTGCCAGAACACCGTCTGATTCTTTTTCAAGCATACTTAGGCTTGAAAGAATATCACACATTTCACGTAGTTCTACCGGCTTATAGAAATACTTTGTAAAGCTGACCTCATATCCGATCTGCGTTTTCTTATCATCAATAAATGCGTCCGGCGCATACGGAAGCACTTCGTTCTGCATGAATGCTTCAATGCCGCCTTCGTATGTAAAAGGCACATTTTCTGTATCACGCAATTCAACATCCGCCTCGCCATCTATGGGCTGCGCAGATGAATCTTTCTCTGTAATATAGGGACGAATCTTCTTGAGGACACCCGCCTTGAGCCTTGTCGCTTTTGCAAACGCCTCCCAATCGTCCGTCGGGGTACCTGCAGGAACAGACGCAAGAGCCGTCTTGACAGATGCAAGCTCGTCAGCTTTCTTAAACAAATCAGCAGGGATTTCTCTATTGGGGTAAACCCGAAGACGCAGAGGCCGCTCAACAGTGATACTCCAATAAGCAACTTCATCATTATCAAAGACCTTGCTGACATCGCTTTCTTCCATCTCAAGGAAAAGGCGGATGATTTCTTTACGAATCTCCGGAGTGAACTCACAGTTCTTCTTGCCCATATTCTTGCGGAGCGGAGATTTCATAGCCGTGGCATCAATCAACTGAATCTTACCTTTACGGCGAGCTTCTTTTTTGTTGGAAAGAATCCATATGAAGGTGCCAATGCCTGTGTTGTAGAACATGTTCTCTGGTACGGCAATAATTGCCTCGACCAGATCGTTCTCAATCATATAGCGACGGGCATTACTTTCACCGCTTCCGGCATCTCCCGTGAAGATAGATGAACCATTGTGTACCTCGGCAATGCGGCTGCCAAGAGGAGAATCCTTTTTCATCTTGGAGATGTTGTTAAGAAGGAAAAGAAGCTGGCCGTCACTGGTACGAGGAATCATGGCCATTTCCTCTCCACCTTCAAGGTAGGTATTGAAGCGAGTATCGAGGATATCTTTTTTGCCGCCCATCTTCTCGGCATCAGTTTTCCAGCTCTTGCCGTATGGAGGATTAGAAAGCATAAAGTCGAACTGGCGGGAGGAATGCTGATCTAAAGAAAGTGTGGAACCAAAACCAATGTGCTCAGCCTGATCGCCATCGCCCTTCAAGAGCATGTCGGCAGTGCAAATTGCATAGGTTTCCGGATTGATTTCCTGCCCGAAGAGATGGATGGAGACATCCTTGCCACGTCTACGGGCCAATGTAAGCAAACGCTCCTGAGCAACAGTAAGCATACCGCCGGTTCCGCAGGCTCCGTCGTAGCAGGAATATGTAGCATCTTGAATCTTATCGGCCACAGGCATGAAAACGAGATCAGCCATGAGCTCAACAACGTCACGAGGAGTCCAGTGTTCACCAGCTTCCTCGTTATTCTCCTCGTTGAAACGACGGATCAGTTCCTCGAAAATTGTACCCATACCGTGATTGTCCAGACCCGGATGGCGCATGATCGTTTTGGCCTCGTCCTTCCACGCCGGATTCGGGCTCAGGTTAATGTCGGAGGACACAAATTTCTCAATGACGGCACCAAGAATATCAGCGTCCACCATCGTGTCGATCTGATTGCGAAATTTGAACTTATCCAGAATGACCTGCACATTCGGTGAGAAGCCGTCCAAATAAGCGATGAAGTCTGCCTTGAGGGTCTGCTTTTTTGCACGGCTGGTAAGGTCACGCAGACGGAAAGGCGAAGCATTACAAAACGCCTGGCCTGCAGCATTGCAGAGGGCTGGCCACTGATTATCAATCCTTGCGGCATCAAGCCGTTTTTTCATTTCGAGGACTGCATCCTTGCTGTCCTCCAGCAAAGCGTCCAGACGACGGATAACCGTCATAGGGAGAATAACATCACGATATTTACCACGGACATAAACATCACGAAGGCAATCATCCGCAATCCCCCAAATAAAGCTAACTATTGAATTATGCATCTGATTGTCCATATAGATTTTCCTCTCTTGACTCTGATTTCGGCACTAAGCCATTATGATCGTACCAAATGTGCTGTCCCAAAAAAACGGACTTATTCGGTCTTATCTTCCTTATCATCAACTTTGTCGTCAGCGGCACCGCCGGAACGAATCCAATCGTCAACCTCTGACAGCTTGAATTTCCACAGCTTACCTACTTTATAGGCTGGCATATTTCTTTTAGCGATCCACTGCAAAATGGTTTCTCTGCCAACGCCAAGGTATGCTTGGACTTCTTTCAATGTTGACCATTTTTCAATGTTCTCGTTACCCAATTTAGTTACCTCCAGATCTCTTAAATGTCTTGTTCTCTACTACAATCGTTACATTGAATGGGCTTGAATAGTTTGGGTAGCACTCTTTATTGTTTTTATCAACCATAACCCATTGACTTTCAAAAGCGTCCTCGTTGCCACGGGCATCGAATTCAACCGACACAACAGCTCGTCCATTTGGAGCCGTATCCGGTATGTCAATTGACAGCTGCATGGCATATGGAGTGATAGAATCCTCATTTATACAGATAAGCCTTCGGCCCGTCCATGCGACCTTGCCGGAGTTTAGCAATTTCCATGTGTGGGTGAAATGCTCGTAAAAATCAACCACATGTCGCCGGTCGGCAGGTGCCGTTTCAATCCAGAAAGCATCTCCATCATAGAGCGGCTTATGGAATGACGGCTCGTCCGTTTCCGGCTGGGACAAATACTGCTGATAGTTCGTCGCTATGATGTCGGCATCAGAATCCGGCTCGTGTATGATTATCTGAAGCTGGTCTGCGAGGGCTCTTACCAAAGCTGAAATACTGATATCTGCGTCCGTTGGGATCGTGAAGTAGTTCATCACGGTTCTGACGGACGCTTTTTTTATGTGCTCAGACAGGTACTTCGCAAGGCCGGTCGTGTTTATCGGATCTGGGAAAGAGTCCCTATGCTTCTTCGACAAGGGCTTACCGCCGTTGAATAGTTTGGCCCCGTAATTTGAGTTGCTATAGGCACCTTTCGTTGTAAAGGAGTAGCTACTGCCTGCAGCTTTAAAGACGTCAATTACAAACGCATCTTGATTTGGTACGTCTTCTGTAGAGTTGTATATACCCCTGCAAAAATGAGCGAAATCTATGCAAATCACCCCTTTCAGAAAAAGTCCTATCAAAAGTCCTGAAAGTCCTTTTTTCATGGTCCTTGCGCTTATAGGAAGTCCTTTTTCATCTCGGTATCTTATTAGTGGATGGCGGAGATGAGAGACTGAGCCGTCGGCCTGTGGACCTTGATATTTTATTATATCACACTCGAGCCTAAAAATCAATAGCATTGGGCAATAACAGGCGCAAACCGACACAAACTCACTTTCAAGCAATCGTCATTCAACAGAAGCCGCCTCTCAGCTCGTTCACCGGCCATGAACGATCCGGAGCTGAGTGGTCGGCAGCATCAACAGCCTACTATCCGGATTAGGAAGCTGAACCTGACAAGGAGGGACAAGCAGTGACAAAGCGTGAACGTAACAACTGGATCGTGAACATTGAAAACACCGCTGCTGCCATCGAGTCCCAGTTGGGCTCAGCAGTAGTTGAATCTGTTTTCAAACGCTACGGCGCACACGGCACTTGGGACCTTAACCCAAGCGACCTGCCTGAAATTTTCAGCGAACTGTACGCCATCGAAGTGGATCTCGACTAAAAAACTGTCCTGAGCAAGACAGAAAACTACTCACCGTCAGGGACTGCACCGACTGATCACCGGTGGCTCAACGGTTCCTGACGGCCACAAGTAAATATCATCAGCTGCCTTTTGAGCGGGAAGCTGCAGACCGGAACGGAGAAATCTCCGTCGGGACTGTGGTTGGATTTCTATACCCATTTTGCAGCTGACCATGAAGGTTTCCTCCGTTCCAAGCAAATCGAACGGAGGAAATTTTCATGCAAAACAACGACAAGAAGTACTTTATCCCGGTCGACGGGACCCCTATCGAGGTCAGCGAGGAAATTTACAGGGCATACTACCAGCCCATCTGGAACACCCGCTACCATGCCCAGAAGAACAGCGAGTGCCGCTGCACCAAGGCCCAGCTTTGGAAGTGTGACGGTGTTTGCCCCGGCTGCCCGTTCTACGCTGCCGGTAAGAAGGTTTCCATCGATACGCCTATCGGCGGCGAGGAAGACGAGCTTACCCTTGGTGACACGCTGGCCGACGACGCACCGTCTGCGGAGTCCATCCTTATGGATAAGGAACTGCTCGACGCTCTATACGACGAGCTGAACCGCCTTGACCCGGACGGAAGACGCATCTGCGAGCTTATCATGCAGGGTAAGACGGAGCGTGAAATCGCTGCCGACATGGGCAAACGCCAGTCGACCATCAACTACCAGAAGAACAAGGTGTTCTCCATCCTGCGTGAAGCCCTGAAGGACTTCATCTAATACCCAACAAAGGCCGCCGTGGAAGCAATTCTGCGGCGGTCTAAAATTTTTCAGATTTTTTTCGTTCAAAACACCGGTTTCCCTCCAGTGGGTACTGAGGACAGCAAAACAACACAGGTCCTCAGAAAGGAGGAACCGCCAATGAGTGAGTCCAGGCCCAACAAAGCCGTCACCGATGAAGAGCTCATCGGAGTGCTTACGGCAATCAGCGTAGTGTCAAGACGTCTGGCGAGGAAGCTGATCCAGCTGAACCAGACAAGCCAATCTCAGGAAGGAGGAAAACGTGATGAGCAAAATGAGCGAAATGGAAGCGACCATCAGGGAGTTGCGGGATATTGCATCTTCCATTAACGACATCGCCAACTGGCTGACCGGCGCATTCAGCGGCAGTGAGGAAGCGGCCCCTGCTCCGGAACCGGAAAAGGCACTCACCCTCGAAGAGGTCAGAGCGATTCTGGCAGAAAAGTCCCGTGATGGCTTCACCGCTCAGATCCGTGACCTTCTCCCGAAGTACGGTGCCAAGAAGCTCTCCGAGGTTAACCCGGCAAGCTACAAGTCTCTGGTAACGGATGCGGAGGTGCTCGGCAATGGCTAACCACGCACTTCTCTCTGCATCGTCCTCGCACAGGTGGCTCAACTGCCCACCTTCGGCAAGGCTCTGTGAAGGCTACGACGACAAAGGCAGCGATTTCGCAGCCGAAGGTACCGACGCCCACGCCCTCTGTGAGTACAAGCTCCGGAAGGCACTCGGCATGGAGGCAAAAGACCCGACCGAAGAGCTCACTTGGTACAACTCCGAAATGGAGGAATGTGCCAACGGGTATGTGTCCTTCGTAATGGAGCTGGTCGAGGAGGCCAAGAAGACCTGCCCGGACCCTGTGGTCCTGATCGAACAGCGGCTCGACTACTCCAAGTACGTCGAGGAGGGCTTCGACACCGGCGACTGCGTCATCATTGCAGACGGGACGCTCCACATCGTGGACTACAAGCACGGCAGAGACGTTCTGGTCGAAGCCGACGACAACCCGCAGATGAAGCTGTACGCCCTCGGTGCGCTGGAGCTGTTCGACTGCATCTACGACATCGACACCGTCAGCATGACCATCTACCAGCCCCGACGCTCCAACGTCAGCACCTTCACCATTCCGAAGGACGAACTCTACGAGTGGGCCGATCAGGTTCTGGCCCCGACTGCAGAGCTTGCCTTCAACGGAGACGGTGAATACCACTGCGGCGAATGGTGCCAGTTTTGCAAGGCCAAAGCTGACTGCCGTGAAAGAGCCAACGCCAACATGGAGCTTGCCAAGTTTGAGTTCAGTCAGCCGCCTCTGCTGACAGATGAAGAGGTCGAAGAAATCCTCGGTCGCATCGACGAGCTGATCGCTTGGGCATCCGACATCAAGGACTATGCGCTTCAGGCAGCCATCAGCGGTAAACAGTGGTCCGGCTACAAGCTGGTCGAGGGCCGCTCCAACCGCAAGTACACAGACGAGAATGCCATCATCGCAGCCGTAACAGCTGCCGGATACGACCCCTACGAACACAAGATTCTCGGCGTCACCGCCATGACCGCACTTCTCGGAAAGAAACAGTTCAACGACATTCTTGGAGACCTGATCACCAAGCCTCAAGGAAAACCCACGCTGGTGCCGGGCAGCGATAAGAGACCGGCAATGACAACCATTATCGATGATTTCAAGGAGGACAACTAATATGTCAAATTCTACTAAACTCGCAAGCCCCATGAAAGTTATCACCGGCAAGGACACCCGTTGGTCCTACGCCAATGTCCGGGAAGCCAAGTCCATCAACGGCGATACCCCGAAGTTCAGCGTCAGTCTCATCATTCCGAAGACTGACACCGTGACCGTTCAGAAGATCAAGGCAGCGATTCAGGCGGCCTATGAGGAAGGTCAGGCCAAGCTCAAAGGCAACGGTCGCACCGTACCGCCCCTCACTGCTATCAAGACGCCTCTTCGTGACGGCGACACCGAGCGTCCGGATAATCCGGCTTACGCTGGCAGCTACCTCATCAACGCCAACTCCGCCACGGCTCCCGGCATTGTGGACGCTGACTGCAATCCGATCCTGACCCGCTCCGAGGTTTACTCCGGCGTGTACGGTCGTGCCAGCATCAACTTCTACGCTTTCAACTCCAACGGCAACAAGGGCATCGCCTGTGGGCTGAACAACCTGCAGAAGATCCGTGACGGCGAACCACTCGGCGGCAAGTCCAGCGTAGCGTCTGACTTCTCCACCGATGCGGATGAAGATTTCCTGTCTTAAGGAGGTACGCACCATGAACGCTACTACGATTCTTTGCATCCTGCTTCTGTCCCTCTATCTGGTTCTGGCTGTGTTCTGGATCGTCAGATCTATCATCGACACCATCGACGACCGCAAGCGTGAGAAGCGTAATGCTGCTCTTGAGACTGAGCGTGAAGCTCGCAACGCCAAATGGGAAGCCGAGCGTCAGCAGCTTGAACGAGAACGTGCCATTCGTGAAGTCGAGTACCACGAGGCCCGAATGAAGGAGCTCGAACAGAAGTAATGTCCGGCCTGCGGGTGGTGGGAGTAATCCTGCCACCCTTTCAGGCTACGGAAAGGACCGATGTATATGAAAACACTCAGTATTGATATTGAAACCTATAGCGGCGTGGAGCTTGCCAAGTGCGGCGTCTACAAATACACTGAGGCGACAGATTTCGACATTCTTCTCTTTGGGTATTCCACGGACGGCGGCCCCGTACAGGTGGTCGACCTTGCCTGTGGCGAGACGATCCCCCCGGAGGTCATCGCTGCGCTGACAAATGATGATGTGACGAAGTGGGCCTTCAATGCTCAGTTCGAGAGGATATGCCTTTCCCGCTGGCTCCGAGATCACGGCGATTTTGATAACGCCTACTACAGCATCCCTGAAGACACTGTGGGCAACTACCTCAATCCGGCTTCATGGAGATGCACCATGATCTGGTCTGCTTACATGGGCTTACCCCTTTCGTCGGAAGGTGTCGGTGCTGTTCTGGGACTTGGAAAGCAGAAGCTGACTGAAGGCAAAGAGCTCATCAAGTATTTCTGCCAGCCCTGTGCTCCGACAAAAACCAACGGTGGTCGCACCCGCAACCTGCCGGAAAACGCTCCAGAAAAGTGGGCTGCCTTCAAACGGTATAACATCCGTGATGTTGAGGCCGAGATGTCCATTCAGGAAAAGCTCACCAAGTTTCCGGTTCCAGAAGCGGTCTGGGAACAGCATCACCTCGATCAGGAGATCAACGACAGAGGTGTCGCCCTCGATATGGAGCTGGTGCATAAAAAAGACTGATTCTGATTCGTTCAAATACCACTAAACCCTCCAGTGGGTAGTGAGAACTTTAGATTGGAGGTGCCTATCATGGCCGAATACAAAAACGCAGAAGGCTAGTCTTCTACCGGGCGCGTCGAGAGTAATTCCGTCCAGAACGTGCCGCAGTCCGTTTCGGAAAGGGCTGCTTCTTCACAGAACAGAACGCCGCGTTTGGCATCTCGCATGATCTCTTCTGCGTTTTCGCCCAGATTTAGGTCAGTGGTCGTAGTCAGAAAAGTCCGCAGTTCTTTCGCCTTTTTCTCGTCCGGCAACGCGCCTGCGTTCTGGATTCCGGTGGAAATGTTGTGCAGCAGCACTTTTCCAAGAAGCTGAGAAAGCAAGGTGTTCTTGGGTGCAAGCTGACCCAGCGCCTTTTTTAGATCACTCCAAGTTTCCGTCAGATCAACATGATAAACGAAAGAAAAGGTCAATGTGACCTGTGCTGAGTGGTTTGCTGACGGTCTTCTTAATGTTCCGCTGTCGCCGCAATAATAGCACTCCCACCAATCTCCGTGCGTCGTTGCCGGATTTCCACACCAAGGACAGCGCATATTGCTCTCACTCCTTTTAATCGGAATTACTCAACGCCCAATGCCTTATAAACCGCGTCCTCTGCGCTCTGATAGAAAACCAGATTGAAGCAGCCAATCAAATCTGCTGGGACAAGTCCGAGATCAGCCGCCGATGTAATAGGCAGAAGCACTTTCTTTGCACCGCTATCAAGGCAGACCTGAAGGGCGTTTGCAAGCTCGTCCACCTTGAGCATGGTTCCCGCAATGCTGATTTCGCCCAGCACCGCAAGACTGCTGAGAGTCGGCTTTCCAAGCGCAATCGAACAGAGCGCGATCAGCGTAGGAAGTGCCAGCTTCTCGGTCATGCCAATGACCTGCAAATCCCTGATAGTTAATCATTAGAAAGGAATCGATAGGTCCGCAATCGGAAAACGTGACCTTATCCTCTCTTTTCGTACTTCTCTTTCAGCTCGGCCAGAACTTGCTGATAGCTGGTCTGCCCGCTGGCGATTCGGTCAAGATTTCTGCGGGTATATTTGCTGATCGTCATACCCTCGGAAGCAAATGTCCCGCAGATGTTGCGGAGGTTACTCTTATGCTGCCGAGAATCGAATTCATTTTTTCTCTCCACAGTCTTCTTGGAAATCAGTCTTCCCATATCAATAATCCATCCAACAATTTGAACGTCAGATTGTGTGTTAGGTCGCAAGTTACACGCAAGTTAGTTTTAAGTTAGTATCAAGTCGGTTTCAAGTGGCGCACTACCACCCAGAAGCTCTTAAACATTTTCAAATATTGGTGCGGTGCTTCTCGTTCGCTTTGCTGCGGAGTATTTGTATTTTCCAGCAGTTCTGCAATATCCTACTTAGCTGCATTTAATTATACCACCGGCAAAATGGATGCTCAATATCATTCTGTGAACTGATTATCTCTATGTTTCTCTTGGAAATATTCGTCTGAAGAAACTGCATTTTTCAAGCGAGAAATGCTTTCTTCTTTCTCAACAAATATTGCTTGATTTTATATCACTTTGGTGATACTATTTTTGCAGTAATACTTAGGAGGATGCAGAGATGAATCAGAAAATTACCCTATATCATGGCTCCGAACAGATCGTAGAGTCTCCAACCTTTGGGTTGGGTAAGCAGAATAATGACTTCGGGCTGGGCTTCTACTGCACGGAAAGTGAAGAGCTCGCCAAAGAATGGGCTGTATCCTCTCTGCGTAACGGCTTTGTCAATCGTTACAGTCTTGATACAGAATACCTGAAAATTCTGAATCTGAACAGTCCAGACTATACGATTTTGAACTGGATTGCTGTTCTGGTAGCGCATCGTCTGTTTTCTATCAAAAGCCCAGCCGCACAGCGGGCAAAGCGATATCTGATCGACAATTTCGGCATCAATGTCAATGCCTATGACCTGATTATCGGATACCGTGCCGATGACTCCTATTTTGACTTTGCTGCGTCTTTCTTAAATAACGGAATTTCTGTGCAGCAACTCGCAAATGCTATGCGGCTTGGCAAGTTGGGCGAACAGATTGTCATCAAGTCTAAATACGCCTTTTCGCTGCTGCATTACGATGGATTTTCTATTGCAGAAAAGGAAAAATATTATGTCCGCCGCAAGGCTCGAAATGATGAAGCCGACCAACTTTATTCGGATATACTTGAAGAGGAAACAGATGGTCTGTATATCCTTGATATCATAAGAGGAGGCATCCAAAACGATGACCCACGCATACCAAGAAATCTATCTGAGTAACACGCAGGCATTACTGGGCGATGCTTTTGATTATGCTATCAACGCGTGTGGAGTTGCCGGAGATAGCTTCATAAAATTGTTTTCCGTCAGTTCCGTCAGTAATCGGATCGAGAATGGTGAACCTTCATATCTTTTTGGAAAAAGCGGGATTGAAACTGCTGTTGATGTTCTCGTTGAGACTACGGGCAAAGCGCCGACCGCCAAGCCTCAAGCGAATTTCAGCCGTTCCAGAGAGTATTGGATCGGCTGGGCAGTCGCCTACTATCAATGGTTCTCTGGAAGAAAGTTCAGTGATATTTTTAAGGTTCTTTCGTTTGAAGATTTGCAGCAGATGTATTCCCCCCTTCATGAAGCGGATGTCACTAAATTCGCTGATATTGTCGATGCCAAAGTGCGCGAATACTTCGCTGACACCAACCTCAAGCGTATCCGCATGCTTTATGGCTGCACGCAGGCAGAGCTTGCCAAGCGAAGCAATGTCAGTCTTCGCTCAATTCAAATGTACGAACAGCGCAACAAGGACATCAACAAAGCCAGTGCGGAGACTGTTCTTAGCCTTGCAAAAGTCCTCGGCTGTACGATGGAGGATCTTCTGGAAACGTAAGTCCGTAGCGAAAAGGGTAGTCTTTCCCTTAAAATACCACATGTATTACGGGAATGTAATAGCTGTTAAGGGAAAAACGTGATTTCTTCCAGGAGGGGCAACTGACATGGATAAAGAACGTATGGCAGAGTTGGAGAAAATCGAAGCCCATGGTGCCGAGAACGGCTGGGTTACACCGATGACAGAGGAATACAAGGAATTCTTCGCATATTTTCGCTCGGTGTTTAAGCGTTACAATATTTCGCCCTCAAAGGCAACACGGCTGGAGTATGATTTTGTGACACAAATCGCAGAGAGTGAGTTTTATCTCCAGAAGGCAAATGCGTAAAGGTATTCTTTGTCTATAGCGATGCAAATTCTGCGCCGCCTATCCCTACATAAAGAACTTGCTTAACCTCTCCAGCAGAGGTACAATGCGACAGGCTGGAGAGGCAAATCATTCGTCCGCGGCACTCCGGCAAACTATAAAAACCGCTTTCTGTCCCCTGTCACGAGGGTGTTCAGAAAGCGGTTTTTGACCACATGTTTGACTACAGACAGCCGTGGAGTGTGTGGAAACAGTGGAGCCAAGAGTTGCGAAGAGCATCCATAATAAAGCAAAATCGGCTATAAAGCGTCGGAAAAAGTAGAAAAATTTTTATTCAAAAGTTTGGGAGCAAGATGTCGGGAGTTCGAGTCTCCCATCTCGGTCCAAGATGTGTTGATGAAAGATGCAACACAGAAAACGCCGCACGAAAGTGCGGTGTTTTTGTATCTTTACAGGCTTTTTTCTGGCGGAAAAGTTAGAAAAAACGAGTTTTTCGGAAAATCAGTTTTTCCACGCGAGAGGCGACATTTCAGAGATGCAGCAGAGCGCTCTTATGGACTGGTGTGACTTGAACACCGAGGCTAAAAAAGAATAAAGAATTAGAAGGCAGGCCGCCGTTCGGGCTCCCCATGTGGGAGAGAACGGCGGCCTTTTCTGTTACATTGGTGCTTATGTTGCTTTCGCCTTGTTTGTCTATCATTCCTTGGTGGTGTTGGTAATAGCTTTCTCGTAACCTTTCGGGTATGCTTGCGTTACAAAAAACGAGGAGGTATCCGAGAATGGCAACCACTAAAAACTTGTGTGCTCAGATCCCCATCGACCTGCATGAGCGGGTCAGCGAAGAACGAGAACGGCTGGGCCAGACCACCAGCGAGTACATCGCCAACCTCATCCAAGACTATTACAACATGATCGAAAATCAGAAAGGCGGCATTCAAATGACTGAAAAAGGCAGAACCATGGCATTCCAGATTCCCGAAGAACTCTTCCAGCGCATCAAGCGCCACCTGGAGCGCGAGACGCTCCGCACCGGCAAAAAGCTCACCCAGCGAGACTTCGTGCTGAACCTGATCACGCAGGCGCTGGACGAAGCGGACGCTGAGAACACCGCAGAGCAGAACGCCCCCACTGAGGCCCCTGTCGCGCCCTGTGTGGCCGACGTGACCGCTCCAGCGGACACGGACACCCCCCAACGAAGATAACGCCGTGTAAGCCCGCACAAAAGCCAAAACAAAAGAACACGATTTAGGGAAAGCCACCCTGGGCATCCGAATATATCGGATGCCCAGGGTGGCTTTTTGCGTTTCATCAGAAAGGAGGCACACATTATGGCAAGCGAGATCAGAAATCGCTTCACAGACACAGAAATGCAGATCGCCAGAGAAACGGACCTGCCGGAGCTGCTCTCCCACCTCGGCTATCAGGTCAAGCGCGTGGGACGCTTCCATACTACCACGGAGATGGACAGCCTGCGGATCAAGGACCGCCGCAAGTGGTTTCGGTATTCCCAGAATACCGGCGGGGATGCCATCACCTTCCTCCAGCAGTTTTGCGGAAAATCCTTTCCGGAAGCAGTGGAGTACCTTCTGACCTTCCATGGGAAAGCCAGAGACGCGCCCATTCCGCAGCCAAAGCCGATCAGCCCGAAACAGGAGTTTTCCCTGCCGCCCCGCAATGCGGATGACCGCAGGGCCTTCGCCTATCTCCGTAAGCGAGGTATCGCTGCCCAGGTGATCCGGCAATTTCTGAATGCTGGCCTGCTGTATGAGGATGCGGTACATCATAACTGCGTCTTCGTCGGCAGGGATGAATCCGGACAGGCAAAGTACGCGGGACTGCGCGGCACCTATGATCTGAACGGTCCCGGCTTCAAGGGAGACGCAACCGGCAGCGACAAAAACACAGGCTTCTCCCTCCCGCACGATCCGCAGTCAGATCTGGTGCTTGTCTTTGAGGCACCCATCGATCTGATGAGTTACCTCACGCTCCACAGAGACACAACCAACGCCGTTGCTCTGTGCGGACTCTATGACGGCGCACTGCAGACCTATTTGCAGGCGCATCCGGAGATCCGCCGTATTGCGCTGTGTCTGGACGCGGATGAGCCTGGGCAGAAAGCCGCCCAGCAATTACAGGAAAAGTATCAGTTACAGGGGTATGCCGTTACCGTGGAGAAACCGCGCTGCGGCAAGGATTGGAACGAGTATCTGCAAAGAAAGATTTGCAGCCGGGAAAGGGGGCGATAGCCCAAAGGACATCGTTTTCAACGCGGATAAAAAACAAAAAATATAAGGAGGACCTATGAATCTGAAAAAGAACCATTATTCCCGCAGAGCGCTGGCGCTGCTTCTGACGCTGGTCATGTGCGTGGGCATGATCCCCACCGCCTTTGCCGCCCAGCAGAACAGTTACCACGACCCCGCCGAGCACTGGATGCAGGCGTCCGGCCGTACCAATGAGCTGGACGCCAACAGTGTTGTGACCCGCGAGACCTTCAAGTGCGGTGAGTGCGGCAAAGCTACATCTTTTGAGGTGTTCCGCGTTCCCGAATATACCCGCAATGGCCAGCCGGCACTTAGCCGCAATGTGAAATATTCGGACGGCACGATGGTAGATGGTGTCGGTAAGGGTGATACCATGGACGGCATCCCCGGCAAGGACGCCACCTATACCGGATATCACTACACCAAAGCCGTCTGCGAAACCTGCGGCGGCATCAACACAAATATGAGCAAAAGCGAGTACGGCTATCTGAAAAATGTCTACTGGCTGTATGATTGTGCCGCCGCATTTACGCAGGAACTGGACGAAACCGTTTCCTACGAGTACACGGACGATACCTATCACACTGTTACCACCAAGGGCGGCACCTACTGCGCATTCTGCTACGGTACCAATCATACGGTCAGCCGCAAGCTGGAGCGCCACAGCATGGTGACGGAAGTCCTGCCCCAGCCGGCAAACGGACGCTTCGCTACGGTAGAGAAATGCAGCCTGTGCGACTACGCCCGCTATGACTACACGGCGGCCAAGGCCGTTGTTGCCAGCTACTACGGCGTGGTAGACGGACAGCCCCATACCATCAGCGTTACGGACTTGTCTGAAGCTGGTGTCCGCACCGCTATCCGTTACGGCAACAGCGCGGGTAGCTGCACCATGACCTCCGCACCCAACTATACGGAAAAGGGTCAGTACACTGTCTATTACGAGATCACATACACCTGTGACGGTGTGGATATGACGGAAAACGGCGTGGCCTATGTCTGGCTGCGGGATGATACCACAGATGAAAACGGCAACTGCGGCTGTGGCTGCTCTAACCCCAACTGTGGCTGTCAGAACAAGCATTGCAACGGAAATTGCTGCACCGACAAGGGCTGCGGTGAAAACCACAAGTATATTCTGCTGGACAGCACCAAGGCTGGCTGCACCACCCTTGGCTATGACCGCTACCTCTGTACGCAGTGCGGCAAAGTCGAAAAGCGCGACTATGTGGACTCTCTGGGCCACGCATGGCAGGGCATCGTCATCCGCGACGCTACCTGCGAAACGGATGGCAAGTTGCTGGAGCTCTGCTCCCGCTGCGGACAGATGAAGCAGACCGCCACGCCCAAGGGCGAACACAGCTATGAGGTCTATACCGTGGCCGCCACCTGTACCAGCCCCGGTTATACCGTCCGCGAGTGCTCCGTCTGTGGGGATCGTCACATTGAGGACATCACTTCCGTTCTGCCCCATAACTACGAATCCCATGTAATCGCCGCGACCTGTGAGGGCGGCGGCAAGACCATCCACCGCTGCGATGGCTGCGGCAGTTCCTTTGTCACAGACTATACGGACTCCCTGGGCCATAGCTGGGATAAGGGAACCCTCGTCACCAACGCCACCTGCACCGGCGAGGGCGTGATGGAATACCGCTGCACCCGCTGCGGCTATCACCGCATCGAGGGCAACGAGGCGGCAGGTCATGTTCCTGGCAATGATGCCACCTGCACCCAGCCGCAGCTCTGTACCAAGTGTGGCGCGGTGCTGAAAAACGCGCTGGGACACGATTACAAGTCCGAAGTGACCGCACCCACCTGCACGGAGATGGGTTACACCACCAACACCTGCACCCGTTGCGGCGATACTACCAAGGCCGACTATACCAAGCCTGCCGGTCATAAACCCGGCGACTGGATCATCGACAAGGAGCCTACCACCGACGCTGCGGGCAGCAAGCACAAGGAGTGCAAGAACTGCGGAGAGAAGCTGGAAACGGCAGAGATCGAGAAAATCTACAACAGCGGCACCACGGACAGTAAGGGTGAGGCCGTTGTGGGCGGCTACCTTGTGACCGTCACGGATACCGATACCAAGAATCCCGTGGCAAACGCCGCTGTCGCGCTCCACAAGGATAACAGCATCTCCATCCGCCTGCCGAACAGCCGCCTGCTGGACTATGCCGACCAGACCACCGTGACCGTGCAGCTTGTCAAGGACAAGTCCGCTGTGCCGGACATGAGCATCGCTGTCACGGATAAGAATGACAACTACGCCTCCGGCAAGACCGACAAGGCAGGTCAGATCACCGTCCCCACCGGCAGCGGTAAGACCAACGAGGACGGCAAGGTCACTACTGGCTATGAGGACGCGGACGGCGACCGCTGGACGCTGACCGTCAAGGTCATCCGCACGGACACGAAGCGCCCCATCTCCGGCAGTGCAGTGTCCATCGGCAAGACCGGCAATATCACGGTGAAGCTGCCGGACGGCACAGATCTGGACGCCAAGCATCAGGTGACGGTCATTGTGACCGACCACAAGAAGGCTCCCCAGCAGGGCAAAAATGTTGCGGTCAAGGGTGATCTCGGTCAGTCAGCCGCAGGCAAGACCGACAAAAACGGTGAGTTGACCGTCCCCGAAGTGGAGCAGACTGAGCGCCACGGCGTTTACATCGTCGGCTACACGGACGGCACCTTCGGCCCCAGCCGCAGCATGACCCGCGCAGAGGCCGCCGCCATCTTCGCAAGACTGCTTGCCGAGAAGAACGGCGATACCATTTCCACCGTGGCCAACACCAGATTTACGGATATTCCCGCCCATGCCTGGTACTCCGGTTATGCCAAATACCTCAATAACAACGGTGTCACCTACGGTAAGAGCAAGACCATCTTTGCCCCCGACGATGCCATTACCCGCGCCGAGTTCACCACGCTGGCCGTCCGCTTCTTTGATGTGTACGGCGATGGCGACGCTGAGATCATGGAGCAGTATAAGGACTTCAACGATGTGAGCGACGGTTATTGGGCCGCCGCGTACATCAAGGCTGCCGCCAAGCATGGCTGGATCAACGGCTATGGCGACGGCTCCTTCCGCGCTGACGATGAGATCAACCGCGCGGAGGTTGTGACCATCGTCAACCGCCTGCTGGGCCGCGAAGCGGATGAGGACTACATCGCGGACAATCTCCGCAAGCTCAACACCTTCCCGGATGTGAGCCGCAAGCATTGGGCGTATTACGCAGTCATGGAAGCCGCCAACGCTCACACTGCCGTGCTGGGCGAGAGCGAAAGCTGGAGCAAGTAAATTGTATCCCCCTGCGGGTGGTCTGAGAGCAGACCACCCGCACTTTTTAACTAAACCTAACCATTAAAAAAAGGAGCACTGAATATGCTGAAAATCACTGCCATTGGCAACCTGACCAACGATGTGGAACTGAAAATGAATGAGACCACCGGCAAGCCCTACGCCATCCTGCGAATCGCCTCGGACCGCCGCTACAAGGATAAGGATGGCAACAAGCTCACCGATTTTATCTCCATCAAGGTGCGCGGCCCTCTGGCCGAGCGCTGCGCGGCGTTTGCGTGGAAGGGCTGTAAGCTGGCAGCCACCGGCGATTTCGAGACCATCACCTTCGCGGATGATCCCCAGCGCCAGCCCGGTTTCCTCATCAAAGCCAGCGATGTGGAATTCCTGTCTCCCCGCAAGGCGGAGGACGCGGCACAGGCGGTGGAGGATATGTCCGCCAGTGAGGACGCCGCCTGATGAAAAACACCGGGATCACATACACCAGCGCAGAGCGCAGTCCTGTGATCCTGCCGGAGATGGCCGAACTGCTCCCGCCTTTGAGCGCGGAGCAGTCTGCCGCTCTGGAAGAGGATCTGCTGCGAAACGGCTGTTACGCCCCCATCATCGTCAATGAGGACATGGTGATCGTGGACGGGCATAACCGTCAGGCACTGTGCGAAAAGCATGGCCTGCCCTATACGATGGCGGTATTCTCCTTCGAGGATCTGCTGGAAGCCAAGCAGTGGGCGCTGGATACCCAGAAAGGTCGTCGCAATCTGGAAAAGTGGGAGCTGGGCAAGATCGCGCTGAAGCTGAAGCCGGAGATTGAGGCGAAAGCCAGGGCAAATATGGTAGCCGGTGGGCAGAATTATCGTCCGAAGGAAGGTTTGACAACATTGTCAAACCTTTCTTCAGTAGAAACTGCTGTCAATACCCGTAAAGAACTGGCGGATGCTGTTGGTATCGGTGAGGTCACCATGGGCAAGGTCATGCAGATCGATGAGAATGCCCCGGAGGTCATCAAGGAGGCTCTGGACAAAAAGGAACTGTCCATCAACAAGGGCTATGACCTGACCCGGCAGCTTCAGGACCTTCCGGAAGAGCAGCGGGAGCAGGCGGCCGCCGAAGCGCTGGAATACGAAAAAGCGAAAAAAGAACTGAAAAAGCAGGATGCCGAGATCGACCGGAAAGGAAAGATCGCGGCGCTTTTCTGCAAAGCGTATGAAAAAGCCGTCCTGCTGACACCGTCCGAGGAAAATGTCCGCTGCTGGACGGACGGGACGCGGATGACCCCGGAGGAAATGCGGGATACCGTGAAGGAATCCCGCGAGCTGGCGGAGGTGTTCCGGACGATTGCGGATATCATCGAGCAGAAGATCCTGCCCGCGGATTGGAGGTGTGCCGATGCAGAAAGTGAAGAAAACGATGCCCAGTCGGACGGGAATCCCGCCTGACGCGCAGGCGGAGATTTTGCAAAAACTGTCTGCCGAAACGAAGATCACTTCCTGTGAGATCGCGGAGATCTTGAAAAAGCATGATGTCTGCGGAGATATGGATGCGCTCCAGGACGCCTACCGGAAACGGCTGGGACAGCGGCTCCTGTCCGGCATCCGGGACGAGAACGGCAAGCGGGAAATCCTCTCCACCAGCGGCGGCGAGTATGTCATCGTAGATTGCTGCAATGACCCGCAGAAGCTGAAAGCCATCCAGCGCCGCATTCAGGCGCAGATGAATGGGCTGGATGTGTCTGCCGGGAAGGTGCATGGGCGCGTTCACTTTTTAGAGCGTTTTATGGGCTGGGTAAGAAAGGAGCGGTCAGATGGAGCGGCATGAGGAAATGCTGTCCCCGGAGGAACAGTACGCGCAGCTTGCGCCGACGCTGGACGCAGACGGTTTCTCGCTGTATGCCGCCGCGGAAGAAGCCACCGGGCTCAAGGTCTATGAAGAATTTCCCTATGAGGATAACCATGGAATGTTTGAGATGGCAGACGGACACACGCTGCTGCGGTATCTGGAAGCGGCATACTTTGGGGCCGTTACCTGGGAGATCGTCCCCGGCACGCCCTATGAGCGGGCGATTCTCGGTGAAGTGGACAAAACCACATCGGAGTATCGCGCGTTTTATCAAAAGATCTGCGCGGGTGCGGCAGCGCACATCAAAAAACGTATTGGGAAGGAGAGACAGAATGTGAAGGAACCGATCTCAGAGATCAACAAAGAATCCTTCTGGGACCTGATTCATGAGGCAAAAAACGCCTGCGGGCAGGACATGGACGCCATGCTGGCCTATCTGAAAGACCGGCTGGTTTCTATGGGCCCCACGCAGGCGCAGAATTTTCACGACATCATCCACGCCTATGAAGATCTCGCGGACAAGTTCGGCTTGTGGGACGCGGCAGGGATCATGAAGGAATACGGCTGCAGCGATGACGGTTTTATCGATTTTCGCGCCTGGCTCATCGCGCAGGGGCGCGAGGTCTATTTTGCCGCGCTGGCAGACCCGGACAGCCTTGCGGATGTTGTTCCCTACGGCGATTGCCGCTTTGAGCAGTTGAGCTATGTCGGGGACTATGCCTATGAGCAGCTCACCGGGAAAAGCGCCTATGATCAGACAGATTGGAGCGCATATGAAGCGCTTTTGATGAAGCTGGAACAGGAAATCGTCTATAAGGGCGGCATCGAGTTTCCCAGAGAGGGCGCGGATCTGAAGAAATATCTGCCCCGGCTCTGTGCGAAGCATCCGGAGTGGGACGGTCAAACGCGCTGGAATCCGCAGCTGAAGGAGATTCGGGATCTGATCCATGCCGGAAAGGACTATGACCGGCACCAGACATCAAATAAGAAGAAACGCAGCCGTGGAGGTGAGGCAAGATGAGCGAGTCCATGATTGTTGGTGTTGACCACGGCTATGCCGCTATGAAAACAGCCCATTTCTCTTTTCCATCTGGTCTGGTGGCGTATGAGCATGAGCCATATACGCTGAAGGACGTGCTGGAATACGGCGGAAAATTCTATGTGGTGGGCAGCGGGCGTCAGGCGCTTCAGAAGAACAAAACGCAGACAGAGGACTACTACCTCCTCACGCTGGCGGCCATCGCAAAGGAGCTCTCCTTCCGTCATGCGGAGCCTGCGGCAGAGATCCATCTGGCGGCCGGACTGCCCCTTACCAGCTTCGGGCGGGAGAAAAACGCATTCCGGGAGTATCTGCTCCGGGATGGGAAAACGGTGAATTTCCGCTATGAGGGACAGGAATACTCCATCGTCATCCGTAAGGTGTCCCTGTTCCCGCAGGGCTATGCCGCAGTCTTGACCCAGAGCATCCTGCTGGATGAGCCTTCTGTGATCGTGGCGGATATCGGTGGCTGGACCGTGGATCTGATGCGTTTGGACAACCGTATCCCCAATGCATCGACCTGCCGCAGTCTGGAACTCGGTATGATCCGCTGTCTGGATGAGATCGGTGAGCAGATCCGCCGCGCACTGGGCCTGTCTATGACGGCGGCACAGATGGAAAGCGTGCTGCGCGGCGATGCTGTCCATATCAACGAGGATGCCAGAAAAATTATTGACCGGCAGGCAGACGCCTATGTCCATCGCCTGCTCTCCGCCATTACGGAGAGCGGACTGGATAACC